>Ga0302292_1000068_pt1 | contig 74734 bp, 71 predicted proteins | sample III_Fen_N2_1_FD_194553 | JGI IMG/M metagenome (GOLD analysis project Ga0302292, IMG submission 194553) | Peat permafrost microbial communities from Stordalen Mire near Abisko, Sweden - III_Fen_N2_1 | ecosystem: Environmental > Terrestrial > Soil > Wetlands > Permafrost | place: Sweden: Abisko...
GAGCAACAACAACTGCTTTCACTCTTGGTAATGTCACTTCAAATCCAACTCTTACTTTGCTTGGTACTGGGTTAACTACATTGGGTGGTGGTCTTACAGTTGCTGGAGCTGTTACACTTACTACTGACTTAACAGTTCCAAATGGTGGAACAGGAGTTTCTACATTTACATCAAATGGAGTTCTATATGGAAATGCCGCAGGATCAATATTGGCTACTGCTCAAGGTGCAGCGAACACAGTACTTGTAGCAAATGCAGGGGCACCATCATTCTCATCTGCTATCAATGTTGGAACTTCTGTTTCTTCTCCAATTTTCCAAGGAATTAGTGCTGCAACAACATTTGGTAATGCGTCATATGGAACTACAATTGCTGGATCAAGTATTACTGTTCCATTTTTCACTTCAGCTGGTTTTGTGAAAACTTCAGCTGCTGGAGTGTTATCTGTAGATACAAATACATACTTAACAACAACTACAGCAGGAACAACTTATATTCCTTACACTGGTGGAACTTCAAATGTAGATTTAGGAATTCACAATTTAAAAGTTGATACAGATACTTTGTTTGTTGATGCGACAAATCACAAACTTGGAATTGGAACAACTATTCCAAGAAATACTCTCGATGTAAATACTCATGGTTTTTCAAATCTTGCATCTATTGAAATTGGAGCAGGGTATGATTCTCCAACTAACGTAGGTATTACTTTTTATCGTCCTTCTGGTGTTGGAAGTAATGTTTACCCATGGCAAATAAAAGTTGGTGATAATCTAACTGGACAAAGTGGAGATTTTTATTTTATGAATTCCCCAGCTGTAGTAAAAGGATCAGAAACATATACTTCAAGATTGACAATAAAAGCTAATGGTAATTTAGGTATTGGTACAACTGCACCAAGCGGTATCCTATCTCTTGATGGTACAGCAGCTCGCACAATCTGGATGGAAAGAAATACTACAGCAGCAACAGCTGGCCTTGGGCTTACATTATCATCTGGTGGTGCAATAGCAGGAACTGCAGACTTGGCTGGAGGTGACTTAACTCTAAAATCAGGTATATCAACAGGTACAGGTGCATCTGCACTTCGTTTCTTTACTGCAACATCTCAAGGAAGTACAAATACAACTGATAATACTCCAACAGAAAAGATGACGATATTAGGGAATGGGAATGTGGGGGTGGGGACAGTGGGTCCAGGAGCAAAATTTAGTATAAACCAGGGTAGTTATGGATTACCTCCAGCAAGTGGTTCTACTCCTACTGGTGGATTTAGATTAAGTGCAGATGGTGGTGGAAATGTTGTATTGGATATGGGTGTTAATAATGTAGCTGGGTCTGGAGCCTGGATACAAGCAAACCTAAGAACTGATAGTACTACTTATCCATTATTATTAAATCCAAATGGAGGTAACGTTGGTATTGGAACAACAAATCCAGGAGCTGCTTTATCTGTTGTTGGAAGTACCGCAAATGATCAAATAATTTTAGCTCAAAATACAAATGCAAATGGTATTAGTGCTTTTGTTGCAAAAGATGATCTTGGAACAAGATTTTTAACTTTTGGTGTTAACAATTCTACTATGAGTTTGGGTGCAATGTATGGATTACCTGGTGAAGGAATTTTCCGTTCTTCTACAAGTGCAACAGGTTTAGCCTTTTCTGCTACCACTGGTCCTATAAGATTTTTGCAAACAGGTAGTGGTACAGAAAGAATGAGAATTAGTTCTTCTGGTTTTATTGGTATAGCAAATACAAACCCAAGTGAACTTCTAACTCTTGGTACTGCAGGTACAACAGCTGGATCAATCTCTCTTGCAGGTGCAACTTCTGGTAAGGCTATCATAGTGGTGCAAGCAGCAGCAGGAACTCCAACTCTTACTCTTCCAACAACAACGGGAACACTCGCATTACTTTCAGATGTAACTGGTGGATTTATACCTTACACAGGTGGAACTTCAAATGTAGATCTAGGTCTTCACAATTTGAAAGTTGATACAAACACTCTATTCGTAGATGCAACAAACCACGAGGTTGGTATTGGTACAACCGCACCAGGATCAAAACTCGGCGTACTTGGTAATGCAAGTATCGGTGCTACTTATGGAGCAATCGCAGCACCAACAAGTGGTTTGATAGTGGAGGGGAATGTGGGAGTTGGAACAACATCACCATTATCATTACTCAATGCTCAAGGAACAAATACTGCGGGTATTTTAACTCTTTCGAATTCTGCAGTAACAGTTATTGCTGGAGATAGTATGGGTCAGTTAAATTTCTATACAAATGATGCATCTACACTTCCAAATAGAGTTGTCGCATCTATCAAATCAATTGCTGATCAAGACTATGTTGGAAGTGATGTAGCTGCAACATCTCTATCTTTCTTAACTCACACTTCAACAGGTGCAGCAACAGAGAAGTTTAGAATTCTTGGAAATGGAAATATAGGAATCGGAACTTCATCTCCAACAAATATACTTTCTTTGGGTAATACTCAAGCTCAAAAATTATGGATAGAAAATACAGTTACCGATGTAGTAGGCCGTGCACTTACCGTCGCCGCAGGAAGTACAGTAGCAGGAACATCAGTTAGCGATGTGACGGGTGGTAATTTAATACTTCAGTCTGGTCTTGGTACAGGAACAGGTGCTTCAACTATTTCATTCCAAACAGGTACAACATTAACTACAGGTACAGCTCTTCAGACAATGTCTACAAAGATGACAATATTGGGTAATGGGAATGTAGGGGTGGGTGTTTCAAATCCAGGTAATCTTTTAACAGTAGCTAATAGTGTTTCTGATACCATTCCAGCACTTGGTGTAAATGGTGGAAAGTTTAGTATTTTAAATGGTTTAAATTATGGTTTACTTGCTGGAGTATTATCTAGTGGTAATGTATTTATGCAAGCTCAACGTATAGACGCAACTGCAACTGTTTATAATATTTTACTTCAACCAAATGGTGGTTATGTTGGTATTGGGTTATCAACAAATCCAGGATACCCACTTGATGTAAACGGAGTATCTGCAGCAAGAACTTATTTCCTTGCTCACTCAAGTGCGGGAGGTTCTGGTTTGGTTATTCAAAATAATGGAGCAGGTGCAAACTTGGCTATAGCAGAAAATGCAGCAGGGAATTATTCTCTTGGTTCAAATGCTTCTATCGGTGCAGCGATAAGTCCTGTTCTTACTTGGACTTCAGGGGGAAGTGTTGGTGTTGGAACAACTGCACCTAGTTCGAAACTTGAAGTAATGTCAGGATCAGTCAATACAGAAATTGCTAGATTTACAAATACAACAACAGCTAGAGGACTTACTATTACAGGTTTTGCTGTAAATGGAACAAATGAAGTTGGATATAATTTTAATACTCCGGGCGCAGGAGGAAACGCAGCTCTTTCCTTTTCTACTTTAAGTGCAGAAGCAATGAGAATAAATTCTTCTGGATATGTCGGTATCGGTACAACCAATCCATCTGCTCTTTTCTCTGTCGGCTTAACTTCACAATTTCAAGTAAATACAAGTGGAGCAATAGCAGCAGCCACAGGAATCACTTCCTCTGGAACAATTAAATTCTCAGGATTAACTGCTTCAAAAGTTGTATTTACTGATGCATCAAGTAATTTAACTTCAACAGGAATTGGAACATCTTCTCAATTCATTAAAGGAGATGGGTCACTTGATTCAAATACATACCTAACCTCCTCAACTGGAGTCTCATCCATCACAGGTACTGCAAATCAAATAACAGCATCAGCTTCAACAGGAGCAGTTACACTTTCTGTACCAGCTGACTTTAGGGCACCAGGAACATTAAATGCAGTTACAAGTATTGCAACAGGTGCAGGAGCAGGAACGGTGAGAATAGATGCAAGTGGAAATCTTTCAAACATCGGAACAATATCTTCCGGTCTAATCAACTCCCAAACAATCTCATCCGCTGCATCATTCACAGGTACAGTCACAGCTGCAACATCATTTTCTTCTCCAATCTTCCAAGGAATTGCTGCTGCTACAACATTTGGTAATGCGTCATACAATACAGCTATCACTTCAAACGTCTGGGGAATTACAGCAGCTGGAGTTGCATCAGGACTTACTGGTATTACTTCATCTGGAACAATTACGGGTGGAAGTTTAGTAGAAAAGAAAGTTACATTCACTCCTACAACAGTAGGGTGGTATAGAATCGCTTCTGCAAATGGTCCATTTAATGCAGACACAGGTGGAATAGTAAGAATTGTTTCTGGTTATGACAATAAAGTTACAGACGTTGAATTAAGTTTTGATATTGGTGGTTACGGAGTGGGTGGTTCTATACAAGAAACTCTTTATTCTAGTTACAATAGTGGAGCTGTAAGTCAGGCTAGAATAAGTAGTGATGGTGCTAATGGAACTTATTTGGATATTTATATAAGTTCAGCTACAGTTCCAGGTCCAGTTTCAGTATATGCATATGGTCCAAATATGGGAACTCTCACTGCAGCCCCAGTTGTTGGAGCTGTTGCAGGTTCTACGAATGTAAATATTCTTACACTTGGTCATGGTTTCAGAACTACAAGTTCACTTATTTCAGTAGGAGTAGATGCAGGTACAGGGCTCATACAAAATACAGGTGGTGCAACGATTAGTGGTGCAGCCATAAACTTAAATGCAAACTCAAATTTTGCAGTAAATCTTGCTACGGGTACATCAACAGGAACAATTACTCTAGGAGGAACAGGTACCCAGTCTATTGATATCGGAGCAGGAGTAGGGGTTAAAACAATCACTATTGGAAATGCCAACGATGATACATTTTCAATAAATTCTTCAGCTTTTGACGTATCAACAACAGGTGCACTTTCTGGAATAACAACGGTAGGTATGTCAGGTCAACTTACTTCAACTCTTGCTACTGGTACTTCACCATTTAATGTTACTTCAACAACATTAAACACAAACTTAAATGCAGACTTACTTGATGGACAGCATGGAAGTTATTATGCTACTGCATCAAGCTTGGGAAGTTATTTACCACTTGCTGGCGGGACGATGACAGGAACAATTAATTCTACTGCAACAGAAGCATTAAGAATGAATAATGCTTCTGCTTATATTAGTGCATTCAATGGCGACAATACAACAAGAAATGGATATATTCAATTTGTTAATGGACACGTTGATTTAGAGTCAGAACAAGGTACTAAATATCTTTTGTTAAATGCATATAATGGTGGAAATGTTGGTATAGGGACAACAAATCCAGTAAATGGTAAATTAGAAATTTCTGGAACCAATGGCCCAGCTCTATATATAGGTAATGGTGGTGATTTAGTCATTTCATCTCAAACTTCTGGAGCTAATTCTACGTTATATAATGATACAGGGACTCTTAATTTAACAACTCCATTTACTGTAACAGGTGGGTCTATAACTACATCTAGTCAACTTGTTTCAGTTGTTTCTACGGGAACTTCACCTTTATCTGTTTCTTCTTCAACTCTTAACACAAACTTGAATGCAGATATGCTCGATGGATTACACTCAACTTCATTTATGGCTACTCCTTCAGGAACACTAAATTATGTTGCTAAATTTACTGGTACAGGTACAACTATAGGCAATAGTTTAATTTTTGATAATGGAACAAACGTTGGTATAAGCACGGCTGGACCAGGAGCAAAATTTAGTATAAATCAGGTTAATTATGCATTGCCTCCAACAAGTGGTTCTACTCCTACAGGAGGATTTAGATTAAGTGCAGATACTGGGGGAAACATTGTATTGGATATGGGAGTTAATAATACAGCTGGATCTGGAGCATGGATACAATCAAATCTAAGAACTGATAGTACTGCTTACCCATTATTATTGAATCCAAATGGTGGAAACGTTGGTATCGGCACGACTGCACCAAGCTATAAATTAACAGTAGTTGATGGGGCAAACAATACATCATTACGAGTAAGTGGAACAAATACAGGTGCAGCTTGGGCAGGAAGAATTGTTGCAGGTGGTGCATCAAATGTATTTATAATGGGTCAATATAATAATCAGGCTTGGTTAGGGGCTCATAACACAGCATTAAGTGCTTGGTCTGATTTTTATATTAGTCCAGATGGAAATACTCAAAGAACCTATATCGGTACTATTGGTGGTGTTGCTGGCGGTCCAGCACTTACAGTGCAAAATAGTAATGGTAATGTCGGAATCGGCACAACTGCACCATCACAGAAACTTGAAGTAGCAGGGAATATGCAAGCAACAGGAGGCTACTTCACAAACTTGCTTGATTCAGGATTATCAAACTTGATAAGGAATGGCTCAATAGAAAATGGAACAACTTACTGGGGTGTCATGAATGATACTGGTTCAAACGGTACAGTAACTGCATATACTGCTGATTCATATTCTGGACCAACAAGTTTGCGTTACACTATCTCTACTCGTGCAGGGTGGGGTTCAGTTTGGTTTAATACATTAAATAGTTATTTACCTACACCATATTTTGATACAAACAAAACATATACATTGTCATTCTATGTAAAGTCACTTAGTGGATCTTCTACTAATTTTGGGCTTAGTATTATGGATTCCAATGGTATAAACCAAGTTACAGATTGTGGAAGTAAAACAGCAACTACAAGCTGGACTCAAGTTACTTGTACTTTCACTCCAGCAGTTGCGGGTAATACACCATTCCTATATATGAATGGTTCTGTATTACCAATGGACATCCTATTTGATAACTTTGTACTTACAACTGGTAGTCAAGCTTTTGGTTACGCTGGCCTACAAATGGATAGAAGTGATTCTGCATACTTCAACTCAAAGTTGGAAGTTTCTGGTCTTACAAGACTTGGAAATATAAATAATTCAACAAATGCTGCACAAGGCGTACAAGTATATACAGGAAATACTGCAAACTCAAACCAAGGTATCGATGTAATCCGTGGAACTAGTTGGGCTTCTCCAGCAAATCTATTTGGAATGCATTTAATGTCTGATGGAAGTGGAAATTACCGAGGTGCTCTTGGTCTAGGAACATCTGCATTTAGTGAACAGATGACATTCTTAACAAATGGAAGTGTGGGAATTGGTACGACAAATCCAGGAGGTGCTTTAGATGTCAGAACTTCAACTGCTACACAGGCTATTATAGGTATAACTACTCACATTACTGGAACAAACTATGGTGTTGATGGTGAAGCAACTGGTTCAGGTGCAACTGCAAATTATGGTGGATATTTCGCTGCAAGTGGTGCAACCTCAAATTATGCTATTGGCATCCCAGCCAATTATCCTGCTGCAGGTGCAAATAATTTTGCTATATATTCTGCATCTCAAGCAAAAAGTTACTTTACTGGAAACGTAGGTATTGGAACAACTATTCCAGGCAACAAATTATCTGTTAAGGGAGCAATGGATGGTTCTTATCCTATAGATATAGGTCAGATTAATATTGCTGGAAGTGATTCAATGGCTATTAATAAAGGGGGTTTGTTATCTTTCTCTGGTTCATATACAGGTACAACTGAAACCACTTGGGCATCTATTGGTGGATTAAAAGAAAATAGTACAGATGGAAATTACTCTGGATATCTTGGTTTTTACACTCGTTTAAATGGTAGTACTAATACAGAAAAAATGAGAATAACTTCAGGAGGAAGTGTTGGAATAGGTACAACAAATCCAGGAGCAAAACTTTCTGTAGGGTTTGGAAATTTGAATGTTGGTGAGGGCGCAAATACAAATGGACAAAGATATGGATTAAATGTTTATGGTTATGATGCTGGAAATTCTTATTCTGGTTCACTGTATTCTGATTACACAGATAGTATGAAGACATTACATTTGTATAGTACAAATATGTCTCAAATTAAAATAGATTCCTCTTCAAGTAATGGAAATATTATTTTATTCCCTGGTACTGGGAATGTTGGTATTGGCACAACTGCACCAGGTGCAGCTCTTGATGTAAATGGAAGTGTTCGTGCAAATGGTTGGTACAAGTGGGATGTGGAAGCAGAGTGGCATACAAATGATGCAGGTGGTAGTCCTCATATCAATAAAGATGAAGTTGCTGTAACTGGTGGGGTAACTCCTACAAGAGGAATAAATACTTATGTTTTCGACAAACTTGGTAATCTTGTGACTTCATGGAATAACGATGTTTATGGAACTCCATCTTTGTGGGATACTTGGGCAACAGCAGTAAATGCAAGAAATAATGGGGAGGTTATTATTGTGATATCACAAGATGCAATTTCTGATATTCCTTTTGGGGGCGCAGCTCGAACTTTATTGAATAGTTTAGGCTCAAAAGATTTATTTGAAATACCAGGTAATGGAAGATATGGAGTAGCCTTTGCATTTATAAAAGGTAACTATGGAATAATAGAAAAAATAGGAAGAAATTCAACAGAAAGAGGAATGATCAGATTCAACTATCAAGATCTACTTGTAATGGGGGATGGTAAGTATTCATATGGAACTGCCGATATAAACCCTCAAAGTAAATCAATATATGCTGGTAATGCTCTTATTGCAAACAGCCTCACTACTTATGGCAACATGCATACTTCTGATATTAGTATAGACTATGGTAATACTATAGTTTTCCCTGGAAATATGTATATCCAAAGTTCAGGGAAAAATGCAATCACCGATGATAATTCTGAAGGGTTACAACTTGATCCAGATGGAAGTTATGGAAAGGTTATGGTTGGTGATTTTGCAAACGCTCATACTTCAAATCTTTTGGTAAATGGAAATATCGGTATCGGTACAACAAATCCAACAGCAAATCTAACTGTTGCAAATGGTGCTATTTTTGGAGAGCATGGTATGGGTGATAATGCTCTTGAGATAGATACAACTGGACAAATAATATCTTCAGCTTTTTATTCTCACAATACTGATCCTGGTAATCATAATGGTGGAATAACCTTTGGTACAGATAATTATAGTATATATGAAGGTAGTGATGCTAAGAGTAATGGTATGATATTTTCTGATAGTAGTTCTGGAGGTTTAATTAACACCACTGATTCATTATTGAGTTTGTATCCAGACAGAGCAATATTTCCACAAAATGTAGGGATTGGAACGACGGGACCGGGAAACAAACTCACAGTAACCCTTCCTAGTATAGCCTCTGTTCCCGCCCTAGGAGCAAATGGCGGTCACCTTGGCCTTTTGGATGCATCGGGTTTTGGGTTGATTGAAGGATTATTGACCAATGGAAACGCTTATTTACAAGTACAGCGTACTGATGCAACATTAAATGTTTATGATATGTTGTTGCAACCAAACGGTGGTAACGTCGGTATTGGTACAACTGCACCTGAATATCAATTAGAAGTAGTAAATCCTTCAACCAGTGCAATGATTTCAGTAAGAGGTTATGGAACAGGGAATTCTACTGGCGGTGGATTTTATGGAAGAGCAGCAAGAGGAACGGTTTCTTCACCATCTGCCCTACAAAATGATGATCTTTTGCTCTGGTTTGGAGGCAGAGGATATGGTTCTACTGGATGGCTAAGTAGTAAAGCAACAATGGCATTTTATTCAGCTGGAACATGGACAGATACATCATCTCCGACATACATTTCATTTGGTACAACCCCATCTAGCTCTGTAACACGTTCAGAACGAATGAGAATTGATAGTGCTGGAAATATCGGAATAGGCACAACAAACCCAGCATATATTCTTACTCTTGGAGGTACCGCAGCTCGTACTTTTGGAATGGAAAGAAATACTACCGCATATACAGCAGGTCAAGGTTTAACTATTTCTTCAGGCGGATCATATCAAGGTGGATCAGCTCCAGATCTTGCAGGTGGAGATTTAGTATTAAAATCTGGTATATCAACAGGTACCGCTTCATCTGCACTTCGTTTCTTTACTGCAACTGCAGGAACAACAGGAACAACGGATAGAACTCCTACAGAAAAAATGACAATATTGGGTAATGGAAATGTGGGAATTGGTATAACTGCACCAAACGATAAACTTGATGTTGTCGGTTATGCAAGAATTGGGGCAAGTACAGAAAAGATTTCTATGGGAAGTCAGTCTATTGGTTTTAATAGAAGAGTTGAAACTGGTACTATATTTGATAGTAATGCTTATGCTTATCAATTCCAACATACACAAAGTACAACTCAGGCGTCTGATTATTTAGCATTACAAATTTACAATACTGCAGGTACTAATGTTAGTACAAATGCTCTTGTAATAAATGGTAGTGGAAATGTCGGGGTTGGAACAACTAATCCAGCAACAAAACTAGATATAAAACTTGCAAATACAACTAGTTTTAATAGAGCAGTAAAAATAGAACAATCAAACTATGCAGTAGGTGAAGGAACTTATATGGAATTCGCTTCTTCTGGTACAGATGCATATGGTGCTCAGATTGGTGGAATTAAAACAGGAACAAACGGAGAAAATGCTCTAGTTATTCGAACAGGTTTAAATTCACAAACAGAAAGAATGAGAATTACAGACGGTGGCTTGGTGGGTATTTCTACTACAAATCCATTGGTAAAATTCCAAATTGGAGCTGATAATGTTACAGAGCCTATAACATTAGGATCCCTTACTCCTAGTATGATAATAATGGGTTCACCAATAAATACAACAGAAGAAAGTATGTTGAGGTTAGTAAGACAGACATATAGTGGTTCTAAATATTCTGCTTCTGTTGATTTCAAAATGAAAAGTTATGCTTCTGGTGATGCAAATGCTAGAACTCAATTAACAATAGGTTTAAAGAATGGAGGTGGTTACGGATCAGGAAGTGATGCAGATATTATGACATTAAGAGCCGATGGTTTAGTTGGAGTAGGAACAACACTTCCTTTATCAAAATTTGATGTTTTGGTTAGTGGAACTGCACTTACAAATGCAGATATAGTAGGTACAGCAGGTAACTTTGAAGGTCCAACTCAGACAGGCCAGGGTTCAACACTCAGTCTTACTGGTAATGATGCAGTTGCTGCAAATATAGGGGGAGTACTCGGTTTCGGTGGTAACTACAATGGCACACAATATGCAAACTGGGCATCTATTAAAGGTCTAAAAGCAGATGCAACTTCTGGAACCTACGGTGGTTATCTCTCCTTCTTTACACGTTTAACTGGAAATTCTTCATCGGAGAGAATGAGAATTGATACAAATGGAAATGTTGGTATTGGCACAACTGCACCAGCTTCAAAACTTGGTGTACTCGGTAATGCAAGTATAGGTGCTACCTATGGAGCAATCGCTGCACCCGCAAGTAGTTTGATTGTTGAAGGAAATATTGGCATTTCAACAACTTCACCTAGTACAAAGTTTAATATAGCTACTACTTCTTCAAATACATGGTCACATTTTTATAAAAATTCAACAGAAAGTGATTTTGTTATAGGTTCTATAAATACTTATGACCCTGATGTTAATTTAACCACAATGGTTGCTAATGGTTTTGATTTTAAGGTAAATCGAACAAGTAGTACTACGGCAGCACTTGATGGAACAAGTGCAATGGCTATTTTAAAGAATGGTAATGTTTCAATCGGAGCTAGTACGACTTCTTATTATGGTCTTTCTATTAACTCAGATTATAAACTTAGTGTTGATGGATCTTCTAGTTCAAATACTGGTATTACAAGTACAGGTATGTATGTATCAGGTGATGTAGTAGGATTGGAGTCTCATGGTAGTGATTATGGAATAAGTGGTATTGCTGGTTCAGGTGTTGGTATTTCAGGTGTTGGATTAACAGGAGCAGAACTTTATGGTACTAATTATGATCTTACTGCAATTAATGCATCTGGTAAAAGTTATTTCGCTGGTAAGGTTGGTATTGGGAATACAAATCCAGGTGCACCTCTTGATGTAAAAATAACAACGAATGGAGATGTTGCCTATTTGTCTGGTGGAGTAAGTAATTATAAGATGGTTTTTGGGCTAGATGCTAATGGTTCATACATATATAACAATTCTTCTGTAAGATCATTATCATTAGGAGTTAACTCTGCTCGAGATAGTTTGGTCATTAGGAGTGATGGAAATGTGGGCGTGGGAACAACAAATCCAGGAACTAAATTTGAAATTGGTAGTTCTGATTTAGGAGGAGGAGGGTATGTTCCTGGTCCAGTTTTAACAATAGGTAGAAATACAAATGCATCACTGCCAGCTGCAGGGTCAATAAATTTTATGAAAAAAGATGGAACTGCTGGTTATGTATGGCAAGATAGTGCTGGAAATATGAGAATCAATTCTGCTCCTCCTATGAATGCATATGATACTTCTGGTACTGTTATCGGTGCTCAAACTTCTACAAGAAATACAAAACAAGATATAACAGATTACACAGATTACAGTGATGCTCTTTCAATAGTTGTAAATGCACCACTTCATACATTCCGTTATATTAAAGAAGTAAATGGTTACGGTACAGATTCTCCACTTGCAAAAGCACACCTTGGTTTCATTGCGGATGAAGTAGATCCAATATTTATGTGGGATGGTACGATTGATCAAGTTTCAGTAAATGGATTACTCATGGGTTCTATTAAAGAAATGAATCTAAATTTGAGTGCCCTAACAGGGGAGATAGTTCCAACAGCAGGATCTAAAGAAGAATCATTTATGAATAAATTCTTTGCAAATCTTTATGTAAAGATTGGTGACTGGCTAGGAAGTGCAGACAATGGCATCAAGACTATCTTTGCAAGAAAGGTAAGTACAAAACTTCTATGTGTAACTGATGAAGCAAATGCAGAAACATGTATAGTAAAATCTCAGCTCGACAATCTACTTTCTGGAAATGCAGCAGGTGCAGTAGGAACTCCATCTCAAGTTGTAACAATCAATCCAAATGCTCCTGTCATAAACCTAACAGGTTCATCAACTATTAATCTAAATGTAGGGGATACATATGGAGAACTTGGTGCAACAGCAACTGATAATGTAGATACTTTTGTAAGTGTATCAGTAGCCGGAACTGTCGATACTGCAGTACAAGGTACATATACAATTACTTATAATGCAGTTGATACTGATGGTAATAATGCGATAGAAGTAACAAGAACTGTAGTTGTGAATGCAGTAACTACAACACCATCAGGTACAACAACTACAGATACTTCATCTACTGCTACTTCGTCTGCTGACTCAGCATCTACGACTACAGCACCTACGACTACAACGTCTACAGCAACCACACCAACAGCTGATCCAGCTCCTGTAGTAACAACTCCAGTTGCAGACCCAGCTCCTGCTATCTAAAGATTTTTCAGAGTACGACACCCTCAGTAGTTGCCGGACTATCGCAAAATTAAAACACCGCAACAAAGTTGCGGTGTTTTAATTAGTTTTATTTATATACTTTTTACGATTCTTTCGAATGTTTCAGGATTGTGTTGAGCAAGGTCTGATAGTATTTTACGGTCTACCAAGATGTTCTTTTTCTTAAGTCCATCAATGAATCTACTGTATGAAATTCCAAATGGTTTAACTGCGGCGTTGATACGTGTTGTCCAAAGACTTCTTGCATCGGCTTTCTTGTCTTTGCGGTGAGCAAAAGAATAGTTACCTGAGTGTCTTAGTGCGTCTTTAGCTTGTGCTACTTTTGTACTACGTCCAAAACGAAAACCTTTTGCTCTTAAAAGAATATTCTTGCGACGCTTATTTTTTATTGTACCTCTTTTTACTCTTGTCATGTGATTTTATTAGTAATTTATAATTATAATGAAGCATTTGGCAAATAAGTACGAGTTGTCTTATTTGTGAAATTCTGTGTATTCATTTTCTTTCCTTTAAGCTGACTTGTTCTTGATTGCTTTGCATTGAAGTGGTTGAATCCTGGAGCACGTGATAGGATTTTACCTTTCTTTGTGATTTTTAAACGCTTTGTTAAAGATTTATTTGTTTTAATAGACATATATTAATTTGTAGATGGGGGAGGTATAACTCCTTTATCTTTTTCTATTGTAATAGTTGGACCTTTTGGACCCTTTTTATAATTCTCTGCTATTTTATAATTCTCGGTTATAAGGTGAAGTACACGATCGAGGCGTTCTCTTAGGAATGCATCCGGCATATATTTAGAACGTCCTGATAAGAATAATTCTACTTTAATGCGGTGACCTTCCTTTAGCCATTCTGAAGCTCTTTTGGCCTTGAGGGCAAGATCATTATCTCCAGTACCAATCTTTATTTGAACTGATTTGGTTTCTGTAGTTTTTGCTCCTGCTTTAGCCTTTTTCAACTTCTTGTTTTGTTCGTATTTGTACTTTCCGTATTCAGCTATTTTTACTATTGGAGGATTTGTATTAGGAGAAATTTCAATCAAATCAAGGCCCAAAGCACTTGCTTGGGATAGAGCTTCCTTAATACTCAAAACACCTAGATTAACTCCTTCGTTTGAGATTACACGAACCTCTGACGCTCTTATTTGATTGTTTATTCTTTCTCTCAATTTAGTTTCCGATAGAAATAAAATAGATTACCTACCTAACTGGAATATTATCATATAAATGATAATATGGCAATATGGAAGACAAAATTCAGGTTGTTTATAAAAAATGTGGGCAAACTCCTCTTGAGTGTATAAATGAGCTTAAAAGAGCTAATCCAAGCTTGGTAAATTTACCTTTAACATACGCCGGTCGTCTCGACCCCCTTGCAGAGGGTGTTTTACTTATACTTATAGGTGACGAGTGTCATAAAAAAGATGAGTATTTAAATCTTGGAAAGGAATACGAAGTAGATGTGTTATTTGGTTTTGCCACAGATACTTATGATGTGATGGGGAAGGTTGTAAAAACTATCGCGACATCGGGGGAACTATTTGAAAGGTCCTCGGATCTCCTCGCCAAATTTTTTGGGAAGCTCGGCCAGACCATTTCAAATAGTTCCCCCGACTCCGCTCTTTCAAAAGAAATTTTAAATTTTACCGGCAAAATAAATCAGTCATACCCACCGTACTCTTCTCGTACTGTAAATGGTAAACCTTTGTATCAATACGCAAGAGAAGGTAAGTTGGATGAAATAGAAATCCCATCACACAGTGTAATGGTAGAAAAGATAGAAATAATAAAAGAATCATCTATTAAAGGAATAGACTTGCTGGAGAAAATTAAAAAAGATATTAGTAAGGTAAATGGGGATTTTCGTCAGAAAGAAATTATGGGTGAATGGGAGAATATTTTGAAAGATGATAATAATGAATACAAAGTAATTAAATTAAAAATATCTTGTGGTAGTGGAGTATATGTAAGAGGAATTGCAAATGACCTCGGTCTTGCTCTTGGAATACCTGCTCTTGCTTTAAATATTGTCCGCACGAAAGTAGGGGAATATGGAATTTAAAAAAATCTAAAAGCGCATATTTGAATAGTCTCATAAAAGGGGCTTCGCAAGGGCGACGGCCCGAGACTGAGCAAAATTTCAGCAGAAATTTATGCGTGCCCTTTTAGGAGAGCTATTCAAATAGGAGCGTTACTAATTATTATAATTTTTCAGAGGGACGACCTCTGGGGCCACATGAGGTCGGACCTCCTCAAAATTTAAATTAATTTCTTTGCCTCTTCGAAAAGACCTTCGATTCTTTCTTTTGTTTTAGCTTCACCTATAAGTCTGATTATTGGCTCAGTATTTGATGAACGCAAATGAATCCAAGAATTATCTGAAAAGTCCAATCGAAGTCCATCAAGTTCATTTACTATTCCTTCTTTAAAATGATCTTTTAATTTAGAATATATTTCTTTGAGGTCGCCAGAGACTGGCATTTTATCTTTCCTAACTTCATATTTAGGTAAAGATGCTACGCATTCTGTCACTGTTTGGTTTCTCTCTGCGAGTAATTCAAGTATTAAAGATAGACTTACAAAACTATCACGAGCCATATTTATGAGAGGGTATATGACTCCACCTCCACCTTCACCTCCAATGATTGCATTGTTTTCTACTATACCTTGTACTACATTTGCTTCTCCGACTTTTGTACGTATACATACGCCACCATATTTTTCTGCAATATCTTTATTTACTGCAGACGTAGACATATTTATAACTACTTTATTATTTAAATTTTTAGAAAGCACCGCTTCTACTCCGATGGCAAGTGTGTACTCTTCTGAAATAACTTCACCCTCTTCATTTATTACTACCAGTCTGTCTGCATCTGGGTCATGAGCAAAACCAAGGTCACAACCTTTTTCTTTTACTAAGTTTGCGATATCACCCAGGTTTTCTTTTAGAGGTTCTGGTCTATGTCCAAATATTCCATTGGGAATATTATTGAGTGGAATAAGTTCTACTCCAAGCTTTTCAAATAGGTATGGGTCAAGAACACAAGCAGAAGCATTGATCATATCAACTGCTACTTTGAATTTTCTATTCTTTATAGCTTCTAAATTTATGTGTTGGATAATTTGGTCTGCATGTTCGTGGGGGATGGAAAAGCCTCGTGAAGGAGTTACAGATGTTGAATACTCATATTTACAGGTGTCCGACACCTGTAACAATGCATTGTAATTCTCTTTTATTATTTCCACTTCATGTTCATTTGTGAAAAGTGCTTTATTGTTTACAAATTTTAAACCATTATATTCTCTTGGGTTATGACTTGCTGTTATTATTATCGCTCCATCATAATTGTGTTTTTTTACAGCAAATAAAACTGTAGGGGTGGGGAGTATGTCTCCATCTATGAATTCTATTCCAAATTCTTCAAATATTTTTATGATAGTTTTTTTTATTTCTGGTCCACTTTCACGTCCGTCACGACCCAAAAGGAGAGTTGGGTTTTCTTTGATATTTTCTTTTACAAATTTAATAAAAGCTTTTGTATAATTTTCTACAATTTCATTTGTGAGACTTTCTCCCCATATTCCTCTGTATCCTGAAACTGTAAGTTTAGGTGTGTTTTGCATGATGGTATTTTAACATAAAAATAAGGGGGAGGTTAGGTGAGGATAAAAAGAAAACCCTTAACGATTTTCTTTTTTAGAAACCGTTAAGGGTTTATAATACATTTTTAAATATTTTTTTCTTCTTTATTTTTATACTCAAGAAGATCTTTTTTTGTTACTTGTTTAATTTTATATCCTATAATTGTAATAATTATACAAATTAATAATAAACAAGATTGAGGATTAAAATAAAGATTTACCATCTTTGGACCTAGTGGGAATAAATTCCATATTAATGTCCTCATCAATATTTCTACATAAAAAGCGATTGGAATAATTAAAAGAAAAAGCAAGAATGTAATTTCTTCTATTATTAAAGCTAATTGAAAAGTGCCAAAAAGTAATATAACATAAATAGCTTTAGCTCCTATCTGATCTTTAATTTGTGGTAATATTATTGAAAATAAAACACAAATTATAATCATAATAATTAAACCAATTTTTAAAAATAATTTTTTTGTTTTCATTTTTCTGATTTTTTTTAAAGTAAATACTTATTAGAATTTCTCTACCTCTCTAAAATAGGGGAATAAAGAAATTCCAATAAATATCTCTAAAATCAAAATATCAAAGAACTATATTACTTATTATAGTATAGCATATATAGTGGTATAAGTCAAGAGGGAAGAGGGCGGGACCGCGAGTACGCTTATCGACGATTACATCGTTAGGTACTTTTCGCTTTCTGAACGTGATGGCGGGACCATGAGTACATATATCGGTCACAAGTATTTTTCTGCTGAAAAATCTCGCGACCCCGACTCATCCACCTTCGTGGATTCCGTCTTTCGATTCCCGCCATCTCCACACTGGGTTAAACAAAAATAAACACTCGTTCAGAGTGTTTATTTTTGTTTGTGTGGAGATGGCGGGAATCGAACCCGCGTGCAAAGAGAACTCTTATAGAAATCTACATGTGTAGTTTATTCATTTTGTTTAATTATTTATCCTAGAGAACAAACAAGAAAGATAAATAGCGAGCTTTTAATTGTCGGAAATTACAGCAAGCTGTTGTAAAATCGTAACCCGATAAATTATGCCCACCCTATATATCGGATGTCGATAGGGTAGACACTCGCATGGCCGTTTAGGCGAAAGCGAGAGCAAAATTTCCAAAATATGGAGATTTTACTGAAGCGACTTTGTTTACACTTAGTCTTTTCCAAGAAGTTTTAAAAGATTCCTGAGTACTTTACATGCATATATAAGAGGATTCACCTTGTCGAAGCCGATCATCCCCAATTGTTAACGAACTTTATACTCTCTTCTTATTTCTCTATCTGTATCTCGCTTTTTTATTGTCTCACGTTTGTCGAACTCTTTTTTACCTCGAGCAACAGCGACAGACACTTTAATATGGCGTCCTTTACTATACAATGAAACAGGAACAAGAGTCAAACCTTTTATTGAATCTTTTTCTCCCAACTTTTTAATTTCTTTTTTTGACAAAAGAAGTCTTCTTGTACGATCAGGGTCGTAACCAAGCTCTGTGTTGTTTTGTTGGTATGGTGGTATATGCATTCCGACAATATATGCTTCACCACCTCTTATTATACAAAAAGCACCAGCCAGATTTCCTTGGCCTTTTTTTATTGATTTAACTTCAAAACCATGAAGCTCAATACCTGCTTCAAAAGATTCTTCAATACTGTAATTGAAGTGTGCTTTTCTATTGTCTATATAAACAGCCATTGTTATATCGTACCAGTAATATGAGATTTTACCAAAAAAATACGACCTTTATATTTATCTATTCTAGTGTATAATCAAGATATTATGGATAAAAATATAAAGAATAAACCAACAAAACAGCCCAAAAAACCCAATATTATCAATCAAATAATAATAGCAATATTTATATTTATCAGTATTACAATGATATATACAATAGTTGCTAAAACTCCTTCAAAAGTTAAAGATCTAACAATTTCTGATGTTGCCTCGGGTGTTTCTACTGGTACTATTTTAAAAATAGAAGTTTCAGGAGGTGATATAAATGTTTCATTTAAAGACGGCACAACAGGTAAAGCAAAGAAAGAAATAGAAACTTCACTTTCAACAACTCTTTCAAATTACGGAGTAACTCCAGCCGAGCTTTCTACTACACCAATCGAAATAAAAGATGAAACAGGTTTTGGTTACTGGCTACTCAATATTTTGCCATTTTTAATACCAATGATTCTTGTTCTATTTTTTATCTGGATGCTTACTCGCCAAGCAAAAGGCCAAGGCATGCAAGCTTTTACTTTTGGACAATCAAAAGCAAGAATTACTGATCCAAATGATAAGAATAATAAAGTTACCTTCAAAGATGTTGCTGGAGCAAAAGAAGCAAAAGAAGAATTAAAAGAAATCGTTGATTTCTTAAAGAATCCTAAAAAGTTTTTAGAGATCGGTGCTCGTATTCCAAAAGGAGTACTTCTTACAGGAGCTCCAGGTACAGGTAAAACTTTGCTTGCTCGTGCAGTTGCAGGGGAGGCTGCTGTTCCATTCTTCCATTTATCTGGTTCTGAATTCGTAGAAATGTTTGTAGGTGTCGGGGCAAGCCGTGTAAGAGATTTATTTAAAATGGCTAAAAAAGCCGCTCCATCAATAGTATTTATCGATGAGATCGATGCCGTCGGTCGCGTACGTGGAACTGGAGTAGGAGGAGGTAACGATGAACGTGAACAAACATTAAACCAGATTCTTGTAGAGATGGATGGTTTTGAACCCAATGAAAAAGTAATAGTAATGGCAGCAACAAACAGAGGTGATGTGCTTGATCCAGCGCTTCTTCGCCCAGGGCGTTTTGATCGAAGAGTTACTCTCGACTTACCTGATCGTTCTGATCGTGAAGAGATACTTACAATACACTCTCGTAAAAAACCTTTTGCTGAAGATGTAAATTTGAAAGTTATTGCAGAACGTACACCTGGATTTTCTGGTGCAGATCTTTTCTCTATTATGAACGAAGGTGCAATACTTGCTGCTCGTGAAGATAGAAAGAAAGTTTCTCAATTTGACCTTATACGTTCTATTGAAAAAGTTATGATGGGTCCTGAAAGAAAGAGTCACTTACTTTCAAAGAAGGAAAAAGAAATCACAGCTTATCATGAAGCAGGTCACGCACTCGTATCATCTTGCTTGCCATACGCAGACCCAGTTCACAAAGTCTCTATCGTTTCTCGTGGACGTGCAGGAGGGTATACTCTTAAGCTTCCTCTTGAAGAACGTAGACTACAAAGTAAAAAAGAATTTCTTGATGATATAACCATGTCTCTTGGTGGATATGTCGCAGAAGAAATGGTGCTTGGTGATATAACAACTGGCCCATCGAATGATCTACAAGTAGCAACCAATCTCGCTCGCGCAATGGTAACTCGCTGGGGTATGAGTGAAGAGATCGGACCAATAGCACTTGAGAGTGATGATGGACGCACTATGTTTGGACAGGGGGTAAATGATAAAGAGTATTCTGAAAGAGTAAGTGCTCTTATCGATTCTGAAGTTTCAAAGATTATGAATAATTCTTTCGCTGAAGCAAAAAGAATCTTAACAGAGAAGAGAGATGTTCTTAATATAATCGCAAAGAAATTAATAGAAGTAGAAACTCTCGAACAAAAAGAATATAACGATCTCATAATCGCAAGTGGGATAATACCAAAGAGGAAAGAAGATATTCTATAGAATAGAAAAGAGGGAATTGTCGTCACAAGTATTTTTCTTCTGAAAAATCTCGCGACCCCGCTTCGCGCCGTCGCGCTCCGGCTCGGACAATTATAAAAACACGCATTTAGCGTGTTTTTATAATTGTCCGCCCTCTAGGATTCGAACCTAGGACCCCAGAGGTATAAGCTCTGTGCTCTAACCAACTGAGCTAAGGGCGGGAATGTTGGTATTTAAACTATTGTAATTCTAACACTTTTCGCCTAGCCAAAACAGCTAAGGGCGGAAGTTAGACACTTCGATATATTACATTATTTTTAAAATTATTCAAAATGCAATTTTAGGTTTTTAGATATTAGGGTTTTTGAGAGAGTAGGATATGAAGATAAATCTTCATCTTTTTCTATTATATTTATGGCTTCATTACGAGCCGCTTCAACCATTTTTATATTTCGTAATGCTTCCATTCCTACATCGGTGATGCCCCATTGTTTGTTTCCAGAGAGAAGTCCTGCTCCACGAAGTGACAGATCAAGTTCAGCGAGCTCAAAACCATTGGCTGCTTTAGTAAGAGCTTGAAGTCTATCCATTGTTTTGTCAGTTTTTGCATCGGCAAATAAGTAACAGTATGATTGATAGTTTGATCGGATGACTCTACCACGAAGTTGGTGAAGTTGAGCAAGGCCAAATCTTTCTGCTCCTTCTATTATTATAACTGTAGAATTTGGAACATTTACTCCAACTTCAATAACAGAAGTAGAGACTAGTATATCGATCTTATGTTCAGAAAAATCCTTCATGACTTTTTCTTTTTTTTCTTTAGTCATCTTACTGTGCATTATTTCTATATTGTAATTTGGAAAAATATCTTTCTTAAGTCTTTTCGCTTCTGTGGTGACAGATTTTACATCAAGCTTTATTTTATCATCATCGTCATTACCATCGGCAATCTTAGGGCAGATGACATACAGTTGTCGGCCTTCTTCTAGTTCTTTTTTGATTTTCTCATATGCTCCACTTCTTTTATTTTCAGTAACGATTTCTGTGATAACTTTTTTACGACCAGATGGCATTTGGTCGATAATAGAAAGATCCAAGTCTCCGTATATGGTAAGTGCGAGTGTTCGAGGTATAGGAGTTGCAGTCATTGAAAGATAGTGAGGGGAGTGACCTTCTTTTTTTGCGAGTTTCATTCTTTGATTTGTTCCAAATCGATGTTGCTCATCTATCACAACTAGACCCAAATCTTCAAATTCAACCTTTTTTGATATGAGTGAATGAGTCCCTATGACTATTGGTATCTCTCCATTTTTAATCCATTTAAGAAGTTGATTCCTAGATATTGTGGTCCAAGTTCTTACTTGTTTACCATTCTCCCAGCTGGCTGATTTGCTAGGGAATTTACGACAACCACTTGAAGTCATAAGACCTATGGAGATACCAGTATGATCAAAATACTTAATGAAACTCTCATATAGTTGGACAGCAAGAACTTCCGTTGGAGCCATATATGCTACTTGAATATTACCGAAGTTCTGGCCTACGGGCCTATTCTTTATTACTGCATAGGCAACAGTTGCTGCTATGAAAGTTTTACCACTTCCCACATCTCCTTCAACTAAGCGAGACATCGGTTTTTCTTTTTTGAAATCTTCCAGTATTGTTTTAATCGCATTACTCTGTGCTTCTGTCGGCTCAAAAGGGAATCGTGATATGAAATCTTTAATATCTTTTTCTGGTATTTGAAGTTTGTATGAAAATAATTTTTCATATTTTTTGCGTTCTTGTTGGCGTGCAAGCTGTATGAAGAATACTTCTTCAAAAGCAAATCTTTTACGCGCAATTTCTGCATGTTCTTTTTTTTGAGGGGAGTGTATCCAAACAAGGGCAGTATGTAAGCTTGGTAATTTATATTTCTCAAGAATTTCTTTTGGTAAATAATCTTCTATATCTTTTACACAATCATTTTTTAATACTTTTGATATTGCATGGTATATCCACTTCGAAGTAATACCTTTTGATTCAGAATAAACAGGGAAGCCATATTGTTCAGTCCTGTCACTCTTTTCAAAAAGTGAATCATGTAGATCGATAGGAAGTACATCTTCTTTATTTATTTCTGGATTGGTAAGTGTAAGTCCATAAGTTTTACTCACAGATACCTTCCCTGTAACTTTTACAGTTGATCCACTTTTTAGCATTTTAGCTAAATATGGCTGGTGGAACCAGATGATATTGATCTTCCCGGTTAGGTCTGTGATAGTTGCTTGGCCCATAGGAATTTTACTTTTAAAACCTTTTTTTGTTTTAAGTTCAGATATTATTCCTACAATAGTAACTTGTTCACCGTCTTGTAGAGTATTAATATGACGTAATTCGCTTATGTCTGTATATCTAGATGGGAAGTAGTATATAAGATCAGATATTTTGTTTATACCAATACGAGCCAAAGCTTTTTTTTGGTCTGTATCTATACGGAAATTTGATTCTATATTGTCAGTTAATTTCATATTAAAAATAACTAAACAAAAATAATACTTTTATTATTTTTGTTTAGTGGATTTTATCATATTTTATTTTAAGATTTCATTTATACGTTTTACTAGTTCGTCGAGTGTAAAGTTGGATTTAACCATGAAGTCGAGAGCACCAAGTTCTTTAGATCTTTTGATTGCTTCTTCTTCTGATAGGTTTGAGAAAACAATAACAGGAGTATTCTTCATCCCTTCAGTTGATTTAATAGCCTTAAGTATATCAAACCCATCTAAGTCAGGGAGCATAAGATCAAGAAGTACTATGTCTATACTAGGCTCATGAATCTTTTTCATAGCTTCTTCTCCAGATGATGCTGTAATTATATCAAAACCACTTCTTTTTAATTTACCAGCTTCAAGCCCTTGTAGGAAGCTATCGTCTTCAATTATAAGTACTTTTTTCATACGAATATTATACTACAGTGTTTGATTAATAGGCAACATAAAGGTAAATGTAGTACCTTTATCATCTTTGTTCTCGAACCATATTTTCCCGCCATGTTTTTCCAATATATCTTTGGTTGTAAATAATCCAAGTCCTGAACCGATATTATCTTTCTCTACTGCATTTTTAGCTCTAAAGAATTTTTTGAAAATATTATCTTTGTCAGAATCTTCTATTCCAATACCATTATCACGAACAGATATCTCTATACTATTATTTTTTTCTACAAGAGTTACAAAAACTTTTCCACCCTTATCACTGTATTTAATAGAATTCTCAATAAGGTTTTGAACTACCACTCTGATCATTTCCTCGTCACATTTTACAAGAGGGATGTCCTCATCTGGTTTTAGGAAAATTAATTCGATTCTTTTTTTATTGGTTTCTCCGTAGAAATCAAATAAGACTTGCTCAAGTAAATGTAATATATCTACACTTTGGAAATTATAAGAGATGGATACATCTTCTGCATGGCTAAGGGTTAAAAGGTCGTTTACAAGTACAAGCATACGCTCATTACCATTGTATGCTTTTTCAATAAGTTCATTCTGTTCTGTTGATAGTGAGCCAACATCTTTATCTATAAACATTTTAAGAATCCATTTGAGTGCAGAAAGGGAAGTGCGAAGTTGGTGTGCAGTTATAGAAATAATATCGGATTTATTTTTATTTACCTTTTTTAATTGCTCATTTTCAATTTTTAATTTTTCTATTTCTTCCACGAAGATATTATACCACAAGAGAATAATTTATCCGTGTATTACAATAACTTCGTCGTTTTTAACTTCATTTTTTAGTTTTAGAGTTAGTATTGTGAATGCTCCTATTCCTACAATAAGACTAGAGACTATAAATACATAGTGATATGCATTGATCTGTGCTTTAACAGCAATAAGGGTGATATATGTTTGTAAGTCGTATATATTTGTACTTGCTAAGTGACTATAACTATTTATATTAATCACATTGGTATATATTCTATTATTTAAAATAGTACCAAATAGTGCAATCCCAAAAGCCCCAGCGATACTTCTTGAGAGAGCAAGGACAGAAGAAGCAATTCCTATTTCATTTTTCTTTACAACAGAAGCTACTATATTTGTACGTTGAGCCATTCCAAAACCCATACCGAGCGCCATAACACAAAGCGGAATAATCACAGCAAGTGGTCCTGATTTTGGGTCAAGCAAAGAAAATAATACTAATCCAAAGGATGCAACAAGAGTACTTATAAAAATCATGTATTTAGCTTTTATCTTTCCCGTTAAGGTTCCTCCGATTGCAGCAGATGATACCATACAGATTGCCATAGGCATGAATAATATTCCAGTTTGTGTGGCGTCATAACCTAAGAATGTTTGAGTAAATATTGGAATCAAGAACATAGAACCCATCATACCCATGAATATTATGAAATTGTTTGAGATAACATTTACGAATGCAGGTATTTTAAAGAAACCTAAATCAACAATTGGTTCATCTGCTCTTTTCTCAATAGAAATAAAAATCTTAATAAAGATAGCTATAACAATATAACAGATACCACTATAAAGAGATGTCCAGCCCCACTCAAAACCTTTATCAAGTACTAGTATGAGTGCTGAGAGGGCAGTACCTAGAGTTATTGCTCCCCACCAGTCGAAGCTCTTTGATTTTACTTCAGCCCTTGATTCATTTATAAAACGAAGTGCCATGAGGATTCCCACTATTCCAATTGGTAAGTTTATAAAGAATACAAAACGCCAACCGATATTATCGATGATCGGTCCTCCAATAAGCGGACCCAAGACCATGGCTGCAGCAAAAGATGAAGACCATATCCCAAGTGCTTGCCCGCGTTCTTTTCCTTCTTTGAATGTTGCAGCGATAATAGCCATTGCAGTAGGGTAGTCAGCAGAACTACCAATAGCTTGGATGATACGGAAAAGAAGCATTGATTTAAGATCCCAAGCAAAACCAGCAAGGACAGAGCCCAGTATGAATATACTAAATCCAAAAATATAAACTTTTTTTCTACCAATTGTATCTCCGAGTTTACCCCAGATAGGAACAAAAACCGCATTTGCTAAAATGTATGCAGTCGCAATCCAACCTGCTGAAGATACAGTAAGATCGAATTCACTTATTACCTTTGGTAGCGCAAGATTTACAATAGTTTGATCAAGGGAGCCTAGAAAAGTTCCGATAATAACTGTTATAAGGATCAACCACCGCAGTTTGTTCTGCTTGGTTTCACTCATAATTATTTATTGTAAACTTTTATTTTTGCTGACATACCATTTTTAAAATCTTTGAATTCTGAAACATCATATTTAACTTTTATTGTGAATTCTTTCACTGCTCTTTTGTCTGAAATACTAAATACAACACTAGTATCTTTTGATGTTTGTCCGATCTCTTCTACTATTCCCGTGTATTCTTTTCCTGTAAATGAATCCACGGTAAATGTTGCAGTATCACCGGCTTTTATTTTAGTAAGACCAGCATCTTCTTTAATAGCTCCAACAACTCTAAGCTCATTAGGGTTAATCATTTTTACAACAGGGTTTGCGTAAGTAAAGAATTGTCCAGGAGTATTATTTGTATATATTATTATTCCATTTATTTTTGATGTTAATATTTCAGCTCCAACTCGAGCAAGTGACTGACCAGCAATTACAGCGTCTCCTTCTTTTACATACACTTCATCTAGTATTCCAGAAGTTTCTGGTGCGATAGAAATAATCGGAGCAGATATGGTACTATTCTCTATTTCTACATAAGAAGAGATTGATTTGTAAAAAAGGATACCAGAAGACACAAGAATTATTATTATAATTCCAGTCAAACTCTGAACCCATGGTTTTGTAAAAATACTTTCTTTTTTAGGTGTTTCCATATATTTATTTTGTAGTAATACTTATAACAGTTTTGTTTGGGTTTACCGACTGACCCACTTTTAGGTTTTCATCTATAAAGTTTATTGTTCCATCAGCAGGAGAGATTATTACATTATTTGAATAAGATCCAAGTGCGGCTTCATATGCTCCGCGAGCTGCATTTACCTGAGCTTTCGCTACACTTGTATTACTATCAGTCCCTATATTAAATGAAAGGTCTGAAAGTATCTTATCTCTGTTCTCTACCGCAAGATCATAAGCATTCTTGTTTGCAATATATCCTGCACTTTTTGTATTTGGAATATTTATTGTCCACTTTGTATTTGGGTTGATTGTGTTTCCATTTGTGAATTTTACCTGAAGACCACATTTACCTAAAGACACAGAACTATCGTATTTAACTCCAGCGATACCACTTTCTAAACCAGAATAATTAAATGAATAACCTGTATCTGAATCAGATGAAGGGTAAGGAGCGATCTCATATGAACCTTCTTTTCCGCAAGTATATGCACCAGAAATTATAGGAGCATTCTTGTCTTGTCTATCTGGAGTTGCTTCAAGTCCACTTGAGAGAAGAGTGTTATATGCATTTTGTACAATTGTATCTTGTTGTTTTTTTGTACTCGCGTATTGAGAGTTGAGTGATGCATATTGTGCTTCTGCAAGTTCAAGCGCTCCCTTCGCTTGGTTTACAGCACCTTCACTATCTGGAGCTGAAAGTTTTGCAAGCACTTCTCCTTTGTGTACTATCTCACCATTTGAGATTAATACTTGTGCAACTCTTCCACTTTTAGGAAATGATAAGTCAATATTACTTCCAGATGCGATAATATTTTGATCTTTAGCTACAGAATTTATGTTCACAACAGGAGCCTTGCCGATTCTGTTGTAACCGAAAACAACACAGATAATGCCTATAACTGCAAAAACGGGAATTACTAATTTGGGTTTTGATATTATTTTTACGAATTTATTTTTCATATTATTTTTTTAAGAAATACATTTATTAAGAATGTGGACCAGATTCTCTTTTTCTTCTTTACTTAACTTATCTAACATTTTTTTGAATAATGTTATTTTTTTTTGACGTAATTTCACAAGAAATTTATGAGCATCTTCTCCTAGTTTTATATACACTGTTCTGCGGTCTTTTTCTGAAGAAAATCTTGTTACCAGTTTCTTTTTTACAAGATTATCTATTAAAACACTTGCAGATGGGGGAGTTATGTTTAGCCAAGATGCAATATTTTTCATTGTTGTAGGACCATTTTCAGATACATATAGAAGTATCTCAAAATGTGACGTTGAAAAACCAAAACTTTTAGCTTCTTTTAAGAAAGAGTCTGTTATTGTGTGTTTGAATGATATAAGAATATCATCGATAGTTTTTTCTTTTTTCATGTTATTATAAGTTTATCTAATATTTAGACAAACTAAATAATATCATAAAGAGTATATAATAGTCAAATATTTAAAATGTTCTATTTTTTAGCACTCGCATTTAGAGAGTTTATCTTACCCACATCCATTTTACCGATCTGTTCTTGGTCCATCCCAAATAGTTTAACTCCAGCGTATACAACAATAGCGATAACGATAAAGTCGAGTCCATTACTTAGAAATACACCATAGTGTACAGTAGACTGACCTACATGGATAACTTTTGTGCTTAGATCATCTACTCCATTTAGGGCAAAGTTGAGTAGGGGGTTTATGATATCTGTTACAAGAGAGGAGACAAATTTGGAAATAGCACTACCTAATATGAAACCTATAGCGAGAGTAAGAACACCTTGGTTTTTAAGGAAATTTTTAAATCCATTAACTCCACGTATGTTTGATAAATTTTTTAATCTTTTCATATTTATAGTATAGCAAAAAATGTCTTATATATACAAAATACCTCTTCTTGTGAATAAGAAGAGGTATAGGCTTGAACTAGTTCTATATATTTTTAGTTTCCCTGATTCCGATGATTAAATCATTACGAATCACTTTTAAAAATATCGATATCTAGCTGGGTCGTTTTAACAAATGTTTAAAAGCATTAATTCGATTGCTCTATACAGAGTATCTTCTTTAAATAAAAATTTTGAAGAATCACCGACCTCATTTTTATGTCTATCTGTATACGGTATGTGTATAAACATATTACGGATAGGTAAATGCTCATCTAGGATTTTCTTTGTTGTTCTGTAACCCAATGAATTTGATACAAAAGAATTAGGATCAGTTGATGGTTTTACCGGGATATTTTCTTGATAAAGTTTATTTGCAAGAAAATATGTGTTTACTTGTGGTGCCAGAAATTCTTGCGAATTTTTTTCTAAATTTATTTTTGTACCGTTTGGGGAGTATCCACTTGCATCTGGAAATTCACCTTTCATAAAATTGCGAAAAAAAGTTTCGATTTCTACACCTTCTGCATTTTTATATAAGCCTATACTTATTATTGCATCTGGTTTTTCTTCATCAATAATTTTTGATAATATTTCAAATGCCCCAAGATATTCACAAGGAAGAATTAATGTAATAATTTCTTTTTCTGGAATATTATTTTTTTTGAAATTATTAATAATATCTTCAGTTACATCAAAAGGGTAATACCTAATACTTTTAAAAACAGTAAGAATTATTTTCTTTGCCATTTGTCTTATTTTTTAGAATTTACATATTTTTTTCAGATTACTGCTAATTAAAATGGTTGTCAATCAAATACAAGAAAACCCCTTTCGGGGTTTTCTTGTATTTGCGGAGGCGGTGAGATTCGAACTCACGGTTCCGATTAAGGAACGACGGTTTAGTAAACCGTTGATTTAAACCACTCATCCACGCCTCCTCTATAAATGTATTTATATCATAAAAAACATTAAATTAAAACCTTATTATTTTTTAGTAATATATGATAATGTATAAGTGTTTATGGAGCTGTGTCAGAGTGGTCTAACGTACCTCTTTGCTAAAGAGGCAGGGTGTAAAAGCCCTCGGGAGTTCGAATCTCCCCGGCTCCGCAACACATTGACAATTATTATTTTATCGTGTATAATTAATACAAATTTACATTTTAAATAAATAGTTATGGCTGAGAAAACAAAGTACACAGATGCGGAAATTGAAGAGTTTCGCTTGATTATTGTTGAGAAAAAACAAGAAGCCGAAAGATTGGCCAAGGAATTTAAACAAGAAGCTGATGATATCATTCTTAGTCCTGTGGGATTTAAGACCATAGAAGAAGCATCAGAAGCTGCAAGTAAAAAAGAATTAATTGATAAACATGTAAAACAGTTGGCTTTTGCATCTAGTCTTAATTTTGCATTAATGAGAATAGATAATGAACATTATGGACATTGTCGTGATTGTGGAAAATTGATTCCGAAAGAACGACTGAGAGTTGCTCCACATTCAACTCAATGCTGTGATTGTAAAAATTTAAATTAAAAAAGAAGATAAAATATCTTCAAAATTGAGAAATAACACCCCAGAGATCAAAATCTTTTGGGTGTTTTTTATATTTAGGAATTATAGTGTATAATTAATCCATGCAATTTAATAAATATTGGATATTGGTTGCTCTTATTACAATCGTGAATATTTTTATTTTCGTACATTTTTCGAATAAATTAGAAGGCTATGTTACTGATAGTATGATCGACAATCAGAAAATAGTACCTGGCATACAATAAACATATGGATACAAAACCAAAATTAACAACAAGTCAGATTATTAAAAAAGATATTTGGAAACATTTATATAATATTTTTCCATGGATGCAGAAGCACTTACTCAAGTGGCACCTTGTTTGGCATGAGAAGGGTCGCCAGCCTTACCATATAGGGTGGCTTGCACCAGGGAAAACTTTGGAGGAATTAGAGAAACATTTAAATACAGAGTGGGGTTTTGGAAACCACTTCGTAGCGTGGAAAGATAATGGTCAAGTTCTTTCTTGGCGTAAACTTGAAAGTTTTGATTATCAATATCATTTGAGAATATTTAAAGATGGAGAGATGAGAGGGCACTATGAGTATACTCCAGAGAGTAAGCCACTTGAACACTTTGTGGAAATAAAAGAAGAAGCTCGAGAAGAAGACTTCAGGAAATTCTTAGGTAATTATATAGTTCACAAAAAATATATTTCACACTTAAAAAAAGACAGAAGAACCGCCCCAGATTCAGAGATAACGGTAGATGAAGGTTTAGATAAAAATGGAAGAAAATAATTACAAGCTTATAAATATAACATCAAAATTACAAAGTATTGATGGTACTTATAAGCAAATTCCAATAACAATAACAGAAGATGGCACTCCAAGAGCTGTGGCATTTTTTGATATAGATAAAACACTTGCTGAATTAAAAAATATTCATGGAGCTGCTATTCGTGCTTTATTTAAAGAATTTTTTGATAAAGATTTTGAAGGAATAGAAGATGTGTATTTCAAGGGCTTTAGACTTGGTAATTCATTTCGTGAGTTTGATCGCATGGATGGAATATATAATCTTGGACACGATGAATGGATTGATCCAGATGTGTATGTAAAAGAGAGGATGAATGATAAAAAGAAAGAGATTGATGGTGAAGGAACAGAGGATCATAAATTGGCTAAAATTTATCTTGATCGATACGTTCAAATTGCTTCAAAGATAGCAGATGATATTTATAAAAATGATCCAGATGAATTTGAATTATCAAAAATAAAACCTGTCATGGCTCTCGCCAAGCTTTACAAAACGCTCGGAGTTCCCATGTTTGGAATGACAGCAAATGGAAAAGAATTTGTTCATACGATTGCTAAATATTTAGGTTTACCAGATCTGTTTATAGACATAGCTACAGATGAAGATATGGTGGGTGGGGGAAAGGAAATAATAATACCTAAGTTGATAAAACAACTAGAAGATATGGGTATACAAGTTTCAAAAGAAAAACTCGTAGTAGTAGGAGATTCTTTATCTGGAGATATAGGTAGTGGGTACAGGTATAAAGATGATGAGAATGAAATTACTATAAAAGGTATTTTAGTTCTTAAGGATATGGAAGAACTTTCAAAGATTAAAAATCAAATTTCAAATAATCCAGAACTTAGTAAAATTATAAAGAATACAGATACAGAAGCATTTATTGTTGATAATGTAAAAATAGATAATAATGGAACTCCTTTACTTTACTCAGGTAGAGAGAATTTTTTATTTAAGCTCTAATTTTCAACACTCTAATCGGTCCAACCGATTTTACAGGTGTCCGACACCTGTAAAATAAAAACCCTTAATTTATAAGGGTTTTTATTTTTGAATTTTTTATTTTGGTAGCTGTTGGACACCTGCAGATTCGGGGTAGATTATGTCCCATAGAGCAGAGGCTACATTATGGGGTTGTCCTACAAGTGGAAAGTGGTGAAGGTCGATGAATGGAGCTGAATTGCATTCGATAACTCCACACTTTGGTTGGTCGCGCCACGATACTGATACATCATCCATAATAAAGTCTACTCCTATAAGTGGGTCATCAAGAACTTGAGCCACTTTTTCTAATAATTCTTTATTGTCAGGGTGTACAATATCTGTCATATCTGTGATACCACCGCCGACAGCACGACTTGTTTTTTGGCCCAATGTTATGATCTCATCTTTCTTGGGGATTGTGTCTTCTGTATGACCCCAGTGTTTTAATTCTTTTTGTGCTTCTTCATCGAGTACTAATTTATGGAAAAGTTTATCATCTCTCTTTGGATTTTTATTTTCAATTTCTATTAATTCTTTTATATTGTGAACTCCATCTCCTATAACATATGCAGGTTCACGACGAAGAACTGCGATTAATTTTCCACCAATAACAGTACCTCTGAAAACGTAACCAGAAAGTTCTTCTTCTATCATTACCCAAGGGGATAGTTGGCGGGCTTTTTTAAATGCAACTATAAATTCATCTTCAGTACTTAGGTGGGTTGTGGTGTGGCGACTTCTTGAGCCAAGATTTGGTTTTGTTATTACTGGTTTGTCTAATGCACGGAATAAATTTAAAGCATTTTTTACAGAATGAGTAACTCCACCTTTTGCAACTTTAATATATGCTTTCTCAAAATGTTCTTTCATTTTTCCTTTATTGTCCATCCACTCTAATCCTTTTGGATTATATATTTTAGGGCGGGGAAGAACATCAAAGAACCTTTTGTCTCCCTTGTAATTTGATACGAAAATATCATGACCAATTCCAAATAAACGGAATTCATACATTTTAATACCTCTTTTTATAGCTTCTTCCCAGAGTACTTGAGTGCGGCCACTATCATCTTCTTTGGGCTCGTAAGTTATTTTTCCAAGTCTTAAAAATGTAAGAGTTTTTGTAAGTGATGGACCCATCCAATCAAATGATGTTTCTGGGATTAGGTTGCCCATCCAGTTTGTCCAAGGCTCGATAATCGTACCAAGTAATATTGAAAAATAAACAACAACATGATTCACTTGAGCTCCTCCACAATCCACACAATAATTTTTTGTTTTTTGTTCTGACATATATTACTAATATACCAGAAATCAGTGTGCGACTGCAAAGCCTATGACTTTCTTTGCTCCAGATTTTTTGAGAATTTTCATTATTTCAGTTATTGTTCCGCCTGTAGTTGTGACATCGTCTATTACAATAATAGTTCTTCCTTTTATTATTTCCTTATCTCTCACTTCAAAAACCCCGCATACATTTTCAAGTCTTCTTTTCCTATTTGTAATTTTAGCTTGGGGAATGGTATCTTTATTTTTAAAAACAATTTTATTTTTTAATTCGAAAATGCCAGCATCTGCTTGGCCGCAGAATCCTCTGGCGATAGAAGATGATTGGTTGTATCCTCGGATTTTGGTTTTTTGGTGTGATATTGGCACAGGTATTACAAATATAGATCTACCAGAAACATCTATTTTTAAATCAGCAATTTCTGGAAGTGTGTACTCGTATAATAGTTGGCCAAGTTTTTCGCCTATATGTTTTTTGTTGTGATATTTTAATTCCCAAATAGCTTTTTTGATCACACTATCTCTATAATCAAAAACTGCCAGTATATTTCTTTCCGTTTCTCTCTCAGCATTACGTATTTTTTGTATACAGTTATCACACAAAATACAATCTTTTTTGTTGCACCCTAGGCATTTTACAGGGAAGAGGATGTTTATTATAAAATTATTTACTTGTTTAATATATGAACACATTTTCATTTCTTTATTTTACAATATATATGTTATAATGGATATGTTAAATATCAATTTAAATATGGATGATTCACTAAAAAAAATAATTTCTGAAGGGCTTGCTAGTCTTTCTAGTATTTTTAATTCCAGCAACTCAAGTGGAACTGCACTTGGTGTAGATATCGGATCTTCTTCTATTAAAGTGGTACAACTAAAAAAGAAAAATGGTAAAGCTGTCCTTGAAACATACGGAGTTATTTCTCTTGGTCCTTATGGTAATACTGACGTAGGTGCAATCACGTCTTTAAAGACAGAAGATATTTCTCGTGCGCTTATAGATGTTATGAAAGAATCAAATGTTACTACAAAGTCTGCAGTAGTAGCTATCCCATCATTATCTAGTTTAATTTTTACTTTGTCTTTACCTGGAAATATTGAAGAAAGTCAGTTGCCTAAAATTATACCGATAGAGGCTCGCAAATATATTCCAGTTCCTATAGCAGAAGTTGCTCTTGATTGGTTTGTTATTCCACAAGAGGCAGAATTCATTGAGAATAATGGAGTTTCTACAACCCCAAATACAAATATAGTAAAACCTCCCACAGAAGTTCTTGTTATTGCAATTCATAATGATACTTTATCCCAATATCAAGATATATTAAAAAAGACTGAGCTTAAATCAGATTCATTTGAAATGGAAATATTTAGTAATATTCGTTCATCTTTCAATCACGAGCTTGCTTCTGTGATGCTTGTTGATTTCGGTGCCTCAAAAACAAAAGTTTCTATTGTTGAAGCTGGAGTTGTTCGAGTTTTCCATGTTGTGAATCGTGGGTCACAAGATATTAGTCGTAATATTTCTCAATCTTTAAGTATTCCATTTGCAGAAGCAGAAAAGTTGAAGCGCTCAGTTGGTCTTGATGCAAAGATTGATGAAAGGGTAGAGAAGATCGCTCGCTTGTCTGTGAATTATATCCTTACAGATATAAATAGTATTGTATTTGCATATGAGAAGAAGTATAATAAAAATATCAGTAAAGTCTTTCTTGTTGGTGGCGGATCTCTCTTAAAAGGGTTACTAGAGGTTGCAAAACAAAATTTTCAGGCAGAAGTTGTATATAGTAATCCTTTTTCAAAAACAGAAGCTCCTGCTTTTCTTGAACCAATCTTAGAGAATAGTGGTCCAGAATTTGCGGTTGCAGTTGGTCTTGCATTGCGTCAGTTGTCTTAATATATAATTATGGAAAATTCATTTCAAACATCTTTTATTCCAAAGAAGCCAATGATGGCTTCTTCTGTCAGTGTTTCTGGTAAAGAACCTGTGAATTTTTTCTCCGTAATCGCTACACTATTGCTTATTGTTTCTATTTTAACAGCAGCTGGGTTATTTGTTTATAAAATATATCTCACTAAACAAAAAGAAACTCTTTCTTCTTCACTTTTGATCAATCGTGATAGTTTCGAGAAAGATACTATTGATGAGCTTGAATTATTTAACAAAAGAACAGATTCAGCTAAAAAGATTTTAAGTAATCATGTAATACTTTCTCCATTGTTTGCTTTACTTGGAGGTATTACTATTCCACAAGTTCAATATACTCGTTTCGATCAACAGATCGACGACAAGGGTGTTGTGACCGTAGATATGACAGGTACTGCTCGTGACTACAGGTCTATTGCTCTTCAAGCAGATATTTTTAATGGACCAAAGGGTAGCTCTTTGAAAAATGTTTTATTTTCAAATCTTATAAAAGATAAAAATAATAATGTTAGTTTTAATTTAAAATTTAATGTTAATCCAGAAATTCTTTCTTATGAAAAGAGTGTTTTATTAGAGCAATCAACTATAAATAAAAATACTACAACTCAAGTTACTCCCACAGTTGCACCTGTAACTACTACCCCTGTAACAGAAACAGTTACTCCTGTTACAACAACTCCGACACCTACACAAACACCTACTACTACAGTTACTCCTATAAATACAACCAATCCATTATCACAATCTGGTAATAAGACACAATAATATATGAAATTTATTTCTTCAATTGCTTTTATAATAATTACAATAACATTGTTTTTTGTTGTTATTAATCCTATGTATTCAGATGTAAAAACATTGATGGCAGATGTAGACGGTTATAGTACAGCGTTAAATAATTCAACAGAATTACAAAAGACAAGAGACTCTTTGGTTGATACATATAAAAATGTAAAACAAGAAGATAGAGATCGTCTTAGTCATTTCTTGCCTAGTACTATAGGTAACATTGAGTTAATTCTTGAAATAGAAAAAATTGCTAATTTGCATGGTATGCCAGTAGGGGATATTCGTTTTGAAGCAAAACAGGCAGATGGTAGTAATGGGTCAGTTGCTGTCGCCAATACAAACGACAATCTTCCTTACGGTGTTTTCCCAATGGAATTCACAATAGAAGGTAAGTATGACACCTTCGTTTCTTTCTTGAAAGATTTAGAACACAATCTTCGTTTGGTAGATGTAAATTCAATTTCCTTTAATGTTCCAGCTCAGGCAACAGGTGCAGGTCAAGCTGATGCCAATATTTATAGTTATTCATTAAAAGTTAAAACATACTGGTTGAAATAATATGAAAACATTCAATAAATTTTTAATAGTATTTGTTACCGTCCTATTTATAGGTGGTGTTTATTCATATTCTTCAACTGGCGTAAATTCTGGTCCTTTTGTAAAAGTTGCACAAGGTAGCTCACTCGAAAGTTCAGCCAGTGGAGCACTTGCTTCAACCACAACTCCAGTAGTTACATCAACAGGCTCAGTATCTTCAGATACAGCATTCCTTGCTTCACTCATGTCTTTAAATAGAATCAAAATAGATACTAGTATTTTTACCAACAAAGCTTTTATGGCTCTTGTAAATAATAGTGTAAAGATAGACAAGGTTGACCCAGGAAGAACAAATCCATTTTCTCCTATTAGTACAGTTGTTGTTGCAAGTGTTACGCCTGTTGCAAAAGTGGTGACAGATCCAGCTACTACAATTACAGATAAATCAGTAATATTAAATGGAACCATAAATTCGACAAGTGGTGTGACAGATGCTTACTTTGAATATGGTGATACAACAAACTTAAGTCTAACAACTCCTCTAGTTAAACCATCCCTTGTTGGTACATTTATTAAAAATGTTTTAGGCTTAACCCCTAAAACTGACTACTTCTTCAGATCTTGCGCAAAGATAAATGGTGTTGCGACCTGTGGAGACGTAGCTTCATTCACTACAAAATAATTCATGATACTCATAGAAGAACTTATAAAACGTGGAATACTTACTGAGAATCAGGCTCTTAACGTTGTAAAAGTTGCAGATGAAAAACATAACGGTAATGTAGACGAAGCACTGCTTGATCTTAAGATTGATGAAGATAAAATCCTAAAAGTAAAAGGAGAAATTTTTGGTATCCCAATAAAAGATGTTGACCCTAAAGATGTACCTGCTTCAGTACTCAAATTAATCCCTATTGAATCTGCTCGCATATACCAATTCATACCTATTAATCTTACTGATAGTTATCTTGAAGTTGGTATTATTGATCCAGAGAATGTGCAAGCCATAGATGCTCTTACTTTCATTACTGCCAAATTAAATAAACCATTCAAATTATTTTTGATTGCAACTTCTGCTTATAACAGACTTGTAGAAATGTATCAGGGTAATAGTAATCCGGAAGTTGATCAAGCTTTAAATGAACTCGATTCTGAAATCGCAGAAGCAGCAGCCGATGGGGGGATCACTATTGAATCGAGTACAAGGAATTCTGATAATCTAAAACCAGGAGAAGAAGAAAAGATAGTTGTGGATGCTCCGATTATTAAAATCGTGGCAGTTATCTTAAGGAGTGCCATGGAAGGTTTTGCTTCTGATATACACATTGAAAATACTGGAGACAAAGTGAAAGTTCGTTTTCGTGTAGATGGAATTCTGCATACTTCACTAGTACTACCTATCAATGTTTACAATGGTGTTGTTGCTCGTATTAAAATTCTTTCAAAACTTCGTCTCGATGAGAAACGTAAACCACAAGATGGAGGTTTCTCTGCAAAGATTGATAATCGTAAAATAGATTTTCGTGTATCTACTATGCCATCTTATTATGGAGAAAAGATCGTTATGCGTATCCTCGATTCACAAAAAGGTGTGCATCCACTAAACGACCTTGGTTTATCCGAAGAGAATTTGAAGCTTATACGTGAAGCTATTTCTCGCCCTTATGGACTTATCCTCATGACTGGTCCTACTGGTTCTGGTAAAACTACATCTTTGTATTCAATGCTAAGTGAGCTTAATAAAGAAGATCAAAATATTGTTTCTCTTGAAGATCCAGTTGAGTATAAGATCGATGGGGTTAGTCAGTCTCAGATTATGCCAGAGATAGGTTACACTTTTGCTTCAGGACTACGTTCTATTCTTCGTCAGGATCCAAACATAATACTAGTGGGAGAGATCCGCGATAAAGAGACAGCCGAGCTTGCTATTCAAGCCGCTCTTACTGGTCACTTGGTGCTTTCAACTCTGCACACGAATAATTCTGTGGGAGCTGTTCCTCGTCTTATCGATATGGGAATCGACCCTTATCTTATTGCTCCTACTCTTATACTTTGTATTGCTCAGCGTTTGGCTCGTAAGATTCACCCAACAGGAAAACATGCAATTCCAATAGATGAATCAACAAGAATGATGTTTGATAAACAGTTTGAAGATCTACCAGAAGAATTTAAATCAAAATTAAATCTAGGAGATACAGTTTACGAAGCAGTATCATCTCCAGAGTCCGCTTCTGGGCTCTCTGGACGTGTTGCTTTGTTTGAAATGTTTAAGATAGATAAAGAAATGCAAAATATAATACTTAAAAACCCTCAAGAGCAAGAAATATACAAACTTGCACGATCAAAAGGAATGCTTACATTGCGTGAAGATGCAATTATGAAAAGTATAAAAGGGGATATTCCTTTACAAGAGGTATATAATTTCTAGGAAAACACCTTTAATTATATTATAATTGAAATACAGTTAAAGTTTTTAATATATAACAAACTAAAATAATATGGATTATCAAAATTTTTTACATGACTTATTTGAAAACCTCGTAAATGAAGATGGTTCCGATTTACATATGGGGGTAGGGCGTAAGCCAGCTATTCGTGTAAATGGCCAGTTGATTTCATTAGTAAACCATAATCCTATGACAGAAGCTGATATTTTGGGTGTATTGGAAGTCTTTGTTGGATCTATTCGTGCAAAGAAATTCCTTGAAACAAAAGATCTCGACTTCTCAAGTAATTTAAACGAAGGAAAAGTTCAGCTTCGTGGAAATGCATTTTTTCAGAGAGGTCTTGCTTGTGTTGCCATTCGCTTAGTTTCTAAAGCAAAAACACTCGAAGATTTAAACTTACCTATGGTACTTAAAGATTTTGCAAGAAGAAAGCAAGGTTTCTTTATAGTAGTAGGTCCAGTTGGGCAAGGTAAGTCTACGACCCTTTCAACAATGATCAACATCATAAATGATGAGCAAGCTGCACACATAGTAACCATTGAAGATCCGATTGAGTTTATATACCAACCAGACAAATCAATAATCGACCAAAGAGAAGTAGGTATCGATACTATAGACTTTCTTACAGGTCTTAAATCAGCGTTTCGTGAAGATGCCAATGTTTTACTTATAGGAGAGATGCGTGATAGTGCTACGATTTCTGCTGCAGTTACTGCTGCTGAAACTGGTCACTTGGTTCTCTCAACACTACATACAAATAATGCCTCTCAGACTATCGATCGTATAATAGATTCATTCCCCCCAGAACAGCAAGACCAAATTCGTTTACAATTAGCATCGAGTTTGATTGGTATTTTCTCTCAAAGATTAATTCCTCGTCTTTCAGGCGGACGTATTCCAGCATATGAACTTCTTATAAACAACAAAGCAGTTGCCAACCTTATTCGTGAAAAGAGAACCCATGAGATAGATACAGTTCTTGAAACATCTTCTCATGAAGGAATGGTAGACATGAATAGATGTCTGATTGACTTAGTTCAAAGAGGTGAGATAAGTATGGAAAGTGCTCATGAGTACGCCATTAATCCTAAGACTTTGGATCAAATGCTTTAATATATGTTATTCACTTACGAAGCAATTACAAATACTGGAGAAAAGAAAAGTGGAGCAGTAGATGCTACTTCTCGTGATTTGGCTATTACTGCTATTCAACGTAGGGGATACATTGTTTCTTCTATTAAAGAGAGTGTAGAGAAAAAGGGAATGTTTAATTTTTCTTTCTTTGGAAAGAAAAGTATACCAATGAAAGATGTTGTGATTATGTCACGACAGATGTCTACACTTTTTGAGTCACAAGTTTCTGCGTTGAAAGCTTTTAATCTTTTAGCTGAGAATACTGCAAACAAAGAATTGGCAACTATTTTAAATGAAGTTTCAGAAGATATTAAGTCTGGTATTTCTATTTCTTTATCTTTATCAAAACACAAAGAAGCCTTTTCTGATTTCTATGTGAACATGGTAAAGGCAGGGGAAGAGTCAGGTAAGCTTACACAGTCATTCTCTTATTTGGCAGATTACCTTGATCGTCAGTATCAGCTTACTTCTAAAACAAAGAATGCCCTTATTTACCCAGGTTTCGTTATTGGTGTTTTCTTTGTAGTTATGGTTATGATGTTTACTTTCATTGTTCCAAAGCTTGCCGCTATTATTAAAGAATCAAATGTAGATATTCCATTCTCTACAAAAATGATAATGGCAGCCAGTGACTTACTTGTGAACTACGGTATATTCGTATTGGTAGGTATTGCGATAGGAGTTGCTTATGTAATTCACTTTGCAAGAACTCAGGCGGGGAAAATGTATTTTGATAAATTAAAAATTACTATGCCAATTTTCCGTGATATATACACCAAGCTTTATCTTTCAAGAATTTCCGACAATATGGATACAATGCTCTCATCAAGTATTCCTATAGTACGCTCTATCGAGCTGACTAGTGCAGTGGTAGGGAACCTTGTTTTTGAAAATATTTTAAACGATATTGCTGAGATCGTAAAAAGTGGAAGTTCTCTTTCTGACGCCTTCTCAAAACACAAAGAAATACCAGCTATTATGTCTGGTATGATCCGAGTCGGGGAAGAGACGGGTTCTTTGGGGAATATCTTGAAAACATTGGGTAAATTCTATGCTCGTGAAGTAAATGAAGCTGTAGATACTATGGTGAGTTTGATTGAGCCTATTATGATCATTATGCTTGGTCTTGGGGTTGGAGTCTTGCTTTCATCAATATTGATGCCTATATACAATATTGCTGGAGGGGTTCAGTAGGAAGAACTAATCTCCTTTTGTAATTTATCCACAGTATAGAAATAGTTGTGTTTTATGATTAGTTTTATGATATAATGTTAGTATTGAAATTTATTAGAAGTTAGGTCGCGTCTTTAAACAAAAGACAAAATTATTAAATCAAATTTTATTATGAATAAAAATAAAGGTTTTACACTTATTGAACTCTTGGTCGTTATCGCAATTATTGGTATTTTGTCTTCTGTTGTTTTGGCGTCACTTAACAATGCAAGAACAAAAGCAAAAGTTGCAGCTGTTCAATCAACTCTTTCTTCCATGAGAGCTCAGGCAGAAATAGGGGTAGTTAATGGTAAATATATTCCAAACTTATGTTTATCTAGTTCTGCTGCTGGTGGTTTAAACACATTACTTGCATCTTTAAATAATACAACTTCAAAGATAACTGGGATTAAATGTGCTGTTGATGCTGGAGATGCTACAACTAAGACAATTCAATGGGCTGTTGAAGTATCTATAGGAAGTCCTGCTGTATATTATTGTTCTGATAGTACAGGATATTCTGGTCTTTCTCTAAAAACTGGTACTGGAACTGCTTTGTCTGATACAACTGCAACTGTACCAACAGGACCTAATACACCAGCAGTTGCACCTAAATATTCTTCAGGAGATACTGTTTGTGCTAGTTAATTATTAAAGTTAGGTCGCGTCTTTAAACAAAAGACAAAATTATTAAATCAAATTTTATTATGAATAAAAATAAAGGTTTTACACTTATTGAACTCTTGGTCGTTATCGCAATTATCGGTATTTTGTCTTCTGTTGTTTTGGCGTCACTTAACAATGCTCGTGATAAAGGAAAAGACGCTGCTGTTAAAGCACAACTTGCAAGTATGAAAGCTCAAGCAGAACTATTTTATTCTACCAATGAAACCTATGTAGGTTTATGTTCAACAGCTTCTACTGCTAATGGTTTAGGTGGAACTGCTGGTTTAATTCAAGCAGCTTCAGATTCTTCTGGAGTAACAAACAGTATTGTTTCAACAAATGCAAATGTTGGTTTATATAATCAAACAACTTGTCACTCACTAGCTGATTCATGGGCAGTAGAAGCCCCTTTGGCTGATAGTAGTTCAACTACTGCAGATATGTATTGTACAGATAGTACTGGTGTATCAAAAGTAAAAAATACTCTTTTACCAGCAGTTCCTGCATCAAATCCAGGCACAACAGGTACAACTTGTAACTAATTTTTTACAAAAAAACCAATCCGAGAGGATTGGTTTTTTGTTTGTTTGGGTGATACAATATATTTATGAAAAAAAATAAAGGTTCATGTTTTATTAAGACGTATAGAGCTTCTTTAAAACAAAATCCTGAGTACTCGAAGGGCTTTACTCTTATTGAACTTATGGTTGTCATTTCTCTGATGGGATTACTTTCTTTCATAGTTGTTGCTTCTATGGATAGTGCCAGAGAAAAGGGTAAGGATGCTAAAATACAGTCTCAATTTGCAAACTTGAGAGCTCAATCAGAACGCTACTATTCACATTATGGTATGTTTGGTGAACCTTCTAGTGGTAACCCACATTCTGGTTACAATTTATGTAATACTTCATATAAAGACGATTATGGTTTTGGTGGTTTTAGTGGACCAGGTTTATTGAGAGATATTGCAGATACAGCAGATGCTTCATATGAAAATACAAAAGTGAGTAATGAAGAGTCTGGGGCTTGGAATCAGATTACTTGTCACGCAAGAACAATACCTGGTTCTGGATTTGATGCATGGGTAGTAGAAGCTCCATTTTCAACTAGTTCTGCTACTGGTCCTATTATGTATTGTGTAGATAGTACTGGTTTTAACTCTATAAAAAATGGTACTTTAAAAGCAAGCCCTAGTATTGATTCAACTATTGGTTTTTCTTGTTTACCTCAGGATAATAATTCTCTTTAATAAGTTCTATATAAATGTTAGAATATAGGTATGACATTACTTATATTTATATTCGTTTTCTTATTAGGAACTATTATTGGAAGTTTTTTAAATGTTGTTATTTATAGGTTTAATACTGGCCGAACAATGGTTTCTGGTAGATCTATTTGCATGACTTGTAACAACAACCTTAGATGGTACGAGCTCATTCCAGTTTTTAGTTTTCTTATTCAAAAGGGTAAATGTCGTCGTTGTGCAAGTAGTATTTCTCATCAGTATCCACTCGTTGAACTTATAACGGGTCTTTTGTTTGCACTTATTACATTTAAATTCTTACCAATACTTTATTTTTCATATGGTCTATATCTACTATATGTTACTTTGTTTGTTTTTATTTTTTCACTACTTATTGTTATCTCAGTTTATGATCTACGTCATAAAATAATTCCAAATAAATTAGTTTACTTTTTTAGTGTAATTGCATTCCTTTCAATTTTTGTAAATTCAAATTTATTTGGACCAGTTTTTTCATTACCAACTTTCTCAACCTTAATAGCAGGTCCCCTCTTTGCTATTCCATTTGTACTTATTTGGTACTTTTCAAAAGGGCGTCTAATGGGCTTAGGGGATGGGAAGCTCGTACTCGGCCTCGGTTGGATACTTGGTCTTTCTCAAGGAGTATTTGCTATTATTTTATCTTTTTGGATTGGGACAATTGTAAGTCTTATTTTTATGTTTATTTATAAAAATAAAATGAATCTAAAAACAGAAATACCATTTGCTCCATTTTTAATTATAAGTACTTTTATAACTTTCTTATTTAACTTAGATATGTTTTCTTTGATAAGATTGTTTAATATGTAATTGTTTTAAGTAATAATGTTTAAAAATTTTTATAAAAATAAAAAAGCAGGGCTTACAATCATAGAACTCATGGTAGTTATTTCTATTTTTATGATTATTACAGGTATTACTATTTTTAATTATGGTAAATTCAATTCATCTTCCTCTGTCCAGAATTTAGCAGACGATATAGCACTCACAGTACGTCGTGCTCAAGGTTATGCGATAGGAGTTCATGGTGTAGGAAATTCTTTTGATGAAGGGTATGGTGTTCGTTTTACTACAAATTCTATAGAGTCTGGTAATTCTGGTTCAAGTTCTTCTTTTGTTTTATTTGCCGATAGAAATAAAAATCGTGTTTATAATGATAATAACTATGGTATTTGTGGGACTTTTACAAATGGTGATGAATGTATGGAGATATTAAATATTAAGAGCGCTGATGAAATTAAGGAGATATCTTTAATTTCTGGTCAATATACTCAAACACCAACTTCTGTAGATGTAACATTTAAAAGGCCTAATCCAGAGCCAAAATTTTGGGCTAATGGAGTTGAGCAATCTATAACTTCTCTTAAAATAAAGATATCCAGCTCAAATAATGATGGACTTGATAAATATATAACAATTTCAAATAATGGTCAGATTAGTGTTTCAAATAATTAATAATGATTTCAAAAACAAAACAAAAAAATAGATGCTATCGTTTTATTAAGTCGTACTCGACTTGTTTAAAACGCAGCCCTGAGTACTCGAAGGGGTTTACCCTTATCGAGCTCATGGTAGCTACATCTTTATTTGTAGTTATTATGCTTTCAGCGCTCGGTTCACTATTTATGCTTTTAGATGAATCCAAGAATTCTAGAGCATTACGTTTTGCTATGGATAATGTCAACTTTGCTATGGAGAGTATGACTCGTTCTATTCGTATGGGAACAGATTATTATTGTTTATCTTCTGGTGTTGTTAGTTTAAGTATAACAGGTTCTAAAGATTGTCATGCGATTAATGGTGGAGGTTCTTTGCTTATATTTTCTCCTCAAGGTAGCTCTGGTTCGAGAGTTGGGTATCAACTTGAGAATAATTCAATAGAACGATACGACAGTCAAAATACTTCAGGTGTTTCTATCACTTCTCCAGACGTCAAAATTGAATCATTAAAGTTTTTTGTTGATGGCGCAGATGGAACAATACCAAATACACAACCAAGTGTATATTTAATAATGAAAGGCACAGTGATGGTAAAAGGAAAACCAACTTCATTTTCTATTCAAACATTAGCCTCACAACGTAATTTTTAAAAAATATGTATAAATTATCATTAAAAAATAATAAAGGTTTTACTCTAGTAGAGACACTTTTTGCGGTGCTTATACTCACTTTTACTATTACAGGTCTTATGACCATAGTTGCCAACAGTCTTTTTTCTGCTCGTTATGCTAAAGATGAAATTACTGCCAATTATCTTATTCAAGAAGTTATAGACTATGTAAGGAATGATCGTGATACAACAGTATTTTTAAAAGGGGGAACTTGGAAAGATTTTTCTGATCATTATGTCAATTGTTCAGTTGGTGATGGATGTTATTTGGATGTATTAAAAAAAGTAACAACAGGAGTAGTTCTTGATCAATGTGACCCCACAAAAGGTTGCCCATTTATGTATGATGACGAAAGTTTAGTTGACGGCAAGACATCACCATCTAAAAGTACACCTTTTTATGTTAATGGTGTTGATAGTCTTGATAAAATGGGATTAATCGCAACTAATTTTAAAAGAAAAATAGTTGTTAATCAAAATCCATTAAATACAGATGAAATGATAGTTACCGTTACTGTCAGTTGGAAGAATGGTAGTATTCCAGTAACTAGATCATTGTCTACAAGTTTTATGAATTGGCAGTATAGTAATTAATATGATTAAATTTTTATTAAAAAATAAAAACCAAAAAGGATATGCACTTTTATTTACTATTGTTATAGTGAGTGCTATTTCAGTTGTTACTGCAGGGCTTACTAGTACTGTATATAAACAGATGATACTTTCTTCTTTGGCGAAAGATTCACAAGCTGCATTTTACCAAGCTGATACTGCTTCTGATTGCGCAATGTATGTAGATTTAGTTCTAAGTAAGAATAATACATTTAGTTCAACACCGATGCCTTTTTCTTGTGGGGTATCTGATTTTAATAATTTACTTATTACACAGACAGACCCAGTAAAAGGTAGTTATAAGATAGAACCAATACAATCTATCATTGATGCAGGTGATTCTTGTTTTAGAATTTCTGTTGATAAAAATCCTACAACAAATGCTGATGGTGTAAATATAATAGAAACATCGATTAAAGCCAAAGGATATAATACTTGTGATTTGAGTAGTCCTAGAGCAGTAGAACGTGAAATAGACACTAATTATAATCTCTAATTTATGAATGATCCTCAGGTTGAAAAACGAATAAAAAAACTTCGGGAAGAAATTTCTCGTTTAAGGTTTCTTTATCATGTTAAAGATGACCCTTCTGTGACTGATGATGTATATGATTCTTTGAACAAAGAATTAAAATCTATTTTGGATAAAAACCCAGAATTTATAGATATAAACTCACCAGAGAACAGGGTAGGAGGTAAGCCTCTCGATAAATTCAAAAAAGTAAAACATGAAATTCGTATGCTTTCTATGAATGACGTTTTTTCTTTTCCTGAAATAGAAGAATGGGAGAAAAGGATAACAAAGTTAGTTGTTGGTAAAGAGGATAAAATAAATTATTTCTGTGAATTAAAACTCGATGGTTTATCTGCATCACTTATATACAAAGATGGCATTTTTGTAGAAGGGTCAACTCGTGGCGATGGGTTTATAGGTGAGGACGTGACAGAGAATCTTAAAATGATCGGAAGTATTCCTCTTAAGTTAAAAGCCCCATATCCTAAATTCCTTGAAGTTCGAGGTGAGGTAATAATGCCAAAAAGAATTTGGAGAATTTTAAATAAAAAACAAATAGAAGAAGGTAAACCACTATTTGCAAATACTCGCAATGCTGCAGCTGGAAGTTTACGCCAGCTTGACCCTAGTATTGTTAAAGAGCGTAGTTTGGATTTTTTCGCTTGGGATATAGCACAGTTTGGAATTAATAATGAAGAATTAACGGTTTTAAACCATTCACAGAAACATGAATTGCTTAAGAATTTAGGTTTTCATATTCCACTTCACGATAAAAAAGCAAAAGATTTAAAAGAAGTTTTATCTTTCATAGAAGAAGTTGGAAGTATCCGTGATAGTTTGCCTTATGGTACAGACGGAGTTGTAGTTTCTGTAGATAATATTCAAATACAAGATATTCTTGGTGTAGTGGGGAAGGCTCCACGCTTTATGGTGGCATATAAGTACCAAGCAGAGAGAGCCACAACAATAGTGAAAGATATAACTGTAAATGTTGGACGTACAGGTGTTCTTACTCCTCTTGCTCACTTTAATCCAACTCTTGTTGCTGGTTCGACAGTTGCTAAAGCAACACTTCATAATATGGATCAGATTAATCGCCTTGATATTCGTATTGGTGACACTGTAGTAATACAAAAAGCAGGAGATGTGATTCCTGAGGTTGTGGAAGTACTTTCAAATATGAGAACTGGTAAAGAGAAGAAATTTAAAATGCCAGATATTTGTCCTATTTGTAATTCTCTTGTTGAGAAAAGAGGTGGTTTGGTAGAGGTTAAACCTCTACCAAAAAGAGGTTTAACCTCTACCTCAAATATTTCTGTTGCATTCTACTGTACTAACAAACATTGCCCCGCTCGATCAAGAAGAGGGATGCAGCACTTTGTAAATATATTTGAGATTTATGAAATTGGTCCAAAGATTTTAGATAGACTTAAAGATGAAGGTCTTATAAGTGATGCCGCAGATTTATTTACACTTGAAAAAGCTGATCTTTCTGGTCTTGAGCGTTTTGGAGAAAAATCTGCAGACAATATTATTTCATCTATTCAGCTCCACAGGAAAGTTTCTTTATGGAGGTTTATATATGCACTTGGAATTATTCATGTGGGGGAGCAGACTGCTCGTGACTTAGCAGATAAGTTTGGCTCACTTGAAAATATAATGAAAGCCAGAAAGGAAGATATTTCTAATATAGAAAATATTGGTGGCGTAGTATCTCTGAGTGTTATTCAATTCTTCCAAGATAAAACAAATTTGCATTTCATTGATAAGCTTATCAAAAATGGAGTTTCCATATTTCACGAAAAAATAAAGAATTTAAAATTATCTGGAAAGACTTTTGTATTGACTGGTACACTATCTACTATGTCTCGAGAAGAAGCAAAGAAGAAAATATTATCAAATGGGGGAAGCGTATCTTCTTCTGTTTCTATTAAAACTAGTTTTGTTGTTGCTGGAGAAAATCCTGGTAGTAAATACAAAGATGCAGAGAAATTGGGGGTAAAAATCCTTAAAGAAGAAGAATTTTTGAAAATACTATAAATATGGTATTCTAGATAAATGGAATTAGAAGATGTTAAAAAGCTTGCAAATCTAGCTCGTATTGATATGAGTGACGAAGAGATGAAAGATATAGCCAAAGATTTTGGTGCTATTTTGGCGTATGTTGGACAAGTTCAAGAAGTTTCTAAATTAAAAAATATAGAGAGTTTACATCAAAATCCTGATAATTATTTTTTGCAAAATGTAATGAGAGAAGATGTTTCGGAAAATAAGAGTGGGAAGTATACAGATAGAATATTAGCAAATGCACCAGACACACAAGATGGATTCTTAAAAGTTAAACAAATATTATAAAATGAATATAGATTTAAGAAGTTTAACAATTGAAAAAGCACATGAACATTTTTTAAATGGTGATTTTACTGTACGTGAATTAGTTGATGAATATTTGAAAGTTATAAAAGAAAAGAATGAGAGAATTAATGCTTATCTTGAGATATATAGTGATATAGATGATCAAGTAAAAAAAGCAGAAGATATGTTTAAAAATGGCACAGCAACTCCATTGACTGGTGTACCGATTGCTCTTAAAGATATAATTTTATTTGAAGGTCATATTGCTTCTGCTAGTTCAAAAATTCTTGAGAATTATGTAGCTACTTATGATTCATTTGTTGTTGAAAAATATAAAAAAGAAGGTGTTGTATTTTTAGGTAGAACCAATATGGATGAATTTGCTATGGGTTCTTCTACTGAAACAAGTGCTTACGGAGTTACAAGGAATCCTTTTGATGAATCTCGTGTTCCAGGTGGTTCATCGGGTGGTTCTGCTGCTGCTCTTGCAGCAGATATGTCTCTTGCTTCTTTAGGGACTGAAACATGTGGTTCTGTAAGACAGCCATCATCGTTCTGTGGACTTGTTGGACTTAGAACTACTTATGGATCTGTATCTCGATCTGGGGTTATTCCTATGGGTTCGTCTCTTGATCAAGTTGGCCCAATGGGTAAGAATGTTCGAGACGTCGAGATACTTTTTAATGCCATGGTTGGTTATGATCCGAAAGATAGTACTTCTATACCAGATGAAATGAGGAATATAGAGAAAAACCCAATAAAGAAACGAATTGCTGTACCTCGTGAATTTTTAAATAGTGAAGGTGTAGATAAAGAAGTGTTGAAAAATTTTGAAGAAAGTTGTGAAAAATTAAAGAAAGCTGGTTATGAAGTTGTAGATGTTGATTTACCTGTACTTAAATATTCTTTGGCTTTTTATTATATTATAATGCCAGCAGAAGTCTCAAGTAATTTAGCTCGTTATGACGGTATAAGATATGGATTGTCTGTAAAAGGGGATAATCTTTTAGATGTATATATGAAGAGTCGTAGACAAGGTTTCGGGAAAGAAGCAAGAAGAAGAATTCTCTTAGGTACTTATATACTTTCTCATGGTTATTATGATGCCTATTACAATACAGCCTTAAAAGTTAGACAGGTCATAAAAGATGATTTATTTAATTTATTTAAAGATTTTGATGCGTTTATTACCCCTACAGCACCATTCCCACCATTTAAATTAGGAGAGAAAATGGATAATCCTATTTCTATGTATCTTTCAGATATATTTTCTGCCCCTGCAAACTTGGCTGATATACCTTCTATTTCTCTTCCTTCTGGTAAAACAGAAAGTGGATTACCTTTAGCTATTCAACTCACAGCACCATTTTTAAGAGAAGATATTTTGTTTACTATTGGGAAAGATTTCGAAAAATTGATATACTAGTACTATGAATCCAACAGTACAGTCAGTTGTTGATAAACCACTATTCACACCTCAATATTTAAATATGGAGTATGTTTTTAATAAGGTTTCTGAATACACAACACCTATAATAAATTTTATTACTGATCCTCACACATGGACTGTTGCTGGTATTGTATCCGCAAGTCTTTCTATTATTCTTTTAGCAATTATTATTTTTTGTATTGTTAGAATGGTAGAAATACAGGTTTTTGATAAAGAAGAAATTGCACACGAAATACATACTGCACTTTTAAAACAAAAAGAAAGAGATCGTGTTTCAAACCCACGATGGCATTATATTCAAACACTAATTGAAAGCCCCAATGAATCTGATTGGCGTGTCGCTATTATCGAAGCAGATTCTATGCTTGAAGAAATTCTACAAGAAAAAGGTTTATCTGGAAGTACAGTAAGTGAATTACTAGAAGGTGCCAAAGAAAGTGGTTATCATAGTATTCAAGACGCATGGGATGCACATTTGGTTCGTAATCAAATTGCTCACGATGGATCTGAATTTGCATTAAGTCAGATAGAAGGACGCAGAGTAATAAGAATGTTCCAAAATTTTTTTGAAGAGTTAAGGGTTATATAAATAAAAAAATCACTCATATAAGAGTGATTTTTTTATTTGCGCAGTCGAAGGGACTTGAACCCTCAACCTCCCACGTGACAGGCGGGTGCTCTAACCAGTTGAGCTACGACTGCATATATATAAACTATCATAAAATAGATAAAATATCTACTCTATTGTGTCGACGACAGGAGTTGCACCTGTGACCTGGCGCTTATGAAACGCCCGCTCTCACTAACTGAGCTACGTCGACAAATTTTCAGCTTGGGACATAGTTTAGGCATGTCACTTGCCGAATTGTTGCGGGACTTGGAATCGAACCAAGGTCTTAAGGTTATGAGCCTTACGAGATACCATTTCTCTATCCCGCTATATTAATATTAAACCTAAAATTACCTACCAATAGTCTTAAGGTTATGAGACTATTAGCCGAGATACCATTTCTCTATCCCGCTATAGTTGGTCCACCCATAATAACCCGAAATAAGAAATTTTGCAATGATTGAAAATACCCTTAATTTATTGTATTCTTAATTAAGTTTTTAGCCGTCATAGCTTAGTGGTAAAGCACTGTCTTGGTAAGACAGAGACCGTGAGTCCGATTCTCACTGACGGCTCAAGTTTTAATATAAGCCAAAGTAGCTCAGTCGGTAGAGCAACCCCTTCGTAAGGGGTAGGTCGCCAGTTCGATTCTGGCCTTTGGCTCCAATAGTATGATTAGTATTTATTTTTACTATAGAATTTTTTGATTCTTTCTGCTGCAATTTTAACTTGATCAAGTGGGGGGACAAGAGCAAACCTTACATAATTATCTCCTGGGTTAAATCCATCACTATCTATATCTGAGATCCAAGCACCTGGGGTGACAACTACTGCAAGTTCTTTTGATAATAATTCTTTTGCAAATTCTAGAGAATTTAAACCTTGTGGGGTTTTAAGCCACAAGTAAAAAGTCGCTTCACTTTTAGGTGTTTGCCAGCCTGCAGTCTTGAAAGCTTCGAGCATAATATTTCTTTTCTCCTCATATTCTTTTCTCATTACCTTTGCATGATCTTCATCAAGAAGTGCTGCTATGGCTCCTGCTTGAACAAAATCAGGGGTTCCTGAATCTATATTTGTTTTTAGTTTTTTGAATTTTTCTATTATATCTTTGTCTCCAGCTACCCATCCAACTCTGTATCCAGTCATATTGTTTCTCTTGCTCATTGAGTAGAAAGTAATAATTCCTGTTTTTGTAAGTTCAAGTATTGAAATAGGTTTCTTATCGAAATAAATATCGATATAGCATCCTTCATCGGCAGCTATTATGATGTTGTATTTTTGTGCCCATTCTATAAGTCCTTCATAGTATTCGTGTGTAGCACAAACACCTGTAGGGGAGTTTGGATAATTGATCCAAATAATTTTTGCTTTCTTCGCTATATCTTCTGGTATTTTTTTGTAATCTAATAGAAAATTATTTTCTTCTTTTAGAGATACGAAATAAGGAATTCCTCCTGCGAATATAGTCCCGTTCTTCATTGGAGGGTAGCCTGGGTTGGGAAGTATAACTATATCATCATTATTTATAAAAGCTTGAGGGAAATTAAAAACAGCTTCTTTTGATCCAACAGTTGAACATATTTCTGTATTTGGATCCATGGTAATTCCAAATCTTTCATTCATCCATTTTGAAATTGTTTGTCTGTATTTTAATTGGCCGATATAACTTGGGTAACCAGATGAAGCATAAGTATCTAGTGCTTCTTTTACTGCGTTACGTACAAACTCTGGAGCAGGGGAAGATGGGTCACCAACACCGAAATCGATAGGTGTGACACCCTCTTCTTTTAGTTTTGCAACAATTTTATTTACTTCATCGAAAGCGTAGTTACCAAGTTTATTTAATTTGTCTGATGCTGTGATATCCATAGTTTTTACTATATTAAATTCATTAACCTTAATAATTCTTTCACTTGTTTACCGTGATCTTCTTCTATTTCACACATTGGTAGTCTATATGTATTTTCACAAAGACCCATTTTAAAGCTCGCATATTTTACAGGGATAGGGTTTGTTTCAATAAATAAAATTTTGAATAAATTTTCTAATTTAGAATTTATTTGTTCTGCTTTTTCTATTTCTCCATTTAGTGTAGAGTTCACCATCTCAATCATTTCTTTTGGCACAATATTTGAAGCAACAGAGATAACCCCACTTACTCCGTAATCCCTCATTATTTTGAAAGTTATATTATCATCACCAGATAAAACTACAAAGTCAGCTGGCTTCTGTTCGCATACAGATTTTATTTGTTCCAAATCTCCAGATGCTTCTTTAACCCCAACGATATTCTTAACTTCATTTGCAAGCTTACATAAGGTGGATGTTTCTAAGTTTACACCAGTGCGCCCTTTTATGTTGTATAGAACAATAGGTAAGTCTGTAGATTCTGCAATTGTTTTAAAATGCAAATACAAACCTTTCTGAGTTGGCTTGTTGTAATAAGGATTTACAAGGATAAGCATATCCGCACCTGCTTCTTTTGCGTGTTTACTTTTCTCAATAGATTTAAGAGTGTCATTTGTTCCAGTTCCTGCCATGATCAAACATTTATCTCCAACTTTTTCTTTTGCTCTTTTTACAAGCATTGTGCATTCTTCATCTTTTACAGTGGGGGATTCTCCAGTAGTTCCACAAACAACAAGACCAGTTACACCAGCTTCGATTTGTTTATCTAGTATTTTATCGAAAGAATCCCAGTCTATCGAACCATCTTTTTTAAATGGTGTTATCAGTGCGGTCCATACTCCTTTTAGTTTTTCTGTGTTGTTCATATTATTAGTTGTTTAAGAAATCGTTCATATTAAAAAGTCCTTTTTTCCCTTGTACCCACTCTACACCTTTTATTGCACCAAGTGCGTATCCACCTCTGTCTCTTGCACTATGGGTCAGTGTGATCGTATCTGATGATGAATCAAAGCCGATAGTATGACTGAAGTTTACTGGTCCTCCTCGAGTAGAAGAGAAATGTATTTCATTTGGATTTATTCTTCTATCTAGTTTGTCGTATATTACTTCATCTTTTCTATCAATATTCTCTATTAGTATTTTTGATATTTCTTTAGCAGTTCCTGAAGGGGAGTCTGCCTTATTGTGATGGTGAAGCTCTGTGCCCCAGATGTCGTATTCATCGTACTGGTTTATAAGCTTTGCTGCTTCTTCTATTATTTTGTAGTACATATTTACTCCAATAGAAAAGTTGGCAGACCAGAGCACTCCTATATTACTTTCTTCTGCAATTTTTTTGACTTCATCTAAATGCTCATACCAGCCAGTTGTTCCGATAACAATATCTTTTTTAAATTGTGCAGCTATTTTTGTATTCTCTATAACTGCATCTCGAGAAGAGAAGTCTAAGATGACATCGATATCTTTAAAATCTATATCCTTTATATTTTTAGAAGTCGCATTTTCATTAAATGGATCTACTGTTATAGGCACATTATGTCCACGAGCTATGGCAAAATCCTTTGCTTTTTGACCCATGAGACCATAACCTATAATTGCTATATTCATAAAAGATTTAAAATTAAGAAAACATTATTTAATATAGATAGTTTATCAAAAATAGGGGTTAATGGCAAAAGATAATTATATTATAAGTGTATATTAGGTACTCTTGTGTAAACACATATTATGTGATATAATGTACTCAAATATTGTTAACTTTTAATAAATTTTTTGAAAATGGATGCAAAGACAGAAGTTTTGGTTAAATGGTACATCGGTTACCTTTCACAGTGGATTAATCACCACTCTCATCTACCAGAGTATTATTCTACACATATGGTTGAAGAACCAAATGTAATTATTCAATCCATACGAAATACTATGGAGCAGAATTTGGATATCGGAATCAAACTTGGTGAAATCAAAAAAGAAGATGTGGACGAATTGTTGTCCAATCTTTTAGACGTAAAAAAATTTGTTGAAGCTGTATTTGACGGCCTTAAAAAAGAATTTCCTCTTCAAGAAAAGGAATAAAAAAGTAAAAGAAAAAAGTGCCAGTTGTTCATTTATGAACAACTGGCTTTTTGTTTCCCAATTTCTTTATATTCTCATCTTTTGGTATTATATAAAAATGGCAAAAGATACTGAATCCATAAAAAAAGAAATAGAAAATCTTGAAAATGAAATGATGAAAGTTGATTTCTGGAATGATAAAGTCCGTGCCCAGGGGACTATTAAAAGGATTGCAGAACTCAAAGATGAATTATCTGGCACAGATAAGTACGACAAAGGTAATGCAATATTATCGATATTATCTGGCGCAGGAGGTGATGACGCTGAAGATTTCTCGGCAATGCTTCTTCATATGTATATGAAGTATATAGAAAAACGTGGGTGGCAAGTTGTTCTTGTAAATGAGAGTAAGAATGATGTAGGAGGTTATAGGAATATTTCTATTGAAGTTGTAGGTAAGAATGCATATGGAACTCTAAAGAATGAATCTGGTGTTCACCGACTTGTCCGCATATCCCCATTTAATGCAAAAGCACTTCGCCACACTTCTTTTTCTCTTGTTGAAGTTATCCCAAAATTACTTGTAAATGATATAACCATAGAGATACCACCCGAAGATCTAAAAGTAGAATTTTCAAAAGCTGGTGGACCAGGTGGGCAGAATGTAAACAAGCGCGAGACTGCAGTTCGACTTATCCACTTACCGACCAACTTATCCGTCCATGTTACAACAGAGCGTTCTCAAGAGCAGAACCGCGTCCGAGCCATGGAAATTATAAAAGGAAAACTTTATAAGAAAAGAGAAGAGGATAATATTAAAGAAAAAGCTGGTTTATCATCAACAAAGACAACAGAAATAGAATGGGGAAGCCAAATTCGTTCTTATGTACTCAATCCTTACAAAATGATCAAAGACCATCGTACAAATGTTGAAGTTCATAATGTTGACGCTATACTTCAAGATGGCCTAATTGACGAATTTATTGAAGCGGAAGTTGATTTGTGATATCCTTAATAGAGAAATGATTTATTTTAATAATGTTACAAAAAAATACTCAGGTAGTGCTTCTTTGGAAGATGTTAGTCTTTCAATCTCACAAGGAGAATTCGTAGCTATTGTGGGTCACTCAGGAGCAGGTAAAACAACATTAACTAAACTAATACTTGCAGAAGAACATCCAACTGGTGGAACAGTATTTTTTGAGTCCACAGATATCCATAAACTTTCAACAAAAGATCTTACTAACTTTCGTCGTAAGGTTGGAGTTGTTTTTCAAGATTTTCGCCTTCTTCCAAATAAAACAGCATATGAGAATATTGCTTTTGCAATGGAAGCTATAGATAAGACAGAAGAAGAGATCTCTCAAGATGTACCTCATGTACTTGAGCTCGTAGACCTTACTCCAAAGGCATACCTTTTCCCTCATCAGCTCTCAGGCGGAGAGAAGCAACGCCTAGCGATAGCTCGTGCGATTATAACTCAGCCCGATCTTATTATTGCCGATGAACCAACAGGTAACCTAGACCCAGTAAATACCAATGAGGTTATTAATCTATTAAAGAAAATCAATGATCTCGGTACTACTGTAATCCTTACAACTCACAATAAAACAGTATTAGAGCAATTTAAAAAGCGTGTTATAACCTTGGAGAACGGTCGTGTAATCCGAGATGATAAGGATGGTAAATATATGTTATAATAATATTATGTTTGTTACTAAATTAAAAAGAATAGTGCGTTCAGGTTATCGTAATTTTGTACGTAGTGGATTCACATCCGTTGCAAGTATAGTAATAATGACGATAACTCTTTTTTTTATAACCTCACTTATCTTCGTACAAGCTGCACTCAATTCTTCACTTTCTGATATTAAAGAAAAAGTAGATGTAACTGTTTACTTTGTCTCCAATACTGACGAATCTTCTATAAAGAACGTTGAAGAAACTCTTAGAAACTTACCAGAAGTTCGAGATATAACTTACACTTCAGAAGACGAAGCTCTAACAGCATTCAAAGAAAGACATTCCAATGATTATCTAACTCTTCAAGCTCTCGACGAGCTTGGACAGAATCCACTTGGAGCAACTTTAAATATTAAAGCCAAAGACCCATCTCAGTACGAAAGTATTGCAAAGTATTTTGAAAGTGAAGGGACTCTTTCAAAAGATGCTTTGACTATCATCGACAAAGTAGACTATCATCAAAATAAACTTGTTATAGACAGGCTTACTGCAATTATAAACGGAGCACAAAAGCTTGGTTTTGCAGTATCACTTATACTTATTCTGATTTCTATTTTAATTACATTCAACACCATCAGACTTATTATCTATATGTCTCGTGATGAGATAAGTGTCATGAAGCTAGTAGGGGCAGGACGTCAATATATCCGTGGACCATTTGTAGTTTCTGGTGCATTAGTAGGAGTCATATCATCCATCGTTACTATTTTACTATTTATCCCAGTATCTATCTGGCTCGGGAATCAGATCACAGATTTCGTTGGGATAAATCTTTATACATACTATAAATCAAATTTCCTTCAGTTATTTATTATCATGTTGGGGTCTGGGGTAACTATTGGAGTTATCTCAAGTATCTTTGCTATTCATAAGCATTTACAAAAATAAAATATGAGTAAAGTACCAGAAAAAAAGCTAGAGAGTAAAGCATCTAACTGTAAGTATATCTTTGTAGTTGGTGGTGTCATTTCAGGTGTTGGTAAAGGAGTTACAGCTTCTTCTATCGCACGCATTTTATCAGACAGAGGTCAGACTGTAACAGCGATCAAGATTGATCCATATATAAATATAGACGCAGGGACCATGAATCCTACAGAACACGGGGAAGTCTTTGTTCTTGATGATGGTGATGAGACAGATCAGGATATGGGTAACTACGAACGCTTTTTAGGTGTTGATCTTTCTCGTTCAAACTACATGACTACAGGGCGTGTGTATCAGAGTGTGATAGAACGTGAAAGGAATCTTGAGTACAGTGGTGCTTGTGTGCAGGTTGTACCTCATATTCCTCTTGAAGTTATATCTCGTATAGAAAAAGCTCGTGACAATGTAAATGCTGATGTTGTCCTTATTGAAATCGGAGGTACTGTGGGCGAATATGAGAATATTCTTTTCCTAGAAGCTGCTCGTATTATGAAGCTTCGTAAACCAAACAATGTTTTCTTTGTGATGGTTTCTTATTTACCTGTACCAGGAAATATCGGAGAAATGAAAACAAAGCCAACTCAGCACGCAGTCCGTACATTGAATGCTTCAGGTATTCAACCAGATATAATAATTGCTCGTAGTAAAATGCCACTCGACGAAAAGAGAAAAGAAAAACTTTCTTTATTCTGTAATGTTCCACAAGATCACATTATTTCTGCACCAGACGTAGCTAGTATTTATGATATCCCTCTCAACTTTGAGAAGGAAGGACTAGGGGATATGATTTGCGGTACTGTCGGTATGACTTGTGGGCCTAAAGATAATGCAGGTTCACTCAAGTGGAAAAAGTTTGCAAAGTCTACTCATGTGAAAAATAATGTAGTAAATATTGCAATAGTAGGAAAGTATTTTAATACAGGAGATTTCACACTTTCAGATTCATATCTTTCTGTTATTGAAGCTATAAAGTACTCTTCATATTTCGCAGGAAGTAAGCCAGTACTTACTTGGATCTCATCTATGGATTTTGAGAAAGATCCAAAGAAAATAAAAGAACTTTCTAAATACGATGGTATTATTGTCCCAGGAGGCTTTGGCTCAAGAGGTATAGAAGGAATTTTGAAAACTATCGAATATGCAAGAAAGAATAAGATCCCTTATCTTGGTTTGTGTTATGGAATGCAACTTCTAGTTATTGAGTATGCAAGAAATGTTTTGAAATTAAAAGATGCAAATACTCGTGAAGTAAATCCAAATGCAAAAGATATAGTTATCGATGTTATGGAAGATCAGAAAGAAAAGATTGAAAAGAAAAAGCTTGGTGGAAGTATGAGACTAGGTGCTTATGATGCAGTCTTGAAGAAGGGAACTATTGCAGAAAAGGCTTATGGTAAGAGTACTATCTCGGAACGTCACCGTCACCGCTATGAGGTGAATAATGCTTATAGAGAGGCTCTAGAAGGCAAAGGATTGGTATTCTCAGGTCTTTCTCCAGATAAAAGACTTTGTGAGATAGCAGAGCTTCCACAGAAAGATCATCCATTTTTCTTGGGTACACAATTCCACCCAGAATTCAAAGCAAGACCACTTTCTCCACATCCTTTATTTACTGCTTTTATAAAAGCTTGCATAAAGACTAAAAAGAAATAAATAATAAATAGCCCCGAAGCTTCGCTTCGGGGCTATTTACATAATTGACATGATTGTAAATAAGAAGTAATCTGAGGAAAATAATTCACTTAATTCTTTAAGTTATGGAAGATTTACCAAATTACGACGATAATGATGATACTCTTTTTAGAAGAATGGATGATGATTGTCCATTTTGTGGTCAGTCAGGGTATTATGGATTATGCCACAATTGCGGATGGCCTCATTAAGAAGTTAATTCGTAATATAATAAAAAAACCAGACAAGACTTGTCTGGTTTTTTATATTTTTATTTAAATGAATCTTCTCCTGTACGTCTTTTACTGTTCTTGATTATTTCCAATATCTCATCGTCATTGTCTTTAATCATGTACAGATTCATATCTTCTTCTTTTATTACTCCGTATTTTTCAAGTAAAACTTTCTTTATTGTTTCATTAATAGGATTCCAAAAATCAGAACCGTATAGAATTACTGGAATTTTATCTATTTTATTTGTTTGTTCTAATGTAAGGACTTCAAAAAGTTCATTCATTGTACCAAATCCTCCAGGGCAGAATACACAAACTTCTGTAGCATAAGACATTGATGATTGTCTTGTGAAGAAGAAGTTGAAAGGAATCTCATCGGTTACGTAGGGGTTAGTAACTTGTTCGTTGGGTAGCTTAATAGTAAGCCCAACTGATTTTCCTCCTGCTTCATAAGCACCTCTGTTTGAGGCTTCCATCATTCCTGGGCCTCCACCTGAGAGAATAGCATAGCCTAACTCTTTAGAAATTCTATAAGTTAAATTGCGAACCTTTTCATAATATGGGTGACCTTCTGATAATTTGGTTGATCCGTAGAATGTAACAGATGGGTTAAATTTCCTTGCGGCACTTATACCATTGTGGAATTCTTCGTGAATCATTTCTAATTTTACCTCTTCTATATTTTTACCATTTTCATCTTGCATAAGGGGTATTGTATATCAATTCTGATACTTTTTCAACCATTTCACTTAACCCTTAAAATTGTTTTTATGCTATTTTATGGTACTATGTTGGGGTAAATTGCCGAATGGTGTAACGGTAGCACGTCTCCCTCTGGAGGAGAAAATTGGGGTTCGAATCCCTGTTCGGCAGCCATCTTGAGCGCAGCTAATTACGCACGAGATGCCTTAAATGGCAACCATAAATTATACAAAAAAAATAGAACTAAAATATTGGTGCGTTTCCCTAGAAGATATAAAGAAAATATCTAATATTATTTCCCAAAGAATGAAAACCGATCAAAGATTTTCTGCTGGGTTTGAATCTGGGCTTACTATTGAGACAACTAACATAAATGAGTTTCTAATTGCTCTAGAGTTAAAAACTGGAGAAAAAGAAATATTAGAAGAAATTAAAATTTATTCTTCAAAAAGTAATCAAACTTTAAAAAAAAGAAAAACAATTTTATTAAAATTTGATTTTAAATACTCTTTAAACTGGTCTTCTTGTAATGTTATTACTGAAGATGAAGATGGATCATTAAAAGATTGGGCATTAGGAACATATGAAGAAATAGGCAGTTTAACTAAATCTTTGGAAATAGATAATAAGTATAAAAATTATTACGAGAAACGTGCTAAGGATAAATTACTATTTGACCCATACAACAAACTTAAGGAAGAAATTATGAATGAAGAAAAAAAAGATAATGAAAATAAAGTGATAAATCATAGTGATAATAATATAGAAAAAACAGACAAAAATCATAAAAGTTACTTTAAAAATTTATCTTTTGAAAAAGCAACAAAAATAATCTCAGCAATAATTATAGCCTTGCTTTCTCTACTTGGTGGAAGTAAATATATTTTATCTTTTAAAAAAATAGATAATTTTACGGAAAACAATGTACGTTCTGAAAATCAGACTGGTGGTATAACAGCTAATAATGTTACTGTATATCAGCAAACTTCTGATTCAAATAATCCAAATTTACCATCCGCTTTTAGTTTTTTAGATAAAATAGGTAAATTTGATACAACACTTGAAAGAGATAATTATATAAAGACCATATCTGGAATGGAGGTAGGGGATTCTGGTTACATTGATGATGTAAGTAATGGTTATGATTCAATTACATATTTCGTTACTCTAAAAAAGACTATAAGTGCAAGTAAATTTATTATGTGTAAAACTGACGAAAAAAATACAAAAATTGCTATTTTAGCAAAAAGTTCAAAATCGATAATAAAATTTAAAGGACATGTAACAAGCGGACAGGTCCTTAATTCTTGCGAATTTCAATAAAATTAATTAACAACCAGAGTGCTCGAGATACGTCGTTTTAATCTAATAAATCTATGAAAAACAATAAAATTTGGTTTGCGAGAAAAACATACGGATGGGGTTGGACACCTGTTACATGGCAAGGGTGGGTGGTTATACTTGTTTGGGTTACATTGTTCTATTTTACAATAGTACAAATGGACCACGAATGGTTTAAAAATTTATTGGCTATAATTTTCATGGTAGGAGTTCTAATTTATATTTGTTATAAAAAAGGAGAGAAGCCTCATTGGCAATGGGGAAATAAAAAAGAAAATTAATATGAAGCACAAAAAAGTAATTATATTCGATATGGATGGTGTGCTTATTGATTCCGTTCAGACTTCTTCAAATTATATGTTAGAAAGATTTCCAACAATGACAGAAGAAATTGGGAAGGAGATTTTGTGTGGTAATTTTCATGACGAAGTAGAAAAATTTAAACTAAAAAATAATGTTAAAGAAGAAAATCCAGAAGAAAGAGAATTAAGATTAGCTGCATATCAAATAATAAAATTAAAATGTGAAGCTTATGATGGGGTACACGATTTGCTATATAATCTTCACAAAGACGGTTATATTCTGGCTTTAAATACATCTGCAATCGAAAGGAATTGTATGCCTATTTTAAATAAAGAAAATTTAGCAGAATTATTTGATTTTATTGGAGTTGCTGAAATTTCAAAGAGTAAGGTTGAAAAATTTAAAATGATAGAAGAAAAATACGGTGTAACAAAAGAAGATATGCTTTTTGTTACTGATACTCTTGGTGATATACGTGAAGCAGATATAGCTTCGATTCCAACCCTTGCTGTTTCTTGGGGAGTTCACGATGAATCATACTTTAATAGAGAATCTCATGAAAATTTTAAGGGAATAGTGAATTCAATCGAAGAGTTGAAAAATTTTATTTATAAAAACTATTCTTTATAATTTTTTCTCCTAAAAATTGTCAGAAAGGGTTTTTCTTGGTAGACTATAGACTTATAAATATATGCTTTACCATGAATTCATAAAAGTTAATACAGATTGCCCATTTTGCGAGCCAAGAGATATAAAAGGAATCATAGAAAAGAATGACTATGCTTTTATGACGTACGCCCTCGCTCCTTATAACAAGCACCATATTCTTATTATTCCCAATAGGCATATTGAAGTTTTTGAAGAATTAACAGAAGAAGAAACTATTTCAATAGACAGGCTTTTGCGTGTGGGAGTTAAAATGATAAGAGCTCTTGGTTATGGTGATTACACTATTTTAGTAAGAAATGGTAAGAAGACTATGAAAAGTAGAGACCATCTTCATTATCATATAGTTCCTAACGTGATGATCGGAGATCTTGAGCATGATAATTCACAAAGAAGAATAATGTCCGAAGAAGAAATCATGCAAATCCTTGAAGATTTTGAAAATATAAAAATGAGAGAATCGCAAGAATCTTAATTTATTGTTATATCGAGTACGATATAACAACGGCGTTCGGACATTACGCAAATGAATTGGTATTCATTTGCGTATGCTCCTCACTTGTTGTTATACTTTAAGTATGAATACATTACGTGATCCTATTGCACATGTTGAACTTACAGATGGAGTTACTAATTCAAAATTAAATTGGTTAAGAGCCGCTGTTTTAGGCGCGAACGATGGTATCGTTTCTACTTCAGCTGTAATATTGGGAGTTGCAGGTGCTTCAAATTCTAAAAGTTTCATGTTGACTGCAGGAGTTGCAAGTCTTGTAGCTGGTGCACTGTCTATGGCTGTGGGTGAATACGTATCAGTAAGTACACAAAGAGATACAGAGAAAGCTTTACTTGAAAAAGAACGCATAGAGCTCGCAACTGTTCCAGCAGAAGAGCTTGAAGAACTTATTTCTATATATGAAAGAAAAGGTCTATCAAGACAAACTGCAGAAATAGTAGGGAAAGAGTTAACAGCTCACGATGCTTTTAGTGCTCACGTAGAAGTAGAACTAGGTATTGATCCAAACAATCTTACAAAGCCACTTAGTGCTGCATATGCATCTGGATTGTCATTTATTTCAGGGGCCATCATTCCAATACTCGCTGTACTTATAACACCTACTTCTTATTCTATCCCCATGACATTCGTTGCAGTTATCATCGCTCTTATCATTACAGGTTCACTTAGTGCACATGTTGGTGGCGCAAAGAAAATGACAGCAGTTGTCCGAGTTGTACTCGGTGGAGTTATTGCGATGGTTGTAACTTTCGGAATAGGAAAACTTTTTGGTGTCGCAGGTATATAGTGTTTGTTTTTATTAGTTTAATTAAATAAATTTATGTTAAATATAAATAGTACAGTTCCAGAGTTTGAGTTAGATGCATATCAGAATAATAATATTAAGAAAGTTAAACTCCCCGAGTATAAAGGTAAGTGGGTTGTATTGATTTTCTATCCAGCCGATTTTACTTTTGTTTGTCCGACAGAGTTGGAAGATGCAGCAAATTATTATGAAGAAGTTAAAAAACTAGGAGGGGAGATCATGAGTGTAAGTACAGATACAGCATTTGTACACAAAGCTTGGCACGATGGTTCACCTGCAATAAGTAAGATAAATTATCCAATGCTTGCAGATCCTACTGGGAACCTTTGTAAAATATTTGGAACTTATATAGAAGAGGAAGGTCTATCACTAAGAGGTACTTTCATAATTGATCCAGATGGTGTATTAAAGGCTATTGAGATAAATGATAACAATATTGGAAGAAGTGCAAAAGAAATGTTTCGTAAGCTCGAAGCAGCAAAGTTTGTAAGAGAACACGATGGAAATGTTTGCCCTGCAAATTGGGAGCCAGGAAAAGATACACTTAAGCCAGGAATTGATCTAATAGGAAAAATTTAATAAATAAAATAATACAAAATAAAAAACCTAATTATAGGGTCCGGATAAATTTCTGCTGAAATTTTCCTCATTGCTCGGCCCGTCGGCCTTGCGCACGCCCCTATAATTAGGTTTTTTATTTTGTATTATTAGATAGCTTCTGCCGGTTCTATTTCTACGTGATCGTTTGGTTTTAGATTTTTATAAGTTTTAAATATTATAATAAAAGTTATTATAAGGAATATTCCAGCAAGACTATATGGTAGCCCTACCGACAATCCGTATACTAGTCCACCGAGTATTGGTCCTATGATCATAGAGAGTGACATTATAGAAGTAAGTATACCCATTGTTTCTCCTTGTTCTTTACTATCAGATAGTCCTATCACTTGATTTGTCATAACCACTCGGAAAGTAGATTGTCCCAATGCTGTGATTATAAGTCCTAAGATGAAAGCGAATTTAAACGGCAAAGACATTACTAAATATCCAAAAGCAAAAGGGATAAGCATCCAGATCATAAGTACAGATTCTTTGAAATATTTTAACCATATTTTATGCACTAGGAATGCCTGATTCAAAGAAATAATAACTCCAATGAGTGCCATTATGAAACCTGATGCGATAACTGTCCAAGAGAATACTTTTGCAATATAGAGTGCAAAGATGGATTGGTTCAAAGATATTGCAATACCAAAGAATAACCAAGAGATAAAGAAAGGAGTAAGTTTTTTATTCTTAAATGCTTTTTTAATTGGAGTAAATGGATTGAGTGAAATCTTGTCTGTATTTTTATTGTGATGAGTTTCTGGTAAAAAGAAATATGCCAAGATGGTATTTATTGTTGCCATTATTCCTACTACTATAAATGGTAGCTTCATACTGATACCAGATAGAACTCCACCTACAAGTGGACCGACGATGAATCCTATCCCAAAAGATGCTCCGATTAAGCCAAGATTTTTGGCTCTATCTTTCCCGTCTTTTGATATATCTATAAGGTAATTCTGTGCAGTAGAAATATTTCCGGCTGCAGAACCATCGATGATTCTACCAAGGAAAAGCCCAAAGATTGTGTTAGAAAATGCAAACACAAGCCAACCAATCGCACTTGATAAAAGACTGACAAGAAGCACAGGTCTTCTTCCTTTGCGGTCTGAAATCATTCCAAGTATTGGTGAACTGAAGAATGAGAATAATGCAAAAACAGCAAACAATGCGGTGACTGTATTTGTAGATACATTAAATGATTCTACATAGAAGGGAAGGACGGGGATAATTAACCCAATTCCTAAGACATCAAGAAATACAGTAAATACGATGATTACTTTTGGGGATATATTAAATTTTTTTTGAATTTCTTTATGCATTAATACAATCTAACACATTAAGTAATTTTTAGTAATTATATTAACTTGCTCTTGATTGTCTACTTGGAGAAACTACTGCTGCTTGAGCTTGAGCACGTGCTAGGGCTTGTTGTTCTGCAAGTAACTGAGCTTTCTTTTGAGCTGCTAACTTTTCCGCCTGTTGTTGGGCAAGTAATAATGCTTTTTGTTTTGCAAGTAAGTCAGCTTGTGTTTGAGCTGATGTACTTGTATTTGTGTTTTGTGACTGTTGTAAGTCTAATTGATTTTGAGCAATTTGTTCTTTTATTAAAGCCTCTTTTTTTAATTGGTCGGCAATAATTTTATTATTTTTAATTCTTTGTAATTTTTCTTGCTTGATACTAGCTATTGCTCCTTCGTCTTGTAAGTTTCTTCTATATATTAAAGATCCACCAGTTGCAACAATTGCAATTAGTCCAAAAGTTATTAATACATTTTTTAGATCTTTACTCATATGTAGAAATTAACTTAATTTTTGCCACATGTGTGTGTCACTCTTTCTGACACTACAATCAGCACACTTAAAATCCATAGGAAGATCTTCCCATTTAGTTCCTGCAGGGTATCCTCTTTTAGGGTCTCCCTTAGCTTCGTCGTATATCCATCCACATTCTAAACAAACATATTGTGACATAATTTTATATTACTATTATTTCTAATAGTTACATTATACATAATAATTATGAAAATTAGATGAATAGAAAACTAGCTATATGGAAGGGAAAATAACAGTAAAAGTAGTACCTTTATCAAGTACGCTTTCAACTTTTATTGACCCACCATGTTCTTCTATTATTTCTTTTACTATAGAAAGACCGAGTCCTGTACTCGAGGAATTCTCTGTTCTTGAGTTATCTACCTTGTAGAATCTCTCAAATATATTAGATAAATTTTCTTTTTCTATTCCTATACCAGTATCTATAATAGATAAAATTACATCATTATTTTTCTTCTTTAAGGATATGGTTATTGTGCCATCTATTTTATTGTAATCAATTGCATTTTTTAATAGATTTATGACAAGACGAGTTATATCATCATTTCCATTAATATTTATATTGTTATCTATAGATTCAATAATAGTAATATTTTTTGTATTTGCATAAGCGTGTACAGATTCTATTTGTTTTTTACATATCTCTGAAAGTGAAATTTGAGATAATGATATTTCCTTTTTTTGATTGTTATGAGCCAAGAATAATAAATCATTTGAAAGAGATGTAAGTCTTTTTACTTCAGAGAGTGATTCTTCTATGTATTTTTTGTATTCATTATTTTCTCTATCTTTCATTAGTATGACCTCAGATCCTGCTTGCATGACAGCAAGGGGAGTACGAAGTTCATGAGCAGCATCTGCCACAAATCTCTTTTGTTTTTTGTATGCTTCTTCAAGTGGAGCAAGAGTTTTCTTTGATGAAGCATATGCGACAAGTAAAGTAATAACTAAAATTAATAAATCAGAAGTTAAAAGTATACTTATCAGATTATCTTGCATTTCATCTATTTTATTATCATCTATATTTGAATAGATGCCTTCTCTATTTTCGTAATTTTGGTTTCTTATACTATTTGAGAATAGACTATAAACCATAATATTAAAAATAAATAAAACAACACAAACTCCTATTGTGTAATAAATAGTTAGAAGGACAACTGCTTTTTTAAATTCACTTTGATGAGAAGGTGTAACCCACACCTCTAATTGTTTTAATATATTTTTCATTTTTATCTTTTAGTTTTTTACGTAACTGTTTTATATAAACATCAGTTATATTACTAAATGCACTATACGCAAAATCCCAGCAATGTTCAAGTAGTTGTTCTCGTGTTACTACTTGGTCAGCATTCATCATTAAGTATTCTAGTATTGCATATTCTTTTAATGTTAAAGAAAGTGTCGCTCCCTTTTTTATTGCAGTGTGTTTGGTATTGTTGAGTTCTATATCTTGAATTTTTAATTTTGTAATTATTTTATTTTGTGGTCGGCGAAGAAGAGCTCGTACTCGAGCAAGTAATTCTTTCATCTCAAATGGTTTTACTAAGTAATCATCGGCACCACTATCTAAACCAAGGATTTTATCATCAACTTCTCCCTTGGCAGTTATCATAATAATAGGGATGTTTATGTTACTTTTTCTTAGACTTTTACATACAGAAATACCATCTTTTTTGGGGAGCATTATATCTAATATAACTAAATCGTAATTATCAGAATGGGCCATTCTTTCACCTTGTTCACCATCATAGATAGAATCTATGGCATAGCCCTCTTCCTCAAACATTTGCTTGATATATTTAGCTAGTTTTTCATTGTCTTCTACAACTAATATTCTCATATATATATAATACACCTATTCATCTATTATTCATCTACTTATCGTATTATACCCATATGCTTGAAGAATTTGAATACAATGGAAAAGCAATGGGAACGGATTATTCTATAGCGATTGTGTGTGACTCAAAAGAGCTCGCAGATAGATTGTATGATAATACAAAGAACGATATTCATGAATATGAATCTTGTTTTTCAAGATTTTTACCAAATAGTGAACTATCTATTTTAAATGAAAATAAAAGTATGATTGTTTCTAAAAAATTATTTTATGTAACAGAAAAGTCATATGAATTATTTACAACAACAAGAGGAATATTTAATCCACTTATTCAAGTTTCAAGACTCGGGTATGATAAAAATTTTAATGATATAAAAGATGTCTTAAATACAGAGGACAATAGTTATTATGATATAGATTTTTCTTCTGTAGTTCTTGATAAAAATAAATTACATATAAATTTAAATGAAGGTCAGCGTCTTGATTATGGTGGCTTCTTGAAAGGTTACTTAGCAGAAATTTTGGCTAAAAAAATAAAATTATATTCCAATAAAATAAATGGAGTTATTGTGAATCTGGGTGGAGATATTTATACAGAAGGACTCGATAAGAATGGAGAGAAATTTGTATTTAATATTTACAATCCTGTATTAAAAAATAATGAGATAAATGTCACTCTTTATAATCAAGGTCTTGCAACGAGTGGTATATATAAAAGGTCATGGTCTTTTATTGGTAAAAAAATGCATCACATACTAGATTTTTCTGGTAAGAAGAATCCAGAGAGTGACGTGGTTTCTGCGAGTGTTATCCATAGAGATGGAGCTATTGCTGAAGCGTTTACTAAAGTATTTATTTCTGTAGACTATAAAGAGGCGTTGAAAATACTAGGTAATGATATTAAATTTGTAATTATAAAAAATAATGGTGAGGTCGTAAAAAATTAAAATGAAAACATACTTTAAAATAATAAAATATTTACAGGAAACTCTACTTTTTATTTCTGTTGTGATAATGATAATTCTTCCACTTGTTTTGGTGTTTAATCCAAGTACAATTTCTGGAGATATGACTTTGCAGCTTTATTCCATTGCACATATATTCTTGTTTTTTGTAATGATGATAAGACCACTTGCAGATATATTCACAAAAACAAAATGGATTAGACCTCTCGTAATACTTAGAAAAGGGGCAGGGGTACTTTCTGCTTCTATTATTGTTTCATTTATAATTTCAAAATTAATGATGGATCCATCTGGGTATTTGGCAACTATGGGGACTCTAAAATATTGGTCTTTTAATAACTATGCAATACTAGCTCACTTGGCAGATATTTCAGCTGTTATACTTATAATTACTTCAAATAATTTATCTAAAAGTATTCTGGGAACCTTATGGAAGAAAATTCAAAAGCTCTCATATGTTTACTTTTATGCGAGTGTACTTTATGTGTATCTTTCATATGGTAATATAGACCTACTATATATGTTGATCATAGTCACACTTGTTACTTTTGTTGCATCAGAGAGAAATAAGAGACGATTGTTAGAAATTAATACTGTGGCACCTACACCACTACAAACTTCATTACCAGTTCAAAATAGGATAAGAATATAATCATATGAATATTAAAAAAATTACAGGTGAAGTGACTGGTATAGTAGATATATCTAAAACAGCAAAAGAGGTTACTATAAAATTATCAGAACCAATAGATTTTATTTCTGGAAGTTTTGTAAATGTATTCGTTGATATAAACGGAGAAAAAGTTAGACGTGCTTACTCCATCTCATCATCGTCTAGTATTCAAGATACTATTACTTTAAGTATACGATTAAGTCCCAGTGGTATCATGACTCCATTCTTCTGGAATCATGTTTCTCATGGTTTTAAGTTGGATATTATGGGTCCACTTGGTTTGAATACTGTAGATAAGATGAACAGTGAAAAAGTATTTCTTTTTGCTTTCGGTGTTGGAAGTGGTGTTGTAAAATCTATTGCAGATTATTTTACTAATATAAAAAAAGTAGAACAGCTTACTATAATTACAGGAAGTAGAAGTGAAGATGAAATTCTTTACAAAGATTATTTTGATGAATTAGAAAATAAAACAAAAAATATATCTGTTTTGCATGTTGTTTCAAAATCACAAGAGGGTTCAAAAATACCAGTAGGGTATATTCAAAATTTTATAAATGATTTTGATTTTAATAATAGTGATGTATATGTTTGCGGGCAAGAGAAAGCCTGTAATGATTTAGTAAGTAAGGTTAAATTAAGTAATCCTCAAAATTGTAACTTCTTTATAGAAGGCTTCCATTAATATAGGGACTTTGACAAATCTGTGATTTTTGCTATTATACCGAAGTAGCCGTAGAAAGTAGGTTTACCCAATTTATGGGTTATAAAATCCCTACCGAGGTCGAAAACGTTTTATTGTTCTTATTATATAATAAGCATACAATAAGATTGTCTACACAACGGCCCTAACAAGGGTCTTTTTTATAACAAGGAGAGAGGGATAAATAAAAAATAACAATTTTTTATTTGAACCGAACGAACTTGTTATGTTTAATAAACACTTTAAAAAACAATATGCCAATTACATTAGACAAAAAGAAAGAGTTAGTTGCTTCTCTAGAAGGAGCATTAAAAGGTGCAAATTCTGTTGTCTTCGTGAAATTTGATAAATTGAAAGTTGCTGATGTGAACGCACTCCGCAGAGGATTGCAGAAAGAAAATGTTGGATACCAAGTATCCAAGAAAACATTGCTTAAAAGAGCAATGTCTACACATGGAATAACAGGGGACATGCCTGAGATCGATGGACAAATCGCCATCGCTTACGGAGCAGATCTTTTGTCTCCAGCTCGTGAAGTTCTTTCTTTCCAGAAAACTCACAAAGATAATATTTCAATAGTAGGAGGAGTATTTGAAGGAAAGTATATGAATGCATCAGAAATGATGGCTATCGCTACAATCCCTCCACTACAAACTCTACGTGGAATGTTCGTCAACCTTATCAACTCACCGATTCAACGTTTTGCAGTTGTGCTTGATCAAATAGCATTAGCAAAATAATTATTAAGAATTAATTACTTATAAAATTTATGGAAGAAACAAAAGTAGAAGTTCCTGCAAAATTCAAGGACCTAGTTTCAAAAATTGAAGAAATGTCAGTTATTGAATTACACGAACTCGTAAAAGTATTAGAAGCAAAATTTGGAGTTTCAGCAGCAGCTGTTGCTTCAGCTGGACCTGCAGTTGCTGCAGAGGCCGCAGAAGAAAAGAGTTCATTTACTGTTGAATTAACAGCAGCAGGTGAACAAAAAATCGCAGTTATGAAAGTTGTTAAAGAAGTTCTTGCTCTTGGACTTAAAGAAGCAAAAGACTTAGTTGATGGCGCTCCTTCAGTTCTTAAAGAAGGAATGAAGAAAGCAGAAGCTGACGAATTCAAAAAGAAAATCGAAGAAGCTGGAGGTAAGGTAACTCTTAAATAAGTTATTTTCACTTACAAAAGCACCCCGCAAGCGAAAGCTTGCGGGGTGCTTTTTCTTGGCGTATAATAGTCCCTATGGAAACTCTAGCAAAACTATTTGGAGGTCAGGCACGCGTTAAGATAATGCGTCTATTTTTATTAAACAATAATAGTAATTTTGAGATCGAAGAAATCGTTTCTCGTAGTCGTGTTATGAAAGCAAATGTTCGCAAAGAAGTGAATGCTCTTTCTGCGATGGGTTTTATAAAACAAAAGATGGTTGTTCACGAGGGCGCACGTGGTGCAAAGAAAAAAGTTCCAGCATGGCAACTCGATATTACTTTCCCTTACATCAATTCAATCCGTGACCTACTTGTAGATCCATCTCTTTTGCTTCGTGAAGATTTACCTATTCGTTTCAAACAAGTTGGTAAGGTGAAGCTTATGATTGTCTCTGGTATATTTATCGGTTCTGATAAGAGTAGGGTAGACATACTAATAGTAGGAGACAAGCTCAAGAAGAATATCATTCAGCAGATCATTAAAGGTCTTGAATCTGAGATCGGTAAAGAGCTAGACTACGTAGTCCTTGATTCAGAAGAATTTAAGTATCGTATCGATATGTATGACAAATTGGTTTGCGATATCATAGATTTGCCACATGAAAAGATAATCGACAACGGACAGTTATCCACATACATTTCTAAAAAGTAAAATATTGTTATATGGATTACCATATAGCAACGGCTCTCGGATACCAAGCAAATTAAAGATTACTTTATTTGCTCGTACTCCTTGTTTGTTGCTATAATAATAAGGTATTTATGAAAGTCGAATTTCGTAAATACCTTATTATTTTTTTTATTATAAAATTATGACATATCTAGAAAGTTTGTGGAGTGTTCTTAGTGCATCACTTGCAGGTGTGTGGAGTATAATAGCTGGTTTTGTTCCTGCTTTATTACTCGCAATTGTTTTATTTATTATTGGAGTAGTTATTGCTTCAGTTATTAGTAATGCTATCGCTCAAGTTATTCGTGTTACTAAAGTAGACAGATTATTTGAGAGTGCAGGAGCAGGAGCATTTTTTAATAAGATTGGTTTGAAATTAGATATTGGTAAATTCTTTGGAGTAATCATCAAGTGGTTTATAGTAGTTGTATTCTTGATGGCTTCACTGCAAATTATTCAACTTACACAAGTAAGTCAGTTTATAGGGGAGATGGTAATCTTGTACTTACCAAAAGTTGTAATCATCATTATTATATTAATGCTTGCAGCAATCATTGCTGATGCATTTAAGAAGATCGTTATAACAGGAGCAAAGGCTGCAAGTATCGCTACTTCAGAAGTTCTAGGTTCTATAGCAAAGTATGCAGTATGGGTAGTTGCAATCATGTTGGTCTTTTCACAATTCGATGGTATTAAAGATTACGTACTAGTTATCTTTATCGGAATTGTAAGTTTCTTGGTTATTGCAGGAGGTCTTGCTTTTGGTCTAGGAGGCAAAGAACAAGCTGCTCGTACAATTGAAAAAATCTCTAACGAAATGAGTACAAAATAATCTTTGTAATTTATTGTAAAACAGCCCCGACCTTTGGTCTGGGCTGTTTTACTTTCTTATATATAGTGTTACCATTATATACAGTTATTTATTAACAATCTAAATTTACCGCCTCTATTAAATTATGGCGGACCAAAGAAATCAAATGAAACAAAACAAAGGATTCATAGGTATTGGTTTGATAATTGCAATTGTTCTAGGTATCGCAGTAGTAGGTGGTGGAGCATATTATTTAGGGAAGAGTTCAAAAGTTGAAAATAAGGAAATTGTAGAAAATAATACTGTTCAAAATAAAATAGAGGGAAGTAATTCTCACGAAGTTCCAACTGGACCATTTTTAGATGAAACAAATTATGTTGCACCTAAGCCTCTTGTTGATAACAAGAAAGTAGATACAGTAAATCCTACAACAGTAGATCAATGTCCTGGAATTAAAATTACTAGTCCTATAAGTAATAGTCAGATTAAAATGCCACTTGTTATTACAGGAATAATTCATCCAAAATCTAATCCAAAAGATTGGACTGTGTTTGAAGGTAACGCAGGAACTGTTGTTGTAAAATATGCTAATGGAGTTGCAAAAAGTCTTCCACAGATAATAAATCTTAAGGTGGATTGGATGAATGGTGATCCTAAGCCATTTACTGTAACAATTCCTTCTTTAACAAAAGGTGGATCTGCTAATGAAGATGATCCGATCTCTCTTAGTTTTATTGATGATAATGTAGCTTTTCCAGAAGGGACAACACATACCTGTGTAATGCCACTTAAATGGGGATATTAATTTTTTTATTAAATACAAATTATCCTTTAATTTAAAGCCTAAATTAGAGCCCCGCCAACATAGTTGGCGGGGCTCTTTAATTACCCAGTTAAATGCTTGACTTTCTTTTTGATTTCATATAGTATTCAAATCACGATGTTAATGAATAAAAATCACCAAGAAAAGCGGTAAAGTAAGACCAATTGGTTTCGCTTTGTCCGCCATAAGGCGGATTTTTGTTTAAGAGGCATTGATATGATATTTGAAAACTGAATGCTGTTCCAACTCACTGTTATCCTTTATTTTAGAGGGTCTTTTGAATCGAGTTGGAAACAGAACGCAATAATAAAAAAAGTTAGCATTGAATGGAAGCGGTTCCGGACAATGTTAATAATATCTGAAATTTTTTTCTGGAGAGGAAAAAACTAAGATGGTTTCTATATTTCCTAATAGGAAATTAAGAGTATATGGCGGATGCCTAGACTAAAAAAGGCGATGAAAGACGCAGCATGGCGGCGATACGTTTCGGGGAGGTGCCTAGCAACCTTTGATCCGGAAAATTCTGAATGAGGAAACTCACTTCAATAAACTTGAAGTACGTTTACGCTTGACGTAAACGAGCATACCCAGGGAAGTAAAACATTTCAGTACCTGGAGGAAAAGAGAAAAATATTTATTTTCTGAGTAGCGGCGAGCGAAAAGGAAAGAGCCCAAACCGTATGTAGTAATATATGCGGGGTTGTAAGGTGACAATGTAGATTTATCTAGAGGAGTTACAAAATGTAAAGTTAGATTAAACTTCTGGAAAGAAGTGCCGTAGACGGTGATAGCCCAGTGATCGAAAATTTTACATCTCCTTGATTGTCATTCTTGAGTAACTCAAGACACGAATAGCTTGAGCGAATCCACCAGAACTAACTGGTAAGGCTAAATACTTTTTTAGATCGATAGTGAACTAGTACCGTGAGGGAAAGGTGAAAAGAACCCCGATAAGGGGAGTGAAATAGACCTGAAACCATATACTTACAAGGAGTCGGAGCGGACGTATTTATACGATCCGTCACGGCGTGCCTATTGAAGAATGAGCCAACGAGTTTATCTATGCTGCAGGCTAAGCTGTTAGAACAGTGGAGCCTTAGGGAAACCGAGTGTTAATA
>Ga0302292_1000070_pt1 | contig 72851 bp, 58 predicted proteins | sample III_Fen_N2_1_FD_194553 | JGI IMG/M metagenome (GOLD analysis project Ga0302292, IMG submission 194553) | Peat permafrost microbial communities from Stordalen Mire near Abisko, Sweden - III_Fen_N2_1 | ecosystem: Environmental > Terrestrial > Soil > Wetlands > Permafrost | place: Sweden: Abisko...
TAGCTTAAAAGGAAAGCCTTTGAATACGCACGGACGCACCAAGAAAATTGTGTACGAAAATGAAGAATTCAATCTTTTACAAGCAGCATTAAACATCGAAGAAGGAGTAGAAAACATCCGTTACCGCAATATTATTGTTGCTACCGATGCTGATAGCGATGGTAAGCATATTCGCCTTTTATTATTGACATTTTTCTTAAACTTCTTTCCCGATTTAGTTCGCAAGGGACATGTATTTATACTTCAAACACCCCTATTCCGTATTCGCAATAAGAAAAAAACCATTTATTGCTATACCGAAGAAGAACGTCAAAGTGCAATGAAAGAATTGAGTCCAAATCCTGAAATTACTCGATTTAAGGGATTAGGAGAGATTTCGCCCGATGAGTTTCGTCATTTTATTGGACCAGAAATTCGCCTTGAGCCAGTAATCTTAGGCAGAGACAGTTCTATCCATAACCTACTTGACTATTATATGGGCGAAAATACGCCAGAACGCCAAAACTTCATTGTCGATAATCTTGTTATTGAACTCGATAAGGTTGAGGATAATGAATATTTAAAAGCAACGTCGTAATAATTTTGAGTTTTAAATTCTTAGTTTTGAGTTTTGTTTGAGAGTTTTTAATAAATACATTTTTTATTTTTACATAGTAGTTAAACTTATTTAAATGAAATACTTACTAAGTCTACTCTTCACGATTAATTGTTTTTTTGCATTTTCGCAAAACAAACAGCTTACAGAGCTTTACGAAAAACGCGAATACGATAAATTGCTCAAAAAAACCGATGCACTTATAACAAAAGATCCATCAAACCTTGATGCCTATTATTATAAAGCATTGGGATTATATGAAATGGCCTTAATGCCCGAACAGTACGTACAAGTTTCCGATAATCCACTTGAACAATATCTTCAATCTTTAGCCAGACTTCGTAAAAACGATGAAGATGGTTCGTACATGAAGGAGCATAAAGACACGATAAAATTATTGCGAAAATATGCTGAGGACATTGCTAAAGAAACCGTAAAAACGAACAAAACAAAGGCAATTCGCATTTACAAACTCATTTATAAAATATCGACCGACGACTTAAATTCGCTTGTAATAGCCGAGATTTATTTGAAAGCTGATGACATTAATTCAGCATTTACCGAAATCGATAATGTTTATGCTTACGACAAAAGCAACGGAAAAGACAAAGCATTGATTGATGCTCCTATTTTTATGATGAAGCATTGGATGTTTAAAGATTTGTTTGCAATTGCCGAAAAATATGCTCGAAAATATCCAGCCGATTCTGCAATTGGAAAAGCATTTTATAATGGGATAAAAGAATCGATCGACACAATGTACGATTATAAGGATAAAGAAATGTTTTATGAATATTGTCAAAAAGCAATTAAACTATATCCAGCAAACGAAGATTTACGAAATTACCTTATTAAAAAATTCATGTCGCTGATGAAAAAATCGGTGATTGAATACGATAAAATTACAACAACAAAAACATGGCGCGATACTCTTTTACTTCGTAATGTTTTTAAATACACAGCCCTTGCAAATCGCATAATTCCCGATTCCCAATTTGTGCGATACGAAAAAAAGATAGAAGATAAATATCTGATAACGATACCGTATAGTCGGATAGGTATGTTTAGGGATATTTGTCGAGATGTAATGAAAACAGCTCGTCAAACAGCTTGCAAATGTCGCGATCAAAATTACTCGGAAACCGATACCATGGTTTGGAGCGAAACCCTCGAAATAGTAGCACGTGAGCATGCTAAAGATATGTTTGCATTCAACTATACCGACACTAAAGATAAATCTGGTAAAGAACCTAAAGACAGAGTTGATGAAACCGATTTAAAAGCTTATAAGCTGAATACATTTGCGGGTATCATATTCTCTGGAGCAATTAAAGTCGATGAATGCGAAAGCACAGGATTTTCAATGATAAACGTACAAACAGCTCTCGATTTAAAAGAATTAGTTCAAAGTGTTGTACAAAAATGGCGTGCAAGTAAGGATGGTGATTGTGAAAAACTAATGAACTACGAATTCAACACCTTTGCCATGGCAACTTATGGCGATCGTTGGGTATTAACCGTGGCAAAAGTTGTTTCAATAAAAGATTAGTACTTCAAAGTTGGGAGATATCTTCCTTTTTAAGACTAACTAAAAATAATGCTTAAAATATCAAAACCCCAATAATTCGTCTTGATCCCATTTACTTTAGTTACTTCAAAGTAGTTTAACAAGCCTTCAGGTAGTAATAATTTTACTAATTCTGTTTGTGTATTTTGTTCCATGTATTCATTTTTATCGAATACAAAGTTATTATTTTATCATATTACTCCCCAACTTTTCAACTTGACCCAATTTATGTTTAAACCTGGAATAAAACAAAAAAGGCCTACATTTCTGTAAGCCTTGATTTTGTTGGTCGGGGTGGCCCGATTCGAACGGGCGACCCTCTGCTCCCAAAGCAGATGCGCTAACCGGGCTGCGCTACACCCCGAGTAATTTGCCGGTTGCTTTCCTTGTGAAAAGCGATGCAAAAGTACTGTTTTTTTTAATTGTACCAAACTTTTTGCAGTCTATTTTTGCAAAAAGTTTAACAATTATTCCTTTTGCATTATTTCTTAAAGCTAGCCATATACTCTAAAGCCTGTTTTACAACGTTTTGAGCTGTAAATCCAAATTCTTCGTCTAGTTTTTCATATGGAGCAGAATATCCAAAATGATCTAATCCCCATACTTTACCGTAAGGTCCAACTAATCCACGTAAGGTTAATGATAATCCAGCTGTGAAGCCGAGTGTTGGTTTACTTACCGGTAATACTTGTTCTTGATATTCGGCACTTTGTTGACGGAACAACCCTTCCGATGGAGCTGAAACAATTTGGGTTTTCAATCCATGCTCTTTTTCTAAGATCTGTGCACCTGCCCAAATAGTGCTTACTTCCGAACCACTAGCTACTAAAATAATGTCAGGCGTACCATTTACATCATTTACAATATAAGCTCCTTTACGAGCCTGTTGTGCGTCATTGTAGCGCGTTGAACCTTGACGTGCTGGAAGGTCTTTTATGTTTTGACGTGAAAGAATTAATCCAGTAGGAGTATCAGTATTTTGCATTGCCATGTGCCAACAAACTGTAGTTTCTTGAGCATCAGCTGGACGTAATACAAGCATTGAGTTTTTACCCGAATGATTCTTAACACTTTCCATTAATCGAATCTGTGCTTCTTGCTCAATTGGTTGATGAGTTGGCCCATCTTCACCTACACGGAATGCATCGTGCGACCAAATGAATTTTGCTGGCACTTCCATTAAACATGACATACGAATTGCTGGTTTCATGTATTCCGAGAACACAAAGAACGTTGCACAACCGGCATAAACACCACCATGTAACATCATTCCATTGATGATAGATGCCATTGTTAATTCTGCAACTCCAGCTTCAAGAAATGCTCCACTAAAGTCACCTTTCTTAAATGAACCACGTTTTTTTAAATATCCGTCGGTATTATCGCTGTTCGATAAATCGGCAGACGAAATTATAAGATTTTCAACATTATCAGCTAAGAATTCCAATACAGTTTTCGAAGCAACACGTGTTGCAATATTTTCTTTTTGAACTATTTTCGAGAAATCTAAATCACCAATTTTTCCAGAATAGAATAATGCCAATTTTTCAGCTAAAGCTGGATTTTCTTTTTCCCACTGAGCTTGAATATCTTTTTTCTCGCGAGCTTGTTTTACTTTTTTAGCCCATACTTTGCTCCAATATTCTTTAACATCTTCAAAAACAACAAATGGATCTTTAGGATTACCTCCAAGATTTAAAATTGTTTTTTCAACCGATGCTCCTGCTTTACTTACAGGTTGACCATGTGTTGATGTTTTACGTTCAAAGCTGTTACCATTTTCATCAACCAAACCTTTACCCATAATGGTTCTACCAATAATGATTACTGGTTTGCTTTTTTCTTCGTTTGCTAGATTTAAAGCATGGCGAATTTGGTTTGGATCATTACCATCAATGGTTATTGTTTTCCATCCCCAAGCTTCATATTTCTTAGCTGTATCTTCGCTTGTAACGTCTTTTACTTCTGTTGAAAGTTGAATTTCATTAGCATCATAAAACATTATAAGGTTTCCTAATCCTAAATGACCTGCTATACGACCAGCACCTTGTGAAATTTCTTCTTGAATACCACCGTCCGAAATAAATGCATAAATCTTGTGACTCATCCAATTGCCAAAGCGTTCGCAAAGGAATTTATCAGCAATTGCAGCTCCAACTGCCATTGTGTGACCTTGTCCTAATGGTCCTGAGGTATTTTCTACGCCACGTGCTAAATCAACTTCAGGATGTCCTGGAGTTGCACTTCCCCATTGACGGAAATTCTTTAAATCATCAATTGAATACAATCCTGCAAATGCAAGAATTGAATATAACATTGGTGACATGTGTCCTGGATCGAGGAAAAATCTATCTCTGTTTATCCATTTTGGATCTGCTGGGTCGTATTGTAGATACTCAGAATAAAGGATATTGATAAAATCCATTCCACCCATTGCTCCACCAGGATGTCCTGATTTCGATTTTTCTACCATTGACATTGCTAAAATTCGCAAATTGTCTGCCGAACGTTGTTCTACGCTTGTATTCATAATTATTACAATATATTTATCTCTTTTACAATGAGAGATTTAACTTCAAACTATCTTTTTGAAAATAAGAGTGCAAATAACTTGATTTTTAGGAATATTTACAAATTTTCCATACAAGTTTTACTTATTAATTACAAATAAGGGAAATTACTTGTTAATTGAATTCAATTCCTAAAATTGAAACATCATCGGAAACAGGTTGTTCTCTGATAAATGCTTTCATTTCATTTTTAAGAATCTCAATTATTGCACCTATTGATTGATTTACGACAATGCAACTTTCAATAGGCTTTGTACCGAACTCGTCCATTTCTGGATTTTCTGCTTCCGATAATCCATCAGTATAACAAATAATTTTATCACCCTGTGTTATATCAACAATTGCTTCATCAATTCTAGGAATATCATCAAACATTCCTAATCCAAAGCATCCGTGATTAAGTAATTGTGTTTCTTTGGTAAGGGAGTTATAAAATACGGGAGGATTATGACCAGCATTTATATAATTGAGCTTTTTTGTAATTGCATTGTATTTCCCAATAAAAAAAGTAATGAATTTTTCACCTTTTGCGTTATTCATTACGCTTTCATTTAATCGTAATATTATTGCTGGTAAATCAATCTGACTTGTAAAAAGTGCTCGTAAACTCGCCTGAAAATTCGACATTAAAATAGCTGCAGCCATACCTTTTCCCGAAACATCTGCAATACAAAAACCATATTCTTCTTTACTTAAACGAATAAAATCGTAATAATCGCCACCAACTTCAGAATGTGGACTATAATATGATGCGGCGTGTAAATGCGTGTTTTGAGGGAATGCTTCGTTTGTTGGTATTAACATTGCCTGCATCTTCGATGCAAGTTCAAGCTCTTTTTTAAATGCGGCCTGTTGTAAGCTTTCTTTATATAATCGTTTATTCTCAATTGCAACGACAATAACATTTGTAATAGTTTGAATAAATTTAAGATGTTTTATTGTTGGGCTTACACCTTCACGTTCTTCATCAATATCACCAATTAAAACATATGCAATTGCAATTTCATTTTGATAAACAGGTATAACGATGTCGAAACCTTTAAATTGAAATGCCGATGATGATGTTACGTAACTAATATCTTCGAATTTACATAAAGAATTTCGAACTAAATGGTCTGCATCATAGTCTTCGTTTTCAACTCCCGATTCTAATATACATTCCCATTCTTTTTGATTAAAACTAAAAATCATTACTCTCCCAATGTTTAACTCGATTCGAAGAATTTTTTCGTATCGACGTAACAATGACATAGTTGACAAATTTTCATTTATCGATTGAGTAATTTCAAGTAATGAATTCAGCTTGAAATTTGATAGTTGTAAACGTTGTATCGACGATTTATTTAACATCTCTTAAATTTAGATTCTTAAAAATTAAAGATAGGATTTTTTTTTAAATACAACAATTTTATACCAATACTTCACAAAAAATTACCTAAAACACTTTTTAAGAGCTTTAACTAAAGCTTCACTATTACTACAAATTGCAATAATTTTACCATCTCTACCGATTAGAAATTGTTGTGGAATAGCTTTTACCATATATTGTAAAACAATAGGTGATTGCCATCTTTTTAACTCGCAAATTTGAGCATTCCATGGAAGTTTATCTTCTTTAATCGCTTTATGTAATTCATCTATTGTGTTATCAAGTGAAAGTGAAATTATCTCTAATCCTTGTGGATGATATTTATTGTAAATGCTTATTAATTTGGGATCTTCTAAACGGCAAGGTTTACACCACGAAGCCCAAAAACTGAGCAATACAATTTTACCACGATATTGTTGCAGAGAACATTTAAATCCATCAATTGTTTTCGTATTAAATTTTGGAGCTTCATCGCCTACTTTTATAAGTGGACGTTCAGTTTCTGTGTGTGCTTGATATTCTGTTTCTTTTGCTTGAGTCATTTTCACGGCTTGATAAGCTTGATGAAAGTCTTGAACAGTTGTAGATGTTGGGTATATACTTAAAAGTGTAGAATCGACAAGCGAAAAATATTTCATCCCATTTGGAACATCAATTAGTAATGGTCGCCCCGTTTCATTGTCGAAAGTTTGATACAATGCTGTAATTGATGCCAACGATGAACTATTCGTTTTAATAAATGCTTGTAGAAACGCAATTTCAGAATCGATACATGCTTTTAATGAGTCGATAGCATTTGTCCGAATAATTTCAAATGTTTCTCTTGTAGCATTTTGTTTCTCTTTTTCAAACTGTTTATTAATATTTTGCATTTTATTTATTGTCGCAAAATATTGTTTCTGAATATTTTGAAGAAGAATAGAACCTTCGGAACCAATAATAATTGCAGCTGAATCTGGATGCTGAGCATCGAAACTAAGTGAAATTTGATCGAGTGTATCAACAAGTAACAGAAGTTTTTTATTTGTTTCAGGAACGATAAATCTTACAAACTCTGGATTTTTAAGTTTTAAATGATATTCAAATTGCCCCTTTTTGTCGACTTTTATCGTGTCTTTTTGTTGTCCAATTTGCACAAAAAGTAAATTTGACGCCGAATTCTCCACTTTACCTTGTATCAAAATGCCCGTTTTTGACTGTTTACAAGCAATAAATAAAATAAAAATGAAAAAAAATGCATATTTTTTATTTCTCATATTCAATAATTTAGGTGTTAAATGCAAAATATTTTCTGCAAAGTAACGCTAAAAATTTGTACGATTCAAAATTTTTGTATCTTTGCCCCGGAGAGATGGCAGAGTGGTCGATCGCGGCGGTCTTGAAAACCGTTGAGGGTTAAACCTCCGGGGGTTCGAATCCCTCTCTCTCCGCCAGCGTAGGCGGACTAACCCAGTAAGACGAAAGTTTTACTGGGTTTTTTGCTTTTAAACTGCAATTTCAACCTTAAAAATCTACAATCTCCTGCAAATACCTTTATCATTACATTCTTGAAATAACTCATGAATACTCTTACCAAAAATTGGATGAATATAATCATTCATTATTTCTTGCAAAGGCAAAAGAGTAAATTGACGTAAATGTAATTTTGGATGTGGGATTATTAATTGAGGAAGATTTATAACTTCATCATTAAAAAATAATATATCAATATCAATTGGGCGTGATTCGTAGCCAGAAGTTGTTTTTTGTGTACGTCCAAGTTTTATTTCAATTGCCTGACAAATTTCCAGCACCTGTATTGCCAACAACTCACAATCCACAACTTGAATCACCTTATTTAAAAACCACTGCTCAGAATCAAAGCCCCATGGCTCACTTTCATAAATCAATGAAGATTTTTGAATTGGTCCAATTTGGTCAATAAGAAGTTTTTCAGCATCATTAATAAATTGCTGTGTGTTTCCAACATTTCCGCCTAAAAGAATTGTTATTGTGTTCATCCCCGTAGAGACGCACAAAATGCGCGTCTCATTTATTAATTTAAAATATTTAAAAAGACGCGATAAATCGCGTCTCTACATAAAAAAAGAGACGCACAAAATGCGCGTCTCTTTTAAATATATATGTGAATTATCTTCTTCTACGATCTCCGCCGCTGCTTTCGCCACCACGGTAACCACCACTACGGCGATCTCCTCCGCCTTCACCGCCACGATATCCACCGCCGCTGCTTCTGCGTTCTCCACCACCTTCACCGCCACGGTATCCACCGCTACGACGTTCACCACCGCCACTGCTTTCGCCACCGCGGTATCCACCACGATCGCCTCCACTGCTACGACGATCTCCGCCACCAGCACCACCACGGTATCCACCGCGATCGCCACCTCTGTCGCCACCACGATATCCACCACGGTCACCACCGTGTTCTCTATCGCCACCACGACTTCCGCCTCTACGTTCGCCACCAGCTCCACCACCTTGCGATGCTTCTGCTACTTCAATGCGAACCTCACGGCCGTTGTATTCGATGTCTTTGAATGAATCAAGAATTTTTTGTTTGTGTGCTTCCGATGCTTCGAAGAATGAGAATGTTCCCATCAAATCGATAACTCCAATGCGGATATCATGATCGTTAGTTGCACCATTGATAAGTTTCAACATTTCTGCTGGAACAATACCATCTTTCTTTCCAATATTGATAAAGAATCGAGAATAACCTTCTTCTGTTTGACGAGGTGAGCGTGGTTCTCTATCTTCTCTGCGTGGACGTTCTTCACCATCAGGACCAACTTCGTCTCTGCGACGTGGGTTGCGTTCAGCATTTTCGTCTACGTTGATGTCTTTTGCATTTTTGTAGTATGTCAAGAATCGGTTAAATTCAAGAGAAACGAAATGTTTGATTATTTCTTCTTTGTCTAACCATTCTAGTTTTGCCATAACAGCTTCCATATACGGAGCAATTTGTGCTTCGTCTATTTCCACTTTCTCCATTTTGTCGATAAGGTGGAAAAGTTGTTTTTCGCAAATGTTGTATCCATCAGGAATAGGAACATATTCGAATTTTTTATTCACGATGCGTTCAAATTCTCTGATTCTGCCTTTTTCACGAGCATTTAAGATGATAATTGAAATACCCGATTTTCCTGCACGACCAGTACGTCCACTACGATGAGTGTATACTTCCGAATCGTCAGGTAAATTGTAGTTGATAACATGAGTAATGCTGTCAACATCAATTCCACGAGCTGCAACGTCAGTTGCAACAAGAATTTGTAATGTGCGTGTTCTGAAACGTGCCATTACATAGTCACGTTGCGATTGTGAAAGATCTCCATGTAATGCATCGGCATTGTAACCATCTTGCATTAAATGGTCAGCAACCATTTTAGTTTCTTCACGAGTACGGCAGAAAACAACACCGTAGATATTTGGATTAATGTCTAATATGCGTTTCAATGCTAGATAACGATCACGAGCATGAACAATATAATATTGATGTTTAACATTATCTGCTCCTGAATTACGTTTTCCAACAGAAATTTCTTGAGGATCGTTCATGTAGTTTTTTGCAATCGAAGCAACTTCGCGAGGCATAGTTGCAGAGAAAAGCAAAGTTTGTTTTTCGCTTGGAGTATCTTTAAGGATACCGTCAAGATCGTCTTTAAAGCCCATGTTTAACATTTCGTCAGCTTCGTCAAGAACTAAAATCTCAACGCTAGTAACAGAAATTGCACGACGATTAATAAGGTCAAGCATACGACCTGGAGTAGCAACAATAATTTGAACTCCTTTACGGATTTCTCTAATTTGAGTGTCGATGCTAGCACCACCATAAACTGGAAGTACTTTTACACCTTTTTTATATTTGATAAAATCTCTGATATCTTCAGCGATCTGAAGACATAGTTCACGTGTAGGACACAGAACTAACGCTTGAGCGTTTTTATTATCTGGATCCATTCTCTCAGCTATTGGTAAGCCGAAGGCAGCTGTCTTTCCCGTTCCGGTTTGAGCAAGCCCTACGACATCACCTTTTGATTCTAAAAGGATAGGAATTACTTTTTCTTGAATGGGAGTTGGAGTTTCAAATCCAAGGTCTGTAATAGCTTGGACTGTTTCAGGGCTAAGCCCTAGTTCACTAAAATTCATTTAGGTATTATAATTTAAAATTAGGGTGCAAAGGTACGCTAATTTCTTGAAATTTATGCAAAATTGGGTAAATGTTTTAAAATGTGCTGTTTAGTGTATTTCTAATATAAAATTCCGATGATTAATTTTGAAATTCCAATAGTGAAATTTATTACGATTCTCCATCAACACGTTAAACATATCCTTTTTTTATATCATGCAAGCTTTGGCTATTTAACAAGCAAGAAAACACTGTAAAACCCTGTTTAGGAATTCAATTGAAGACATTACAAATATAAAATCTTCGGGAAATCGTTCTATGTTTCTTTTTTTATGGAAATAACTAACGATATTTTACCTAAAAAAATGCTGTATTTTAGGATAAAACATTAAAAGTAGAATAATTGTAATGATAATGAGAAATACTCTGAATCGTTTCCAAAAACTATATGGACGTTCTCCTTGTATTTCACCTGTTTGTGCATTAATCGTAAATTGGTAGACTTTGTTTTTATATTTATAGGCACTTATCCACAATGGGAGAAGAATGTGCTTAAATGTTTTATCATTATAATTTGCTTTTAAATAACTAATAATCTGTTCATCGCCACCGATTTGAGATCGAATCTCCGAATCTATTTTCGAATCTATCGTTTGTTTTGCAATTTTCCATCCATTTTCCAAGTCAATCGAATATTGTTCCGATTTTAAACCACTCAAAAAGGCGTCATTATATTCTACTAATTGATTAAGATCCCAAGGTTCTAATTTTTGGATTGTATCTTTAGGCAACGTATTCGAAGCGCAAATGAGAGTGTTATCAATTTTTTTTAAAACGGAGCCACTAACTTCCGTCCAATCGGTTTTTTGGATCTTACGTGTTTGGGCATTTCCTTCAGAATCTCTGTAAGTCTCTTCTGCGTCATAATGTTCTCCACGCTTCCCTCTGTATTCGCTATAGGTATTACAATCAAAAGTCCAATAGGGTAAATAAATGCCGATTAGTTTTTCTGTAGCATTTGTTCCATTTTCTTTTAAGTCGTTAGGGGCAAATTGTAAACTTCGTATCCAGTCATTAAAGATTTCAATCGCACTCTTTTTATCAATTAAAAAGGGTACTAACGATTTTGGCTTAATATGATTTTCTAAGACAGCATTTGCAACGATTAAAGGAGTTGTGCAATACGGACAGTTATCAGATATTATTTCAGGATTTAATGTTGTTGATGCACCGCATTCGGTGCATTTTACTGTACGAACTTGATAGGTTTCTTCTGTAATATAATCATTACTCAAAAAAGTATCTAAATCGAGATCTTCTATGGTTGTATTTTCAATAGGAATCTCAATCTCTGATGCGCAATATTCACATTTTAATGTTGTTGTTCCAATGTTATATACAAGAAAAGCTCCGCAATCGTTGCATTTTACTTTTCCTAATTGGGCTGTTGCTTCGCCAGTTTCATTATTATTCATCAAGGTTGTATTTGAACGTTGTCTGCTTAAATATTTAAATGATTGGAGGTGGCAATGGAGGTGGCATCATTGCAAATAAATATGAAAGTTCTTGAATGCTGTTTGCTGCTGCCCAATTATTCATTCCTTGTTTCCAAAGTAAGGTCGATGGAGTTAATTGTCCAGTAGCTATCATTTCTTGTAATTGTTGTGTTGCAAATGGACCGGTTTGTTGACCATTTATAGCAACGAAATAGCTTGATTGCAATGGTGGTGGTGTATTTTGTATGTTTGCTGAGTTTGCATTTGGAGTTATTTGTTCATTCATATTCCTCATAATGTTTCCCATAATATTGCCAACTCCCATGCCTACACCAATTCCAGGTCCCATGCCTCCTATTCCTTCATTTCCTGCAGCAATTTCAATGCTTTTGGCTGTTTTGAGTTGCGCCATTTTTTGCATATCAATTTTATTAAGTCGAGAATATTCAAATATTTCGTCTTTTAACTTATCAGGCATCGACACGTTTTCTAAGATAAAGTCGGTCAATAGAAGTCCATATTTATCAAAGGTATTATTTAATTGTTCCATGAATAAAGGATGCAATTCCTCAAAGTTGCTTAAAAACTTTTCGATTGGAATGTTTTCTTTACTTGCAATAATTCCAAAATTGGAATTTATTTTTGTTCGTAATTGTCCATTTATTTCTTCAGTGGTAAAATTTCCATCGGTACCAACGATTTCCTGTATAAATTTTACAGGATCGATAATGCGAAACGAGTAATTACCAAAAGCTCTTAGTTCAATAAACCCAAAACGAGCATCTTCAATGGTTATAGGGTTTTTGGTTCCCCATTTCTGATCGGCAAATTGTTTCGTGTTAAAAAAATAAACTTCAGCTTTGAAGGGACTATTAAATCCATATTTCCATCCTTTTAACGTTGACAGTAATGGTAAGTTTTGTGTTGTTAAGGTGTGTGTGCCTGCTTCAAAAATATCTGCAACTTTACCTTCGTTTATAAAAACAGCTTTTTGGCTTTCTCGACAAACCAATTGTGCATTCATTTTTATTTCATTGTTATATCGAGGAAATCGCCATATCAAGGTATCGTTGGTATTGTCAATCCATTCAATGATATCTACAAATTCGCCTCTTAGCTTGTCAAATAATCCCATGTTTTTGTGCTTTACGTTTGTTTGATAAACTTATGACTATTTTTAGTCCGTTCCAAAAATGATGAATGTAAATATTATATTTTTTCTTCTCCGCCAACCTTTTCTAACAATCGAATCCCTTTTTCAATGTCATACACACTCTCGAACGACAGTGTTAATCGATCATTTTTCTCAACAAACAAACAGCTTTTTGGATGTGCTTTCACAAATTCCAAAACTTTGGTAAACTGTTCGGTTTGGTAGAATGGCGAATCGGTATTGGTGACAAAGTAATTTGTCATTTTTCCTTTTTTTAGGATTATGCGGTCTATGGCCAGTCGAGTTGCAAGCCAACGTAAACGAACCACATTGAGCAATGCCATTGCTTCGGTTGGGATTTTTCCAAAACGGTCGGTCATCGATTTTTCGAACTCTTGTAATCGTTCTTCATTTTCAATATTATCGAGTTCGCGATACAGGCGAATACGTTCTGTGGTACTTTCCACATATCGATCGGGGAACATCAGTTCAAAGTCCGATTCGATGTGACAATCGTTTACGAATTTATAATCGTTTGGCAAGGTTGCATGTTCTGCATCATTGGCATAGAGTTCTTTAAAGTCATTTTCGCGTAATTCTTGCAGAGCTTCATTCAAGATTTTTTGATAGGTTTCGAAACCGATATCGGCAATAAAACCACTTTGTTCGGCGCCAAGCATATTGCCAGCTCCACGAATATCAAGGTCTTGCAAGGCAATATTGAATCCACCGCCCAATTGAGAAATTTCTTCTATAGCTGTGAGTCGGCTGCGTGCTTCTTGGGTCAATATAGATAGTGCGGGAACCAATAAATATGCAAACGCTTTCTTGTTCGAACGTCCTACGCGACCACGCAACTGGTGCATGTCGCTGAGTCCAAAGTTCTGAGCGTCGTTAATGATGATTGTGTTAGCATTTGGAATATCCAAGCCCGATTCTACAATCGTTGTGGCTAATAATATATCGTAATCGCCATTGATAAATGCCAGCATCACTTCTTCAAGTTTGTCGCCATCCATTTGTCCGTGGCCAACGAGGGTTTTTGCTTTGGGGCAAATTTTATTGAGTATTGCTTCCATCTCGTAAATGCTTTGCACTCGGTTGTGAATGAAAAACACCTGTCCATTGCGACTCATTTCAAACTCAATGGCATTTTTTATTATAGTATGGTCGAAAGCATGAAGTTCTGTTACAATGGGGAAACGGTTTGGTGGTGGAGTACTAATAATTGCCAAATCTCTGGCTCCCATTAGTGAGAATTGCAAGGTTCGTGGAATTGGTGTTGCGGTCAATGTCAAGGTATCCACATTGACTTTCATCAATTTTAGTTTTTCCTTTACGGTTACACCAAATTTTTGTTCTTCATCAATGATTAAAAGGCCAAGATCTTTGAAACGAACATCTTTGCTCACCAAACGATGCGTTCCTATTAATATGTCAACCTTACCTTCTTTAACTTTTTGCAGCGTTTCGTTTATCTGTTTTGTCGATTTTAAGCGACATACATAATCGACCGTGCAAGGGAAATCCTTTAAGCGATTGGCAAATGTTTTGAAATGTTGTAATGCTAAAATGGTGGTTGGAACCAAAACCGCAACTTGTTTGCTATCGCTCACCGCTTTGAAAGCTGCACGAATTGCAATTTCTGTTTTTCCAAAACCAACATCGCCACATACCAGCATATCCATTGGATAGTCGCGTTCCATGGCAACCTTAAATGCGCGGGTTGCTTTCAATTGATCGGGAGTATCTTCGAAAAAGAACGATGCCTCCAATTCCTGTTGCATGTATGTGTCGGGCGAAAAACAAAAGCCCTTTTGTGAACGGCGTTCGGCATACAATGCAATCAATTCTTTGGCAATATCTTTAACCTTGCCTTTGGTCTTTTGTTTGGTGCGTTCCCAAATGCCAGAACCTAATTTATGAATTTTTGGCGGAATGCCTTCTTTCGATTTATATTTTGAAATTTTATGCAGATTATGAATTCCCACAAAAAGCACGTCATTATCTTGGTAGACAAGTTTTACTGATTCCTGCCATTTGTCATTTACCTCGGTTTTGAATAAACCAGAGAATTTTCCAATTCCATGGTCAATGTGGACAACATAATCGCCTAGACTTAACGCTGTAAGTTCTTTCAGCGTAATCGATTCTTTCGGCGAATACCGTTCTTTTACAATATTTCCATGGTGTCGCTCAAAGATTTGATGATCGGTGAAGCAACAGATTTTAAGGTCATTATCGACAAATCCTTCGCCTAACTCAATTAGCATTGATGTAAACCGAAGTTTTGGGAATGTTTCTTTAAAAATATCTTCAAGACGTTGAACCTGATTGACGTTTTCTGTGAAAAAGATATTGGTATAACCTTCTATTTGATTCTCTTCGAATGTTGATCCTAAGAGATTGAAATTCTTGTTAAATGCTGGTTGTAAAGTTGTAGAAAATGTTACCGATTTCAATGGTTCAAAAATGCAGACTTGCCCCATTTCTACCACTTTTTTATTCTGTAAAAGCGATAGAATATTTGCCGATTTGTCAACTCGATCGAGCATTCTATCGGTATTCGAATATTTTTCTTTCGCTTGTTCTTCAAGAGTGTTAATTCTCGAAAATGCCCATTGGCTATCATCGAACCACACCGTTGCCGATGGTGGTACAATTGAAAAAACCGATTCGTAATTTGCTATACTTGCTCTATCGTTGAGATTAGGAACAATGGTAACTTCTGTTAATTGATCTTTCGATAATTGTGATGAAATATCAAAGGTTCGCATTGTTTCAATTTCATCGCCAAAGAAATCAAGCCTATATGGTTCGGGATGCGAGTACGAAAAAATATCGACGATGCTTCCGCGAATGGAATATTGTCCAGGACGATATACAAAGTCAGTATTTTCAAATAAGTATTCTTGTAGAATATCTTCGATTGTTGAAATAGCTACTTTTTCGCCTTTCGATATTTCAAGAATTGAGTCACGAAATTCTTTGCCTGAAACGATTTTTTCGACCAAGGCTTCGGGAAAGGTTACGATTATACCTTTTGCATTTGTTCCTACCAATTTACTCAGAACCTCAGTTCTTAATAATAAATTAGTGCTATCGGCTTGTCCGTGAACAATAGAAATTTTAAACGCCGACGGTAAGAACAAAACATGCTTTGCGCCAACTAAATTTGACAGGTCGTTGAACAACATAGAAGCCTGATCTTCATTTTCCATTACAGCTATGTGCAAACCTTTGAGTTGCAAATAAACTTTGGCCAATGTCAATGCTTTGGACGAGCCAACCATGCCTGTTGCGTGAATTACTCCCGATTGCATGCCAAGTGCTCCAATAAGTTGCAGCATTGTTGGATGCTGGTTGTATTTTTCTATGAGATCTTTTGGGGTCAAGGAGTAATTATGAGTTATGAATTATTAATTTTTAGTTATGCTTCGACAGGCATGACTATCATTTAAAAATTTGAGATTTGATTAGTCACCCTGAGCTTGTCGAAGGGTCTGAGATAACGTTAAATAAAAAACTCCTTTCACAAATTTTGCAAAAGGAGCATTTCTTTATTCATATTTAAAATTATCCTATTAAAGCCTTGTATGCTTCCACATCAAGCAATTCGTCAAGTTGTGAAGCATCTACGATATTGATTTTTACCATCCAACCATCACCATAAGGATCTTTATTTACCAATTCTGGGTTGTCTTTTATTAGTTGATTAACCTCAATAATTTCACCAGTAACTGGCATAAAAAGATCTGAAACGGTTTTCACTGCTTCGATTGTACCAAATGGTTCGTCTTTATCAACAGTGTCGCCTTCAGTTTCGATTTCGATAAACACAATATCACCAAGTTCTTTTTGTGCATAATAGGTAACACCAATGATAGCTGTATTTCCTTCAACCTTAATCCATTCGTGTTCTTTGGTGTATTTTATGTTCGATGGGTAGCTCATAATCTTATTTTTAAATTTGGAGAGACAAAAATACTATTAATTCCAGAAAATGAAAACAAAAATGCTGTTTGTTTACCAATCATTTGTTTTGGAAAATATTTATTGAAGAAATTTATGTTTATTTAGAAAATAACTGACATTTTGGGAATAAGTAACGTGAAGTAATTCAATCTTTTATGAAAATATTTTCTCAAAAGCTAAAAAATGATAAATGTTTTGAAACAAGATGATAGAAGACAGCGTTAAAAGTGATATAAATCATCGGTAAAGAATCAAAAGTATGAAAACACTTATCAAGATATCGGCAAAAGTAATCCTTTTAATAATAGGATTTACTTTACAAATGCAAGCAAACACGGTTGTTGACTTGGAATGGAAAACCAAAAGTGAAACTAGCAATGATTTCTTTACAGTTGAGCGTTCGATGGACGGAAGCAATTGGGAAAACATTGGAACTATTGATGGCAATGGAACTACTTCGGCAGAACATAGCTATACATTTACTGACGAAAATGCACCTGAAGGAATTGTTTATTACAGTTTAAAACAAACCGATTTTGATGGAAAATCGGTAAATACGAAAGTTATAAGTATTGATGATTCTCAAAAATCAAGCGTTGTGACTGTTGTTGTATATCCAAATCCAACGACTTCTTTTGTTACTTTAAAATCTGATGAAAAAGTTACCGTTACTGGAATACTTTCAAACAACGCAATTCAAGTAACCAATTCAATTTATCAAAATGGGAATACATTAGATGTTCAAAATTTGGAAGCTGGAATGTATTACATTGTTTACAATTCGGCCAATGGTCAAATTCACACGACTCCTTTTATTAAAAAATAATTTTCACATAAAAACGGAAGCTATGAAATCAAAATTGACATATTTCAATCGATTCTTTAGCATTGAATTTTTGCTAGTTATTTTAATTGTATCTCCTATATCGCTTTTAGCAAAAACTGTAACTGCCAAAACAACTGGAAATTGGAGTACTCCTTCAACATGGAAAGGCGGTTCGTCACCTTCTGTTTCCGATGATGTTGTTATTCAATCGGGTGTTACTATAACAGTTGATATTGCAGCGGTAACATGTAATTCTCTTACATTGACAGATGCAGCTGGTTCATCATCCATTATTTTTAATAGTGGACAAACAATTGTTGTTAATGGTATCGTTACATTAAGTACAATCGTAGGTAGCAATGGAAATTTATATATGACAAATGGAGGAATTCTTGAATGTAAGAGTATTTCTCTCGGTAGTGGAACGGTAAATTTTACTCCTGGAACAGGAACAATTCAATTAGATGCAACAAATACACTACCGCTTTCAAATTTAAATAATCTTATCATTTATGGTGGCACAACAACATTGAATTCCAATTCAGCATTCACGGGGAATATTATAAATAACAGTATTTTTAATTGTAATTCAAAAACAATTACATTAAATGGAACTGCAAATCAAACTATCTCTGGGATTAATTTTTACGATGTAATTATAAATAATACAAGCTTGGGAAATGCTGTAACGCTTGGTAGTGCTACAACGGTAAATCACTCTTTACTATTAACTAAGGGGATTATTGATGCGACATTATATCCAATATCGTTTACTGAATCGGCAAGTATTTCGGGAGCAAGTAATCAGAGTCATATAAAAGGTACAATAAAGAAAATAGTTACTAATAACTCTTCATTTGTTTTTCCATGTGGGAATGGAACCTATTACCGACCAATCGGAATTATTTCTCCTTCAAACGATACGTGGATGTCAAGTTATTCGAAAACGCCCTATAATTCTAATAATAAAAATGTTAATACTACCGATTCGGTAAATTTAGATCATGTTTCTTTAGTAGAATTTTGGAATTTAAGTCCAATTACTGTTGGTTCATCTACAAAAATACAGTTAAGTTGGGATGAAAAAAGTTCGGTTACAAATACTTCATCTGTAACCGTTGCTCATTGGAATTCATATACAAATCAATGGGAAAATGTTGGAAGTAAAATTATCGATTTAGTAAATAAAACAGTAACGTCGAACGTTTCGTGGAGTTCTTTTAGTCCCTTTACCCTTGGTTCTACAACAAGCGAAACATCTTTACCAATAGACATTGAAGAATTTAAAGCTAAAGTAAGACGAAACTAATTTATTGCCAAATAATTTTTTAAGAGACATTATGATAGTAGTGTTTCTTTTTTGATTTCTATTCAAATGGTTTTGTATCTAATAGCTATTAATAGTTGTTTTTGATTGTAACCGTAAAATAGAGATAAGATATTGTATAATATAAACGAAACGTTAACAATTTTATTCACCCCATTATTTGTTATTGGATAAAACTATTATTTATATAGTTAGTATTCGTTAAAAATAATGGTTAAAAATACTTATTTAATGTCTTAACTTTATGTCTTAGTTATAATATTTCACCTGTTATTATTCGAAACAATTAATTCAAAATTGTATGTATATGGATTGACTATAGAAATTGGATTTTAATTTCAAAGAATAATCGTATTATGGTTTTTGTTGTTAAAATAGTTCAAAAGACGTTGGTGTGTTTGATCGGTTTAATTGGCCTATACTCGACTGTTAGAGCAACTGTTGTTGATTTAGAATGGGCTACGAAAAGTGAAACAAACAACGATTCCTTTTCTATTCAACGATCATCCGATTGCATTTTATGGGAAACCATTGGTAGCATTTTAGGAAGTGGAACAACAACTGAAGAACATCGTTACAATTATACAGACTATGAATCGCCCGTCGGAATGGTTTATTATAGTATAAAGCAAACAGATATTGATGGGAAAATTGTAGTATCAAAGGTTATAAGCGTCGTTACATCTGAAGATATTTCTTCACCAACGGTTGTTGTATTTCCGAATCCTAGTTTTTCATATCTCGTTTTAAAATCCAGTGAAAATGTTTTTGTAACTGGAATGTATTCAAGTAACAATAAACTGGTGAGTAATTACAGTGTTGCTTATGATATTATTGTTGTAAAGGAATTACCTGTAGGAATCTATTTTATTCAATATCAAACAGCACTAGGAGCTGTGAAAACAATTCCTTTTATAAAGAACTAAAAGAATTTAAACTATATTTTTATGTCATTTAAATGTCATGAGTATATAATAAAAAGATACAAATGAAAACAATTATATTTCATAAAGAGCAGGAATTGAAAATATTCCGTTTTTTAAAACATCAAAATATTCGATGGAATCAATTTGTTGTTTTCGTTTTGTTGTTTTCATTGCAAGAAAATATTGTTGCTATAAATCCAATACATTCGTTTGCAGCTGGTACTTATATTATTGATATGGGACAGGCACATCAAACGGTTGCGAATGGATTAAAACCTTATGGTTTAGTCTATGCATTAAATTTAAATCACCATATTCCCATTAGTTGGTCCATTAATTCAGAAAAGGTAAAAGATGGTGTTGATTTTACTGCTAATGGGAAGGATTATAAAGGAGGTTCGTTTATAATTTCAAGTGAGTATATTACAAGTACAATTGTTACCGTAATAAATGCTTGGAAAGCTAAAGGCGTGGTGGTAGATGGACCATCTGCAAGTAGTTTTACAGCTCCAGTTTATGGAACAATAACAAGTTGGCCTCGTGCAATGCTCGATGCTGCAAATGACACTAAAATTACTCCTTATTTTCTTAACGCTGAGATTCCCTCTTCATCGTTTGTTCTCAATGCTGACCCTACAATGTTAAATATTTGTTCTGGTCCTGGTGATGTCTATATTTTACCACATGCCGATCCCGATTCATGGCCAGCAAATCAAATTACTTCTTTGAAAAATTTCATAAATGCAGGAGGTTTTTTGTTTGCTGGATGTCATGCTGTAAGTGTCTTGGAGGGAATTCCTGGATGTAATTTTTTAAGTAATAATTTGATTCTAAATACAAATCATAGTAATGGAACTGCTCCTTTTACTATCCTCGCATCAACAGTTGCTCATCCTATTATGCAATTTATCGGTACTTTAGCCGAGGCACTTCAGGATGGTTCTGAAATGATATATGTGCCAGGTGCTGCTGGTTGGAGGGCTACAACAACATTGGCAATTTACGATCCTAATTATTTAAATACTAAACCAAATCCAGACGTAGCCTATAGTTTTCCCAATGCTGCAGCTTGTCTCGCTTATGGACGTGCTTTCGGTAATAGTAGTTTGGGAATGGTTATGTATGAAGCTGGACATACTTTGAACACTAAAGGCACCGTAGCTCAGCAGGTTTCAGCGCAAAGAGCATTCTTTAATTTTCTTATATTAGCCGGGTTGGAAAAGCAGGTGACAGTTGCTTTAAATGTTCCTATTATTTCTTCACCTGGATCAGTGTATGCTTTAAGTGGCTCGGGACAAGGAGGCTCGCTTCCATATATGTATTATTGGAGCAATAATAATTCTGGTACTTTTTCTAGTCCAACACTTAATACAACAAATTATACGGCACCCGAAAACGTAAATAATCTAATAATAACCTTACAAGTAACTGACGTTTGTGGTCGTACAAATTTTAATGCATATAGTCAAGCGACATCCTTGCCAATTGAACTTATTGATTTTAAAGCTACCGTTCGGCATAAATAGAGCCCCTTGTCGTAATTTAAGCATGGCCGTTTCGCTCAAATTTAGTTTTCTTCAGTCTATTTTGATCTTCTATGTTACCTTAGAAATTATATAGATTATATACCCTTTTTGCTTACTATTAATTCTGTGTGAATATGTTATAATGATCAGTAAAACAACTGTATAAGTCATTTTGTATTGTAAAACAAAGGTGAGATAAATCATCATAAATGATGATAGGAATCAAATAAAAGAAAAACAAAGAACATCAAAATGAAATTTCTGTCGTATATTTGTATTTATAAACAACATAAAATTACCGCTTATTGAAATAACGAAATTAGTTCTAATCATATAAAAAATAAGGTTATGGAACGATTATTTACACCTCAGTTTTTAAGCAAGAAAATTCTACTTATTATTTTCAGCTTAATGGTATGTTTAAGTACGTACGGAGCAAACCGAACAGCATCTGTAAGTGGAAATTGGAATGCAACAGCCACTTGGGGTGGGGCAGCGGTGCCAGTGGCTGGTGATGCTGTTTTTATAAATAGTGGAAGAACTGTCACTGTTACTTCAGATGCCGCTTGTGCTAGTTTAACAATTTATGCAGCTGGAACCAATAATGGCATAACGATATCAGGAACGAATTCACTAACGGTATCTGATGCAATTATAATGAATACACCAACAACTAATAATCGATCAAGTACAATAGCAGTTGGAGCAGGCTTACTAAATGCTGGAAGTATAACAATTGCTGGAAGTGCTACTAATAGAAACTGTATTGTATCTATTTCATCAGGTGCAATAAATGTAACGGATATAATATTTTCAGGTACTCCAGCAAATGCACAACTCACTTTTACTAGTGCAGGAACATTAAACATTGATGGTGATTTAGGTTCAGGTGGAACGTTTACTCGTGGAACGAGTACGGTAAATTGTTATGGTGCTGCTCAAACAATAAGTCCTTATACTTTTTATAATCTAACACTATCTGGTTCTGGAGCAAAAACATTTGCAACAACCCCAACGATAAATGGTGTACTTTCACTAGAAGGAGCTGCATCAATAATTGTTACGACAGGCGTTGTAACCTATGGTGCTACAGCAACACTACAATATAATAAATCGGCAGCTTATACTGCTACAGCCGAAGAATGGATTACTCCATTTGCTGCAACTGGTGGCGTTATTATTTCTAACTCAGGTGCTATCACTTTAAATTCAGCTAAAGTTTTTAATACTTCTGTGCCATTGACAATAAATAGCGGTGCGACATTAAACACAAATAATGATGCAGTAACATTTGGTGGGAATTTTATAAATAATGGTACGTTTATAGCAAATGCTTCGGCAATAACAATTACAGGAAATGTAGCTCAAAGTATTGATGGTTTTACAACAACGGGTCTTGTCTCAATGACCAAAACAGGTGGGGTAGCAACATTTCAAGATAATGTAAATGCTGGTGGTTTAACAATGGATGGAAATGGTGGAACGTTAAATCTTGGTGTAGGATTAACACACACTTTTACTGGTTCATGGACAAGAACAAATGGTACATTAAATGGCGGATCTAGTACGTTGAATTTTAATCTTGCTGGCACGATGTTTAGTGGTACGGGCGGAACATTTACAGCTAATACGGGAACTGTTTGTTTTAATAATGCTGCAGCTCAGACCTTTCCTGCTTTAACATATAACAATCTAACACTTTCAGGAGGCGGCATAAAAACGGTAGCTACTACTCCAACTATAAATGGTATATTTTCTTTGGAAGGAACAGCATCAATTACCGTTACGACAGGAGTTGTATCCTATGGAACAAATGCAACATTGCAATACAACAAACCTGCAGCATATACAGCAACTTCAGAAGAATGGATTTCACCTTTTGCAGCAACGGGTGGTATTATTATTGCAAATTCAGGCGCAATCACATTAAATTCACTGAAAACTTTTAATACGTCTGTGCCATTAACAATTAATAGTGGTGCTACTTTAAATACTAGCAGTTCAAATTATGCAGTAACATTTGGTGGAAACTTTGTAAATAATGGTGGTACGTTTATAGCAAATGCTTCGGCAATAACAATTACAGGAAATGTGGCTCAAAGCATAGATGGCTTTACAACAACGGGAACCGTTTCCATGACCAAAACAGGTGGAACTGCAACACTTCAAGAAGCTATGTCGTCGGGTGCACTTACAATAAATGGAGCTGGTGGAACTTTAAACCTTGGTACGTTACTTAACCATTCTGCAACGAGTATAATATTTACAAATGGTACATTGAATCTTGGTTCCAGCACCATTACTGTTTCAGGAAATGTAACATTGACAACAGGCACTTTAAATTTAGGTTCAGGTACGCTAAATGTTGCAGGAAATCTTTCAGGTGCTGGTACATTTACCGCTAGTACAGGTACGGTAAATTTTAATGGAGCAGATCAATCAATAGGTGCGTATACTTTTAATAACCTTATACTATCTGGATCTGGAATAAAATCAGCTCTCGGAAATATAACAGTTAATGCAGGTTTAACTACTACGCTTGGTGTAACTCTTGATATGACAACTTATCAATTATTAGGAAACGTAACATCAATCTTAAATAATGGAACGATAAAAACTGCTAATACCTCGACAACACCTATTCCAACAGGTGAAACTTGGGGTGGAAATGGGACTTTAGAATTTACTGCTTCAGCCGATCAAACTATCGTTGCTGGAACGTATAATAATCTCATCACTTCAGGTAGTGGCACAAAATCACTTGCAGATGACATAACAATCAATGGCGATCTTGCAATTTCAACGAATACAATACTCAATGTTGTTCCTTTTATCTGGCCATATTACAATATAACACTTGGTGGAGATTTTATAAATAACGGAACCTTTAAAGATTATGATGATTTTGGTTTAGGATTTTATTTCGGAACTGTTACATTTAATAACACAAGTGGCGATCAAATAATTTCGGGCGGCACTAAAACCGTTTTTTATGATTTTATTATTAGTAATAATGGTCATTCAGTTATTTTGAATAATGATATTACTATTAATAATACTCTTAACTTTATCACAGCCAGCTATTTGGATTTGAATTCCAAAACACTCACAATGATAAACTGGGCAAATGGACACATTGCTGGTTTAACCACTACTCCCGATAGATACGTCCTCTGGCATGCTGGGAAATTCATCATTGAAGGAGTTGCAGCTGGTGAAACAATTCAATTTCCCGTTGGTCTGAGTAAAGCAAGTACCGATTATGCAAGAGTTGATGTTACTAATCATGATGCTTCTCACACGACCTTTCAATATACAAGTATTTATAATTATTTAAATGATGTAGGAACAGGTAGCGGAGGAACCCAATTAACCACAAAAGCGGTAAATTTAACCTACAATATTACATCAGCATCCACAAATGCAGATATAACAGTATACTGGGATGTTTCAAAAGAATTACCACTATTTACCAGAACTTTAAGTCAAGTGCAACATTATAACGGAACAAAATGGGAACTTAAAGGTACAGGTGGAAATTCAGTTCATATGGGAACTGGTACAATCTATTCTCAATTTGCAACAGGTGTAACTAGCTTTTCTCCCTATACTACAGGAAACCAGGGCGATCCTCTTCCAATAGAATTAACGTATTTTAAAGCTTCTAATAGTAAGACTGGTGTTTCATTAACATGGGAAACTGCATCGGAAACTAACAACGACTACTTTACTCTTGAACGGTCATTTGATGGGGAAACATGGTCTGATATTTTCACACAAAATGGAGCTGGAACATCATCTGTAACTCACAAATATTCATATACCGATGGCGATATTGTTTCGACAGTACTTTATTACCGTTTGAAACAAACTGATTTCAATGGCGATTTTACCTATAGTAAAATAGTTTCGATCATGCCACAAGTAAAAGGGATTGAATATTCTGTCTATCAAAATCCAACAAGTAATAAAGAAATTAATGTGTTGTTAAAGACTGAAAAAGCAGAAACTGTTGTACTATCACTTTTTACACCTTCGGGTCTTAAACTTAGTTCTGAAACTATTCCTTTGGATGCAAACCAAAAAGTACTTTTTAATGTTGGTAGTAATTTGTCATTATTGCCTGGACCTTATTATGTTACCATTTTTACTGAAAATAATTATGTATCAACAATAAATGTAATAGTGCAATAATTATGTAATTTCTTTGAAAAGAATCATCTAATTTAATACCTACGGTTATGGAAAAGAATTATTTTCAACGAATGATGGAAGACAGTTATAAGTTCTATGACGAGGTTTTCTCGAATTACACTACGATATTCAATTTTTGGACTAAAAACGATTATATGAACCAGAAATTAAAATCGAATGATGATATGCATTTCTCTATCCCCAATCATCAACATATACATCATTTAAAGAGAGCAAATCGCTATCATCAATAATCCTTTTTGTTGACAAACGGTAGGTAATCTGATATTTGCAAATAAAAAAAGACAGACTCATTAAGAATCTGTCTTTTTTTGGGTGGATGATCGGGTTCGAACCGACGACCCCTAGAATCACAATCTAGTGCTCTAACCAACTGAGCTACAACCACCATTTAGGATTGCAAAGATAGATAGCATTTTTGTACTGTGCAACACCTTGAAAATTATTTTTACGAAAAAATGAAATTATCTATCGAAGAAAATGCTTTTTGAGCTGATACTCAATGGAACTACGTATGCAATTTTTATGTCTTCGCCCATCCAACCTAAGTCCATTATTGCTTGACCGGCACTATACATTACTCTATTATCAACTCTATTGTCGGCAGCAATACTGAGTGCCGAGCCCATTGCAATGCCTAAATCGCCAGGATTGAAAACACAAGGAATAGTAGGGTGTTGACGTTTCTCATCACAATTTTTAAAACCACACATACCACATTTTTTTAATCCAAGTGGTTCGATTTTACAGCCAAATACAACAGCAACGGTTGTTCTGTTAATATTGCCCGAATCGCGAATGAAACCAGGTAATTCGAATGTTTCACCCATTTTTAATGTATGAGCTGATAGTTTTTCAAGGTCTTCGCCAGTAATAATCAGTGTTGAAAGTGAACTCATTCCTTTTGCTTTTGGTGCAGTACGAGCTGCAGCAATCATTAATTTGGCAACATTCAGTAATGTTTCTTCGTGAGCCGTTTGTTCTATTATAAGAGCCATATTGGTATTATTTAAGCGTTTCTTTTTTTGTTATTTTACCATTTGCATCATAATACTTCCATGTACCACAAGGCATATCGTCTTTATATTCGCCTTCATAAACTTTATTGCCCTTTTCGCTCCACACAGTCGATTCGCCATTGCGTTTGCCATCATTATAAGATTCTTCGATCCACTTTTTGCCGTTTTGAAACCATTGCGTCCAGGTTCCACATTTTTTACTGTCGAGCGTCCATTCGCCTTCGCTCGATTTCTCAGCATTCGGATAAAAGCGAGCTTCTTTTACAATAATCTTCTTGCCATTTACCAATTTTAGATAATCAATTTCCATTGGAGTTCCGTTTGGATAGGTCGAAACAATCTTCTTTTCGAGTTTATCAGTGCATCCAAAGAGGATAAAACCTGCAATTACATAACCTAAAATCTTTTTCATATAGTATATGGTATTAAATTCAACACAAAGCTACAGTATTTTTTTAAATCAGATGGCATGTTTCTTAGCACTTTAGAAGAATAACGAAAAATAATTGAAGTTTTTTCGGTTAATTATTTGTTAGTAAGATAAACTTTCCTACTTTTGCACTCCAAAGTTTTTTAGCATAGAATATCGAAAATTTATTCACGATGTACGCGATAGTAGACATAGCAGGACAGCAATTTAAAGTAGAAAAAGACGCAAAGATCTACGTTAATAGACTGTCTCAAGAAGAAGGAAGTAAAATTACTTTCGACAAAGTTTTGTTAGTTGATAACGGCAAGACACCAAAAATTGGTACTCCAACAGTTTCAGGAGCATCAGTATCTGCAACAGTATTAACCCACTGTAAAGGAGATAAAGTATTAATCTTCAAGAAAAAGCGCAGAAAAGGGTATCAAAAATTGAACGGTTACCGTCACAGTTTTACCCAAATACAAATAGAAGAAATTAAGGCATAACAAATTAAAAAGGTAAAGACCCATGGCACACAAAAAAGGAGCCGGTAGTTCTAGGAACGGTAGAGAATCGCATAGCAAGCGTCTTGGCGTAAAACTATTTGGCGGACAAGTTGCTAAAGCTGGCAACATCATCGTTAGACAAAGAGGTACTCAACACAATCCAGGTGTAAACGTTGGTATTGGTAAAGATCATACCTTGTATGCGCTTACTGATGGAGTAATAATGTTCAAAAAGAAACAAAACGATAAATCGTATGTTTCGGTTGTTCCTGCTCAAGTAATTGTAGCATAAGTAACAATATTTATAGAATATAACTCCTGAATATTTGTCAAATGACGACATTTATTCAGGAGTTTTTTTATTTTTGTGTCCCAATCATAATTATTCAATATGCTTACAATTCGCACCATAGTTGACAATAAAGCTGAAGTTCTTCGCAAACTTGCGAAAAAGAATTTTAAGGCTATCGACAAAATAGAAACGGCAATAAACCTCGACCAAGAACGTCGCAGTATTCAAAACGAACTAAATAATTTGCAAGCTGAATTAAATCAAATTGCTCGCGAGATAGGTAGTTTTATGAAATCGGGCGAAATAGAAAAAGCGAACAAAGCCAAAGAACGTACAACGCAAATAAAAGAAATAACCAAAGATCTTGATACAAAACTCGGCACAATAGAAAGTTCTATCCAAGATATTTTGGTTATCATTCCTAATATACCAGCTGATATTGTTCCCGAAGGAAAAACTCCAGAAGATAATGTTGTGGTAAAATCGGGTGGTATAGTACCAACAGATAATGCAAGTAAGCTTCCTCATTGGGAACTTACGAAGAAATACGACATCATTGATTTCGAATTGGGTGTTAAATTAACTGGTGCTGGGTTTCCAGTATACAAAGGGAAAGGTGCAAAACTGCAACGTGCATTGATTAACTTTTTCCTAAACGAAGCCGAAAAGGCTGGTTATACTGAATACGAACCACCAATTATGGTAAATGCTGAATCTGGTTTTGGAACTGGTCAGTTGCCCGATAAAGAAGGTCAAATGTATCATGTGGGAATCGATAATTTATATTTAATTCCTACGGCCGAAGTTCCAGTGACAAATATTTTCCGCGATGTCATTGTAAATGTTAATCAATTACCAATTAAATGTACAGCTTACACTCCATGTTTCCGTCGTGAGGCTGGATCATATGGAAAAGATGTTCGCGGTTTAAATCGTCTTCATCAATTCGATAAAGTGGAAATCGTTCGCATTGAACATCCATCAAAATCGTATGAGGCATTACAAGAAATGGTTGATTACGTTGAATCGTTAGTTATAAAACTTGGATTACCATATCGCATTCTTCGTCTTTGTGGTGGCGATATGAGTTTTACCTCGGCATTAACATACGACTTTGAAGTATATTCAGCAGGTCAAGATAAATGGCTTGAAATAAGTTCTGTTTCGAATTTCGAATCGTTTCAAGCAAATCGTTTGAAACTTCGCTATAAAGACGAAGCCTTAAAACAAACAGCTTTAGCTCATACTTTAAATGGAAGTGCATTGGCTTTGCCAAGAATTGTTGCTGCATTATTAGAAAATTACCAAACAGCTGATGGAATAAAAGTTCCTGAAGTATTGGTGCCATTTATGGGTTGCGATCTTATAAATTAATATTTCATTAAATGCTTCGACAAACTTAGTATGATAACTGAGTTTGTCGAAGCCTATTTACTCTCCAAATCTTAGTTTTTACTAATATTAGTATAAATGTTCAAGTCTTCTGCCAATTACCTTTCAATGATAAAATTTAGCCATACTATTTTTGCATTACCATTTGCAATAGTTGGTTTCTTTTTGGCTGTTTATGTTGAAGGTTATTCATTTGAATGGACAAAACTTGGATTTGTGATTTTGTGTATGGTTTTTGCACGAAGTTCTGCAATGGGCTTTAATCGGTATCTTGACCGTGAAATTGACAAGAAAAATGCTCGTACCGCACAACGTGAAATTCCAGCCGGTAAAATTAGTCAAACTGCCGCATTAACGTTTGTAATAGTTTCAGCTTTTGCATTTGTCATAACAACATGGTTTATAAATCCGATGTGTTTTTTTCTGTCACCAGTTGCATTGCTTGTCGTTTTAGGATATTCAATTACTAAACGTTTTACGGCTTTATGTCATTTCGTTTTAGGATTAGGGTTATCGCTTGCTCCAATTGGTGCGTATTTAGCTGTAACCGGTCATTTTGCAGTTTTGCCAATCATCTTTTCATTTATTGTTCTCCTTTGGACTGGTGGTTTTGACATCATCTATGCACTGCAAGACGAAGACTTCGATAAGGAGCAAAATCTTCATTCTATTCCTGCTAAAACGGGTAGAATAACGGCTATGACCATTTCAAATATTGCACACGGTATTACGGCAATACTTGTTATTATTGCTGGAATATATGGCTCATTCGATTGGCTTTATTGGGTTGGCGCAATGCTATTTATATCTCTACTTTTCTACCAACATCGTCTGGTGAAACCAAACGATATTTCGAAAGTTGATCTTGCTTTTATGACTACCAATGGTGTTGCTAGCTTACTGTTTGGAGTGTTCGTAGTATTATCACTTATTTTTTAATATCCGCCGTGATATTTCCTGAGGAACCATTCTGCACTAATCAACAACAAAAGGAATAAGAATAATAATGGGAAATCAACCATTTCTTTCATCGCTTTATCGAAGTGAGAAATAGGTTTTATGTCATTATTCTTGAGCAGTTCATCAGCTAATTTATCCGTTTCTGAAGGTAAAAACATTTTACCGCCATGATTTTCGGATAGAGCAAATAATTCATTGTGCTTTGCAACAATATTTTCACTTTCAATATTTATTGGTAACACGGTAAATGCTCCCGACGATGTTAACGTTTTGTCTCCTTGCTTAACAGATGCTACGAACGAATAATCGCCTTGAGGGAAAATGCCTGCATTTAGGTTATAGGCTTTGGCTGTTTTTGAAAAAGTAAAGGGGAAATGATGTCCTTTTGCATTTATAATTTCAATAGCTATATCTGGTGTATTTATTAATTCATAACTGTCGTTATATAACTCAGCATCAATAGAAATTGCCTCGTTTTCTTGAAAGATTCGTGATGCAGTGGTTACAAATTTTGTTTTCTTAAAATTAAGGGCCAAGTAGCTAGCAATCTTTAATATAAAACTGTCGAATGTTTTGAAATTCCCAGAAGTTTTATAGGATGAAAGTCTCCATTTCCAAATACCTTCGCCTAATAGAATTGCTGTTTTGGTTTCATTCCTATTAAGGAATAACAGCAAAGGTTTATCGGTTTCAATCGAATTGATTTTCTGTGTAGAAAGTACTGTAGCATTCGATGCATTAAAATTTGCAAAAGGTACTGTCAAAGGAGTACATTGTTCAAGAAAGTTTTTTTCATCTTCATCAATTTCGAATAAAGGGAAAGATGATGAAATTTTCATTTGCGCTTCGTCAAAGCTCATATTTCTATTTATCGAAACTAAACCCGGAAACATTGCATTTACTTTTTGTAAGTCAGTTTGAGTTCCACAAAGCAAAAGAAGCGGGATGTTTTCAGTTAAGATTGATTGTGCCAGAATCGTTGCAGCATTCGTTTTTGAAGGCAATTGCGAAAGAACTACAAGATTGTAATCCGATACTTTTAAGGTATTGGTTTCGTCTATCGATTTTTCTTCAATCGAGTAATTTGCATTGGTTTCGAGAGACCGCTTTAAAGCTCCGATATCGGGATTTGGTGAATTGTAAACAATGAGTATTTTCTGTTTGTTTTTCAATACTTCAATCACAAAATCCTTCGCATTGTTCAAATAGGTTATTTCGTTTTTATTATGAGTTGTTTCAATTCTATAATGGTGAATTCCTGCTTTTTCAGGTTTCAATTCCATAGGAATACTTAAAAATTGTTCGTCAGTTCCAAACGAAATTGATTTTGAAAAAACTTCATTATCACCTTCTTTTACAATTAGTTTGGTCGATTCATTCTTTAGGTGAAAAGCCCTCAATTGCATTTCAACAGGAACAGCATCACCTTCGAAGGAAATTTGATTATGTTTAACCGACGTAATTGCCAAATCTCGTGGAGCAATGGTGTCACCCATTGCAATGGTATAGATTGGAGCTTTAATTTCTTTTGAATCGGCAGCAAACGTTGGCGAAGCTCCACGATTATAAATTCCATCGGATGCTATAATTACAGCACCTAGATTGTAATTTGCATAAGTTTTTGAAATATGCGAAAATAATTCACTAAAATCGGTTGCTTTTCCTTTATATGAACATTGGTTTGAATCGTATGTCTTTGAGTCGAAACATAATTCTTTAACGGTAAATTGAGCACTCAATTTGTTTGTTAAATCTTTCATTTTCTGCTGAAATGCATTTCGATAAAATGAAGAATCTTTATTGAAAATGATAGATTCAGAATTGTCACGAGCTACGATGATTATTGGTTTTTCAATTGTTTTTTCGGACGATTGAAAGAATGGCGAAAGCAATAAAAATGCAATGATGCTGACAACAATGAATCGAAATGCAATCATCAATCGTTGTAACCATGGTGCGGCACTAACAAAGGTTTGCTCGTTTCTATAGAGTATCCAAGTATATGCTGCAGCTAATGCTAAGCATAATGGAAACAACCACAAAGAATATTCAGTAACAATTGCAAATAGTAGCATTTTTCTGCTTTTTAGCAAAAGTAAGATTTTATTGCAAACAGAATGCTTTTTTTGAAAAGAAGCTTACAATTCGCTCAACGATTTTCCTTCGTCAGATTTGAAGTGGAAATGTTTTGATTCTCCAATTTTTTGAGAGCGATAAATACTCGTGTGTCCCGAAATGAGATAGGAAACAATGCAAGCAATCGCCACATACATTCCACATTCGCTACCAAATAATTCAATCCCCATTATCATACATGCTATCGGTGTATTGGTTGCTCCGGCAAAAACTCCAACAAAACCCATCCCAGCAAGCAGTCCCATTGGTAATGGAATAATAAGTGAAAGTGCATTGCCCAATGTTGCTCCAATAAAGAAGAGCGGAGTAACTTCGCCACCTTTAAATCCTGCAGCAAGTGTCAAAATGGTAAGAGCTATTTTTATTGCAAAATCGTAGCTTGGCAATTGAACATTGAATGAATTTACAATGGTAGGAATACCAAGTCCAGCATATTTAGAGTTGCCGAGCATCCAGATAGTTGCTGCAACTATTATTCCACCTACAAAAGGTCGAAGTGGAGCAAAACGTATCTTTTTATAAGCTTTAGAAACATACAACAACATTTTACTGAAAGAAACAGCAACCAACCCAAAAATAATCCCAGCTATGATACTGTAGATTATTGTCAATCCATTTAATGTTGGAAGTACTGGAATGTGATAATGTGTGTGTGGCGTTTTCCAAAGTAAACAAGTAAGATGAGCAATAATTCCGGCAGTAAACGCAGGGAAAATAGCATCGTATTTTATTCTACCAATCATATATACCTCGAGCGCAAATATGGCTCCAGCCAAGGGTGTCCCAAATACTGAACCGAAACCAGCACTAATAGCTGCAATAATGAGAATTTTTCTGTCTGTTATGCTTAATCCAAATGGTTTTGAAAATTGGTCGGAAATTGCTCCAGCCATTTGTAATGCTGTACCTTCGCGACCAGCAGAACCACCAGATAGATGGGTAATTAACGTTCCTAAAAGAACCATCGGTGCCATTTTAAACGGAATTGTTTCACCCGGTTTGTGGATAGTTTCGATCAAAAGATTATTGCCACTTTCAACTGATTTGCCATAATAATGATAGAGTAAACCAACCAACAATCCACCAATGGGAAGTAATGCAATTAACCAAAGATGTGATTCTCGGAAATTTGTTACCCAGTTAAGTGACCAAAGGAAAAATGCTGATGCAGAACCAACGCTTATTCCAATGATAGAGCAAATAATCAACCATTTAGCTATGTAAAGAAACAATGGAAGTTTATTCGTAAATGATTTTATAAACTGTTTCGATTTCAACAAGTCAAAAAATAACATTATAACGTTAATGGCTTAAAGGCTTATTCCACACACTTGATTCGTTCGGTTTATCCCATTGACTCTGCACATTATTTTGAAGTTGGGTTAAATTACTGGAGTTAATAGGAATTATAATCTCTAAAGGGTACTTCCAATCGAAGACGTATCCTAATCCATATGTGCAATTTCCAACGATGAATGTACCAAATGTAAAATATCGTTTTTCGGTTAGTTGTCCAACTAATTGACCATTATATTTAGCTTCAATTAATATTTTGTGAGGAATACCCGACCGTGTAATTTTAACTTCGTTTTTCCCAAAATTTACACCATTAATGTAAATATCTATATCCGAACTTTGATTTGTAATAATTCTAGAACTGCCACAACTTGACAGTAATAAACTTAGAATTAATGCACAAAAAATCAAAAGTATTTGCTTCATCTTATTTGATTGTTAAAGTCATTAAAAGAACAATGACATTCCAATTAAAACACCACAAGGGAACGTATTATCAATTTTGTACATAGAGAAAAATCCATTTGCATTAAATCGTAAATTGATGTCAGAATTTCTATTCATAATATATCCACCACCAGCAAAAACGGTTAATCCAGAAGAAGTCCATGAATTATTATAATCATATTCGCTAAGATATTTGTATTTTTTAAGTATAGTTGAACCGTAACCTAATCCACTACTTAAAAAAGGAGTATTGCGTTTTGTTGATAATGGAAAATTAGCATGAAGACTAAGATCGTACATTTGCACATCTCCAAAATACATACTGCCTTTTACATCAATGATTACCGTTCTCAAATCGCCTGAATAAAGTCCACAAAATCCTGCTGGAAAATTATTTTTTGCATGCAGAGAACTAACTCCACCGCCAACTTCAACACCATAATAGGTGGTTGCTCTCATTTTATTAAGTTCTTTCGATTCGTATTCAGTAACATTATAAATATCACCAGTAACAACTCCGTCAACTTTTGAATTTAATCCACCAGCTATTTTTTGCATTATTGGATCAAGATCATCCGGTCTACTTGCTTTTTGCATCGATCCCCATTCTTTTGTACCATCAATTGTTTTATACATGGTTAATGATACAATCACTGTTTCGCCCGTTCGATTAAGTTCACCCATGAGCACATGGTTTATATTCATTGTTTTAGCTTTGGCTAATGCTTGATCTTTTGTTTCTACAACTAAATTGGTATCATGTTGAGATAATATTATTTCATATTTGTTCCCTAAATCGACATATGTTTTCAATAATTTTGAAGTTGCATATTGATAGTCTTTATTCATGTTTATCGTTTCGAAAAAAGACATATAAATCTTTTCTTGAGCAAACAATCCGAACGTAGAAACTAAAATGATTGCAAATGTTAAATGTATTTTTTTCATCTCGATATATTTTGGTAAAAACATAACAAATATAATAATTTTTCCTTAAACTGGTTCTTGCTGACTTAAACAATGAAAACTACCTAATCCCCAAATAATATCTGTTGAATCAATGCCAATAACGGGGCGGTCGGTAAAGCATTTTGATAAAATGTCTAAAGCCACTTGGTCTTTATCGCATTGGAATGTAGGGACTATAACCCCAGCATTGCAGGTGTAAAAATTGGCGTACGAAGCGGGTAATCGTTGGTCATCCCAAATAACTTCATCGGGCATTGGAAGCTCAACGACGGTAAGTTGTTTGCCATTTAACAGGCGCATCTTCTTAAGCGTATTAAGATTTTCGAGTAATGGTTTATGATTTGCATCATTTTTATTTGGTTCCACAACTGTAACCACCGTATCTTCATTTACGAAACGGGTTATATCATCAACATGGCCATTTGTATCATCTCCATCTATACCATCGCCAAGCCAAAGAACTTGCTCAACGCCATAATAATTAAGTAAATATTGTTCTATCTGAGATTGCGTTAAATTGGGGTTACGATTTTCGTGCAATAAACACGCTGTTGTTGTCAAAACGGTGCCTTTTCCGTTGAAATCGACAGAACCACCTTCCATAATTATTCCAGGATTGAATGTTGGAAGATTCAAATATTTGGCAATGTGTAAAGGTATTTGATTATCTAAATCGCAGGGATATTTTCCACCCCATGCATTGTATTCCCAGTTTACGATCACCTTTTTGTTTTCGGCTATTGGATTAACAAGGAAAGCAGGTCCATGATCACGGCACCAAGCATCGTTTGTTGGATGAAGATGGAATTTCACATTTGACATCAGAGTTCCATTTTCCGATAATTGCTTTGAAACTCTATCCAACATTGTTTTGTCAATCACATTAATATTGACAATTTCACCTTTACTAATTTCTTTAATAAATTGATTATAGAAAGGAAATATTGGTTCTATTTTTTCGGGCCAAGACGTTTCGTTGTGAGGATAGCTCAACCATGTAGATGTGTGTGGTTCCCATTCTGCAGGGAAACGATAACCTAATGAACGTGGTGTTTTTAGTGTCATGAGTTCTGAAATTATGTGGTTTTACCTTTTTTACAAACCAGATTACTGATAATTGAACTAACAATATAGAGTAAAATGATAAGTGGAATTGCCATAAAGTGAAGTAATCCAAGAAGAATAAATGATAGTATAAGGAAAATATATCGAGTTTTATTTTCTTGCCATTTCAATGATTTCATCTTAAGTGAAAACAATGGAATTTCAGAAACCAACAATGCCGATTGTAGTGCAACAACGAAAAGTAAAATCCAGGTATTCAATATTATCGAATTACATAATGTTGAATGTTCAAAGTGTAAAATGAGCGGTAACGAGGCAAATAAAATAGCATTCGCTGGAGTTGGTAAGCCGATAAATGATGTTGTTTGTCGAGTATCGATATTGAATTTAGCCAATCGCAATGCTGAGAAAACGGCGATAATAAATGCTGAAAAGGTAATTACAAAATCAAAGATAGAATATGTTGCATAAAAATTTACCGCTCCAGTTCTTTCAATAATAACATTTAATGCTGACAATGGATTAAAAATATCTTGTTTGCCAATTGAAGTATTCAGTAATTGAAAAGCAATAACCGAAGGTGCAATTCCAAAACTAACCATATCAGCAAGCGAATCAAGTTGTTTGCCTATTTCAGAATAAGCATGTAATGCACGAGCAGCCAGGCCATCAAGGAAATCGAAAATTGCAGCTACAAAGATCAAAATTCCAGCTATCCAAATAAATTGGTAACCAGCAAATGCAAGCGCTATCGCAACACAACCAGTAAAGAGATTGAGCGATGTTATGAAATTAGGAATATTTTTTTTCATTCTACTTTTTTAAAAATTTTGATATATACGAAGTAAATCGTTTGCTATTGTTCTTATCGAACATAGTTTGTTAAAAACAATGGCAAATGTAGCTATTTTTTGTTGCCGTCGAAAAATTGCCGTTTTAAATAGCTTAAAAATTAATTTGATTTTCATGGACAACGAAAAATATATTAGCAAAATGCCATACTTTTGTCACTTATAGCGACTCGTTAGAAATATAGTTTTTGAAATGGTTTTTAATAAAAGAATAGCAAAGCGTCTTTGGATCATAACATTGTTTTTGGGATTAGTTTCGATGTTATTTTCACAAACGAACAATCTTTCATTAAATGGTAGTTTTGAAGACTATTTCTTTTTACCCGACAATTTCACCATTGTAAAACAAAAAAACACTGAATTTATTCCGAAATGGGTTTTTTTATCGACTCCCGATTATTTTAATCTCAAAAATAAACATGGAATTGTTGGTTTACCGAAAAATTTTGCTGGTAAAATAGTGCCTGAAAATGGTGAAGCCTGTGCTGGACTAATATTACATGCTGATCCTGTAAATTACACACTTTCACCTAAATACAACGAGCATATTCAAAATGAATTTAACGATACCTTACATCAAAATCAATTATATTGTGTGAAAATGTATGTGAGTTTTGCTAACAATTCTGGATTTGCAAGTGATGGCTTAGGTATGTACTTTTCGACAAATAAAATTGTATTCAAACAAAAGGACGATATTTTACTCTATAAACCACAAATTGAAACTTATCCGGGTAATATAATGATGGTGAAAAATGAATGGGTCTTATTTAGTGGAATATACAAAGCAAAAGGAGGCGAGAAGTTTGTTACTATAGGAACGTTTCGATCAATTGACGAAATGAATATTTTGCGGATCAGAGCAAAACTTCGCAAACGAATGCACTTTTTTTCTTACTATTATATCGACAATCTTTTTATTACTCCAATTAAAGATACTGCCGATTGCCAATGTACTGCATGGTCAAAGACTCTTGATCCAAAATTTAAAAATAGAATTTATCTTCCTACCGATACGATTGATTTTGTTAGTAAAAACGAACATTTTGGTACTGTTGTATACGACAAGCCATTTCGGTTGAATAATGTATTTTTTGATTTTGATAAAACCAATCTTTTACCTGAATCGAATGTCGAACTCGACAAGCTTTACGATCTCATATCAAGTTTGAAAAAAGTAAAAATCACGATAATGGGGCATACCGATTCGTTGGGAACTGAAGCATACAATAAAGCACTTTCCGAAAATCGGGCATTGTCCGTTCAGGCCTATTTGATAGACCGAGGTTTTGATCCAAAATATATAAAGGCCGTCGGTTATGGCTTTTCAAGACCAGTTCAGTCAAACGAAACGCCCGAAGGTCGAAAAATGAATAGAAGGGTTGAATTTATTTTACAACGAGTTTATACAAAAGAAGATGAAGAATAGAAATAGGTTACAAATTTTGCTTGCTACTATTATTTTAGCAATAAGCTTTTCCTCTTGTACAAATGATAAAAAGTCTGATAACGAATCCGCGGTTGAACAGCAAGAAGAAACAATTGTCACCGTTTCGTTTCCATCAAAGGCTACGATTTATACTGTTGGCGATACTGTTAAACTTGCATTCGCGTACGATTCTACAAAGACACTTACATCCGTTGAATTGTATCTTGATAATACGAAAATTCATGTTTCCAATTCCAAGATTACATCGTTTCTAATAAATACCGACAGTTTAATGGTTGGTACACATAGTTTTTCCTGTAAAATCAAAAAAGGGAATGAATATGTTGATGTCGATAACATTATCTTTACCTTACTATCAGATATAACTCCAGTTGTAGGCGACTATAAAATCAAAAAAATAATTCATCATGAAACTAATGCATACACCCAAGGATTAATAATTGAAAATGGCAAATTATATGAAGGAACGGGAATGTATGGAGAGTCTGTTCTTAAGGAAGTAAATCTCAAAACGGGCGAAACCATCCGCGATATTGGCATCTCTCAAGAATATTTTGGTGAAGGAATTACCATTGTTGGAAATAAAATTATTCAAATAACATGGAAAACCAATATTGGATTTGTTTACGAGAAAAATACCTTTAAAAAGCTTCGGGAATTTTCATATTCAACCCAAGGCTGGGGAATAACATTCGATGGCAAAAATTTGATTATGAGCGATGGTTCTGAAAATCTATTCTATATGGATACCTTAAATTATAGCGTTTTACGAAAAGTTGAGATATATGACAATCATAGTCAAATAACGAACCTAAATGAATTGGAATTCGTTGATGGATATATATATGCAAATATTTGGCAAACCGATTTTATCGTAAAAATCGACCCCAAAACAGGCAAAGTGGTTGAAAGATGGGAAATGCCCAATTTATTAAATGAAAGTGATAAACTGCCCGAAACCGATGTCCTTAATGGAATTGCCTATAATAAAGAAACCAAACATTTTCTAATAACGGGAAAATATTGGCCAAAGATGTTTGATATGATACTGAAATAGATTAACTTGCAATAAGAATCGGAAAACCTTTAAATGTAATGATATGAAGAAAGTACTCTTTTTAGATCGTGACGGAGCATTAATCCATGAACCAAAAATTGATGAACAAGTTGATTCACTCGAAAAACTAGAGTTTTTACCTTTTGCTATTTCTTCACTAAAAGCAATAGTAGAGCAAACCGATTTTCATCTCGTAATGGTTACCAACCAGGATGGCTTGGGAACAGATTCATTTCCCGAAGAAACGTTTTGGCCAGCTCATAACAAAATGCTTACTATCCTCAAAAACGAAGGAATAAGCTTTGAGAAAATCCATATTGATCGTTCTTTTAAACACGAAAATCTTGATACTCGTAAACCAGGAACTGGAATGCTTGCTGAATATTTTTCTGACGAATACGATTTAGAAAACTCGTATGTTATTGGCGATAGAATAACCGATGTAGAACTCGCAGAAAATCTTGGATGTAAAGCAATATGGTTATTGCCTCCAGAACGTTCGAACGAATTTCAAACAAAAGGAATTACCGAAACTTGTATGCTCATAACCAATAGTTGGTTAGAAATTGTTCAATACTTAGTTTTCCCAATTCGAGTAGCACGCATTGTTCGCAAAACAACTGAAACTGATGTTACCGTATTCTTAAATTTAGATGGAACAGGAAGGTATTCTATATCAACAGGATTAGGCTTTTTTGATCACATGTTGGAACAATTGTGTCGCCATTCAAATTGTGATATGGACATCAAAGTAAAAGGTGATTTACATATCGACGAACATCATACAATCGAAGATACTGCTATAGCTTTGGGCGAAGCTTTCCTTTTTGCATTAGGCGATAAAAAACGAATAGAACGTTATGGATTCCTACTTCCAATGGATGATTGTTTGGCACAAGTTGCCCTCGATTTTTCGGGACGTCCATGGTTGGTTTGGGATGCCAAATTTACACGCGAAAGGGTTGGTGATACTCCAACAGAATTGTTCTTTCATTTCTTTAAATCGTTTTCCGATGCTTCGAAATGCAATTTGAATATTAAGGCTGAAGGCGAAAACGAACATCATAAAATTGAAGCAATCTTTAAAGCAGTTGCAAAATCAATTAAAATGGCTGTTTCGCGAAATATGCAAAATCAAGGTTTGCCTAGCACAAAAGGCATTTTGTAATTTAAAATTACAATAGTCGAGCAATAAATCGTGATTTTTAAAATAGCATTTTGGATTCTTTCGTTGCAGACAATATTTAAACCCTGTCCTTGCAAAACAGAAAGGCATTCAATTAAACCAAAAATATCGTTTATAGAAAAAATACAATTACCCCGATGTCTCAATGAGTCATCGGGTTTAATTGTATTGAACGATACCATATATTCGCACAACGATAGCGGTGGACTTCCCTTTCTGTATAGATTCTCAAAATCGGGACAATTTTACGATTCTGTTAAAGTTAACAATGCAAAAAATGTCGATTGGGAAGAAATAACTTCTGATATGTATGGAAATATTTTCGTTGGTGATTTTGGAAACAATTATAACGAACGACGAGATCTTTGTATTTATAAAATTGATACTCTAAAGAATGTTCGGAAAATCAATTTCTCATATTCCAACCAAACCGAATTTCCACCACACAAAAGAAAACTTAAAAACTTCGATTGCGAAGCAATGCTTCAATTTCAAGATAAATTAGTTCTTTTCTCGAAAGCTAAAACGTCGAAAAAGGAAATACTTTATCTGCTTAATCCAAATGAAAATTCACAGATTTTAATTCCTTGGTTTCATTTCAAACTTCATGAAAGAGTAACTTCGGCAACGGTAATTTCTGAAAATGTGATTGCCATTTTATCGTATGGGAAACTTATTGTTTGCAAGCTGCCAGACATAGAAAATGCAGAACCAAAAATCAAAATTCTCTATTGCAAAAAGCTACCATTAGTTCGTCAAAGCGAAGCTGTTACATATAATTCGGGAACACTTTATATCAGTAATGAACAGGGCGATTTGTTTCGTTTTAAAGTAGAGTTATTGCCAAAATAGAGCTAGATTAAGATTGTATTTTCTCTATTAATCTTTCTGAACTCATTGGTTTTTAAGATTTAATAATATTATTTTCGTTTTTTTATAATATTTTCGGGAACGTTTTAAAAAACGACACTCTTATATATAAAATGTAAGAATTATAACCCTTAAAATGACGACTATGAAAACACTCTTATTAAACTTGACTTGTCTATTAGCTTTTTGTTTTCCAATCAAGCTATTCTCAGCAACCTTATCGATTGTAGGTTCGCCCGTTCAAACAATCTATGCTTGCAGTTCATCAACGCTAACCGATACGGTTAAAATAACAGGAGGTGTTGCTCCTTTTTCGTATTCATGGACGAATAATTCAATGGCAACATTTAAGAATGATTCAGTTTTTTCATATGCTCCATCTGTTGCAGGTGTTGATACAATGATTTGCACTGTAACCGACAAAAACGGCATTTCGGTAGTGAAAAAAATACGCCTCTACAGTGGTATTGAATCGTCGGCTATGGTTAACAATTTCCCAACAAATATTGAGCTTCCATCGGCTCTCGATCCTACATATAAAAAATATTACAGCTTTAGTGTTTCTCCCAAAGGAGCAAAGGTTGTTGGTATTGACGAATTTAAAGCAATACAACAAGATTCGTTGTATTATGTTGTTAGCAAACCCTTATATACTCCCGATTCGTTATTAAAAGCAGGAACCTATCATTATGTAGTTGTGCTACCCGATTCTTTATGTCCTGTGAAAGGTAAAGCAGATGTTTTAACGGTTAATGTGTTTCAGAAACTAAAGATAACCATTCCTGTTACATCTTACGTATTATGTTATCTTGATGCTCCAATTGGATTTCCATATACGGTAAAAGGTGGAGTTAAGCCTTATACTGTTACAATTGATAAAGGAGGTTACAATGCGAATACTCCTGGATTTTATGTTGTAAATTATAGTGTTGTTGATAGTATTGGAAATAGAGCAAATGTTATAGAATCGGTTCGTATTCAACCTATGGAATACACAGATATAATGACTACAAAACAATATTTTAATATCCAAGAAAAAGATATGACATTAAAATATGTTTCATCAATGTCATTTAATAATACATTTAAATTGTTCGATAGTTCAAATATTTTAATTAATACTTTTTACCCTACTTTAAGTACAGAAATTACTATTCCAATAAATAATTTAATTTCAGGCAATTATTTAATAGTTGCTAAGTCAATGTCAAGTTGTTTATCAAAACAAGCTACTTTTAATTTTTCACTATACAATAGTCCAAGTGTAAGCATTGCAAAAACCGAAACCTGTTTAAACGATACAACCAAAGTATACATTTCGGCATCAGGTTATGGAACACAAGGTTCGTATACCGATTTCCAAACAGATGTTACGTTCGATGCTTCGAAACTTACGTTTGTTGGTGCAACTATGAATAATACTATTTTACCAAATGCCAAATTACTTACGATAAACAAAGCGTCGGGAAATATTTCTGTTGCATACAATCAAAATAATGATCAATTTAATACTTATGGTAATCTTGTTTGTTTAAAATTTGTTGGAATTGCAACGGGGAAATCGCCAATTACATTGGTTAATCCCAGAATTGATGGTCACAGTTTTCTTGATTCAACTAATGGTGAAGTTACCGTTCATGCATTACCATCAATTGCAATTAAAGATACTTCAATACAAGGAGGTAGCGTAACTTTTATTCCTGTTTCATCAGAAATAGGTCCATATACATGGATTACCCCAACTCAAACCAACATTTCGTCAACAACAATGCTTACAACTGGCTTTGGTTGGTATTATGTAACTGCTACAAATAGTTATGGCTGTACTTCTAAAGATTCGGCAAATCTTACATTGAATACAAAACCAACATTTTCGGTAGTTACAAATAATGTTTGTTATGGCGATACTATTGAGGTTTCGTTCAATACGACTATGTTGAAATATGAAAGTGGATTTGAAAGCTATGTTATAGAATTTAATACTGATGGTTTGATTCCAATTGTTGGTAGTGGAACCGTGAAAGGATCAATTCACGAAGGTCAAGATGCTGTGGATGCTGTATATAATAACGACTATATTATTTATGGCGATTTATTTGGGTCATTCTTTGATGGTGAAGGTAAACTTTATTCAATGAAAATGTTAGCGCCAAAGGCTGGAACATATTCTATTACGATTGTAGATGCTTTTATAAATGCTCAAATTTATCCTCAAAAAGAAAATGCAACGATTACAATTTTCCCGAGCCCAACAGTACAGATAAAAGATACTTCATTCTGTAAAAATGCTATTGGCAATTTAAAACCTAAAGATTTGGCTACTGGAATTTATCATTGGGAAAAGCCAGGTAACGTTACTGAAATAGCAAATATGGTTTTCGCCGATAAACAAGGAACGTATACCATTAAATATACCGACAGTAATGGTTGCTTAGCTTATGATACGGCTATTGTAACTATAAATGAGATACCAACAATCACGATTAATAATGCTTCAATTTGTAGTGGAAATTCGCACACGTTTATCCCCGTTTCGAGTGAAAATGGTACATATTCGTGGACACTTCCCGATGCATCTAAAACGGTAATTAAAAATTTATCGACTAATTTGTCAGGATTATATTCAGTTACAGCAACGAATTCAGCAGGTTGCAGTAATTTTGATACTGCTCTTTTAACGATAAATCAATCTAAAATACAATCTCTTTTTGATATTTCTGAAATCGATACGATACAAAAAACCTATACATTTACTTCCAAAGTAAATCCATCAACACTCAATTGGGTACTACCTGATGGAACAATTTCGACTGATAATACCTTCGAACATATTTTTACAAATACCATAATGGGCGATGTTTGTCTCACCGTAAGCGATGATAATGGTTGTATCAACAAAAAATGTACAACAATGACTGCAACAAAACCGGGAATTCTAATCTCAATAAAAGGTACGGTATCATCAAAAAGCAAAGAATATATTGAAGGCGTAGTCGTAGCATATTACAAAAGAGTAAATAGTTATATAGCACTTGATTCAGCAACGATTCAGCCTGATGGAACATATTCAATTGAACCATTACCAGTTGGCGTATATTTGGTGAAAGGAATTGCGAATGATGAAAATAAATATCAGCCAACATACTATTATAATGCACAGTACGAAAACAAAGCAGTAATTCTTAATCTAACGGGAAATGCAACGAGTGTCGATATTATGATGAATCAGGCAATTACTGGAGTACAGATTAATGAAAAGTATTCAATGATTGTGGTATCAAATAATTCGAAAGGATATGCCGAAATTAAGATCAACAGTGCAGCTATCGATAAATTAATGATTGTTTCGATGCTCGGTCAAATAATTTACACAACTGAAAATCCAGAATTGACGACCTATATTTCAAAGCAAAATGTAGCGGTTGGTACGTACGTTGTTCTGGGCTTGAAGTCTGGGAATATTGTTCAAACCAAATATATGATTATTAAATAAGCTATAAGTCAAACAAATATATTATAAACATTACCGGCTTGAAAATTATCTCAAGTCGGTTTTTTTATTTATCAAAAAGAATAACTAAGGCCAAAATTTACTTGCAATTGATTTCGCATAAAGGATTGAGGTAAATTTTTACTCATTTGCTGTACTGAGAAATTATAAAACAGCAAAGCTTCGAGCGAAATGTTTTGCGTAAGCAATAAGCCTGATTTCAGTCCTAATTGACTGTCAAAAGTAAAGCTTCGAATATTTTGTTTCGATACTTCAAAAGAACCTTTCCCCGAGACAATTATTCCTTTTTTATAACAGAGAATACCTGGTTCAAGTAATAGAGAAAGACCAAAATAGAAATAATCGTTCAATGGTTTTAAAAACTGTAATTGTAACGGAATGGTAAAGTATATAAGTTTCGTTATTGTGTCTCTAACTGTTCGATATGTAATAGTGTCTGTTTTTTGAATATCAACATCTTGGGTAATATAATATGGAATTTTAATGCCATTGTTAACTATGAAATAAACATCTAATGTGTCAATGCTTTTTTCTGTATATGGACGATATTGTGTTGCCAATGTGTTGGAGTTTATTTTGAAACGAATATTTTTAAGACCTAAACCAGCACCAATCGACCAGTTTTTATTCATCATTTTATTATAAACAATACGATAGCGTTTTATTGGCAGCACTGCAACTTTATATTGAGTTGTGCTATCACTGTAAGTATACTTGTTCGTATTATTCCATATTTCAGGAACTGAAAAGAAAAAAGATATTGAATGCTGTAATAACTCATCAGTAGCTTCTTGATTTTCAACGACTATTTGTTTCTTTATAACGGTTTGTTGATGAATCACTATGATTGAATCGAGCGTACTATCCGATTCAATTGAGGTTGACGTTGTATCGTAAACCGTTGTAGTTTGAGAAAAGGCAACATTACAAACAATAACAAAGAAGATTAAAAAAGACAAGTTTTTCATTAACGTTATTTTGAAAAGAGTCCTTTCCGTTTCTTGGTTTTTACTTTTACGGTATCGTATTGTAAAATTGTATCTGTGGTTACTTTGTAAATCGTTTTTTGAGTCTTTACCTTTGGCTTTTCAGCTTGAATAACCGGTGATGGTTCCAAAGATTCTTCAGTTTTATTTGGAATTGCTTTTGAGTCAATTTGTATATTATCGTTTTTTATAACGGCAGAATGTTTTGGTTCAGTTGCTTGTACGCTTTGGTCAACCGAGTTGTGTTTTAGCTTAATAAGATTGTTTTTATCGTCTTGTTTTCTCTGACTTTGATGTTCAATTTGAAGGGGAACAGATTGTTGTTTTTCTTGTTGTTGAATTGGTTTTGTTTCCTTCAATTCATTTTTCTTTTGATTCGGTTTTCCAATTGTATTGCAATGATCAGAAGTTGAAACGCATAAGCCACAAAGCGTTGCAACGGCAATAATGATTGCTAAAGTGTTGTAAATGTTAATGTGACGAAATTCAAAGGTAAAAAAGTTTTGCTTTTGTAGCTTTTGTTGCAAATATATCCAGCGATCGGAATCATCATCTTGGTTTTCCTTAAAACCAAATGGTGCAAATAGTTCCTTTATATCTTTATCTTTCAATTCCATCGTAGTTCACCTTATACAGTTATCCTTTCAATACATCGTTTGTACAATTCGGCTTGAACTTTCTTTTTTGCTCTAGCAAGCCTTGTTCTGCTTGTTACTTCTTCGATATCAAGCATTTTAGCAATTTCGGAGTGACTGTAATTATCTATGAAAAATAGATTAAAAACCTGCCTAAAATCAGTAGCTAACATTTGAATTATTTCAAGGAGTTCATGTTCTTGAATGTTTGCTTGTAAAACAAGATCTATTCCGTTTGATAAAGTATCCTCATCACTTTTGTCAATAGAATTATCATTACTTACAGCTTCGAAATCATCTTTTATGTCTATATCATTGATTCTTATATGGTCTTTTTTTTGTTTTTTAAGGAATTGTAGCGATGTATTTATTACAATTCTTTTCATCCAGCCTTCAAGCGGTCCATCATTTCTAAATTGAGAAATATTTTTAAAAATCAATAAAAAGGATTCTTGAAGAACATCATTCGCATCATCATAATCAACAATATAGCGCTTCACTAGAAGACTCAATCGTGAACGATACCGATTATACAAATCTCTTTGGGAAGATATGTCAAAGCGTTTACATCCTTTAATTAACTGTTCTTCTAAAAACTCCAATTGTACTCTTTTATAAAGTAGATTCTAAATAGTTGAAATGTTCCCCAAAATAAATAAAAAAGAATGGTTTTTCAATAAAAATATTGATTTTACACAAATAGAATAAGGTCAAATCGCTATATCTATTTATGTAATTAAGTGAAAGATTTCTCTTTGCGAAATATTTTTTTGATTGGTAGAATAAAACATTTAATCATTCAATTCTTTTTGTAAAAATTATATCTTTGCACATAATAATAAAATCCAAAAAATTAGGGCATTCAATGAGTAGTGTTAGAAAAATAAAATCGGCTTTAATCTCTGTTTATAACAAAGAAAATCTTGACGTTATCGTTGAGAAATTAAAAATATTAGGTGTTACTTTCTACTCAACTGGAGGGACACAAACATTTCTCGAAGGTCTTGGTGCTAAGGTAAATGCCGTTGAAGATTTAACAGGTTATCCTTCGATTCTTGGAGGCCGTGTAAAAACACTTCATCCAAAAGTATTTGGTGGAATTCTTTCTCGTAGAGAATTACAAAGCGATAAAGATCAACTTGCTCAATACGAAATTCCTGAAATTGACTTAGTTATTGTAGACCTATATCCATTCGAAGATACTTTAGCTTCGGGAGCTGGAGAACAAGATATCATTGAAAAAATCGACATCGGTGGAATCTCATTGATTCGTGCAGCTGCAAAGAATTTTAAAGATGTTATTATAGTTCCATCGCAAGCACAATATGCTAATTTGATAGAACTTTTAAATGAGAAAAATGGAGAATCAACAATCGAAGATCGCAAGAAATTTGCTTGTTCAGCATTCAATGTTTCATCGCATTACGATTCGGCTATTTTCAACTATTTCAATAGCTTTGAAAATAATGCTTCAGAAAAAATTAGCTTAACAAATGGTGATGTTCTTCGTTATGGCGAAAATCCACATCAACAAGCTACGTTCTATAAATTTAATAATACAACGTCTCAATATACTTTAGCAAACTCAAAAGTATTGCAAGGTAAAGCGCTTTCATATAACAATATGCTTGATGCTGATGCAGCTTGGAAATCGGCTAGCGATGCATATCATGCAGTTGCTGGCATTAAGAATAAAGTTGCCGTTACGGTTGTGAAACATCTTAATCCTTGTGGATTGGCTGTTTCTGATTCAGCAATGAAATCTTTAGAATTAGCTTGGGCTGGAGATCCAGTAAGTGCTTATGGTGGTGTCGTTTGCTTTACTGCAGAAATAGATAAAGCTATTGCTCAATGGTTTTCTGATAAATTTATCGAAATTTTAATAGCTCCTTCTTTTACTGCCGAAGCTCAAGAAATATTAGCAAAAAAGAAAAATCTTCGTGTTTTAGTAACTCCAATTAAACCTGAAAAGGCTGGCGAGAAATTGTATCGCTCAATCAATGGTGGTTTATTAGTTCAAGACGAAGACGAAGGTTTAGATACAGAATACAAACAAGTTACAGCAAAAGGATTTAGCGAAAAACAAATTGATATGGCTAAATTTGGAACGCAAGCTTGCAAACATTTGAAAAGCAATGCTATTGCAATTGTTTCTCAAAATACCGACGGTTCATATTGGCTTACAGGAGCAGGAATGGGACAACCAAATCGCTTAGACAGTTTACGTTGGTTAACAATTCCACGTTTCTTGCAAAAGGAAGGTTTGAAAATCGAAGAATCGGTTCTTATTTCCGATGCATTTTTCCCATTTAGTGACAGCGTTGAAGCAGCTAACGAATATGGTGTGAAATATATCGTTCAACCAGGTGGAAGTATTAGAGACGAGGACGTTATTAAAGCTTGTAACGATTTTGGCGTTGCCATGGTGTTTACAAGTAGAAGACATTTTAGACATTAAAATATTTAAAAAAGATATACAAAATGGGAATTTTTTCATTTTTGAATCAAGAGCTGGCAATTGACCTTGGAACGGCCAATACCATCATCATTCACAACAATAAAATAGTTGTGGATGAGCCATCGATAATCGCGGTTGACAATAATACAGGGAAACCTGTTGCTATAGGTCACCGTGCTCGTCAGATGCAAGGTAAGACACATCAAAATTTGACTGTAATTCGTCCAATGAAAGATGGTGTGATTGCTGACTTTAATGCTGCAGAGTTGATGATTCGTGGTATGATCAAAATGATTGATAACCGTACAAAACTTTTCCAACCAGCATTAAAAATCGTCGTATGTATTCCGTCGGGATGTACTGAGGTTGAACTTCGTGCGGTGCGTGACTCATGCGAGCATGCCGGTGCACGTGAGGTTTATATGATTTATGAACCAATGGCTGCTGCGCTTGGAATTGGAATTGATGTTGAAGCACCAGAAGGAAATATGATTGTGGATATAGGTGGTGGTACAACTGAGATTGCTGTAATTGCTCTTGGAGGTTTGGTTTGTAATAAATCTATTCGTATTGCGGGAGATGAATTAACTGCAGATATTCAAGAATATATGCGTTATCAGCATAATATTAAAATTGGTGAACGTACAGCTGAAGAAATAAAAATCAACGTAGGTTCAGCTCTTCCCGATTTAGATGAGCCACCAGCAGATTATATTGTTCGTGGACCTCACCAAATGTCAGCTTTGCCAATCGAAATACCTGTAAGTTACCAAGAAATTGCACATTGTGTCGATAAATCGATTTCTAAAATTGAAACAGCGATACTTTCGGCTTTGGAAATTACTCCTCCTGAATTGTATGCTGATATCTATAATAACGGTATTTATATGACCGGTGGTGGAGCATTGCTTCGCGGTTTAGCAAAACGATTGACTGAAAAGCACAAAATTAAAGTTTTGGTTGCCCACGATCCATTGCATGCTGTTGTTCGAGGAACTGGTTTAGCATTGAAAAAAGTTACCGAATTCCCATTCTTGATTCGATAATCGAATTGAGTTTTGGTTATTTATTAATGTGAACATAAAGTAATTCAAAGATTGAGAGCATTATTTGAGTTTATTGCCAAGTTTCATTTGATTATCTTATTTCTGATTATCGAAGTGGTATGCTTTGTTTTTATTGTTCAATTCAATAAACCACACAATGTTAAATACTTAACTTCAGCTAATAAAGTTACTGGTACTGTTTATGAAGGTGTAAATATTGTAACTAAATATTTTAATCTTTCTGCCGTAAATAAGGAACTTTCTGAGGAAAATGCAGAAATTAGAAATGTATACACTCGTATCGATAATCCGCTTATATTAAATGCTGACACTGTAAACGACAAAGTATATAAACAACAATATTCCTATACCTCGGCCGAGGTTATTAATAACACCGTTGTTTTTCCAAAGAATTATATTACAATAAGTAAAGGATCAGATGCTGGAATTGAACCAGATATGGCCGTTATTGGTCCCAAAGGTATTGTTGGTGTTGTCTTTTCAACATCAAAGCATTATGCTGTAATCATGTCGGTGTTGAATCTTGATTTTAGATTAAGTGCACAATTTAAAAAGAATCATTATTTTGGATCATTAGTTTGGGAAGTTGGAAATTCACGAATTGCCAAATTACACGAAATTCCTTATCACGTTGATGTGAAAAAGGGTGACACAATAATAACAAATGCATTCTCGAATATTTTCCCATCTGGAATTCCAATAGGAGTTGTTACTGGCATTAAAAAGAGTGGTGGCGAGAATTTTTATGATATCGACGTAACACTTTCTACCGACTTTAAAAACGTTCAGCAAGTGTATATTGTGAGAAATATGATGAAAAGTGAACGTGATTCAATCGAAAACCTAATACATTCAGGAAAATGATAGATAACATTCAACGGAATATCATTCTCTTTTTCCTCCTTGTACTTTTACAAGTATTGGTGCTTAATAATATTCAATTGAGTGGATTTATTAATCCCTATTTATATGTCCTTTTTATTATTATTCTTCCATTTGAAACTCCAGGTTGGTTAGTTCTAATATTAGGTTTTATGATGGGATTTTCAATAGATATTTTTTCCAATACCTTAGGAATAAATGCAGCTGCAACGGTGGCAATGGGATTTGCTCGACAACATTTATTGCGATCGATTGCTCCTCGTGGTGGATTTGAACTTAATGCTTCGCCAAATATTCATACAAATGGTGTTTGGTGGTTTGTGAAATATTCATTTTCGCTCATCATAATACATCATATTTATTTATTCTATTTAGCAGTTTTTAGTTTTCAATTCTTTTTCAAAACATTGTTTTTGTCAATTTTGAATGCTATTGTCACTTGCGGAATTATTGTTTTGAGTCAATATGTTACTCGTAAAAAATAGATTTACATGACATATATTGCGCATAGAATAGAAAATAGATTATTAAAAAAATGGTTCTCATTCGACCATAAAAATTTCCCATTAAAAGTAACGAATGAAAGATAGATTTTTAGATCGAAAATATATGGTTATCGGACTTATTGTATTAGTCGGTATGTTGTATGTTTTTCGTTTATTCTATATTCAAGTTGTTGATTCTCAATACTTACTTTCTGCTGAAAACAACTCTCGACGCTATGTAGTGAAATATCCTGCTCGTGGACTTATTTATGATCGTAAAGGTCGATTAATGGTTTATAATGAAGCATCGTATGACTTAATGATAATACCTGGTCAAGTTGAAAAATTCGATACTGCTAGGCTTGAAAATATATTAGATGTGCCTCATAAACAGTTTTTGAAGTTTTTTAAAAAGGCAAAAGACTATAATATTTACCGACCATCCGTTTTAATAAAACAGGTTTCGGCTGAACAATATGCTGTTCTCCAAGAAATCTTATATCGCTATCCAGGCTTTTATATTCAACCTCGTACTTTTAGAAAATATCCTTATAAAACGGCAGCTCATATGCTTGGTTACGTTGGTGAGGTTGATAAAAATATAGTAGAAAGAAAACCGTATTATCAATCAGGTGATTATATTGGAATTAGTGGCCTTGAACATGCATATGAAAAACAATTGCGTGGTCAAAAAGGTGGTGAGTTTTACAATGTTGATGTCCGTGGTAGAATTAAAGGGAAACTTCGAAATGGCGAATACGATACTGTTGCCGTCGTAGGAAAAAATTTGTATACTTCAATTGATATTGAGTTACAGAATTATGGTGAGAAATTAATGTTAAATAAAAAGGGAAGTATTGTTGCTATAGATCCTTCAACCGGTGAGATTATTTGTATGGTTTCGGCTCCAACATACGATCCAAATTTACTTGTAGGACGTCAACGTACAGCTAAATATTGGGAATTATTTAATGACCCAATCAAACCGCTTTTCAATCGTGCTATAATGGCTGCTTATCCACCAGGCTCAACCTTTAAGCCAGTTAATGCACTCATTTCATTACAAGAAAAAATAATAAATTTTAATACGACTTATCCTTGTCACAATGGTTATTTTTCTGGTCCAATTGCTGTTCAATGTCATCCGCATCCATCTCCAATTGGCTTAACTGATGCAATTACTGTTTCGTGTAATTCCTTTTTTTGTAATTCGTTTCGCAATTTCGTTGATGATCCTAAATTTGGAAGTCCACATGCAGGATATACTGCTTTTAGAAATTATGTCGATTATTTCGGGTTTGGACGAAAACTTGGTATTGAGTTTTCAAATGAGGTTGCTGGTAAATTCCCAAGACCAGAATATTATGACAAATTGTATGGTGGACCTAAAGGTTGGCGTTCATTAACCATTTTTTCATTAGCGATTGGTCAAGGTGAAATTTGCTTAACTCCTTTACAAAATTGTAACTCAGCATGTATTATTGCAAATGGAGGTTATTATATAATTCCTCATGTGGTTAAGGCGATTGAAGGACAAAAAGCAATTGATCCCAAATATAGAGTAAAACATTATATTCCTGTTGATAAAGAATATGTTGCTTATGTTAAAGAAGCAATGAATAGAGTAACAACACGAGGAACTGGTGGAACTGCATCATGGTGTGAAATTCCTGATATTCCATCATGTGGTAAAACAGGTACAGCTCAAAATCCTCATGGAGCCAATCACTCGATCTTCATTGGTTTTGCACCCAAAGATAATCCTAAAATTGCTATTGCGGTATATGTTGAAAATGCTGGTTACGGTGCATCTTGGGCTGCACCAATAGCTAGTTTGATGATGGAAAAATATTTGAAAGATTCGATTTCGCGCCCTTGGGTTGAAAAATATATATTAAATAAAGATTTTTTACATGGCACAGTTCAAGGCACAGCAGATAATTAGCAATATCGATAGGCCAATATTGATAGTGTATCTTACCATGGTAATAATGGGATGGTTAAATATCTATGCAGCTGTTTATAGCGATACTCATCAAAATATTTTTGATATTAATATGCAATATGGAAAACAATTAATTTGGATTGTTTTTGCATTTTGCATCGGATTAAGTTTACTATTGATTGATAGTAAATTCTATCCCGTTTTTGCATATCCAATATATATAGCAACTGTTGGAATGTTGATTCTTGCGTTAGTTGCAGGTCGGGAAGTTAATGGAGCAAGAGCTTGGTTCGAAATTGGCGGGTTGCGGCTACAGCCTGGGGAATTTGCAAAAGTTGCTACCTGTTTAGTTATCGCAAAGGTTTTGAGTCGATTTAACACAAAAGCCGATTCACTAAAAACGTTATCATTAATTGGTGGTTTACTCGCATTGCCTGGTTTAATTATTCTTTTGCAAAATGATACAGGTTCAATGTTGATGTATGTTGCCTACGTCATTCTTTTGTATCGTTTAGGATTATCACCAATTGTACCAGTTATTGGTGTTCTTTTTGTGATATTATTCATTTTGTCGATGTATTATCCACCGCTTAATGTTTCCTATGGAATTATTATTGGAGGTTTCATTACATATTATATTGTTTATCGTGATTTAAAGAATATTTCAACGGCAGTTCTTATTTTTGTTATTTCGGGGATCGTTAGTTTTTTTATAGTATTTCTTTTCTTTAAAATGTCTTTCCAAAACATATTATTAGGAGCTGTGGTTTTAAGTTCTATTCCTTTTTTTCTCGTAGCATATCGATACAAATTTCAACAGGTTTTTCTCATTGTCTCAGTTGTTGTTGCTAGTATAACTTTTGTGTATTCAGTTGAATATATTTTCACCAAAGTTATGGAACCTCATCAACGTACGCGGATTAATGTGCTTCTTGGTTTGGAGAGCGATTTGAAAGGAGCTGAATATAATGTAAATCAATCGAAAATCGCAATTGGTTCGGGAGGTTTTGCTGGGAAAGGATATTTACAAGGAACCCAAACGAAGTTTAATTTTGTGCCAGAACAAAGTACCGATTTTATTTTCTGTACAGTTGGTGAAGAATGGGGCTTTTTAGGTAGCTTAACCGTAATTGGACTATTTGTCTTTTTACTTGTTCGAATAATTATTGTAGCCGAAAAGCAGCGATCCCTATTTAGTAAAATGTATGGCTATGGCGTTGCTTCATTGATGTTTTTTCATTTTGTCATAAATGTAGGAATGACTATTGGAATGGTTCCTGTAATTGGAATCCCATTACCATTTTTTAGCTATGGCGGATCTTCACTTTGGTCGTTTACTATTTTATTATTTATTTTCCTTCGACTCGATTTGGATAGGGAAAATATAATTATGTAATATGTTATATGGAAATTATACCTAAATTTCCATATGCAATTTACTACCCAGAAATACCGTATCGAAGATAAACCAATGCAACCATTCATCGACCCCGATGAAATTTGGAATTATTTGTTCAATGCAATTCCAACCAAAGAACGAGTTACAGAAATAATAGCAAAATCTTTATTGAAACAACGCCTCAATCTCGAGGAAGTTGCAACGCTTATAAATGCGGATTCATCGGAATGTATTGAACTTATTAAAGATGGTGCTCGCACACTCAAAAAAAATATTTATGGCAATAGAATTGTGCTTTTTGCCCCGCTTTATATTGGTAATAAATGTGAAAATAACTGTACCTATTGTGGCTTCCGTAGTTCGAATAAAGAAGCAAATAGGGTAACACTCAGCGATGAACAAATCATAAAAGAAATAGAATCGCTCGAAGATAGCGGACAAAAACGACTTATACTTGTCTTTGGTGAACATCAACAATATAATCCCGAGTTTATTGCTAATTCCGTAAAAGTTGCTTATAGCGTTAAAAAAGGTAATGGCGAAATTCGTCGTGTCAATATAAATGCTGCACCACTTGAAATTGAAGGTTTTCGTACAGTTAAAGAATCGGGCATAGGAACGTTTCAGGTATTTCAAGAAACCTATAATAAAGAAGCATATAAAACTTTTCATTTAAAAGGTAAAAAAGCTGATTTTGATTATCGTTTAACCGCTTTAGATAGAGCGCAAGAAGCTGGAATCGATGATGTTGGAATTGGTGCTTTATTTGGATTGTACGACTGGCGGTTCGAAGTGATGGCGTTGGTTCGTCATACAAATCATTTAGAAGCATGCTACAATGTTGGACCACACACCATTTCATTTCCTCGAATTAAAGATGCTTCGATGCTTGAAATGGGCGAAAAATATTTTGTGAATGATTACGATTTTGCGCGACTGATTGCAATTTTACGTTTGGCAGTTCCTTATACAGGCATGATTTTAACTGCAAGAGAAAAAGCACAATTGCGAAACGAACTTTTACAATTTGGAGTATCGCAAATTGATGGTGGAACGAAAATAGAACTTGGATCATATGCAAAAGAAAATCTAACAGAACAAGATTTAAATAAAGGTCAGTTTCGCATTAATGACGATCGTTCATTAAATGAAATTATTGATGAACTGATAGAGCAAGAAATGCTTCCATCGTTTTGTACGTCGTGTTATCGCTTAGGACGTACGGGTGAACATTTTATGGAATTTTCGGTTCCTGGATTTATAAAACGGTTTTGTACGCCAAACGCAATTCTTACCTTAGCCGAATATCTTTGCGATTATGCTCCGCAATATACTTCCGACAAAGGCTGGGCTTTAATTGAAAAAGAAATTTCTGCTATCGACGATGAGAAAACTGTAAAAACGATTCGTGAAAGATTAGAATTAATTAAATTTGGGAAACGAGATTTGTATTTTTAAAAGAACACGGATGAAAAAAGGCAAAGATATAAAACCTCATATTGGTATTTTCGGTCGAAGGAATAATGGTAAAAGCTCGTTTATAAATGCTCTAACCGATTCGGAAGTTGCCATAGTTTCTAATGTTCCTGGAACAACTACCGATCCGGTAAAAAAATCGATGGAGATTTTTGGAATTGGACCAGCCATACTAATTGATACTGCAGGAATTGATGATAGTGGCGATTTAGGCGAAAAACGCATTGCAAAAACAGTTGAAGTTATTGCAATTATCGATTGTGCAATTCTTCTAATTGCTGAAAATATCTTTGGTGAATTTGAACTAGCATTAATCCAAAGATTCAAGGATTATGAAGTTCCATATATAATTGTTTCTAACAAATCGGACGTAACTGTTTTAGAATCTGATATCATTAAAAATATAAGAGCAATATCTCAATCACCAATTGTATCGTTTAGTTCTTGTACCAAAGAAAATAAAACAGAAGTCATTGAAGCGTTGAAACAAACAATACCCGAAACGGCATATCAATCGCCATCGTTGTTGAAAGGGATTATAAATCGTGGAGATATTGTGATGTTAATTACACCTGTCGATTCTGAAGCTCCCGATGGTAGAATGATACTGCCACAAGCAATGGCAATTCGTGATGTTTTAGATAATGATGCAATAAACGTTGTTGTAAAAGAAACTGAAGCAGAACTGTTTTTACTGAAAACAGGAATCAAACCGAAACTTGTAATAACCGATAGTCAGGCTTTTAAGTTTGTAAATTCTATAATCCCAAACGATATACCACTCACCGGATTTAGCGTTGCTTATGCACACATGCGTGGGCCATTCCAAGATTACATAAAAGGAGTTAAAGCAATTCAAGATCTACAAGATGGTGACAGAATTCTTATTTTAGAATCGTGCACTCATCAAGTAAGTTGTGACGATATTGGACGGGTTAAAATTCCTCGTTGGATTCGCGAATACACAAAAAAACAATTAGAATTCGATGTAACGGCTGGACTAAGTACAATTTCACGCACCATAACCGATTATGCTTTAATAATCCAATGTGGTGGTTGTATGATTACTCGAAAACAAGTAATTGGTCGACTAAAACCAGCTCTTGATGCTGGAATTCCAATTACCAATTATGGTATTGCAATAGCATTTTTAAATGGAATATTAGAAAGAGCCATTGCTCCTTTTATTCAAAAATTTGAGTAGATTTTGCTCATGGTGGAAATTGCTACAATACTTGAAAAGGATTCATTTACTCAATCTGAAATTATCAGTCTTTTAAATTCGGAAGGCAACGATCGTCAAATGCTCTTTACCAAGGCTGCTGAAATAAAAAAACAGAATGTTGGTACTATTGTGTATTACCGCGGTTTGATTGAGTTTTCGAATGTGTGCAAAAAGAACTGTTTTTATTGTGGCATTAGAGCTAATAATACCAACGTTCAACGATACAATTTGACCGATGATGAAATTTTAAAAGCAGTTTCCTTTGCTCATGAAAATCGCTATGCTTCGGTTGTTTTGCAAGCCGGCGAACTTTCGAACGAAGTCTTTGTAAATCGTATTGCGAACCTTGTGTCGAAAATTAAAAAGGAAACCAATGGCGAAATTGGATTAACACTTTCGTTGGGCGAACAAACCGAGGAAACCTATCAACGTTGGTTTGATGCTGGTGCTCACCGTTATTTGTTGCGCATCGAATCATCGAATCCCAATCTATATAAAAGAATACATCCTAATAATTATTTACATAGTTTTGAAACAAGGATAAAATGCCTTGAAACACTCAAAAAAACGGGCTATCAAGTAGGAACTGGTGTTATGATTGGACTTCCATTTCAAAGCTATGACGATTTGGCAAATGATCTTTTATTTATGCAGGAATTTGATATTGATATGTGTGGCATGGGTCCGTATATTGAACATTCGGAAACACCACTTTTTCAATATCGCGATACATTGGAATCCAAACAACAACGTTTCGATTTGGCTTTGAAAATGATTGCTATTTTACGTTTAATGATGAAAGATATAAATATTGCCGCAGCCACCGCTTTGCAAGCTATCGATAAAATGGGACGTGAAAAAGCAATTAGAGTTGGGGCAAATATCATTATGCCAAATATAACTCCGGGTAAATATCGCAACAACTACAAACTCTACGAAAACAAACCTTGTACCAACGAAGAAGCTGAAGATTGCAACACTTGTCTCGAAAAAAGAATTTCAATTACTGGAAATGACGTTGGCTATGGTGAGTGGGGCGATTCAAAACATTTTGCGAAAAAGAAATAACTTTTAAATACATACAAGTTATTCATAATAAAGCTATATTTGAGAGTAAACAATTTGGGAATTAGATATTTATACTATCGTTATAGTAGAATGTCGACACTAATTTAATATTATTTCTTGTGGGAAAAGTAAACAGTTTATCAGAATTACGGTCGTTACGTGAAAGTGTAAATCAAAAAGTCTTTTTACGCGATTGTATATTATATGAAGGCGATGTAATCCAAATTAAAATTGCAATGGCAACATGTAGCATTGTTTCGGGAGCTCGAGAAACGATGAAATACATTTCGGAAGAGTTGGTAAAGCGAAATCTTTCGGCAAAAGTATCACAAACCGGTTGTATGGGATATTGTTACGCAGAACCTACCGTTGAGGTGAAAATTCCGGGAAAAATACCAATCGTTTTTGGGTATGTAAATTTGAAAAAAGCTGATGAAATAATCGAAAAATATATCAGAAAAGGAGAATTGGTAGATGGAATTATTCCTATGAATTTTCAAACAATTGACGAACATCAAATTTAAGCCAAATCGATATGTCACAATACAAATATCACCTTCTCGTTTGTGGAGGAACTGGATGTCTTTCATCAGAAAGTGCAAAGGTTGTTGAAAGTTTGAAAGCAGAAATTATTGCTCATAAACTCGAAAATGTTGCACAAGTTGTAAATACCAGTTGTTTTGGTTTTTGCGAAAAAGGTCCAATTGTAAAAATTATTCCCGATACAACTTACTATACCAAAGTTACACCTGAGGATGCAAAAGAAATAATTGAAGAACACATTATTAACGGCAATAAAATTCATCGTTTGTTTTATGTTGATCCAAAAAGCAAAAAGCAAATTGACGAATCGAAATCGATAAACTTTTACAAGAAACAATTACGAATTGCACTTCGAAACTGTGGAGTTATCGACCCTGAAAACATTGAAGAATATATTGCTCGCAATGGTTATGAGGCACTTGGAAAAGTACTCACAACATTAACCCCCGATGAAGCAATCGACATTGTAAAACGTTCAGGACTTCGTGGACGAGGAGGAGCCGGCTTTCCAACCGGATTGAAGTGGGAAATGACTCGTCAAATTGTTAGTGACATAAAATATGTTGTATGTAATGCTGATGAGGGCGATCCTGGTGCATTTATGGATCGCTCCGTTTTAGAAGGCGATCCTCATTCTGTAATAGAATCGATGGCTATCAATGGCTATTGTACCGGAGCATCAAATGGATTGGTTTATATCAGAGCTGAGTATCCACTTGCCATTGAACGTTTGAAAAAAGCAATCAATCAAGCTCGTGAATATGGCTTTTTAGGTAAAAATATTTTAGGAACTGATTTTACTTTCGATATATCGCTTCGGTATGGAGCTGGAGCCTTTGTTTGTGGCGAAGAAACAGCACTTATTCATTCCATGGAAGGGTTACGAGGCGAACCAACGTTAAAACCACCATTTCCATCGGTTCAAGGTTATTTGAAAAAACCAACCAATGTTAATAATGTTGAAACCTATGCAAATATTCCGGTTATTTTCAATAAAGGCCCCGAATGGTTTGCAAGCATTGGAACTGAAAAGTCGAAAGGGACAAAAGTATTTGCATTAACAGGAAAAGTCAATAATGTTGGATTGATTGAAGTGCCATTGGGTATAACACTTCGAGAGGTTATTTTTGAGATTGGCGGAGGAATAAAAAATAATAAGAAATTCAAATTGGTACAAACAGGTGGACCATCGGGTGGTTGTTTGACAGAAAAACATCTTGATACACCAATCGATTATGACAATCTCATTGCTGCCGGCTCAATGATGGGTTCTGGTGGAATGGTCGTGATGGACGAAGATGATTGCGCTGTTGATATTGCCAAGTATTTCTTGGATTTTACTGTTGACGAATCCTGTGGAAAATGTACCCCTTGTCGAATAGGCAACAAACGATTACATGAATTGTTGAACAAAATTGCAATGGGGAACGGTGTTAAAGAAGATATTGATCGATTAATAAATCTCAGTAATGTTATAAAAGATACATCATTATGCGGCTTGGGCCAATCGTCACCTAATCCCGTTTTAGCAACCATAAAACATTTTAGAGACGAATACGAAGCTCATATCATTAACAAAAAATGTCCGGCTGGGGTTTGTAAATCTTTAATAACCTATTTTATTTTACCTGAAAATTGTATTGGTTGTGCAGCATGTTCACGAGCATGTCCAGTAAATGCAATTAGTGGTGATAAAAAAGAGGTACACGTTATAAATCCAGAACTGTGTATTAAATGTGGTGCTTGTATCGAAAAATGCAAATTTAATGCTGTTATTATTAATTAAGAGGGAATCGCAACATGGAAAATATTACACTTACCATCGATAATAAACAACTACAAGTTCCCAAAGGCACAACGGTTTTAAAAGCTGCAAAACTCCTTGATATTGAAATTCCTTCGTTATGTTACATGCATCTCGAAGACCTAGGAATTGAACACAAACCAGCTGGATGCAGAATTTGTGTTGTAGAAATTGAAGGACGAAAAAACCTTGCACCATCGTGTGCCACTGAAGTTACGGAAGGAATGGTTGTGAAAACACATTCGTTGCGAGTTTTAAATGCACGAAAAACAGTGATGGAACTGATTCTTTCCGATCATCCAAAAGATTGTTTATCGTGTGCAAAAACAGGAAGTTGCGATTTGCAAAATGTAGCTCGTCGACTTGGCATTCGCCAAATTCCAAATCAAGATATTTCGGAAATGTCAACATATAAAAAAGACTTTTCTCCATCGATCATTCGTGAAATGGATAAATGTATCATGTGTCGACGATGCGAAACAATGTGTAACACCTTTCAAACCGTTGGTGTTTTATCTGCTGTAAATCGTGGATTTAATTCGGTTGTTGCACCAGCTTTCGAAATGGATTTGGTCGATTCTGCATGTACTTATTGTGGTCAATGTGTGGCAGTTTGTCCAACGGGAGCATTAACCGAAGTTGATCATACAAATCGATTGATTGAAGATTTGGCTAATCCTGCAAAAACGGTAATAGTTCAAACAGCACCTGCAGTGAGAGCCGCACTTGGCGAAGAATTTGGATTACCTGCAGGAACATCTGTAACGGGCAAAATGGTTACGGCCTTGAGAGAATTAGGATTTGATTATGTTTTCGATACCGATTTTGCTGCCGACCTAACAATTATGGAAGAAGGAACCGAACTTCTTGACCGAATAGCTCGCCACGTAAAAGGTGATACAACGGTTAAGTTACCAATATTAACGTCATGTTGTCCAGGGTGGGTCAATTTCTTTGAACATCAATTTACCGATATGCTTGATATTCCATCATCGGCACGATCGCCACAACAAATGTTTGGAGCAATTGCAAAAACCTATTTTGCCGATAAAATTGGAGTAAAACGCGAAGATTTGGTTGTCGTTTCTATCATGCCATGTTTAGCCAAAAAATATGAATGTCAACGCGATGAGTTTAAAACAAATGGTAATCCAGATGTTGATTACTCAATCTCGACACGTGAATTGGCGGCATTAATTAAACGAGCAAACCATCAATTACAATTATTTGAGGAAAGTGATTTTGATACTCCAATGGGTGAATCGTCGGGAGCAGCGGTTATTTTTGGCGTAACTGGAGGTGTTATTGAAGCAGCAACTCGAACAGCTTATGAACTATTTACGGGAAAAACACTCGAAAAGGTTGATTTTAAAGAATTGCGAGGACTGAAAGGAATTCGAGAAGCAACAATTGATTTTGATGGTACACCAATTAGAATAGGAATAGCTCATGGTTTAGGAAATGCTCGAAAATTGCTTGAAGATATCCGATCAGGAAAAAGTCAATTTCATGCAATAGAAATAATGGCTTGTCCTGGTGGATGTATTGGTGGTGGTGGTCAACCATTACATCATGGGAATTCAAAGATTATTCAAAAACGATTAGAGGCTATTTATAATGAAGATACAAGTAAAGTGATACGTAAATCGCACCTTAATCCATATATTATAAAGCTCTACGAAGAATTTCTTGGGAAACCAATGAGCGAAATATCGCATCGTTTGCTTCATACTCATTATACCGATAAACGGAAGAAAACCATTTATTTGAAATAGAGTAATAAAAAGAATTTGAACTTGAAAAAATCGCTATATGTCTGAGATAAAAGTTGAATTACGGCAAGACCAAATACTGAAGATACAAGAAATCACAAAATCGTTTAACAATGACGAAGGTGAATTAATTAATATTCTTCATGAAGTGCAAGGTACATTTGGTTATTTACCAGCTGAAATACAAGAAGTTGTTGCTGATGAATTACATATTCCGGTAGCTAAAGTGTATGGTGTTGTTACGTTTTATAGTTATTTCACCATGCTTCCAAAAGGGAAATATCCAATTTCGGTTTGTACAGGCACAGCATGTTATGTTCGTGGAGCTGAAAAAGTTCTCGAAGAATTTAAAAAAGTTTTAGGCATTGAAATAGGAGAAACAACTCGCGATGAGCGATTTTCAATATCGTGTCTCCGCTGCGTTGGAGCCTGTGGATTGGCTCCAGTTGTTATGATTGGAGATAAAACATTTGGTAGAGTCGCACCCGAAAATGTTCGTTCGATGTTGAAGGAGTTTATTTAAGGTAATATGGCTATTATTTGTCATTAAATGTCATTTAAAAAATCAAACTCTTAATCGTAGTTAAAATATGAATCCCATTTTTATTTCCCCAAGTATGAATAAATGTGTACTTTTGTTATAATAAAACAGATGAGCTATGAACAAAACAGTAACTACGTTCGACTACGAAGAACTTGTAAAACTCCTTGAAGAAACAGACGAAAAATATGTTTTTGAGAAAGTTAATATTGTTCCTAAAGATGAAGATTTACGCGATAGACTTACAAAATATGTGGAATGCAGTAGCATGAATCGCAAAGCTGTTTTAGGAATTGATATTTATAAATACAGCTCGTTTAAAGAATTTGAACAATCCTTAATCCCTTTTTTATTTAAAATTCTTTTTCGTGAGACCATTGAAATGTGTTTCAACAATCATAAATTTTTCTTTCAAAAATACACAAAACAAGAAATAGAAGACAGTTTCATCAGTACAGGTGATGGTGGTTTTGTTATTTTCGATATACCGCTACATGCACTCTTGTTTGCTTGTAACTTTTCTATCGTTTTACGTACTCATAACTCATATCACTTTTATCCAAAACTGCGTAAAATCATTGGTGGAATAAGTATTCGTTATGCAATTACCTATGACCAAATTTATTATTTCGACAAAAGCCATTATGGCACTGCCATCATCAATAATGCACGTATTTTAAGTCGCGATAATCTTAATCGTTGCTTAATTGATCAAAATGTTTATACCTGGTTTAGTACCAATATTGATGGATTTGAAAATCTTCAAATACTGACTATCAGTGATATGGCAAATATTTACGACTTCCAAGGTAGTTACGATTATAGTATTCTTAAATCATCACCCGATGTGCTGTTCGACGAACAACCAACACGTGAACATGGAATCATAAACTCTGATGTTTTGAAAATTGGCGAAATTCATTCAAAAGAAACCGTTTTGAATATTTACAATGTTCATCTTCAGGTTACTACGCATTGGCAGCGCAAGGATATGCGAAAAGTAATTACTATTAGTATTGGTAATTTGAATACTTCGCATTTGATGTAAAGGCTTCTGTTTTAGTTGGATGATTTGAAATTTCTGTAACAAGTCTTCCTTTTTTTCGACTAAGCAAATATTTTTACCTTTGCACAAATATTTAAAATGAATAATCATTCAATAGAAATAATGTCGCCGGTTGGCTCTCGCGAGAGTTTGATGGCGGCAATTCAAGCAGGAACAGGTTCGGTGTACTTTGGCATTGGAACCTTGAACATGCGATCGAAATCGTCGGTCAATTTCACTGCCGACGACCTTAAAGATATTGCAGACCTGTGCAATCCACTTGGAATAAAGTCATATCTAACCATCAATACCGTTGTATATGAGGACGATATTGAAACAATGCATGATGCGGTAAATGCTGCAAAAGCAAATAACATCACAGCAATTATTGCTTCCGATATGTCGACCATTATGTATGCTCGCAGTCAAGATGTTGAGGTGCATATTTCTACACAACTGAATGTAAGTAACAGTGAGGCGTTGAAGTTTTATGCTCAATTTGCCGATGTTGTAGTTTTGGCTCGTGAGTTAACAATGCCACAAGTGAAAAAGATTTATGAAACCATTCAACGTGAGCAAATAAAAGGTCCACATGGTGAATTAGTTCGTATCGAAATGTTTGTTCATGGTGCTTTATGTATGGCTGTTTCGGGTAAATGTTACCTAAGCCTTCATGAGAATAATCACTCTGCAAATCGTGGTTCGTGTTTGCAAATGTGTCGCCGAGCATACACCGTTACCGATAAGGAAACAGGTCAACAATTAGATATCGACAACGAATATATAATGTCACCCAAAGACCTTTGCACAATTGGATTTGTTGATACTTTAATTGAATCGGGAGTGTCGGTTTTCAAAATTGAAGGTCGAGCTCGTGCTGCCGAATATGTAAAAACGGTAACTTCTTGCTATCGCGAAGCTATTGATTCTTATTTCGAGCAAAGTTATACACTAGAAAAAATTGAACAATGGACAGCAAAATTGGCAACCGTTTTCAATCGTGGATTTTGGGATGGCTATTACCAAGGACAAAAATTGGGTGAATGGAGCGAAATATATGGATCGGCTGCTACGAAGAAAAAAGCATACATTGCCAAGGGAATGAATTATTTTTCGAATCTTGGGGTTGCTGAATTTTTGATTGAAACTGGAGAACTTGCTGTTGGTGATGATATCATAATCACCGGACCAACAACTGGAGTTGTTGAAATGGTAATTGAAGAAATTCGTGTTGATCTTAAAATAGTTGATAAAGCTGTGAAAGGTGAACGCTTTTCAATGCCAGTTCCCGACCGCATTCGCAAAGCCGATAAGCTCTATAAAATGACTCAAGCCTAATCGTTTTGATAGTTGCAAATCATTGATTTTTCAATACCTTTGCACCGCAAACTGGTTTCATAGTTCAACGGATAGAACAATAGTTTCCTAAACTGTAGATCTGGGTTCGATTCCCAGTGAGACTACCAAGTATAGATTAAACCTCAAAGCTGAAAATGAAACATCATTTAGTCTTGAGGTTTTTTTGTTTAATACATCTTTGTAAAATCAATATAAAACTAAGTTCATCTTTATTTGTGCAAATTTTTTGTGTAACTTTAACTATAATTGAGAATCACTTAATTACAGCTATTTTATGAAGAATTTTATTTGTTTCGTATTTCTTGCTTTTACATCAACTTTATATGCCCAAGATGCAAAAGACATTGTGCGTTTAGCTAATGAAGCTTATCGCGGTAAAACCAGTGTTACACAATTTACCATGAAAATAGTTCGTCCAAAATGGGAAAGGTCGTATACCATAAAAAGTTGGTCAAAAGGCGATAATTTATCTTTGGCATTGATACTTACACCTGCAAAAGATAAAGGTCAGGCTTTTTTGAAACGAGGCAACGATCTTTGGAACTGGATGCCAACACTGAATAGGATGATAAAAATGCCACCATCGATGATGTCGCAAGGCTGGATGGGTTCTGATGTTTCGAACGATGATATGATGCGGCAATCGTCGCTGGTTGATGACTACGATCAAAGAATTGTAAAAACAGAAACAATTGATGGGCGTGAATGTTGGAATATCATTCTCACACCAAAGCCAACATCGAATGTTATGTGGGGGAAAATCGTTCTGTGGATTTCGAAAAAAGGCTATCTGATTATGAAACAGGAATATTATGATGAAGATGGAACCTTAGCACATACCGAAAATTGCTCTGAAGTAAAAACAATGGATAAGAGGGAAATAACCTCGAAAATCGAAATTATTCCTGCCGAAAATCCTAGTCAGAAAACGATTCTCAGTATTGACAATATCATTTTTGACAGGCCAATAGACGATTCGTTTTTCTCCGAACAAACCATGAAAACGTTAAAATAATAAAAGCATGAATGTTTTTTTTGTAGCATGGCGAAATATTTGGCGCAACAAACGCCGAACAATTATCACAACAGCAAGTTTTACGTTTGCTATATTTTTTGCCGTCCTTATGCGATCGATGGAAGAAGGAACCTATGACCGAATGCTCAATAATGTTATAAAAATGTATATTGGTCATTTACAGATTCACGCCCGCGGATATTGGGACGATAGATCGCCCGAAACATTTTTTGAATATAATGATACTGTTGCGAAAGCCGTTGCCTCAATTCCACATTTGCAAAAGACATACAAGCATCTGGAATCATATGCTTTTGTTTCGACCGGAGAACTAACGAAAGCTTCTATATTTTTGGGCATTGAACCTGAAAAGGAATATCAATCGCTCAATATTAAAAACAAACTGGTAGCTGGTTCGTTTATTTCGCAAAATGACAGTTCAATTGTTCTTTCCGAAGGACTTGCCGATTATCTAAAAATTATTATTTACGACACCATTATTACCAAACACGCAAAAGCAAAACCCGATACAATAATAAAATCGCGAATTGTTCACGATAGCGTTGCAATTATCAGTCAGGGTTATAGGGGAGAATCGGCAGCAGCTCTGTTTCGGGTAAAAGGAGTGGTTACATTATCCAATCCCGATTTGAATAAACGAATGGTGTATGCTCCTTTGCGATTGACACAAAGGTTTTTAACGGCTCCAAATATGTTGTCGTCGGTATCAATTATTGTTGACAATAAAGATGATATTCCTGCTATAAAACAACAGCTCAAAAAAGAATTGAATCAAAACGAATACGAAATTATGACTTGGGATGAAATGTTAGTCGAATTGGTTCAGCAAATTGAATCGGATAGGGGATCGGGAATTATCATGATGCTTGTACTGTACGCTTTGATTGGGTTTGGTATTTTTGGAACCATTGTGATGCTCACTAATGAAAGGAAAAAGGAATTTGCCGTGATGATTTCTATTGGTATGCAAAAATCACGATTAATTAGAAATATGATTATTGAATTGCTATATATGGGTATAATTGGAATTGTAATTGGCTCTCTTTTGACTGTTCCTTTTTTGGCCTATTGGTACTATCATCCTATTCGATTTTATGGTGAAATAGCAAAAATCACTGAAAGTTATGGATGGGAAGCTATAATGCCCGTAACGATTAGGTTTTCAATATTTATGTGGCAGGCAATTGTGGTTTTAATTATGTTTGGAATAGCTGCTTTTTATCCAGTTAATAGAATCAGAAAAATGGATCCTGTTAAAACATTAAGAGAATAAAATGGTGATAGCAAAAATCTCTTGGAAAAATATTTGGCGCAACAAGCGTCGAACGTTTATAACAACTGCAAGTGTCATGTTTGCAGTGTTCTTTGCTATTGTTATGCGGTCGTTGCAAGAAGGTGCTTTTAATAGAACGCTCGACAATATTATTCAAATGCATGTTGGTCATTTGCAAATCCATGCTCGAGGTTATTGGGATGATAGATCACCCGAATCGCTTTTTGAATATAACGACACAATCGAAAAAGTTATTGCCGATATTCCGCATGTGCAGAAAATATATAAACGACTAGAAACCTTTTCCTTTGTATCAACTGGGGAGCAAACCAGAGTTGTGGCATTTATTGGCATTGAACCTGAGGCTGAATATCAATCGCTCAATGTAAAACATACGCTTATTCTGGGATCATTTATCTTGGGAAACGACAGTGCCATAGTTCTTTCCGAAGGACTTGCACGTTATCTGAAGGTTATAACCTATGATACTATTGTTACAAAACAACAAAATGCTATTGCTGATACCGTTATCAATTCACGATTTATCCAAGATAGTGTTGCTGTAATCAGTCAAGGTTATAGAGGTGAATCGGCTGCGGCGATGTTTCGTGTTAAAGGAATTGTGAAATTGCTCAATCCCGAATTGAATAAACAAATGGTTTATGTGCCATTGAAAATGACACAATCATTTATGTCTGCACCAAATGTTTTGTCGTCGCTTGCTATTGTTGTCGATACTAAAAATGACGTTCCACAAATTAAAGAAATACTAAAAAAACAACTCAATCAAGACGAGTTTGAAGTTATGAGCTGGGACGAAATGATGCAAGAATATGTGCAACTGATCGCATCGAAACGATCGTCGGGAACTATTATGATGCTTGTGTTATATGCACTTATTGGCTTTGGAATTTTTGGAACAGTTGTGATGCTTACCAACGAACGTCGCAAAGAATTTGCCGTGATGGTGTCAATAGGAATGAGAAAGACGAAATTGATAAAAACGGTATTGATAGAGTTATTTTATATGGGAATTATTGGTATTCTTGCTGGAATAACGTTAAGTATTCCATTTTTGGTTTATTGGTTTTATAATCCAATTCGCTTTTATGGAGCACAAGCCGAGGCAATGGAGCACTATGGCTGGGAACCTATTTTACCTGTTGAAATACGATTGGATATTTTTATGTGGCAAGCAATTACTGTTTTAATATTTTTTGGAATATCGTTGTTGTTTCCGATAAATAAAATTCGAAAAATGGATGTAGTAAAAACCTTAAGAGAATAAAGCTATGATAGCGAGTATTTCATGGAAAAATATATGGCGAAATAAGCTTCGAAGCAGTATTGTTATCGGATCTGTCGCTATGGGTGTAATGTGTGGCACCTTCATAATGGCTCTAATGAATGGCATGGTGTATGAACGAATTGAGTCGGCAATAAAAAACGAAACGGCACATATTAAAATCACCTTACCATCTTACGATAAAGACGAAGACGTATCAAAGACAATTGATGCTGATTCAGCAATTATTGCCCAATTATATAATATACCCGATATTAAATCCGTCAGTGCAAGAACAAAACTTTCCGTTATGGCAAGTTCGGCTAAAGCAAATACTGGTTTTGTTTTAAGCGGGATAAATCCTAAAGCAGAAAAGCAAGTATCTGAAATTTATAGATTTATAAAAGATTCTATGGGTTCCTTTTTCGGGAAAGAAATGGTGAATCCTATTGTAATTAGTGAAAAAACGGCAAAAGATCTGAAATTTGATTTTTATAGTATCGATTCAATATCGCTTATTAAACTGAAAGAAGGAAAAATACCCGATTCAGTTCTTGCTATTTTACAATCGACAGAAAAACAGCTATTTAAGTCAAAAAAAATATTTCTCGATTATTTGTATAAACATTTACGTTCCGACGATTATTACGAGTATAAAGATCAGATTTTAAAGAAAACGATACATTTTGCTTTAGGCAAAAGGATTGAAATTACACTCCGTTCAGTAACTGGTAAAGAAATGCGCGATGTGTTCCGCGTGGTTGGCATTTTCAAAACGTCAAATGGAATGTTCGATCAAATGAATGCCTTTGCTCTTAATGCCGATTTACTGCATCTTACCGAACTTCGGGCCGATCAATGTCATGAAATTGCAATTATGTGTAAAAATGAAAAGGTTGTCGATTCGGTGGTTGCAAAAATCAAAAAACGTTTCCCTCAGTTTACGGTGAAAACATGGTTGCAAATTCAGCCCGAAAGTGGCATGATGGCCGGCATGACTGATTTGTATAATATCGTCTTTATGTCGCTCATTCTCTTTGCTCTTGGATTTGGCATTGTCAACACCATGCTGATGACTGTTCTTGAACGAGTGAAAGAACTTGGGATGCTTATGGCAATTGGCATGAACCGACGAAAAGTGTATCTGATGTTGCTGTTCGAAACCATCTATCTCTGTTTAACTGGTGGATTTATAGGCATGATACTTGGCTATTGTATCGTTACGGCAACAGCTTCAGGTATTTCATTGGAAATGTTTGCCGAAGGCTTTGAATCACTCGGATATGCATCGGTTATTTATCCTTTGATAGATACGCGATTTTATGTTGAGGTTACCATTTTAGTAGTTTGTACAGGAATTATTGCATCATTATATCCAGCACGAAAGGCAATCAATTTAAAACCTGCAGAAGCATTACATACAGATATTTAACATCTAAAATTTATAGCAATGAATGTTATAGAAATTCAAAATGTACATAAAATTTACGAAGGAGCTGTTCCCGTAAATGCGGTAAATGGAGTCAATCTTTCTATAGGACGAGGTGAATTTACCGCCATTGTTGGTCCTTCAGGTTCGGGCAAAACAACCTTGCTCAATCTCATTGGCGGACTCGATAAACCAAATTCAGGAAGTATTACCATCGATGGTGTTGAAATTGGTGGTTTGAAATCATCGAAACTCATCGATTTCCGATTGTGGAATATTGGTTTCGTGTTTCAGGCTTACAATCTGATTCCAGTGCTTTCGGCAAAAGAAAATGTGAAATTTATCATGGAACTGCAAGGAAAAACGTCTGCCGAATGCGAAGATCGGGCAATGAGTTTGTTAAAATCGGTTGGACTCGCCGATAGAGCCAATAGTCGTCCGTCGAAATTATCGGGTGGTCAGCAGCAACGAGTTGCCGTGGCACGAGCCTTAGCTTCAAAGCCAAAGTTTATCTTAGCCGACGAGCCCACAGCAAATCTCGATTCAGCAACAACTGCCAATCTTTTGGAAATAATGGAAACGTTGAACAAAGAAGAAAACATCACCTTTGTTTTTTCCACACACGACAAACGGGTGGTTGATAAAGCACGACGAGTTATTACTATTGAAGATGGAAAAATTGTGAGCGATGAACATCGATAAAAATGAAAATCCTTTGTTTATATAGTATTCTATTTCTTTGTTCGATGCACGTTGCTGCACAAATCGACAGCGTGGTTGTTAAGCAAAAACGATTCGAGTTGAACGGTTATGTTGATTATGTTCAAGATGTTTCGTTATTACATTCGTGGATTATAAATAGCACTATTTTAAACCGATTGAATCTCGAAATTACACCCTTCAAAAATGCAAAAATAGAAATCAGTGATCGAAATCGATTATTGTATGGCGATGCTGTAAGATCTGGTTCTTCGTATGCAAATCTGATTGAACAAGATAATGGATTTTTACAGCTATCGAAAAATATTTATGCCGATAAAAATGTAATTTTCAATACTTCGATTGATCGTTTGTATTTCGATTACACACACAATAAATTACAATATACTATTGGACGTCAGAGAATAAACTGGGGACAAACCTTTGCATGGAATCCCAATGATGTATTTAATACTTACTCGTTTTTCGATGTTAATTATGTTGAACGGAAAGGTTGCGATGCACTTCGGTTACAATATTTCACTGGAGTTTCGTCGCATGGTGAATTAGCGGCTAAACTTGATTCAAAAAACAAAACGACCATTGCCGGATTATATAAATGGACACCATACAATACCGATGTTCAGTTTCTTGCCGGATATAAACAAAACGAAGATCTTTTTGTCGGTTTTGGATTTTCAGGTTATGTTAAAGGAACTAGTTTACGAGGCGAACTTACGGCTCTGCATTCTGTTGTCGATAGTGTCAACACAAAGGACGTTGTTGTAACATCAGTTGGTTTCGATCATTCGTTTCGCAATAGTCTATCGCTGCAAGGAGAATTTTTGTATAATTCCTATGCCAAACAATTCTCTTTGAAAAATATCGCAGATTTTTATACGCTCGATTTATCGGTCAAAACCTTATCAATCGATAGATATTCGATACTTTTAAGTGCACGCTATCCACTAACACCACTAATAAACACTTCGCTTTCGGGAATGTATTTTTTTGACTATAGAGGCTTTTTTATTAATCCAGGAATCAGCTTTTCATTATCCGATAATATTGAATTTTCGATAATTGCACAATATTTTAATCTTGAAATTGTAAGTCAACGAGTTTCTGCAACTATTGTTTATGGTTCGCTAAAATGGAGTTTCTAAGGGTCAATAAGGGTCAAGTTGAAAAGTTGGGGAGTAAAAGGTAAAATAATAACTTTGTATTCAAGACTTTCCTTTACGAGGTAAAAAGGTTCTCCTTTATATTAAACGACGAAGATGGCTTAAGACAGAGACTAATGATATTGTATTAAGAGATTGGAATTTAGTCCAATCAGGAACACG
>Ga0302292_1000073_pt1 | contig 69098 bp, 70 predicted proteins | sample III_Fen_N2_1_FD_194553 | JGI IMG/M metagenome (GOLD analysis project Ga0302292, IMG submission 194553) | Peat permafrost microbial communities from Stordalen Mire near Abisko, Sweden - III_Fen_N2_1 | ecosystem: Environmental > Terrestrial > Soil > Wetlands > Permafrost | place: Sweden: Abisko...
GTGATGCTTATTCCCATGACCGTAGCCAGTGCAGGGGGTTTGTATCTTCCTGTGATCTATGCTATTGCTACAGGTCTGCCTGTGATTGTTTTTGCCTGGCTGCTGGCTTATGCAGTAGGGAATGTTGGTAAACTGTACAATCATATCAAGACTTTTGAACTTTGGTTTAGACGGGTGGTATCGGTTGTGTTTATCGGAGTGGGAATTTATTATAGTGTGATTTATTTCATTTAATACCATTTTTCGTCTGACACGAAAATAGCAGTCGATAAAAATTTCTGCCCATTACTCCCATTCATTTTAAAAAATTACATTTTCAAATCAACATATTATGGACGAAATTATTTGCTATTGCAAACAGGTAACTAAAAGTCAAATTGAAAAAGCCATTCAAGATGGTGCAAAAACGATGAAAGATATTCAGAAAATTACAGGAGCTTGCACAGGAAATAACTGTAAAGAATTTAATCCTTCAGGCTATTGCTGTTCGTCAGCTATAAATGCCCTGCTTCCCACGTCAAAGTTCAAAATGGTTTCTACTTGCGGTTGTGGTCATTGCTAAGCAACAAATATTTTTTTATTCAAATTGTTCGTATTATTACGAACAGCATAAAGATTAAACATTAAAAATTGAATTATGAAATCAAATAAAAACATCATTATGCCACTGATCATGTTGCCTGTCTGGTATGTGATTTATACCAACCTACAACCTTTAACCGATTGGTTGATTGATACCGTGTTGGGAATGACAAAAGGGACACATTTGACAGAAGCACTGAGATTCTTTATTTTCGAGTTTCCAAAAGTATTGATGTTGTTGGTATTGATTATATTCTTTGTGGGGATTCTCCGCAGTTATTTTACCGCCGAACGTACGCGTAAAGCATTGGAAGGAAAGAAAACATTTACGGGCAATATAATGGCTTCCATGCTGGGAATCGTAACGCCTTTTTGTTCGTGTTCGGCTATCCCGTTGTTTCTGGGATTTGTAGAATCGGGCGTTCCATTGGGAGTCACCTTTTCATTCCTGATAGCAGCACCGATGATTAATGAAGTAGCAGTGATCCTGCTGTATGGAATGTTTGGCTGGAAAGTAGCAGCCATATACATTGGAACAGGTCTGACTATCGCTATTACAGCCGGTTGGATTATCGGAAAACTGAAGTTGGAACATTGGGTGGAAGACTGGGTGTATGCCACGAAATTGGGTGAAGGTGAAGGAGAAGAAGGAAAAATAACTTTTTCACAACGTATCAGAATGGGCTATGATGCCGTAAAAGAAATAGTGGGTAAAGTATGGTTGTACGTGGCTTTAGGTATTTTGGTTGGTGCAGGGGCGCACGGCTATGTACCTGCTGAATTTATGGCTTCATTAATGGGTAAAGATGTTTGGTATGCTGTTCCGTTATCCGTGTTGATCGGTATTCCGTTATATTCGAATGCTGCAGGTATTGTGCCCATTGTCTCAGTATTGATTGAAAAAGGAGCTTCCCTGGGTACTGCCCTTGCATTTATGATGTCGGTAATTGCTTTATCACTGCCCGAAATGATTATTCTCCGGAAAGTACTGAAAATCCCGTTGATAATGACTTTTATTGCTATTGTAGGGGGAGGGATAATGATAGTAGGCTTTCTGTTTAATTTTATTTTTTAGAAATATAAAAACGTAAATTCAGCATCATTCTTTCCGTGTCGGAATTGCCGTTACAGTAAACTTGAAAAGTCTTTACAAATTATTTGATAAAAAATCCGGCATACAAATCAGTGTTGTGTTTTATGATTTAAGCACTCCAGTTGGTAAGACTTATGACGATAAACCTCAAAACATCCGAAGGATTTATGAGCGTTTGTGTGTTTGCAATTAGGTAAACGTTTTTGTGTCTCGTACCTCGACGACAAAAAGATTGGATAGAGTGCCTGAGTAAACGTTTTTGTGTCTCGTACCTCGACGACAAAAAGTTTGTGTAGCAACGACAAAAAGTTTGGATAGACTTCCTGAGTAAACGTTTTTGTGTCTCGTGCCTCGACGACAAAAAGTTTAAGCAGCAACGACAAAAAGTTGGGTAAGTATAGAAAATTATCCTAAAACAAAAAGTTGTTTATTTAATTAACAACATTCAATAGTAGGTTGTTGTATAAAAAAGATATCTTTGGTTATCTTATTTAACGAATAAAAGGACATCAAGAATAATAATTAATTGATATTTCATTAAAATTGAAAGACATATGAATGAATACTTCAGCATCGAAACGGTTAATATTATCATTGCCTCAGTCTCTTTTATAGCATTACTTGTCATCGTGTATTTCATTTACAGGTCTGTCTTTTCGTTTTTCAAAAGAAGAGAGTTGAAAAAATCAGGTAAAATTACCGGATTTATTTTAGAGCTGTTTAAGATACCGGCCCTATGGATGATTTACTGGGTTTTCTTAAAGATTTTCACAGAGATCTTCCTTACCAAATTTGCTTTTTATTCTTATTTATTGCATATTAATTCACTGTTGCTTATTTTTTCAATTACATGGATTGCCCTTCAGTGTACAAAGGCGGGTGCAATGTACTTACAAAACAAACTGGATATTCAGGCAGAAGATAACCTGAATGCAAGAAAAAGTTTCACCCAGATCAAGGTATTTAATGGCATTGCAAATTCAATCATCATACTGGTAGCCTTAGCCATCAGTTTATTGACTTTTGAACAGGCAAGAACGATCGGGGTCAGCTTACTTACTTCTGCCGGAATAATTGGAATTATAGTCGGTTTTGCGGCTCAAAAAAGCATAGGGATGATACTTGCCGGGATTCAGATTGCCATTACCCAGCCTATCAGGTTTGATGATGTCGTTATTGTTGAGGAAGAATGGGGAAAAATTGAAGAGATTACGTTAACCTATGTCGTGGTGAAAATATGGGATGAAAGGCGTTTGATTCTTCCTGTCACCTGGTTTCTCGAAAAGCCTTTTCAAAATTGGACACGGACAAATGCTAAGATTACAGGAACAGTTTTTATTTATGTTGATTACAGTTTTAATGTTGAAATTATCCGTGACAAATTACCCGGTATGTTGAAGGATAATCCGGATTGGGATCAACGGTTTTGGAATGTACAGGTTACAAAAGTAACAGAACAATACAAGGAAATAAGAATTCTGCTGACAAGTAAAGATGCTTCAAAAAACTGGGATCTAAGAGCAAAGATCAGAGAGGAACTCATTGATTTTATCAACAACAATTATCCGGATACCTTTGCTAGAATCAGAATTAAAGAATAGTATGTAATTTAATGTTTTAAATTGAGTTCTGTTGCATCTTACCTGATACACCTTTAAATGATTTGTAACTAACTTATGAATTATTTACAAAGATTATCGAATACAATAGAAAATGTTTATATTTGCATTTCATTGATTTCAGTTTATCTTTTAACTAAAAATACAGATATGAAAGCGAGTGAAATAATAAAAGAAATTGAAAGATTACCTATTAGGAAACGAATATATGTAATTGAAAAAACAATTCATACTATTGGCAGACAAGAAGATAAAAACACGATGACTAAAGCTGCTAAGGCTTTGTATGTTGATTATAATACTGATAAGGAACTGACTGCATTTACAGACCTTGATTTAGAAAGATTTTATGAAGCAAGGTGAAATTTGGTTGATAAATCTTGATCCAACCATTGGTGCCGAAATCACAAAAACAAGACCTGCCATCATTGTAAGTGATGATTCAATGGGGAAATTACCTTTAAAAATAATTGTACCTATAACAGATTGGAAAGAAAGGTATGAAATTGCCCCATGGATGGTAAAAATAGAACCGGGGATTAAAAATGGGTTAACTAAATTATCATCAGCCGATTGTTTTCAGGTTCGTTCAGTCTCGCAGGAAAGATTCGTAAAAAAAACCAGGACCTGTAAAGAAATTATGGACAAAATAAAGATTGGATTATCAAAAGTATTATCTATTGATACCGAGTAACTTTTTTTGTAAATAATGTGAATACAAGTGCGGCTTTTATAAAGAAAGGTAGATAAAATGCCTTTTCTTGGTTTTCTTGCTTTTAGTTTTCGAAGTCGTTGCCAAATAAGATATACAGTTCTGATTAACAGAAAGATCGCCGTGTGGATGTACAGCGGTCTTTTTTTTATAATAAAACCTCAAGACCTCCGAAAAAAACCACAAAACATCAGAAAGATTTTTGAGCCTACAATTAAAAAAAATCGTTATTGTGTCTCGTACCTCGACAACAAAAAGTTTAAGTGTCGACGACAAAAAGTTTAAATAGTAACTTTCTAAAATATAACATAGATTTAATACAAGATAGTTGGGTTACCAACATTTATGTCGTATGTTTGCAACATTAAACTCAACAATATGATAAAATCAGAAATTTTTGATATAGAGCTACAAGAATTAGCCACCTTCGCTAAAGTAATTTCACATCCTGCACGCCTGGCCATTTTAAAATACCTGGCAGAAACTAAGACCTGCATTTCCGGGGATATATCGGACATGTTACCACTGAGTAGAACTACTGTATCGCAGCATTTAAAAGAATTGCGGGATCTGGGATTGATTCATGGTGATATTGACGGATTAAAAATCAACTATTGTTTATGCGGAACATGTATCGCTCAAAAGCTGGAATTATTTGACCGGTTTTTTGGAAAGATAAAGGTAGTTGAAGTTGATTGCACAAATGAAAATCATTGCATTTAGAGGAAACATCAATTGTCGAAGACAAAAAAGAATTTGAAAATGTAACAATTTGAAGATTCGAAGATAAATATATGATTTGAAGATTTGAAAATGAAATAATTTGGAACTAAAATTATTGATTAACATATAATTAAAATAACTATGACTAAAAAACTGGCTTTTATCTTTTTATTCTGTTTCACTGCAATTGTTTTATCTGCACAAAAGAAACAAAACCATCCAAAAGATGCTATTATTTTTACCGCCTTGGTTTACGATTATGGGAACATTGAAGTCGGCAGTCCGGGAAAGAGTGTATTTAAGTTTACCAATATGATGAAAAAGCCGTTGGTAATAAGCAATGTGAAACCTTCATGCGGGTGCACGGTTGCCAATTGGACGAAGACACCTGTCCTCCATGGAAAAACAGGTGTGATCACTCTTCACTACAATACAAAAATACCCGGGACTTTCAATAAAACGATCACAGTGCGTTCAAATGCAAAGAATGGAACAGTCATTTTACGAATAAAAGGAAATGTGATTAGATACAAATAAGTTAGTTTGATTATCGGTATACTGTCATGTTGAGGCTGATTTACACAGATTATTTTTATAGAAAGAAATTAAGAAAGAGGTTGTCCACATATTAAACTGATTTACACAGATTTACACAGATTATTTAGATTGATACTTTTGAATGTCCATGAATAAAGTAGATTTTTAATTGCAAAGTGATACAAGGAGTGTTTATACATTCCAACCTGGCGGAAAAAGCTCCGACATTTTAGTAGAAAGGGTGAAATTGAACATACAGACTTTCCTGAAGTACCAACATCTTTATATTTGAGGAATAAGTCGTTTTGCGGATAATCATTTAAATTAAACAGGTCCTGGTCCTTTAAAACAATGATAAGATTATGAAAACAATAGAAATTTTTGAAGAAGCAATGTGTTGTCCAACCGGATTGTGCGGACCAACCATTCATCCCGATTTATTGAGGATATCAGCGGTAACAGAGACATTGAAACGTAAAGGCGTTAAGATATCACGTCACAATCTGAAGGATGAACCCCACCTGTATGTTTCAAACAAAACAGTAAATGATTACTTAATGAAAAACGGTGTTGAAGGTTTACCCATCACATTGATAGATGGTGAAATAGTGGTATCAAAAACATATCCGACAACAAAACAATTGGGTGAATGGACCGGCATAAACCTGGATTATATACCTGTCAGATAAAATGAAAGAAATACAAATGAAAGATTTTAAATTATCAGAACTAAAATTGACCAAGTACCTGTTTTTTACGGGTAAAGGGGGTGTAGGGAAAACATCTATAGCCTGTGCTACTGCTGTAGGACTTGCCGATACAGGAAAAAACATTTTATTAATCAGCACGGACCCTGCTTCCAATTTACAGGATGTATTCCATCAATCGTTAAATGGACAGGGCACAACTATAGCCGAAGTGCCTAACCTGACAGTCGTAAATCTCGATCCGGAAGAAGCAGCAGCTAACTACAGGGAAAGTGTCATCGCCCCATTCCGTGGGAAACTTCCGGAAAGTGTAATCAACAACATGGAAGAACAGATGTCGGGATCCTGTACGGTAGAGATCGCTGCCTTCAACGAGTTTTCAGATTTTATTACCGATAAAGTAAAACAAAAAGATTACGATCATATTATTTTTGACACCGCCCCTACCGGCCACACCCTGAGAATGCTGCAACTACCTTCTGCATGGAGTACTTTTATAAGTGAGAGTACAAACGGAGCATCCTGTTTGGGGCAGTTATCGGGGTTGGAAGCACGGAAAGGAATTTACAAACAAGCCGTTCAAACTCTGGCCAATAAACATGCAACTTTGTTGGTGTTAGTAAGTCGCCCGGATGTTTCTGCAATAAAAGAAGCTGCACGTTCGTCCTCCGAATTAAAAGGTATAGGAATTGAAAATCAGGTATTGATTATCAACGGTGTATTACAGCAACATGAAAAGGAAGACGATATTTCCATGAAAATTCAACACCGTCAGCAATCGGCATTACAGGGTATGCCCCTTGAATTATCAAAGTATCCGGTTTACAGTGTTCCACTTCGTTCCTATAACCTGTCAGACATTGCAAATATCCGTGAATTATTATCCGGAGATCATCTTTCTGCTGTTAAAGACTTTCCAGCACCCAAAAATGGAAATAGTTTAGATGACCTGATCAACGACTTGTATACGTCGGGTAAAAAAGTGATTTTTACAATGGGTAAAGGAGGTGTCGGCAAAACGACCATTGCAACTACTATTGCCTTAGGATTAAAGAAGTTGGGTGCAAAGGTTCATTTAACAACCACCGACCCGGCCAATCACCTGAATTATAATTTTGCCATCAAAGCAGGGATTACGGTAAGTAAAATTGATGAAACTACCGTGTTGGAAGCTTATAAAAATGAAGTAAGAGTCACAGCAAAGGAAAACAACTTGTCCCCCACAGACATGGAATACATTGAGGAAGATTTACGTTCGCCCTGTACACAAGAAATAGCCGTTTTCAAAGTATTTGCAGATATCGTTGAAAAAGCGGACAAGGAAATCGTAGTGATCGACACAGCTCCTACAGGGCATACACTTTTATTGCTGGACGCAACAGAAAGTTATCACAAAGAAGTAGAGCGTACCCAGGGGGAAGTGACAGGCGCTGTTGCCCATTTGCTGCCCCGCCTGCGCAATCCAAAAGAGACGGAAGTAGTCGTGGTCACTTTGCCTGAAGCTACACCGGTATTAGAAGCTGAAAGGCTGCAAAAAGATTTACAACGTGCCGGAATAAACAATACCTGGTGGGTAGTAAATGCATGTTTGTCGTTAACTCACACTCAAAATCCGTTTTTGCAAGCAAAGGCACAAAGTGAATTGGTCTGGATAGAGAAAGTTAACCAATTATCTAATAAGAATACCGCTTTGATTGAGTGGAAAGATATATAAGAAAAAATGAAGCTAGCGTAGCCCGTTTTTTGTTGAAGATGATTTACACAGATTACAGAAAGAGATTGTCCACAGATTACTCATAATGTAAGAAATTGAAGAAAGAGATTGTCCACAGATTACACTGATTTACACAGATTAATTTCTCAATAAAAGAAATTTAAATAAAAGACATGAATAGAAGAGTCTGTCCACTGATTACACTGATTTACACAGATTAACTTTTCAATAAAAGAAATTTAAATAAAAGACATGAATAGAAGAGTCTGTCGACTGATTACACTGATTTACACAGATTAACTTTTCAATAAAAAAAAATTAAATAAAAGACATGAATAGAAGAGTCTGTCCACAGATTACACTGATTTACACAGATGAATCTTAATGTAAGAGATTGAAGAAAGAAATTTACATAGATTACAAATTTTAAAGGTTTCCGGGATTATATTTTACTGGTACATTTTAAATTTCTAATATTCCATTGTCAGTAAAAGCAATAATTACTGTTGATAACGTTTTGTGGATAATTCTATTTCAAAGAAATATTTATGGTGTCCTTTTGGATGATTTCACACAAATGTAACAGGATATGTTTTGAAAGTATGATATTATGTCGTATGTTTGCGACATATAACAAATGCAATTAGATAACTTCAAAAAATCAAAAATAATGGAAACAAATTGGATACTTATAGCGCTGGTTTTAGTCTGTTCAATTGGGTTGATTCTTTTCCTGATACTGAGAAATAAAAAGGACAAAGATGACGTGGTTGATTCGTTGAATGCAAGTGATGAGTTGGATTCAGACATAGACAGAGAGAAAGATTCAGAATAAATGACCCCAGGCTTTAAGAAGGTCGTGTAAAAGTAAATTTAACAAGTCAACTACTGTTAAATTGTAACTTAATATCGAAATTAGGGAATAAGATTTAGAGAAATACAGCTTCCTTTTCTTCGACGTTTAACAAAACGAAATGATATTTTAACAACCTCATTTTTTTTGATATTAAACATCTGGTAAAAACCCTTCAACCTCTAAATCTGACTTTATTTGCCTCTCCGCAGAACAAATTAACTTCAATTAAAAGTAATTTATTCAACTATATTCATTTTTTGTTAAACCTTTTCAGGTGTTTGGGGTATTTTAATTCAGAAGTTCGATATCCGGTAAACAGACAACTAATAAAATTGGAAATCATTAAAAGATTCATAGTAAATTCCAAATCATAAAATCAAATTAAACAATATAATTCATGAAAGTATTAATTCTTTGTACCGGTAACAGTTGCCGCAGCCAAATGGCACACGGTTTTTTACAATCGTTCGATAAAAATATCTCTGTATTCTCAGCCGGAACACAAGCTTCGGGGAAACTGAACCAGAAAGCAGTTGCCGCAATGAAAGAGGCAGGGATAGATATAAGCCATCACACTTCCGATTCGGTAGATCAGTATTTAAAAGATGAATGGGACTATGTGATTACCGTTTGCGGAGGCGCCAACGAGGAATGCCCGGCTTTCTTTGGGAAAGTAAAACACCGCTTGCATATGGGATTTGATGATCCGAGCCATGCTATTGGAACAGAAGAATTTATCCGGAGTGAATTTATCCGCGTTCGCGATGAAATCAATGAGGGGTTTTATAAATTATATACCGAACAAATAAAACCTCAATTATGAAAACCCGTCTTAAATTTCTTGACAGGTTTCTTACCTTGTGGATATTTCTGGCTATGTTTATTGGCGTGCTTTCGGGTTGGTTGTTTCCCTCAGTAGCTAAATTCTGGAGCAACATGTCTTCGGGAACCACCAACATACCCATTGCCATCGGATTGATCGTAATGATGTATCCGCCCATGGCTAAAGTTATGTATGAAGAGTTGGGTGAAGTATTTCGGAATACTAAAATACTGGCACTATCCCTCGTACAAAACTGGATAATCGGACCGGTATTGATGTTTACACTGGCCATCCTGTTGTTTAAGTTCTTCCCCGGTGAAAACAATTCTAATTTAACTTATGTTTACGGAATCATTCTGATTGGACTGGCACGTTGTATAGCCATGGTCATCGTATGGAACGACCTGGCTAAAGGAGATACCCAATATGCAGCCGGATTAGTTGCATTTAACAGTATCTTTCAGGTGCTTTTCTTCTCGGTTTATGCCTGGTTCTTTATTGCCATTGCGCCCGGATGGTTTGGTATCCCCACAAGTGATGCCGTGAAAGGGATTACCATTGGACAAATTGCTCAAAGTGTCCTTATCTACCTTGGAATTCCTTTTATTACAGGATTTCTGACACGCTTTATACTTATCCGGGTAAAAAGTAAGGTATGGTATCATACCCGATTTATTCCAAAGATCAGTCCGTTAACGCTTATAGCTTTACTTTTCACCATTATTGTCATGTTCTCCCTGAAAGGAGAATACATCGTAAAAATTCCATTCGATGTGGTATTGATAGCTGTTCCGTTGCTTATCTATTTTGTTGTCATGTTTATGGGTTCATTCTTCATGAGTAAAAAAGCTGGTGCCACCTACGAGCAGTCCACTACCCTATCCTTTACAGCGGCCAGCAACAATTTTGAGTTAGCTATTGCGGTAGCAATTGCGGTTTTCGGAATCAATTCAGGAGAAGCTTTTGCAGCAGTTATCGGTCCGCTGGTGGAAGTGCCTGCTATGATAGCGTTGGTAAATGTGGCATTTTGGTTCAAGAAAAAATACTATGCAAAGTAAGATCCTTAAGTTCATTTTTTTACAATGTATTATTTCTTAGTTTTGAATCAAATCCTATTTATAAGTAATAACTAAAATATTAAAATCATAATTCTGCAGCACATCTACTAAATAAAGTTTAACTGCTTTTTTATTTAATACTTTTTAATCATTATAAATATTTACATATTCGTTTAATTAAGACTTAATTAATTAAAGATCATATATTTAGAGAATAACTATTACAGATAGTTATTCTCTTTTTAATTTTGATCCAACCTATTAAGTATAATGCTAGACCTTTAAGTGTATATATACATTACTACTTTTGACCTACAAGATTTACACCTTTTTTATTATTTGAATTATATAGTTAATCTATAATATTGCAGCATTATACATTATTGTAATAATCACATATAAGTTATTATATCAACTTTCTTTTGCCTTATAAATATGATATTAAATCCATTTTGTGATTCATTTTGTAATTTAAATTGAATAATTAAATAGACTGTTTTAGTAATTGAAAAAAAATGCTACTACATTTAGTGAATTCATTTGTATCTATTCTTGCGAATAATTAATTTTTTAACTACAATTTAAAATTAAATTTTATGAGAAAAAATACTTCAATTTTAGGGATGGCATTATTGTTGTCGACCTTAAGCATTACGAAAACGTGGGGACAATACCCCGGCTCTAACCAGCATCCTTTAGACCCAGCATTAATTCCTCAGTTTGTAGACCCATTGCCACATTTTGCAGGATTAAGAGTCAATGCAAAAGCAGGAGGCAACCTAATCATTAAAGCTGTTATGACCCAGCAGGTAGCTGTATCAACAGGTACTGTACTGGATAATGGAACAGTAGGAAAAGATCCTGGTGCTGGTTTAGGTAATTATTTTGTATACAGCATTTCAAAAGACAAGGGTAAGACATGGACGCTCCCTTTATGGCCCTCATTCACTATTGAAGCACAACGTAACCATCAATTGAATGTAACATTGAGAAATAATTTGTACGGTTTAAAATACAAGGATGTTAATATCGCTGCCGATCAAACCGTCATGATGAGTGGAGTTCCACAAGTTGGAGATCCAATGGTTGCTCCCTATGAAGGACCTATACCCCTTGCATTACATTTACATGGCGGGGAAGTGCAATCAACTTCCGATGGGGGTCCTGATGCGTGGTTTACTCCGGGATATGCAATGAAAGGTAAAGGGTTTACACAGGGTGTGGATTCGATTCTTCATTATCCAAACACTCAGGAAGCTGCTACAATTTGGTATCATGAGCATAGCCAGTTAGGATTAACCCGTGTAAATGTATACGCAGGAATGGCCGGATTTTATTTTCTGAGAGGGTTTGAGGAAGAGGTGGACAGATTGCCCGGGTGGTCAAAAGATGACCTGGTTAAAGAAGTGACACCTGCAGGAAAAGTAGCTGATGCATTACACCCCAAAGCCTATTTGCCGGAAATTGAAATAGCTATTCAGGATCGGATGTTCGACACAAAAGGGCAATTGTACTATCTGGTTGAGCCTACTAATCCGTACTTGCACCCTTTCTGGACTCCTGAATTCTTTGGTGATGTCATTACAGTTAATGGCAAGTCATGGCCTTATCTTAGCGTAGCGCCACGTAAATACCGTTTTCATTTATTAAATGGTTCGAATGCCCGGTTTTATAACATCTGGTTAAAAAATCTGGCAACGAATGCCAACGGACCTGCTATTGTTCAGGTAGGAACGGATGGCGGGTTGCTTGAATCGCCGGTTAAAATTACAAGTAAACTCCTTTTGGGAAATGGTGAAAGAGCTGATGTAATCATCGACTTTTCTAAATTGGCACCGGGAACGGTACTTACATTGATGAATGATGCAAATGCTCCTTATCCTTCCGGAGATCCGGTCGAGATAGGCACCACCGATCGTATCATGCAATTTGTAGTCAATGGGAAAATGGCAGATGGCGTCGACTGGAATAGAACCGGTACTGACAGAAGTATGATCCCTAATAGTTTAAGAATCATTCCAATGGTCAAACTCACTGATTTTGCCGGTAAAGTTACAATCAAACCGGATGTAATCAGACAATTAACGTTGAATGAAAAAGAGGGTGCAGGTGGTCCGGAAATGGTTTTAATCAATAATTCACGCTTTGAAAATATGCCGGGAATGGACATGTTTGGTACTGTCACCGAAAAACCGGTTGAAGGGACAACAGAAAAGTGGCAGATCATTAATACAACTATGGATACACATCCCATGCATATGCATTTGGTACAGTTCCAGCTGGTAAGCCGACAGGACTTTGATGTCATGGGGTATATGCATGATTATATGAATTCATTTACCGGTGTCAATGGAGGAATGCCGGGGATGTATATGGGAGGTGAAGGCTCACCGTTTATATATGATGTAAAAAATTCGGATGGTGCTATTGGTGGCAATCCTTCTGTCACGCCTTACCTCCGGGGACCGGTAATACCTGCTGATCCAAATGAAAGAGGATGGAAAGATGTCATTAAAAGCAATTTTGGCCAGGTTACGACATACATGGTACGCTTTGCTCCCACCGATTTGCCTATCTGGTGGCCAAAATCATTGTTACGTTATGGGTTTGATCCGAGTAAAGGACCCGGTTATGTCTGGCATTGTCATATTGTTGAACACGAAGACAATGATATGATGAGACCTTTGAATGTTCAACCTAATCCAACCAGACTTGCTATTGGTCCTCATCACGTGATGGCTGATACGATTGCAAATAAAAATATTGCCATTAATGGATTTGCGCTTGAACAAAATACTCCTAATCCTTGCACCACGGAAACAGAAATTAAGTTTCAGATACCAACAGACATGCATGTACAATTAATACTTTACAACACCTTAGGAGTAGAAATAAAAGTATTGCTTGACGTAAATGCTCCGGCAGGTAACCACACTGTTACTTTATATACTGATAATCTGCCAACCGGAACTTATATCTATCAATTCAATGCCGGAGATTTCAGATCGGCTAAAAAATTATTGATTAAAAAATGATAGTGATCCGGGAGAGTTGACTTTTAAATTCTTTATAATCGATAATCAGGACAATTGAATCCTGATTATCGATTGTTTTTTTAATAATTAACTTTTTATAAGACAGGTAGGGATAGAATTGTTACAGTCTTTTCTTCAATTAGATATTTTTAAACTAGTATTGTTTTAGGTTGTTCATACAATTAAAAACGGTTGTATATTACTGATTATATTATATTTATAACATTATCTATAATAGATTATCCATTATAGATAATCTATTATAGATAATGTTGGTAGACAAATTGAAAAAACATTGTATCTTTGTTGTGACTATTACAATTACAGGTAATAATGACTGTCCAATTTCATACTAATCAGCCAACTAAAAGCATATGACAACAACCGAAAATCCTTTTAGTATTAAAGAATACAAAGGCAAAAACTATTTTTGTGACCGGGAAGCAGAACTTGAAATATTATACTCCAATATCAAAAACGGAATTGATACAACATTGATTTCACCAAGAAGAATGGGAAAAACCGGTTTAATTTACAGGTTTTTTGAACATATAGATGAAACCGGCGAGTTTGAAACAATCTATGTTGACATCTATTCGGCCCGCTCGCTCAGTGATTTTGTGAGACTGCTTGCCGAAGCTATTTTGATTAAATTTCCGGAGAGAACAACCATTGGGAAACAATTTATTGAATTTATTAAAGGTTTTAAGCCTCTGATCGGATATGATGCCATATCAGGTGAACCTCAAATTCAGATTAGTTATCAGTCAGCTCAGGAAAAAGAATATACCCTACAAGGTCTATTCCGTTTTTTAGACATGAAGGATACAAAAATCGTGTTAGCCATGGATGAGTTTCAACAGATTACAGAATTCCCCGAAAAAAACATTGAAGCATTATTACGAACATATACCCAGCAACTTGAAAATATACGTTTCATTTTTTGCGGGAGTAGAAAATCAATGATGATAGATTTATTTTCGAATGCAAAACGTCCGTTCTATTCAAGTACTCAATACCTTGTTTTGGATAAAATTGAATTTAAAGCCTATAAAGCATTTATCATCACGAAATTCACTGAAAAAGAAATTCTGATAGAGGATGAAGCTGTAAATTATGTCCTTTCGTGGACGAAGCAGCACACTTTTTATACACAAAGTTTATGTAATATGATTTTTTCAATGTGCGAAAACATTGTTAACATTCAATTGGTTAGACAAGCTTGCAATGAACTGCTTAAAAGAAACGAAGCGGTATTCTTTCAATTTCGACAGTTATTAACAACGGGACAGTGGAATTTTTTAATTGCAGTTGCCAAAGAAGGTGAAGTAACTCAACTGACCGCACAAAAATTTATTGCGAACTACGAAATAGGGACACCTGCAAATGCCCGCAGAATCAGCAGATCGTTAATTGACAAGGAATTGATTCTCGAAACAATCAATAAAAAAGGAAGTATCTATCAGGTATATGATGTGTTTCTATCCCGATGGTTAGAAATGGAATATTAATCAAGAAGACCTTACTAGGCTAAGGTTAAAAAAAAAGTATCGCAGATTATAAAAGTCAATTTTAAAAAAGCCGTTCTTACTATCATTAAAAAACAATGAAATATGGAACTGACAAAAGAACAATACGACATAATAAACTCTACAGGGGACATTAAAATAAATGCTGTCGCCGGGTCCGGAAAAACTACAACGATTATTGAATACGCAAATGCCCGTCCTAAAGGAAGTAAAATTCTTTATCTGGCATTCAACAGGTCTGTCAAACTTGAAGCCAAAAAGAAATTCGAAAGCAAGGGCCTTCACAATGTACAGGTAGAAACTGCACATTCACTAGCCTATAAAAATATTGTTACCCGCAGCAATTATAAAGTCAGACCTCAGGGATACAAATCCTATGAAATAGCCGAATTGCTCCACCTTCAGGGTAATGGTGATAAAATAACCGAATATATTATTGCAAACCACATCAATAAATTCATGGCCTGTTTTTGTAACAGTAGCGTACAGAAAATTCAGGATTTAAATTATCTTGAACTTGTTTCAGACAATAAGGCAAAAATATTTGTTACCACATTTTATAGTTACATAGAAAGACAGACACGTTTACTTTTAAACAAAATGGATAAAGGTGAAATAGAAATCACCCACGACTTTTATTTAAAAAAGTTTCAATTGTCAACTCCCCAATTAAATTATGATTATATCCTGTTTGATGAAGGTCAGGATGCATCACCGGCAATGCTTGATATATTCATGAAACAAAAGGCTGTAAAAGTAATCGTCGGGGATACTCATCAACAGATTTATGGCTGGAGATACGCCATCAATTCGCTTGAAAAAACAGATTATAAAACCTACACCCTGTCAACAAGTTTCCGTTTTAGTCAGGACATAGCCAGTCTGGCTTTGGAGATTATTCAATGGAAGAAACACCTATCCGATCTAAAACCGGTATCGATTACAGGAAGTGGAAAGAGTCTGGAACATAAAACAAAAGCAGTTCTTGCTCGTACAAATCTCGGTCTGCTACTTAAAGCGATTGAATATGTTACTGAAAAGAAGAAAGTGAAACAGATTTACTTTGAAGGCAATATAAATTCTTATACATATGCTGAGGAAGGTGCTTCGTTATACGATGTATTAAATCTGTTCAACGGAAAGCATTTTCTGATCAAAGACAAACTGATCAGAACCATGAAAGACATGGTTGATCTGGAGGATTATATTAAGAAGACAGAAGATGTTCAATTGGGAATGATGGTTGAGATAGTAAATGAATATGGGAACAAAATTCCGGAAATCATTAAAGCAATCAAAGCAAAACATGTTGAGAATGATGAAAAAGAAAAAGCAGAAATAATATTTTCTACAGTACATCGTTCGAAAGGGATGGAATATGACACTGTACAACTTGTAAACGACTTTATTACGGAGGATAAATTAATCGAAAATAAGAGTGAGGATGAAAGTGTTTTATCAAAATTGAATGAAGAAATCAATCTTTTATATGTTGCTGTAACCAGGACAAAAAACAGCATTTATATTCCGGAGCAAATAATACCGTTGAATTTTCCGAATTCATCACAGATACATATCATGCAAGTGCCTAAGAGTGAAAATAAGGAAGTATTAATGCACTCACGGGAACTAATTCCATTTCCTGTGAGAAAGCCCGTAAATAAGACTTTATTGGACAAAGACAGTTCGTCAGTCTCAATAAAGGACCTTTATTTAAAGGCAGCAGGCACACCCTGGACAAAAGAACAGGATGATGAGTTAACAGTAATGTATTGTGAAGGTGTAAATGAACGTGACATGGCCAGACATTTTAAACGAACCACAGGGGCAATAAGGTCCAGGATTAAAAAATTAGAATTGGTCTATAAATACGGATAAAAAGCGAAGTGTTGAACAAGTGAATCTGATACCAAACGGTGTGGGGTGAAGATTTACCCATTCTGACTAATTAGTATAAGTGATTTTTTATTTAGTATTTCAATTTGTTTGCCGGTCATCTTAATAATGCCGTCCCTGTCGAATTCGGTGAGCATGCGGCTAATATTTTCACGGCTGGAATCGACCATATTCCCTATTTCCGATTGATTCAGCGGAAGAATAAAACTATCCGAGAGAAAGATACGGTCTGAAAATTCAAGCAATACATCAGCAAGCACCCCACGGCTCTGTTTCTGAGTCCGGTTGGCACATTTACGGAAGGACTCCAGCTCATTGCGGCACAGTTCAAGTATAATCTCATACGAGAACTGGTCATTCCCCTTAAGTATTTTCCTGAATGTGTTTATATCAATATAGCACACTTCTGCTTCGGTAATTGCAGTAACAGAATACTGATTGATTTTATCACCGAAAGTGGTCGGTAAACCCAGGTAGGATGGTGCTTTCACCAATCGTGTGATTTGTTCGTGCGAGGGTCCTGCAAGGTGCATCTTCGCCAATCCTGTACGTAAGAAGACTACATTGGTAGAATAAGTCCCCTGTTTGATAATGGAATCACCTTTTACAAATCCCACAGCTACATGATTGGAATTCAGCTGTTCCATGCTGTACTCGTTGAGGGTGGCAGCAGCTGTTGATTTAAACGGGCAATGTTGACATTCGCTTTTCATGCTGCAAATATATACATTGTGATGCATATCACAAAATAGTGTAAGCAGGTACACTGTTAAAACTCAATTTTCTTTGACAGGTAAAGCTACATTTGCAGAAATATTTATTTCATCAAATACTCAAAAAGAAATAAACCCATGGCTAAAACTGAAAAACTTGTCATCATCAGTACCACTGGTCCTGAGAATATAGAAAAAGCAACTCTCCCCTTTGTGGTAGCAACTGCAGCTCAAACATTAGATGCGCACGTGATCATTATTCTACAAACGACAGCGGTTTTACTTGCTAAAAAAGGAATGGCCGAAAATGTAAATGCGAATGGTTTTATGCCGTTAAAGAAATTAATGGATACTTTTATTGAATTGGGCGGCCAACTATTCATCTGTGCTCCATGTATGAAAGAAAGATTAATTCAGCCGACGGATCTTATTGAGGGATCAACAGTAGTTGCAGCAGGTACAGTTGCCGAAGAAGTTTTATCTGCCACCTCAACACTCACATATTAGTAAAATCAAAACACAACAAAAATGGAAAAATCAAATGAAGTTTCAATGAATCAACTGCAGTTGCAAATAGATGATTTAAATGCAAAAATAAAAAAACTTGAGAATTCACGCGTGGACCAATTATCTATCGCTGTAGTATCCGGCGATATGGATAAAGTATTAGCTGCCATGGTCATTTCAATTGCTGCAGCAGCAATGGATACAAAAGTAAAACTCTTCTTCTCTTTTTGGTCTCTTTCGGCACTTCGTGATCCAAAAAAGTCACCAAAAGGGAAAGACATTATTTCAAAAATGTTTGGATTAATGTTACCTAAAGGAAAAGAAAAACTGTCTTTATCAAACATGAACATGTGTGGAATTGGACCAAAGATGATAAAATACCTTATGAGAAAACAAAACGTCATGTCTCTTGAAACCATGTTTAAAGAAGCCGGTGAATTAGGTATTGAAATCGTTGTTTGTGAAATGTCGATGGGTTTAATGGGATTCAAGAAAGACGAATTTATTGATTATCCTCAATTAAGTTTCGGAGGTGCTGCTACTTTCGTGGCTGATGCCGGTGAAAGCAGTATACAGTTGTTCATTTGATCCTTGCCCCGAAAGGTGGTGGGGTCAACAGTCGATTCAGAATTAAATTATAGTCAACAACTAAACTTAAACTCCTATTTACGGAGTTACCAATTAAATAGTACAAACCTGCTCTTTAACTCCCCTTTAGGGGTTGGGGGTTCTTAAAATCAAAACAAAATGACAGCAGAAGAATTAAAATCAGTAACAGTAGCAAAATCAGTAGATGCTCGTGGAACAGCTTGTCCTGGACCGCTATTAGAAGCAAAAAAAGCTCTTGGAACAATTAAAACAGACGATGTAATGGAAATTTTATCCTCTGACGAAGGGACAAAACAGGACATTCCAAAATGGTGCGGAAAACAAGGTCATGAATACATGGGGTTCATTGAAGAAAACGGTTACTTCAAAGTTTATATGAAGAAAAAATAATCGACCGTTATGGGAGAATTAAATAAACAAAGTGCGAAAATACTTGTATTTTCAACTGAAAAAATTTCAGATCCTGCCATTGATATGGCAGGATTATTGAAATTACATTATCCACCTACTGTTTACACGATTTCCATACCTTGTTCGAGTGGTATAAAACCCAGTTGGATTTTATATGCTTACGAGAAGGGATTTGACGGTGTTTTTATTGCTGCCGATGGAAGTGACTGTGTATATGGCGAGACATGTACTGAAAAAACAGGTTCTTTGGTAGGAAAAACTCATATTTTAATGAAAGAAAAGGATATTGAACCTGCCCGTTTGCGTATGGCGGCCATTTGTTCCGTTTGTAGTGAATCATTTGTAAAACAAATGCGTAGCTTCAACGAGTACTTATTAAAAACATTACATGCCTGATGGGAACCCCGATAAAAAAAATAACATACGATGCATTAGTCATTGGTGCAGGGATTGCCGGTGGTGAAGCTGCTTTGAATCTGGCAAATACAGGTTACAAGGTACTCTTGGTGGATAAAGAATTGTCGGTGGGTGGGAAAATGATCATGTTAAGTAAAGTTTTCCCGACACTGGATTGTGCTGCCTGTATAACTACACCAAAAGTATCTGAAATATCCCGTCATCCGAATATATCCATTTTTACAGGGAGTGAAGTAAGTAACATTAACAAACTCAGTGAAAATGAATTTGTAGCTCAGGTAACCAGGAAACCACGCTATGTGCATATAGAAGATTGTACAGCATGCCAATTGTGCGAAAAAGCATGTCCGGTCAATGTCCGTGATCAATATCAGTTTGGTTTAATCGGTCGCAAGGCGGCATTTATTCCATTTAGCATTTGCAGCCCGAAAGCTGCAGCAATTGATATTGAAAACTGTACCTTATGTGGAGCATGCGAACGTGCTTGCCCAACCAATTGTATTGATTTTACAATGGAAACTGAAATCATGGAGTTACATATCAAAACTGTTGTGGTAGCTACCGGTTTCAACTTGTTTGATCCAATGAATATGCCCCGTTATGGATACGGGAAATACAAAAACGTTATTACGGCACAACAAATGGAGCGTGAACTGGCTCCTACACGTCCTTATAATACTATACTCCGCCCCGGTGATGGGAAAGTCCCCGATAGGATTGCCTATGTTCTTTGTGTCGGATCACGCGATGCTTCAATTGGCAATCCAATTTGTTCTCAAATTTGTTGTATGTATTCCATCAAACAGGCACAATTATTAATGGGCTCGTTGCCAATGGCTGATGTAACTATTTATTATATAAATATCCGGTCGTTTGGCAAAGGTTTCGAAGAGTTTTACCAACAAGCCAAAGGCATGGGAGTAAATTTTGTAAAAGGTAAAATCGGACGTATATCTGAAAAAGAAGGAGGAAATCTACTACTTCGCTACGAAGATATTAACGAAGGGAAACTGAAAGAGACCGAACACGATATGGTCATTTTATCTACCGGAGTGTTACCAAATACAGGAATCGATAAATTTTTCACAAACAAAAAACTTGAACTTGATCCATTTAGCTTTGTTGGTCAGTGTGATGCGCTTGCAAGCCCTGCTAAAACAAGTATTGAAGGAGTTTTCGTAGCAGGCACTGCAACAGGGCCAATGGACATTCCCGATTCAATCTTATCGGCCGGTTCCGCATCATCAGAAGCAATTAGTTACTTAATTCAACACCCATGAAAAAGAAGAAAATAGGAGTCTATATCTGTCATTGCGGTGGTAACATTTCCGATTATGTGGATGTAGAGAAAGTTCGCCAGGCAGTGGAAGGCGAAGATATAGTTTTTATAGCAAAAACTACAATGTTTGCCTGTTCCGATTCCAATCAGCGAGAAATGGTGGAAGACATTAAAGCCAACAATTTGGATAGTGTGGTTGTAGCATCCTGCTCCCCGAAACTACACTTACTTACTTTCCGCAATGTTACGCAACGGGCTGACTTGAATAAATTCACTTATGTTCACGCCAACATTCGTGAGCAAGCTTCGTGGGCACACTCTGACAATAAAGTTGGTGCAACCGAAAAAGCCATTCATTTAGTAAAAGCAGCTATTGCCAAAGCACGTTATGCCGAAGCATTGGAAACCAATAAAGTGAAAGCTGTTAAAGCAGTGGCAGTCATTGGAGCCGGTGTAGCCGGAATGAAAGCAGCCATTTCATTGGCTGAGAAAGAAACTGAGGTAATCCTGATTGAAAAAGAAGCCTTTGTTGGTGGTCGTGTTGGACAATGGGACTCGTTATCCACTACCACTGAAACAGGAAAAGCGATGATAAGTCGTCTTTACAATGAGTTAATGAGACATGAAAACATTTCGATATTAACAAATTGTGAAGTGATTGAAACTAAAGGCAGTGTTGGAAACTTCTCCTTAAAAATCAAGAAAACGCCTCGTTATTTTAGAACTGAAACATGCCATGCAGATGATTTAAAACGTGCTATTGAAGTTTGTCCTATTGAAGTTCCTGATGATTTTAATTTCAGATTAAGTTCACGTAAAGCAATTTATAAAAACTACCCCGGCGAATATCCACAAATCCCTGTTATTGATATTAAAAATTGTACCCGATGTGGTGCTTGTGAAAAAGTATGTAAATCAGTTGATTTCTCGGAAAAAGAAGAATTCCTGGAATATTCGGTAGGTTCTGTTTTAATGGCTACAGGATTTGATTCGTATACACCAGCTTATGGCGAATTTGGTTATGCTATATCCGACAATGTAATAACACTTCCACAATTCAAACGTTTAATCGATACCCAATTCGATAAATTGACCTATAAAGGTAAAGAAATTAAAAACATTGCTTATATCTATTGTGTGGGGAGTCGTCAACAGGAAGGTGGAAACACTTATTGTTCAAGGAATTGCTGCACTTCAACCATTCATGCAGCGATAACTGCGAAAACTAAATTTAGTGATATCAATAATTTCCATTTCAACCGTGGACTTCGGACTTATGGGAAACAAGAAATATTATATGCCGATTCGTTGCGTTCCGGTGATATATATTTGCAATCGTACGAAGATGGATTACCAACGGTAACAATTGAAGGTAAGAAAACCATAGTAAAGATTAATGATATTCTGACCAACGGGCGTGAAATTGAAGTGGAAGCAGACTTAGTAGTATTAGTAACAGGAATGGTACCTCGGGCTGATAATACGATAGGCAGCTTGTTTAAAATTCCAAAAGGTCGTGACAAATTCTACAATGAAGTGCACATGAAATTGCGTCCGGTTGAAACAGTTATCGATGGGATTACCATTTCCGGAGCTTGCCAGGGGCCTAAAAACATTGCAGAGTCTGTTAATTCAGCACTTTCGGCAGCTACAAAATCATATTCTATTTTAAGCAAAGGTGAGTTGGAAACCGATCCATTGATAGCTACAATTGACCCTGAAAAATGTACATGGTGCGGTGCTTGTGAAGCTGCTTGTCCGTTTGATGCCATTCTAAAAGTTGAAAATGATGAAAAAACAATTGCCGTAATCAATAACATCGTTTGCAAAGGGTGCGGTATGTGTGCTCCTGTATGTGAACCTGATGCTATTAATCTAATTGGATGTTCCGGCACAGAAATAATGAGTATGATTGATGCTTTAGTATAAAACAGGAGTAAGCAGGAAGAGGCAAGTAAATTCCGCATACTTATTTTCCACTACTTACACTTAATTTTAAAAAAACATGGAAGTCGAAAAAGGAAAAACAGCAAAATACCTGCGTGAGAAATTGGGAGGTATCCCTGAGCAGGCAAAAGAAAAATTGAAAGAATTTAATCAAATTAAAAAACTAATGTTGGATGCTCTGGCTGTTGAAGAGTTGACGGTGAAACAAATGACAACGAAACTAAATATGCCTTCAGATGAAGTTGTTTATAATTTAATGTCCCTGGTAAAATACGGGTTTGTAAAAATCGGGGATATTGACGATATGGACGAGTATTATACGTATAAATTGAATAAGTAATGACAAAGATAAATCCTGCATTTGGAAAAGAGCTGAACAAATACGGTGCATTAAATTTCAATGCCTGTTACAACTGTGGTAACTGTACAGCCGTATGTTCATTATCAACAGAAGATGATTCTTTTCCACGCGAAATGGTACGTTTGAGCACTCTTGGGCTCGAAGACGATATAAAAGCGTCACTCAAACCATGGGAATGTTATTATTGTGGCGAATGCTCAACAAATTGTCCACAGGAAGCAAATCCCGGGGAATTAATGATGTCATTACGCCGTTGGCTGACTTCCAAATACGATTGGACAGGTTTGTCCGGATTAATGTACAAATCCTTACCACCAAGCCTGGGTGCTTTCATACTGGCATTAGCCGGCGTAATTGCATTTGCTTTTTCGGTTGGTTTTGAACTTGATAAGATGGTTCATTTCGGACATTATTTCGAAATGATAGCCATTGCAACGGTCGGGGTTGTGATACTCTTACCTAATGTGGTACGAATGTGGTGGTTCACCATCCTGAAACCCGGAACAAAAGTACGGTTCGTAAATTACATAAAAGCTACCGGTGAATTATTCGTCCACATGTTTACTCAAAAAAGGGCGTTGGGTTGTGACGACAATCAATTCCGCTGGTTCGAACACTTTATCCTGGTACTTGCGTATTTATCTTTACTTTTCACAACCGTATTTCTGGATTGGTTTGCATCAACGAATATGTTTATTATCGTACTGGGTTATGTTGAAAGTGTAATCATTTTCATAGTTACAATCGATTTTGTTTCCGCCAGGATAAAGAAGAGCAAAGCTGTCAGCAAAAACTCCCAACCTTCCGATTGGTTCTTTGTAATCTGGTTGTTATTAATGGGATTGACGGCTATGATGGTTCGTCTTTTTATTGATCTTCATATTCTTGAAATGAATAAATGGTTATATCTCGTTCATTTAACCATATTGGTTCAATGGGCTTTAATTATTGTCCCATTCGGAAAATGGACACATTTTTTATACCGTTCGTTTGCAATGTATTTTGAAAAACTGAAAGAGTTAAGTAATAATTAGTAATAATTTAAATTGTGATCCAATGAAAAAGAACATGGGAACTGCCGATAAAATTATTCGGGTAATAATTGCGGTAATCTTTTTAATCCTCTATTTTACAAATGTAATTACAGGGACATTCGGAATTGTATTAATCGTACTTTCTGTAATTTTTCTGCTGACAAGCCTGGTTAGTTTCTGTCCGGTTTATGCAATTTTTGGCGCTTCAACAAAACAAAAATTAAACAAACCACAGAACCGGTAATTGCCGGTTGGACTATTTAAACAGATTGGTTGTTTTATCAAACGTACCTTTCGAATGTGACTCATTAAAAAAACTCTCAATGATTACCCGGTATTAATGCTGTGTAACCGTTGAGAGTTTTTTATTTGGAATCTGTTTCTCTTAAAATAATACTGTTTTTTATCAATAGAAATAGAACTTTGAATTCAAAATTGAGTCGTTCATGTTATAAAAACATGAATTCAATACATATCACAACATAATATACACAAATTTACATTTAACGATGTAATGAAACTTCAAAAAATCACTACTTTTGTAGTACCATCTTTTAGGTGGTAAATCTTTAAGCATTTTATAATGAAACCGATCATACCCCCTATAGACAGGGAAATTCTTAAAAAAGAACTTACTGAAGAAAGATTTCTTCGTCCGACGAACAAAGCACATAATAAAATATATGTCATTACAGCGCATAACGCTCCCAATGTCATGCTTGAGATTGGTCGTCTGAGAGAATTATCGTTTCGATCGAGTGGTGGCGGTACAGGAGAGGCAATGGATACCGATGAATTTGATTATATGCCAAAACCATATAGCCAGTTAATTGTGTGGGACCCCGCTGCTGAAGAGATTATAGGCGGATACCGTTATTTACCCGGTAAAGATGTTGATTTAGACAAATACGGACAACCGAAGTTTGTAATGTCGCATTTATTTATTTTCTCAGACCGGTTCATAAAAGATTTTCTACCCTATACCATTGAATTAGGCAGGGCTTTTGTCCAACCTGATTATCAGACATCCAAAATGGGCACAAAAAGTCTGTTTGCATTAGATAACCTCTGGGATGGATTAGGTGCTTTGATCCATACGGTAAAAAACAGCCGGTATTTCATCGGGAAAGTGACTATTTATGAGCATTATCCACTGATTGCGCGTGAATTAATCTACGAATATATGCTTCGGTACTTCCCTGATCCGGACGAAATGATCAGCCCGAAGAATCCGATTCATGTCAGTGAAAAGACCAACCAGTTAGCAAAAGAAATCTTTGTTCATAACGATTCCACCTCCGATTACAAAGCACTTCAGAAAGCAATACGTGCAGAGGGTGAGACAATACCATCCATGTTTAGTGCTTATATCGGATTATCGCATACCATGCGCTTTTTCGGATCGATTTACGATCCTGATTTTGGTTCGGTATACGAAACAGGAATCATGATCACTATGGATGACTTACTTGAAACAAAACGGAAACGGTATATTGAGCCCTATCTTGAATACCTGAAAATAGTACTAGAGGAAAGGAAGATCGCTAAAAGGGCAGCCAGGGAAAAGAAATTAGCAGAGAAACTGGTAAAAAAGATAATCAAAACAGAACGGAAGAACAAACGAAACAAAGAAGAATAAGTCTATTTACGATTTATTCATTTACAATTTACAATTGGTCAATAACTGACTGGCTTAAGCAGTCAATCTACCAGTTAACCGGTCAACCAACAAGACTATCCGTTTGCCAGTAATTCTCTGGCATTAAGCAGGGCTGCATCCGTTACATTCTTACCACTGAGCATATGAGCGAGTTCATCCAGGCGTTCATTGGTGGTCAACCGTTGAATATGAGTCTGGGTCTGTTGTCCGCTTTCATCTTTATACACGCGGTAATGGTGATCCCCTTTCGCTGCAATCTGAGGTAAATGAGTGATAGTAATCACCTGCATGTCCGTACTCATCGTTTGCATAATTTCACCCATTCGGTTTGCAATTTCACCTGAAACACCCGTATCGATTTCATCAAAAATAATAGTAGGCAAATCGGCTTTATGAGCTACGAGCGATTTGATAGCCAGCATCAGTCGCGACACTTCACCTCCTGAAGCAATCAGGGTAACAGGCTGCAAAGGACGGTTTTTATTTGCTGAGAAAAGAAACTGCACTTCATCATTCCCGTTTTCTGTATAATCAGTCTCTGAAAAAATCAAAATCTGGAACTGAATGTTAGGCATCCCCAACTTGGTCAGTTGATCCACAAGATAGGTCTCGATCGGTTTACAGGCTTTCTTTCTACTGGAGGTTAAGTTACCCGCATTTTTCATCAGCTTAGCCAGACACGCTTCTAATTTAGCTTTAAGAGCATCCAGTTCTTCATCGAATAAATCGATACGTTGCAGTTGCTTTGCAAAATTATCACGCAGTTGAATAAGCTCGATTACAGTTGTCACTTTATATTTCTTCTGAAGGGTGAAGAGCTCACTTAAACGGGTTTCCACCCATTCCAGACGTACCGGGTTGAATTCAACCTTTTCTTCGAATGACCGCATTTCATCTGAAATATCTTTTAATTCAATAAGTGATGACTGCAACCGGTCATACCAGTTAACTCCATTCGGGATGAAACTTTTTATATGCGAAAGAGCAGAAATAGTCTCTTTCAATAACGGAAGTGAAGCATGATCTTCTTCTAAAAGCTGTTGGGTTTTAAGCAATTCCGATTTTATTTCTTCCGCATGGTTCAAGGTCTCCTGTTCTGTTTCCAGATCCTTTTGTTCATTCTCAACCAGGTTTGCTTCATTCAGTTGTTGAAACTGGAACTGAATATAATCGGCATCCGAAGCTTGTTTCTCCGATGTCTTTTGCAATTGTTTAAGTTCATTCTGTATGTTTCGCCATTCCAGATAGGACAATTTATACACCGATACAATCTGAGAATTTTGAGCAATAGAGTCAACCACATCCAATTGATAGCCGACATTGGAAAGCAATAGATTTTCATGTTGCGAATGAATGTCAATCAACTGCATGCTTAGCTCACGAACGACATTCAATCCAACCGGTGTATCGTTGATAAATGCACGGGATTTTCCGGTGTTGGTAAGTTCGCGTCGAATAATACAAAACTTTCCTTCATTATCAAGGTCGTTATGCTCAAAGAATTTATTTAAATGGACATAAGCAGAGATATCGAATTCGGCTTCGATCACACATTTATCGGCGTCAATCTTAATTGATTTGGTATCGGCACGTTGGCCTAATATGAGTGACAGTGCACCCAGAATAATTGATTTACCGGCTCCAGTCTCACCGGTGATGACTGATAAACCGGATTCAAAATCGATACTTAATTCTGTGATTAAAGCATAATTTGAAATATGTAACGATTTCAGCATAAATTAATGTTTTTAAAAATATTGTCAGGATAACATGACAAAATATGGGAACTGATTTATATGGAAACAACAGACTTTCAAAAAAAAAGCTATTGTTTCAGAATCTTCTCATACCTCGAGCTTAAAGTTGGATTAACATCTTCAAGTATTTGAACGGCATCTGTTTTCTCTTGAGTTGTCGCCTTTGAAAAAATGTTTATCAGTTCATCGTTCTTAGCATCCAAAAAAGATGAAATTACAATAGCTGAAGGTGTCGAACGGTTGGTTTCCCGTAATACAGGCAACCCTTCGACGATACGGGCTCTTCCATTGGTAGAATTAGTTGACATTTCATCCAATCCCAACCTGTGGTACTCATAGAAATAATTCCTGAATTTCTTAAAGGCTTCATCCAGCAGGTTATTAATCAGGGCATACCTGTTTTTCGTACTTTCGAAAGCTTTCCAGCCTGATAAATCGGCACCCTGTGCTGAATTCACAATAGCTTCGGCTGCCTGAAAACACGAAGTTCCACCTAACCTTGAATACGAATCCTGATCGTATCCGATAATGATATAGGCATAATAAGCTAACACAGCTGTCAGATTTGAAGTTATCGTATTTTGATTCATCTCCAGCTGATCGAATTCTTTGTAATTGAAAGTGTAGTTAATATCTTTGAAATTAAACAGGGTACTGTAATAAGTTGAATTATAGACCGGACGACGTGACTGAATTTGTATTTCCGCAACAAAAGCATCACCATCCACTTTTTTTAGTATGATGTTCAGAGTACATTCTATCCTCTCTTCATTTGTATAAGTCAATTCGGTCCATTTACGGTTATTCATAAATTCCGATATGGATTTCTTCAACGTAGTATACACAGATTTTGTTGTCCCCTGAATCTGATCGGAATTAATTTGCACCGTACAATTTAATTCCTGAGCATGAAGTACTCCCGTAAAAAGTATGAAATTCAGTATAATAAGCCAGTGTTTCATTTTATTTCAATTTTCAGTTAGTCAACTTTCATTCTTATATAATTTGTTTTATTTCGGCAACAATATCCTCTGCCACTTCGGTCTTGCTTTTTAATTCAAATTCATGCTTTACTCCTGAACGGTGAATGATACTTATTTTATTTGTATCATATCCAAAACCGGCTTCTTTGTCATTTAAAGAATTAAGGACTATGAAATCCAGATTTTTACTTGCAATTTTGCCAATAGCATTAGCTTCTTCATTATTTGTTTCCAAAGCAAATCCTACCAGAAATTGCGATTCGGTTTTCATGTTTCCCACAGAAGCCGCGATATCCTGTGTTGGCTTAAGTTCTAATATCAGATTTTCCTTTTCACGTTTCAGTTTTGATTGAGCCTCCTCTATTGGAGTAAAATCGGCAACCGCTGCGCATAAAATGGCTCCATCCATTCCATAAAAACGTCCCATTACTGCCTCAAACATTTCATCTGCCGATTCTATATTAATCCGTTCGATATTGGGATGGACAGTTTTTAATTGCACAGGACCTGAAATTAGACAAACATCTGCTCCCTGTTTAGCACAAACTTCTGCCAGAGCAAATCCCATTTTGCCTGTCGAATAATTACCTACAAAACGTACAGGATCTATCTTTTCGTATGTAGGTCCGGCAGTAATAAGTATTTTTTTTCCGGTTAATGGTTTTTCAGTAAAATAATCATCCAGATATCGGACTATATTTTCAGGCTCTTCCATCCTCCCCTTGCCTTGCAGTCCACTGGCTAATTCGCCAAAAGAGGGTTCAATGACAGAATTGCCTATCGAGGTCAGGGTTTCAAGATTTCTGGTCATGGCCGGATGAGCAAACATATCCAGATCCATGGCTGGTGCAATAAATACAGGACATTTGGCCGACAAATAAGTTGTAAGCAATAAATTATCGGCAATACCTGATGCCATTTTTCCAATTGTATTTGCGGTGGCCGGTGCAACAAGATAGGCATCAGCCCAGATTCCCAAGTCGACATGACTATTCCAGGCACCATTTGTAGGGTCAAAGAAGTCCACTAATACCGGATTTTTAGCCAGTGTTGCCAGTGTGAGCGGAGTGATAAATTCTTTTGACAACGTTGTCATAATCACCTTCACTTCGGCACCTTCTTTCACTAAAAGTCGTATTATTTGTGCGGATTTGTACGCAGCAATGCTTCCTGTTACTCCTATAATTATTTTTTTACCTTGCAACATAAACTGATTATTTTTTACTTTTACCGTTTCCAATTAAATTGAGAGTTTATTCTCTCACACAGAGATCTTTTTCAATTCTGTTTAAGTACCTGTTTTGTGTGCAAAAATACAAAAATGAATTGAACTTAGCACAAACAAAAAAAGATAAAAGCACACTGTGTTAAAAATAGCACAATATACTTTTATCTTATAAGAAAAGAACCTGAAATGGTTATTTCAATTTATCTTTAATTGGGTTACGATAGTACACTTTGTCTTCAAGGAACTCTTGTGTAGCTATTAATACAGCTTTTGGAAGTTTTTCGTAATAGCGCGAAATTTCTATTTGTTCTCTGTTTTCAAAAACTTCTTCAATATTTTCATTAAAAGATGCGAATTCAAGCAATTTCTTATCCAGTTCGGCTTTTATTTCGACACTGATTTGATTTGCCCGTTTACCAATCACTTTAACTGTTTCATATACATTTCCGATATCTTCACTCATTGAGTTCATATCACGGGAAATCGTATTCAAAGGAGCATTTATTTTTTTATAGTCCATAATTATACTATTATTTTAATCTTTCACTATTTTTTTGGATTCATTTAATATTTTATCAGCTTGTTTCCTATACTTACCGGTAGGATATTCGTTGATATAGTTGTAATACTCATCAATTGCATTACGGTATCTTTCAGCCTTTTTCTCCTCCACACTTTGAATGGCCTGCTCATATTTGGAATCGAGTATCAGCATTAATAATTCTTCACGATACGATGTAGATGGATATTTTTTTAATGCATTTTGTGCTGTAATTACTGCCGAAGCATAATTATTTCCCAAATAATTACCTAAATTATAATAAAGCCTGGCATTTAAATAGGCTTTATAAGTCAGTTTATTGGTCATTTCATCCAACAATTTATTAGCTTCGGGCACCTTGTCACTTTCAGGATAGACATCAATAAATTCCTGTAAAGCGATAATTGCACTGTTTGTCGCAGCCTGATCTAATCGTGGGTCGGGTGAATCAAGGTAAAAACAATATCCAATCATGAATTTTGATTCTACAACATATTTTCCTTTTGGATAAGTCTTTACATATGTTTTGTAATACTCACTTGCCGAAAAGTAATCTTTCTGACCCATATACGATCTGGCCATGTAGTTGAGCACTGTTTCGGAACGGTCAGTACCCTTGTAATAAGTAGCAATGGCATCAAATAAGGTAGATGCACGCATAAAATCACCTTTGTTGAAATACTCTACTGCTTTCGTATACTTCAGTTCGGCATCGTCGGATTTCAACAATTTTTGATATTCGCCACACGAAAACAGGGTTAAAACTAAGATTATAAGAAGAAACTGGGTCTTTTTCATAAAAAAAATTGGAGTGCAAAAATAGTTATTTTATCATGAATAAAAAAATATAATCGTTCAATTTAACAAAAGTAGAGTTTTTTAAGTTCTTTATTGAAATTTATTTTGTTAAGTATTTTTTAAAACCTTCTGTATAGACCACCTGATTTTTTCCGTTTTTATCGGTATATATCAAATAGCAATCCATCCCGGGAATAGTTTTACATACCTGTAGACTACTGTCAACACCGATTACCATAAAAGCAGTTGCATAGGCATCGGCCTGAATACACGTAGGGGCTACCACTGTAGCGCTTAGCAGGTTATGAACAACCGGATATCCTTGTCGGGGATCAATTTCGTGTGCGTATTTTTTCCCGTTTAAGTAATAATATTTCCGGTAATTACCCGAAGTTGTTAATCCGCAATTGCTTATAGCTATTACAGTTTGTATTTCATCAATTGAATTCGTCGGATCATCAATCGGATTATCAATCCCAATCTGCCATTTTTGACCCTTTTTGTTTACTCCTTTGACTACTACCTCACCGCCAATATCTATCATATAGTTTTTACAACCATTACCTTCCAGCAGCTTACCTATAATGTCTGATGACTGTCCCTGGGCTAATGCGTTGGCATCAATAAGAATATGAGGGTCATCTTTTAATAATCTATGGTTTTCAAGCCTTACTTTATGATATCCGACATATGGAAGAAATTTTGAAACATCTGGTGTTTTCGACGGTTCTGCATTTCCAAAACCAAAACCCCAGGCTTTCACCAATGGACCAACCGTAATATCAAAAGCTCCGTTAGTTCGCTTTGAGACTTCCATTGCAACCCTGTACATCTGTTCAAAATCTGCATCTGTCCTCACAGCGGGATCATTATTATTAATCCGTGAAATGACAGATTGAGGTATATAGGTCGAAAGCGAAAGATCAAACTCGTGTAATCTTTGTTCTATTTTTTTCTGTAAATCTTTCCCTTCCGGTTGTTCGTACGTTGCCGACCAGGTAGTCCCCTGTGCTTCACCTTCGTTGTGGACATATGCCGGTTTCGGTTTAAGAATAAAATAATAGCCAATAGCGATGGCTATACAAATCACTCCAATAAATAAAGTTATAAGCTCCGTTCTTTTCATAACTTATAATTGTTTAATTAGGATTCAAACAGAAGTCTTTTACCCCGTACATTTTCATCAAATTGTCCGTAATCATAAACCAGATTTCCATTGACCCAGGTTTGTAATACTGAGGCATCAAAGGCAGTGCCTTCGAAAGGAGACCATCCGCATTTATATAATATATTATCGGTATTGACTGTCCAGCGTCGATTTGGATCAACTAACACCAAATCGGCATAATAGCCCGGCCGAATAAAGCCCCGTTTTTCAATCCGATATAATTCTGCCGGAGCATGGCACATTTTTTCCACAATTTTTTCCATGGTAAACACGCCTTGTCTTACAAGTTGCATCATCGCAACCAGCGAATGTTGTACCAGTGGACCACCCGATGCCGCTTTTAAACATGAACCTTCTTTTTCGGATAACAGATGAGGAGCATGATCGGTTGCAATCACATCAATTTTGTTCGAATTTACGGCATCAATTAAGGCTAAACGGTCGGATTCGGTTTTTATAGCCGGATTCCATTTTATTCGATTGCCGTATTTTGAATAATCTTTATCCGAAAACCATAAATGGTGTACACAAACTTCAGCGGTAATCCGTTTTTCTTTTAAAGGAATGTCGGATCTGAACAACGACATTTCTTTGGCTGTTGACAAATGGAAGACATGTAACCGCGAATTATATTTAGTAGCCAGTTCGACTGCAAATGCTGACGATTTGTAACACGCTTCAGCACTCCGGATTAATGGATGATATTCTATTGGAATGTCTTCGCCTATAAGTTCTTTGTAGTGCTTTATGTTTTGTTGAATGATAGGTTCGTCTTCACAATGAGTTACAATCAGCATCGATATTTCCGAAAAAACACGGTTCAGTGTTTCCTGATTATCCACCAACATATTTCCGGTCGACGAACCCATAAACATTTTTACCCCTGCTACGGTATGTGGATCTACTTTTTTAAGTTCGTCCAGATTATCGTTGGTAACTCCCATTAAAAATGAATAGTTAGCCAGTGACTTTGTAGCTGCCAGGGAGTATTTATCCTCTAATATTTCAATGCTTGTAGCTTGAGGACGCGTATTGGGCATATCCATATACGAAGTGACTCCACCTGCTACTGCTGCTTTACTCTCTGTATATAAATCTCCTTTGACAGTCAGTCCGGGATCTCTGAAATGTACCTGATCATCGATAACACCGGGCATGAGCAATAATCCGGATGCATCTGTTTCGGTATAGGGTCCTGATAGTTCTATTGGTTGAGAGCCTTCATAAACAGCTTTAATATGTTCACCCGAGATTAGAACAGACCCGGTGAAAGTTCTGCCTTCATTTACAATAGTTGCATTTCGAACAATATGTAATCTACTCATAATTTTAACTGGTTCAATATCCGTTGGCTCAATAATTATTGGAACAAAGCCCTGTTCTGAATAGATTTAAGTGGATCGTGATCCTGATTTTAAATCTCCCGGATTTTTGCTTTATTTCTTTCCTTTCGTTGGATATTTCCGGATCAAGCTATTTAGCTTTAATTGCATTACACCAAAAAATGCTTCACCAAAAATACCACCATTCATTTTTGAAGTTCCTAAAACCCGGTTAATAAATATAATTGGAACCTCTTTCAAGGTAAAACCACATTTGAAAGCCGTAAATTTCATTTCAATCTGGAAAGCATATCCCTTAAAGCGGATTCTGTCTAATTCTATGGTTTCAAGCACTTCCTTTCGATAACATTTAAACCCGGCAGTTGTATCGGCAATATGAACACCCAGTACAAAACGAACATATTTAGAAGCAAAATAAGACATCAAAACTCTTCCAATAGGCCAGTTTACCACATTAACACCTGTCACATAACGGGAGCCGATGGCTACATCAGCGCCTTGAAATGCACAGGCATCGTATAACTTATTTAAATCAACAGGATTATGCGAAAAATCGGCATCCATCTCAAAGATATATTCGTAGTCATGCTGTAAAGCCCATTTAAATCCGGCAATGTATGCGGTTCCCAATCCAAGTTTACTTTTTCGTTCGATCAGAAACAACCGGGTAGGAAATTCAACTTGCAATTTTTTTATTATTGTGGCAGTACCATCAGGGGAACCATCATCAATTACTAAAATATCGAAAGTATTTGGTTGTTCGTATACAACACGAATAATATTCTCGATATTTTCCTTTTCATTGAATGTTGGAATAATAACCAGATTTAATGGCATTTTGTTGAGTTTGAAGGGTTGAGTGTTTGAAAATATATGATTCGGACTATTAAATTAATTCTGTCTTTTTTTATTTTTGAAATCTATGCTTTATTCCTGATTTTAATTACCTGATTCAATTGTTAAGTAATTTTACAAATCGAATAATCTAGTTGTTGATTTACAAAGTATTGTATTTCAACGTCCTGTCAATTATAAATTAATATTTATTGATTAATAATTACTTATATTCGGCGTTACTTCTGATTTAAGTTACTAAGCAGAATTTTCTGCGTTTTACTTAATCAAATTGACTTCTATTTTAAAAAATATAAATTTCAGATGGAACAAGTCGATCCAATGTAATAAGCTGAACATCTTTACCAACGACAATCTGCTTGTTTTCCAAATAGTTTTGAATAGTTGTATAAGCCACATTCGGCAAATTATTTTCACGGCTTAAATGACACAGAAAAATATTTTGTAGTTTAGAGTTATAGTTTTCGGCTAAATACAAGCCGGTCTGATCATTACTTAAATGGCCGGTATCGGCTGCAATCCTTTTCTGTAAGTGGATAGGATATGGACCTTGTTTAAGCATCTGCACATCATAATTTGCTTCCAGGACTATAAAATCGGACATCGCCAACTGGACTGCAACTTCTTCGCCGATATACCCCAAATCAGTAGCAAATGTAAATTTTTTATCTTTGTATTCAATTGTATATCCTACATTATCAGTGGCATCATGCGACACTGCAAAGGCTGTAACTTTAAATTCACCAACCTGGATTGTTTCATTCTTTTCAATATATTTTCTGCTTGAATACAACTTTTCGGTAACGCAATAACTATGTTGTATCCCTTCGTGTACCTTTCGGGTTGAATAGATCGGAACCCTGTATTTTTCTCCGATTGGTCCGACTGCTTTAATATGATCGGCATGATCGTGTGTCACGAATACACCCCATATATTTTCAAAATCAAGTCCCAGGTTTTTTAAACATTTGCGGATAGAACGAACACCAATCCCGGCATCGATCAATAATCCATTAGAAGCATTGCCAATAAAATAACAGTTTCCACTACTCCCACTACCGAAACTTTGAAACCGTAATTTATCCATTATCTCCTTTTAAGTTGACAAAATTAACACTAAAAACGGAAGAATGAGTACAAATAATCGGAAATAACGTTAATCGATACTAATCGAATTACCAATTACCTAAAAAACAAACAGATAGAAATATTTTCAATCGGTTTGTTTCACTAATTAATCCAATTATTATATTTTATACTCACGTATCGTAACTAAAAGTTACAAAATGACTTTTTTATTTTTCAATTTGCAACTACATCGAAAATTATACTTCAATCGTACATCCTGTTTAAAGGATACAATAAAAAAAGGATTCCTGCATAAATGCATCCTTTCTATTAAAATATTCCAGAAAAGACTCTGATTATTTTTAATTAAATTGAAGTAAATTATTTATAACATCTGAAAAATAAATTTGGTTCATTTACAATAGAATTATAAGAATCTTACTCAGTTGAAACAAAATACTCTGCCTCAAAATCGCAAAGTCTCAAAACTACACAACCAAAATTTAAATTTGTCTGAAAAGTTTGAAGAATCAGCCTATCAGACTAATTTTCAGCCAGCTGACGGATTGTAACTATGACATTTCAATCAGAACCGAGCAACCTTTTCAACGTCACTATGGTTTCTTTTCTACTTTCACCCACAAATTTATGAACTCTTATACTTCAGAATTTTCTTACTTTATATTTTGTAAAAAATTGATTTCGGTTTTTCTAACTTCATTAATTTTTACAGAAAGTTGATTCTTCATATCCGTATTTTTTTGTTCCAACTCCATAATCTTTGGAGCCATAACCGACCTTTCTGTTTCATTTTCTGTCTTGGAGTATTTTGCCCGCAGATCAGATAAATCTTTTACTTTATTATTTAATTCAACTGAAAAATCGTGTAAAGCATTCCAGAGTTTGACAGCTTCTTTACTTTTGAATTGATTTATATTGGTGTAAACAGTTGTATCATTTAAAATAAATTCAATTTGGTTTACCGGCTTGGCGAGTTGGGTTTCCATTGTAGAGCCGTTTTCAGGAGTAGAGGCAATCACTTTTTGATAGGTTTTCAAAGCAGCAGACTGACGGATATAATCTTTATCTTCCGATCGAATTATCGTTTTTACTTCATTTGGAATAAAAGTATAAATCATCACTTTATCATCCGGTTGATACCGGTCGGTTGCAAACCATCCCAACTTCCGTTGATCATCGATCACCATCATATAATCATTAAACGGTGAATTAAAAGGCATGCCAATATTTTCAGGAGTCAGATAACTGTCGGTTGTCGGATTATACCGTGTGATAAACAGATCATATCCCCCTATCGAATTTTCTCCATCAGAAGCATAGTACAATGTAACTCCATCAGCCAGTAAAAAAGGGTAGTTTTCGTTCGCTTGCGAATTAATTACTTCGGATATCGAAACAGGTTTTGTCCAGCTATCCAATAATTTATAGGACGTAAACAGGTTTAATTGACCATTTATCGTATCGGAAAAATAGACTCTATCCTGCCGTTGGGTGGTGTATTTTATTCGATCGGCTTTTTTATGCCCATTGAGTTTGATTATTTCCTGGCTGAGAGATCCCAACTCACTGTTGAATTTGAAATACTTTAAAAACTCAACTTTATTAACTACCACACTGTCTATGATCGAAATATCCTCCACCCGTTCCATTAAATGAGCCGCATTTTCCGATTTTTTTATTTTTTCAGTATATTCGGTTAGTTTGCCGTCAGTAGGTTTTAGAGTGGCCATGTATTCCTTGTAAGCCATCGCCGATTCTTCAAATCGATATGAATTATAGTAAAGTTCACCTAAATACAGATTACGTAATGGATACCTCTTTCCGGCAAGTTCAAAATGAGGAATGGCTTTTTCAGCATCATTTAATTCATAGCAACATCGGGCATAACGATAATTAAACAACCCATCTTTGGGCCGCTTTTTTAATAATTCTTCGTAGACCGATCGGGCCTTTCCAAATTGTTTATTATTAAAATATGTTTCACCCTCTGAAATGGTTTGACTATATAACAGAGAATTAAAAATCAGAAAAAGTAAAATTAATTTATATTTCATCCTTGAAAAATTAGAATACTATGACGAACAACAATATTACAAAATTACTACTAATTAACGAAATACTGTTGGTTTTGTTTTAAAAAGTCCATTTTTTTTGAGGTTCAAAAGAAAATTATAACGAAAAAGGCTGTTCGTTTTTTTGATCAATTCAGTAATTTAACTGAATCAATTATTCCTGATTTGAATTATCAGATTCCATTATACAGATTTCTTTGTAAGTGATAAAATCTTTGATATTGATTAAAAAACTTCTTTTTAAAAATGGAAATAAATTGCTGAAATAACTCTATATAATTCAGTTTCGCATTGCTAACAATTCTATGCAACTAATTTTCAGTCAATCCGCTTTAATTTCAATGATATCGTTCAGTTTTGTTGTGTAATTGGGTGATAGGCGCTCCTGTCGCATCTTGTGAATCTTTTTATCCTGCGTTGCCAGTCGCACTTTTTGTTGTCCAAACTTTGTATTTATAGCATCAACTGCTTGCATTAACTTAGCATGTTTTGGATTGCTTCTATAAAACAATGACTGCTGGTATTCAGTCTCGGAGACAAAATTCATAAGTATTACCCCGGCACGTTTATATCCGATTCCGTTTTTGAAAATAGCCTGTAATCCCTGCAAGGCAAATTTTGCCAGTTCAATAGCCGAACTCGTCGGAAAAGGGAGTTTTATTACAGCCTGATTTGAATATTGCTCATCGTTTTCTTTGAACCTGTTCGATTCAATAAATACTGTCAGGGCATTGCACAACGCATGCTGACTCCTGAGTTTTTCGGCACAACTGACGGTAAAAGTGACAATCCGTTCCCTTACCTCTTCAAAAGTCCGGCAATCGCGATCAAAAGTCCGGGTGGTTGCTATACTTTGTTTTGGTTCAACCGGTTCCATTTCGAGTGTTGGGATACCATTCAGGTCATCCTGCAGACGCATCCCCACAACCGTCATATTTTTCAGCACGCAGGTTTTATTCAGTTGACAAAAGTCGTAAGCCTTGTTTACTCCCAATGATTTTAATTTTTTGGCATTTCGTCGTCCAATTCCCCAAACATCCTCCACATCGAGCCATTTCAGCGCTTTTATTCGTTTATCTTCTGTGTCGATCACATAACATCCACCGGTTTTATCTGTAAATTTCTTTGCGATCCGGTTCGCTGCTTTAGCCAATGATTTAGTGGGTGCAATCCCTACCGAAACAGGAATGCCTGTCCACTGTAGCACCTGCGTCCTCATCTTTAGCCCATACTCCGTCAGGTCGCACTTCATCCCGTTAAGTTTCAGAAAACATTCGTCGATGCTATAGATTTCCTGTTCGGGACTGTAATTGGATAATATGTTCATCACCCGGTTACTTAAATCACCGTAGAGGGTAAAGTTTGCAGAGAATACATGAATATCATGTTGTTCAAAAACGTGCTTGTATTCGAATGCAGGTGCCCCCATGGGAATACCACATGCTTTAGCTTCGTTACTTCGGGCTATGACACACCCATCATTGTTGCTCAAAACAACAATCGGCTTCCCTCTGAGTGCCGGGTTAAATACCCGTTCGCACGAAGCATAGAAATTATTACAGTCAATCAGGGCATACATATTGGTGACGTTTTACCTGCTTTTAAAGTAGTAAAAAACACAAACCAAATTTTATACATCAAATTAGATTTGTGTATTCATTGATTTATCCACTAAGCTTACCGTTTTTTTATCCGAATAATCGCGGCTTGCTATCTGGATTTCTGTAGTTAACAGATTATAAATCATGAATAAAACAATTCCAATAAAATATTGTTTAAGCTTTATTTTCTAAAAAGACACCTACTCAACTCATCCTTTACCGGAAGAATCACCTGTAATTAGTACTGAAATTTCTTACAAATTCTGCTTTGACAAATTAAAATATCAAAGATAAAACTATATAAAACAGGTTTCTTTTTTACTTTAAAATTCTATATAAATTCAAAATAATTCGAAACCATCGTTCTTTCTTTTTGCACATTTTATCCTGGCAATCCTGTCTGAAAATTCAATCAGTCAAAGTAGAATTAAAATATAAATTCTATAAGTTGAGATATTGGACGGTTTAAACACCGAAATCTGTTATTTTTTTAAGTCCTGAAATTTTAATCCCCTTCACTACCCCTTCACTAAATGTATAGAGATATTACGGTGGTATTACGGTGGTATTACGGTGGTATTACGGTATTAATGCGGTCTAATGTTAGACCGTAATATCTCCGTAATACCTCCGCATGACAAGGGTTATTTTTTCTTAATACTTCCATTGTGTATTCAAAGGTTAACCGAAGAGGTAATAGATGAGTCCAGTGTTGTGAGTTTTGTGCTCAACATTCCGTGTTCCGTGTTCGGTATCACGCATTGCGTGTCGGGCATTGTATGTCGGGCATTGTATGTCGGGCATTTTTTTCTCAGTTAAGAAATCTGTTTTAATAGAAAAATAATTCCGGGTTAAAATGGTTTTTTCTAATTCTGCTTTTTTAAAATTAAAAACAATCAAATACTAATCCTCAATAGTAAAATTATAATCTGTCAAAGTAGAAATAACTTGATGAGTGATTAAAAAAGAATGATAGTCATTTTCTGACATTTTCAATGCACAGTATTAAATCATATGTGCAATATTTAGCATTTTTTAAATATGATAACGCCCGGATTATAGTGGTCGACCAGTAAAAATGCTTATTTTTGCAACAGTAAAACAGGATTAATTAAAGAAATATTTCCGTAATTCCCTGTTTATCAATTTTCAATACATTCTACAAAATGTAAAAATGTATTTAAAAGTTCCACTAACGTTGGAAAAACAAAAATGACCTTAAATCTATTGACATCTTTACTGCCAAACGAAATATCTGCCAAAGAAATGCGTATTAACCAATGCGCATCCATTGGGGGTCTCTCCATCATTAAAAGCATTGCTTTTATCCCAATCCCCGGACTAACGAACATTAGTCAAATTTCAACAATCAGAATAAAACACACAACTAAAAATACAATCCAGTGCAAGATTTAACCCATCAACACCACGCAGCTACCTTAAAGTCGCAGGTGGAAGAAGCAACCGGAGTGATTATTTCGCATTGTTATCAATGTGGTAAATGCTCTGCAGGCTGCCCGCTCAACGAAGAAATGGACGTAATGCCCAACCAGATTCTCCGCATGTTGCAACTTGAACTTCCGGGATATGAAGATAAAATTTTATGTTCCTTGTCCATCTGGCTTTGCCTAGCATGCGACACCTGCTATTCGCGTTGCCCGCAGGAAGTAAAACTTTCGCAGGTAATGGATTTTCTGCGTCAGGAATCACTGCGTCAGAACAAGGTAAATCCTCAAGCGAAAAATATTTTGCAATTCCACAAGGCATTTTTAGATTCAATCAAAATGAACGGAAAGCTCCATGAAGTCGGGTTGACCATTGATTATAAGCTCAGGACCTTGAATCTGATCCAGGATGTACAACTTGTACCCTCCATGATTGCCAAAGGGAAACTCAATATATTTCCACATCAGGTACAAAACACGAAAGAGATCGCTAAGATTTTTAAAAGAATTAGTGAAGGTACGGGGGAATAGTTGATTGGTTGATTGGTTGATTAAGTTGATTAAGTTGATTGAGTTGATTGGTTGATTGGTTGATTGGTTGATTGGTTGATTAAGTTGATTTAGAAAAATAAGTTAAATAGGTTTGCAATTATCCGATTAATGGAATGCAGACTTTAGACAAAAAATATATGAGAATAGGTTTTTATCCCGGATGCTCGCTCGAAGGATCGAGTAAAGAATACTGTGATTCGCTATTTGCAGTTGCCGAAAAATGCAACGTAACTCTCGAAGAAATTAAAGACTGGAATTGTTGTGGTGCTTCGGCAGCACACAATTTGAATCATGAACTTGCCATTGCACTTCCGGCACGAACCCTGGCCTTAGCCGGGAAACAAGGATTAACTGAAATCGTGGTTCCCTGCGCAGCCTGCTACAGTCGGATGGCAACATCCAAAAACGAAATCAGCAGCAATGTTGCCACCAGACAAAAAATTGAGAAGCACATTGATCTCAAACTGTCGGCTGACATTCAGATACTGACTGTATTCGAATTCCTGCAAAAATACATTTTCCCGGTTGTTGATGAACACATAGTAAACAAGTTGAATCAAAAAGCGGCATGTTATTATGGTTGTTTATACTCCCGTCCAAAAGAGACTGCAGCCATAGAGCAAATTGAAAACCCCATGGAAATGGATGTGGTGATGGCAAAAGCCGGGGCGACACCTATTGACTGGGCTTATAAAACTGAATGTTGCGGTGCCGGTTTTACCATGTCGCGTACTGACATTGTAGCAAAACTTTCAGGGAAAATTATAGAAGATGCCGCCGACCGCGGTGCCGAATCAATCATTGTGGCTTGCCCTATGTGTCACGTCAACCTGGACATGCGCCGTCCTGAAATAAAAAAACAACTTAATAAAGATATAAATATACCCGTACTGTTTATCACCCAGGCATTGGGACTGAGCATGGGCATTTCAGCGGACAGGCTTGGACTGAACAAGCATTATGTACCGACTGATAAAGTAGTTAACTGTATGGAAAAACTGGAGGCTTAAAATATGGCAAGAATTGGAGTTTTTATCTGTCATTGTGGCGAGAATATATCCGCAACAGTTGATGTAGCCAAAGTTGCCGAGAAAGCCGGGAAACTTTCGGGAGTAGCTTTTAGTGTTGATTATAAATACATGTGTTCAGATCCGGGACAGACCCTGATTATTGAATCCATCAAAAAACATAAGCTTACAGGTATTGTGGTGGCAGCGTGTTCACCACGTATGCACGAAGGTACATTCCGGAAAGCAGCAGAAAAGGCGGGTATCAATCCGTATCTCTGCGAAATGGCTAATATCCGCGAACAGGTGTCGTGGGTACATCCTAAATCGGATGCCACAACTCAAAAAGCGCTGGACATTGTCCGCACATTGGTCGAGAAGGTAAAGAAGAATGTAGCTTTATTCCCAATTAAAGTTCCGGTTACCAAAACAGCGTTGGTGATTGGTGGTGGAATTGCCGGGATTCAGTCAGCTCTTGACATTGCAAATGCCGGTCATCAGGTGATTATGGTGGAGAAAAAACCATCCATTGGCGGTCATATGTCACAACTTTCCGAAACATTCCCGACACTCGACTGTTCGCAATGTATCCTTACACCCCGCATGGTGGAAGTGGCACAACATCCGAATATTACCCTGTATACCTATGCAGAGGTAGAAAGCGTTTCAGGTTTTGTGGGCAATTTTGATGTCAAAATCAGGATGAAAGCTAAAAGTGTGGATATGAAAAAATGTACCGGTTGTGGTGCCTGTTCACAAAAATGTCCAACAAAAAAGATACCGGATGAATTTAATGAAGGCATGGGATTCCGTACGGCCATTTATTCACCGTTTCCACAGGCTGTACCCAACAAGCCGGTTATCGACAGAGACCATTGCAGTTGGTTTACAAAAGGTGGAAAATGCGGATTGTGTAAGAAAATATGTCCTACCGGGGCTATTGATTATGAAACACAGGATGAATTTATCGATGTACGGGTCGGGGCTATCATTACTGCTACCGGATTTGATTTGAAACATGCCGACTTCTTCCCTGAATACGGTTATGGACAATTCAAAGATGTGATCGACGGAATGCAATTCGAACGGCTGGCATCGGCATCAGGCCCTACTGCCGGTGAAATACGCAGGCCTTCGGATGGAAAGATTCCTGAAAAAATAGTATTTGTAGCTTGTGCCGGATCACGTGATAAAGCAAAAGGAATTGAATATTGCTCCAAGATCTGTTGTATGTACACGGCAAAACATGCCATGCTTTACAAGCATAAGAATCATGAAGGGAAAGCCTATGTTTTCTATATGGACATTCGGGCTGCCGGTAAGAATTACGATGAATTCGTTCGTCGTGCCATCGAAGATGATGATGTAAACTATATCCGTGGGCGTGTTTCGCGCATTTATGAAAAAAACGGCAAGCTCATTGTGAAAGGGGTAGATACCCTTATGAACTCTGAGCCTGTTGAAATTGAAGCCGATATGGTGGTACTTGCAACAGCTGTTGTAGCCAATGCAGGTGCTGAATCGTTGGCACAAAAGCTTCATATCAGTTACGATCAGCATCATTTCTTCTCGGAAGCACATCCCAAACTAAAGCCGGTTGAAACAAATACTGCCGGTATCATGTTAGCCGGAGCCTGCCAGAGTGCCAAAGACATACCGGAAACGGTTTCTCAGGCATCTGCTTCAGCCAGTAAAGCGATTGGCTTATTCTCCAGCAGCGAAATGACCCGCGAACCGATAGTTGCCGTGGTAAACCGCCAGGGGCCGCCAAACTTTACCAGTTGCACCGGGTGTTTGCTTTGTATGGAGGTATGTCCGTATCATGCTATCGAAAAAGAAGAAATTAAAGACCGTGCCGGAAACCTGATTAAGGTGGCTGCACGGGTCAATGCAGGCCTTTGCCAGGGTTGCGGAACCTGTGTGGCCATGTGTCGCAACAAGTCCATCGATATACAGGGTTTCACAAACGACCAGATGATGTCGGAAGTAATGGCAATGCTTAATTCATAATTTATAATTCAAAATTCATAATTGAAAGATAATGTCAGAACAATTTGAACCAAAAATAGTGGCTTTCGTCTGCAACTGGTGTACCTACGCCGGTGCCGACCTTGCCGGAACGAGCCGGACTAAATACGCGACCAACGTGAGCATCATCCGCTTTCCGTGTACGGGACGTATTGACTTTATGTTGTTGATGAAGGCCTTCGAGAATGGTGCCGATGGAATTATAGTTTCGGGATGCCATCCCAACGATTGTCATTATACCTCAGGCAATTTCCATGCTCGCCGCCGTTGGATGGTCTACAAGTCCATGCTTGATTTTATGGGATTTGATACCGACCGTATCACATTTTCGTGGGTATCGGCAGCCGAAGGCACCAAATGGGCCAACCTGGTCAACGACACCACGGAGAAAATACGGGAGAAAGGTCCCTTTACCGAATTCAAGAATCTGGATTATTCAAACTTTGAAAAAATAAACAATGACGCCATTACAGACTAAAGTAGCCGAATTGTTCGAAAACGGAACAATTACTCTGATGATTGGATTTAAGAGTGCCCTTACCAAGCTACCGGTTCCCTTTTTCTTCAATACAGCTTCGCAGGTAGAACAACTTATATTTACCCCCGAATGCAAAGGGAATCTTTCAGTATACCTCCATAAGCCGGAAGTTAAACAGGCTAAGAAAGTCGGTTTGCTGGCTAATATCTCTACACTGCGAGCCTTGGTACAACTTACTTCGGAAAATCAACTGGGCGATATCGAAAAAACAGTACTTACCATGAATGCTCAAAACGAAGTAGTTGTCTTTGAGAACATGGATGAAGTGGAAGTATATGTTCAGGCTAATTTCCCTGAATATTCGGAAGAAGATAAAAAACTGCTTGAACAGTTAAATGCAATGACCCGTACCGAACGTTGGCAATACTGGACCGATCAATTCTCAGCATGCGTGAAATGTTACGCCTGCCGTGCAGTGTGTCCGATGTGCTATTGCTCATCCTGCACGGTAGAATGCAATCAACCACAATGGATCAAGGTCTCCTCCGAAACGAGCGGGAACCTGGAATGGCATACAACCCGTGCGATGCACCTGGCAGGACGATGCATTAACTGTGGCGAATGCGGACGAATTTGTCCCGTAGGAATACCTGTTCATTTACTCACCGCACAGATGAACCTTGATATTGAAAAAGAATTCGGTGCAAAAACCGGTTTTTCCTGCCATAGCGGATATGCCCTGAATACCTTTAAAGCAGGAGATAAAGAACAATTCATCAAATAACAGACCCTCTGCCCCCTTAAGGGGGTTTAAGAATATGGAAATAAAAAATATTAAATCGTCCGATATACCTGCTTTTTTTAATCAATTGATTGGATCGGGCAAAGTTGTGTTAGCTCCGGTGTTGAAAAAAAGCGGAAAGGTGTTCTTCGAACCGGTACAAGCATATAGCCAGGTAGCTACCGATTATATTCAAACCGGGTTTTCGGCTAAATCAGTAGTATTCCCAAAGGTGGAAGTGCTGTTTTCTTATACTAAAACAGAAGAAGGTATTGAACTGAAAGATTCAATCGCCGATATCCCTGAAACTGTTGTCTGGGGACTTCGTCCCTGTGATGGATCGGCATTCAACTATATGACGGAATTCTTTTTAAAAGAAAACCCGGATGCCTATTATGCAGCACGCAAGGAGAAAACAACCCTGATTACTGTCAGTTGTGCTAAAGCTGATAACGCCTGTTTTTGTACTTCCGTGGATTTGAATCCGGGAAGCACGTCAGGTAGCGATGTGTTGCTCACGTTAATGGGTGAAGATACCTACGTAGAAGTAATGACACCGAAAGGTAAAGCAGCCATTGACACTTCAGCTGCATTATTTACAGCAAGTGAAGAAAAAAACAAAGATGAATATTTGGCAAAAATTGATGTTAAATTCTCGATGGAAGAAATAAAAGAACATATCAAAACAGCCTACGACAGCGTTGAATGGAAAAACGTCTCAATGGGTTGCTTCGGTTGTGGCGCATGTGCATTCTCATGTCCTACATGCAGTTGTTTTGATATTCAGGATGAAGGGACTCAAAATAAAGGTCAACGCCTACGTTGCTGGGATTCATGTGGATTCGGGCTGTTCACAAAACACAATTCAGGTCATAATCCAAAGACCAATCAGACCGAACGTCGACGTCAGCGATTGATGCATAAATTTAAATATTCAGTTGAAAATCTGGGTATTGTAAGTTGTGTCGGTTGTGGGCGATGCATACGTGTGTGTCCTGCCCATTTGAATATATTTGAGAATATTCTGAGTGTGACGGAATAAATGTTCCGCGTTTCGTGTTCCGTGTTCCGCGTTCCGCGTTTCGTGTTCCGGGTTCCGCGTTCCGCGTTTCGTGTTCCGGGTTCCGCGTTCCGCGTTCCGGGTTCCGGGTTACTGAGCAGAAGTAAGCACCCTTAGATGATAAGTGAATTTAAATAAAGTACAACAATAAAAACAGTTCACAAGTATGAATTGTGAATTATGAATTAATACTATTTCCATGGAAACAAAGAATCAATATATTCCGTATAAAATGCGAATTGCCAACATTGTAGAAGAGGCACCGCTTGTTCAGACTTACCGATTGGAGTTTGTCGATGAAAAAGATGCGGATCAGTTTACTTTCAGAGCCGGTCAGTTCGCAGAATATGGAGTCTTTGGTGAAGGAGAAAGCACCTTTTGTATTGCCTCCTCTCCTACCCGCGAAGGTTACCTGGAATGTACATTCCGCAGTTCTGGACGGGTTACAAAAGCCCTGGCGAATTGTGAACTGAATGATATTATCGGACTTCGTGGTCCTTTTGGGAATACATTCCCCATTGAAGAATGGTATGGTAAAAACATTGTGTTTGTTACCGGTGGTATTGCACTGCCTCCCCTACGTAGTGTGATCTGGAACCTGCTCGACCAACGGGATAAATTTGGTGAAATATCCATTTATTACGGGGCACGTTCCGTGAATGACCTGGTATACAAAGAAGAACTGGAAGAATGGAAAAACCGTGGTGACGTGAAACTCTTTGTTACAGTCGATCCGGGTGGTGAAACACCCGATTGGAAAGGGCTGGTAGGTTTTGTACCCACTATCCTGGAACAGAATCCACCAAAGAGTGAAAATGCAGTGGCTATCGTTGCCGGACCTCCTATCCTGATAAAAATGGGAATGCCAATACTAAGCAAAAACGGCTTTGACAATGCCAATATCTACACGACCCTGGAGAACAGAATGAAATGTGGTGTAGGCAAATGCGGGCATTGCACCGTGGGTAAAACCTATATTTGTAAAGACGGTCCTGTGTTTACGTATGAAGAAGTACTCAACATGCCGGCTGAATATTAGTCGGTAGTTGGTAGTTGGTAAAAAAGAATATGAATGAAGTTGTGCAGGGTAATACTTGTACAACTTTTTTTTTGGAGATGCAGAAAGAAGTTAATTAATTATCATAAATAAACCTATACTGACATAATAATTATTTTGCACATATAAGTTAAAATACCGGATAGTCATTTTATCTTTGCATCCTTAAACAAAAACTTAAGTCTTTATGTTTAAATGATTCAAATCCCCTATTAATTTAGGATGAATATTAAACGAATTTTTCAGACATAATATGAAATATATAACCAGTATTTTGATTGTACTTTCATTTTTCACAGGATCGTATGCACAGCTAAAAAAGAATGTTGACATCATCCGGATCTCTACTCCCCTTACTATTGATGGTGTTCTTGATGAAGATGTTTATAAACAGGTAAAACCAGCCACTGATTTTGTTCAGATCCAGCCTTATAATGGCAAACCGGCAATGAAACCTACTGAAGTTTACTTTTTCTACGATGAGACTTCCATCTATGTCGGAGCAATGCTGTATGATCATCCCGACAGCATTTTTAATTATCTGACAGCACGGGATAATACCGGGATGTCCGATTATTTTGGCCTGTACATCGATCCTTATAATCAGGGTCAGCTGGCTTACGGTTTTTTTATAACTCCGGCGGGTGTACAAATGGATTTGAAAGCCATTAAAAGCGACGATGATAATGAAGACGGGAACTGGAACGCTGTATGGGAAAGCAAAACCAGAATCACAGATAAAGGATGGACTGTAGAGCTGCGAATTCCATTTTCTGAACTCAGGTTTTCAGAGAAAACAGGGAGTACCTGGGGACTGAATATGTTCCGGAATATCAGAAGGTACAACTCCAATAATTCATGGAACTTTATCGACCGCAATGTATCCGGGTTTATTCATCAGGAAGGACATATGACAGGAATTAAAGACATAAAACCACCTGTCAGACTTTCGTTTACACCTTATCTGGCAACGTACTACCAGCCGAAAAGCAGTACCGAATCTTCCAGCTTCTTATACAAAGGAGGTCTCGACCTTAAATACGGGATTAATGATGCCTTTACCCTCGACATGATGCTGGTTCCTGATTTTGGACAGATACAATCGGATGATAAAAAACTAAACCTGTCACCTTTTGAATTGTACTACAGTGAAAAAAGGCAATTCTTTAACGAAGGCACAGAGCTTTTTCAACGTGCAAACATCTTTTATTCACGACGCATTGGTGCATCACCAAAATTCTCAGCGGATAATTCACTTTCCAATAATGAAATTATCGACTACAATCCGAGTGAGACACAACTTGTGAATGCAACTAAAATATCAGGCAGATCAACAGATGGATGGGGAATAGGGGTATTGAATGCCTTGTCATTACCCTCTTATGCAAATCTGAAAGACACACTCACAGGAAACATCCGAAAGATACTTGTACAACCGCTTACCAATTACAGTGTGTTGTCGGTGGATAAATCGTTGAAGAATAACTCGTATTTCAGCCTGATCAATACAAATGTTTATATGTTTGATAATCCTTTCAGGGCGAATGTTACCGCCACTGATTTCCAGTTAAGGGACAACACAAAGACTTTCGCCATCAAGGGGAAAGGTGCCATCAGCATGCGTGGCGATTCGACAATGGAAACAGGATATTTTGGGTTTCTCCAATTGTTGAAAAACAAGGGAAAGTTTCAATACGGTATTTCACAAAACCTGTATTCGGACAAATATAATCCGAATGACCTGGGATATCTTCAAAGAAACAATCAGCTTCTTACCGAATCGTATATTTATCATCAAAAGGTTGAACCATCCGGGATATTCAGGGAGTATAACGGGTATATCTGGTGGGATTACATTCGGATGTATAACCCAAATACTCTGTATGCCAATCAAATGGGCTACAATGCCAATATCACATTTAAAAACAATTACTACATCAACATCAACGGTAGCTATTCCACCGACATTCACGATTATTACGAGCCACGGGTTAATAGCCGGTATTATATCAGTCCACGATACTACGTCAATAATTTCAATCTGACCACTGACAACCGTAAACCATTGAATTTTTATTTTCATTATGGGCATACTCAATTGCCTTCCAGTGATCAATACGGTGATTTTGGTGATTTTCAGACAAACCTTCGTGTAGGACAACGTTTTGAATTCAATTATTCATTCAGCTTCAACAACACGACAAATGGTATAGGCTTTGTAGATAAAAACAATTCAAATGATTCAATTATTTTTGCCAAACGGAATGTTCGTTCACTTGAAAACATTGTATCCACATCCTATATCCTGAGCAATAAAGCCAGTTTGAATTTAAGGGTTCGGCATTACTGGTCGGGAGCTTTGAACAAGAAATATTATTTGCTGGATCATAGTGGATTACTGAATGATTACCCGACCTATTCTCAAAACAAGGATCAAAATTACAATGCCTTTACTATAGATATGATGTTGACCTGGAACTTTGCACCGGGATCCGAACTCGACTGTTCATGGAAAAATACAGCCTTCACCGACCAGACTACTTACAATACTAATTACTGGTTAAATTTGCATAATTCATGGATCAACCAACTGAACAGTCTTTCAGTGAAAATATTATATTATATCAACTACAACAAATTGATAAAGAAAAAAAGATAATATACGTATTAATTTATTCTAAGTATGGAGTTTTAAAGGTATTCCGATAAAACTCCATTCATTTATTGTTACGGATTAAATATGATTCACCCCGGATATTTGTTTTTTAATTTATTCAACAACACATTGAATTGATTATTAAAGCTAAACGAAAAATATTTTTGTTCGATAACATCGAATCGTTGTAATATCTCGTTTTGCTTTTCAACACTGAACAGTTTGTTGGCAATTGGAAAAATAATTTCTTCTTCTCTTCGAATATGGTTCTTAATAGCAATTACATAATTAGTCAGACTATCTGCTAACAGTTCACCCGAAAAATCATTTCCTATTTTGCAGTTTACTACACAGCTGCTTATATCTTTTAAATACCTTTCTGAAATTATATGTTCGTAATTAACAATACTTAGTGGTGCCGTATCCTTAGGTATTCCTGAGGATATTAATTCGGGATAAAATACATCATCTTCTTTGCCGTGATGATTTTTTTCTATAATAATTATCAAATAATCAACAATTTCTTCTACGTCATTCGGATAAAAAACTTCTTTTGATTTTATCTTCAACGCAATTTTGGTCATAATTTCGAGTAATTCATTTATTTTTTCATGTTCTTTTATCAAATTTTCAGTTGGAGTCATGATATACAGATTTTAAAATTGATTCATTATTCTATTTTACAAAATCGAATATTCGATTCAGATTGATATGTAAAATCTGCTCAAAAAATCATTGATAAATTTAATTATCAAAAGTGATTTCAGGAGCAGATTATACTAAAACAATACTAACTTGTAATTGTCTTATACTTTTAGTTCAGGATTGTAAAATATCAATTTCGTCTTATAAAATAACACAACCAATTTTACCATCCAAAATAATTAGTTATTTTCGGCAGTTTTCACTTTCTCTTCGTTTTTGTCTGTGGATTGATGAGTAAAGTCAACGACATTTGCCTTCACTTTTCCAAATTTTTGAGATACATTTTCGGCAAATTCACTGTATTTATCTTTCAGAACTTCAACTTCTTTTTCTCCCATTCGATGAATTTTTCTACGAAGCGCTGCCCCTTTAGCAGGAGCGAATAAGATTCCTAATACTGCACCAACGGCAGCTCCTGCTACAAAACCTAATGCTAATTTTCCTGTGTTCATAATGCTGTTTTTATTATTAATTTGTAAATAAAGTATGATTACAAAATTAAATCTATCGGGTCTGAACGTTGTTATACAATGGTTGAAAAGAGTTGCTATATTCCCACTTTATTGGATTTGTCATTGTATTTATTTAATCTTGTATTTCAATAAAATTGTGTTGTATTTTCCTTCTACAGAATTTAAATATTCCTAATTCCGAAAAAGATTTAATTTGTACCAACTTCCTGATAAATCATTAAGTTCTGGACATTTCATGAAAATCTACATTTCATGAATTTCATGAATCTTACTTTTCTCCTTTCGTTTAGCGTCCTTTAAAGCACGCTTTTCTTTCAAGTTTTTAAGGGGTACTTTTTTACTTGACTTTTCTTTGGGCTCTTTTGCTTTAGACATGATCGTATGAGTTTAATTATTTAACCTAATCCTAAAAACGTACAAAAGTTTTTGTTGTTTACATATCTGATATCTACCACCAAAAATAGTTAAACGGGAAATAATTTCTTTGACTCATTTTAGTTTCAAACGTATAGATGTTGAAATTGTTTTTTAGATTTTGAAATTTTAGAATCATTTTAATGATGATTTAAATTGTAAAAGCATATTAAAATATAGATATTATTAAACACAAACTAAATATTATTCAATAAAACATGCATAATTTCAATTAATTCATTACTTTTGCTAAATATAATGTCAATAATATGTTACCAACCAATTGTCCAAGCTGCCATTCGCAACTTAAAGTTAAATGTTTAAAATGCGATAACTGCGAAACAGAAGTAAGCGGTATATACGATATGCCGGTTTTAGCTCGTCTTTCTTATGAAGATCAACAGTTTATTAAACGCTTTGTTATTAACAGCGGCAGTCTAAAAGAAATGTCTTCCGAACTGAAACTTAGTTACCCGACCGTTCGAAATATGCTTAATGAAATTATCACTAAAATAAAAGGAGATGAAAAGTAAAGATATTTTCAGTTTAATGCTAAATCCTTTTACCCGGATAGCAGGATGGCAGGCATTCGGAGTGGGATTCGTATTTGTACTATTTACCGGAATTATCTGCACTTTCAGCAATGTCGCTTTTGATGGCGTAATTGACATGCACTTAGTTAAAAATATCACATTATTACAATCGTTCGAATTGCTTGCTATCGACCTGCTAAGTGTAGTGACCGTCATGATTGCTACCGGATTTATCGTCTCTAAAAGCTTCAGAATCATAGATATTCTTGGCACTATGACTTTATCAAGATCACCACTTATAATTTTAGCTTTTGCCGGATATTTCACAGTATCCCCCGATATAAATGAACTAATAAAAGATCCAATCCTTGTTTTTCAATCCATTTCGTTTATTATTGTCATCTTACTATCTATTCCGGTAACCATCTGGAGCATTATTTTGATGTTTAATGCAATGAAAATATCCTGTGGGATACAGGGGAATAAATTAGGATCAGCTTTTATTATAGCTTTGCTGGTTGCTGAAGTAATTTCTAAAATACTGATTTTTAATCTTATCAGGTTATAAAATAAAATGTATTATATTTTTTGAATAAACAGTTTACGATTACACAGAGAATCATAAAAAAGGACTCAACCTGGAATTATAAGTCACTTTGTTTCTTAAAAACAATATTATATTCAAATCAACTAACCAATCTCAAAATGAAAAAACATCTATTAATCAGTTTCTTTCTAATTTCAAATTTACTGGCTTTTGGTCAGGACATTACAGGTGAATGGAACGGGACTTTAAAGGTACAGGGCATTCAACTGAGGCTTGTCATGCACATAACTAAAACCGATTCAGTCTATAGTGCTACTATGGATAGTCCCGATCAGGGAGCAAAGGATATTCCAATGAGTAAAGTCATCTTTGAAAATTCTGTTTTGAATATCGAAATGCTTGCAGCCAATATTAAATACACCGGGAAATTAGACAGTACAGGTGTTGTAATTGGAACATTTAGTCAGGGCGGACAATCTTTCCCGATGAACTTAAGCCGTAAAGCAGTAGAGAAAGTAGTAATCAGAAGACCACAGGAACCATCAAAACCATATCCATACTATTGTGAAGAAGTGACTTTTACGAACATGAAAGATAATATTACTTTAGCCGGAACATTGACCCTACCAGCAAAAGAAGGCAAATTTCCGGTTGTGGTATTAATTACGGGAAGCGGACCTCAGAATAGGGACGAAGAACTGATGGGTCATAAACCATTTCTGATATTATCGGATTATCTAACCCGGCATGGAATTGGGGTATTACGCTATGATGATCGCGGATCTTTCGCTTCGAAAGGTAATTTTGCAAAAGCCACCACATTCGACTTCGCTAGGGATGTCGAAGCAGCTGTCGGTTATTTAAAATTACGCAAAGAGATTGATAAAAAAAATATCGGGCTGATCGGGCACAGCGAAGGTGGCATCATTGCACCCATCGTTGCTGTAAAAGATAAAGATGTCAGTTTTATAGTTTTAATGGCGGGGACAGCCATTTCGGGCGGTGATATTCTTCTTTTACAACAGGAATTAATCGGACGTGCCTCAGGGATCAAAGAAGAAGAGTTGAAAATGACAGCCGACATAAACCGGGAAGTCTATAAAATTATCCGTAATACTCCGGACACCACTAAATTAAAAGTTGAAATAAAAGATTATTTAAAACCCCGTATCAACGAGATCCCGGGATTAATAATTCCGAAAGGGATGACCGGTGATGAAGTAATTCAAAGTCAGATTGGCATAATCACTTCACCCTGGATGTTGAACTTTATAAAATATGATCCGGCGCCCATGCTGGAAAAAGTGAAATGCCCGGTATTGGCAATAAACGGAAGCAAGGATATACAAGTGCCATCCGTAGTAAACTTACCTGCCATTGAAAATGCCCTGAAAAAAGGAGGTAACAAACATGGTACCATTATAGAATTACCTGGTCTGAACCATTTGTTTCAGGAATGTAAAACCGGATTACCCAAAGAATATAGTGAAATAGAACAAACGATTTCACCGGTAGCATTGAAAACCATTACAGAATGGATCATTAATATTGTCAGGTAATTACTTCTATACATTCTTTTCAAATTTAAATTTTTCAAACTATCAACCGGATGTGGTTGCATTTTGTTTCGAACAAAATGATGGCATTCAAGGTCAGAGAATCTTTTGTGATAATTAAGTACATTTCATCGTATCTTTGCACAGTGTCTATCCTGACTCTTAGATTGTCTTACTTACAAGTCCTATGAGTGATGAAAAATTGACCGCCGTTTTAGAATAAAACCTGCCAATGATAGCAGCTGAATCAAATAAGAAGGGTGATAACCAAGCGAGTAGTTTTTTCTTCAACTGTAGTAATAAAAAAATTGTGATAATCGCCTATCACTATTAAGCATAAATCAGAGCATTAGAACTGACTAACCACCTAAAAAGACTGATGAATTGAACAGTCATTTTAGAGAACAGCAATTATTAAATTAACACAAAACATGACAACCCAACTTTCTGACGAAAATATAAAACAACATATCAAGGAACAGATTGCATACAACAGTGGAAAAAATCTACTTGCTGACGAGCAGATGAATTCATTGCAATTTATTGAAGTCAGTCAATCCCTTGTGGAAAAAATACAACAAATGGATGCGGATACGGAGAGAGAAATGATTAATTTCTTAGCCGATGAAGCGCTTCAGGAATTTTGCAGGGTAAATCAGTATTTCGCATTCAACGCCGAATCGGTAATCGAATTAAAAGCAATATACAGTGAACTAAATCAGAAAATCAGGAAGCTGAATACCGATGCGTCACAACCGGAACTGAATGCTGTTAGTCATGAACATTACCTGAATCTTTGCAACTGGTTAGTTCATACGAATGCTTTTGCCGGTAAAATGTATTCGGGCGATCAGGAATATGCGGTACCGGTAGCCTGCTCGGAATACCCACCCGACTTGCAACTCAGTATCCTGAATATCGATTTAAAACTCTTAATTGAACCGGTGCTGGACATTGGGTGTGGGCGTGAGCTGAATCTGGTAAATTATCTGCGCGACAATGGAATTGAGGCCTATGGAATTGACAGATTCGACAATGATAATCCTTATTACTTCAAAACCGACTGGCTGGAATATAATTTTGACATTCAGAAATGGGGAGGCCTGATCAGTAACCTCGGATTCTCAAACCATTTTGTCCATCACAACCAACGGGCTGATGGTAATTTCCGTGGATATGCCAATAAGTACATGGAAATTCTTAACTCATTGAAAACCGGCGGCTCATTTTATTATGCTCCCGACCTGCCCTTTATTGAAAAGCATTTGGATAAAACCGACTATCTTTTCACCGGATACACAATTGATGGATATGTATTTAAATCAAGCCGGGTAACCAGGTTATGAAGAAGAGGTAAGAGGTAAGAGGTAAGAAATTAGGAATGAGTTGGTAGTTTGTCCAACGGTTAGCTTATTTATATAAATATCTAAACCTGATGTTCAATGTATTTTACACTCTTCTGTTAGCTATCTTGATTTATAAAGAGGATAGAGAGGTCGGAATTTTATGAGAGCTAAGACAAAAGACAAAGAACACCGATCTTCGAACGTTGTGCACGAAACACTGTAGTCTGTCTATCTTTTTTATTTTTCTATCTTTCCAATCAACTCTCACTTATCACTTAAATTCTTTTTTTCTTCTAATCAACATTTTCTCGCCTACTTCCTTTTAGACACCTCTTTTTACCTCAACACTCATTCCACTTTACCTCTTTCTTTCCTACTACCAACTACTTACTTATTCCTAATTTCTTACCTCTTACCCCTTACCTCTCATTTCTATTCCAAGAAAAGAATGTTTCCCTAAAAATGATTATCTTTGCACTCCAAAATAGTAAATGGTAAATGAATAAATAGTAAATAATATAATGGCAAAAGAATTAAAAGAACTCACTTCGCGCAGCGAAAACTACTCCCAGTGGTACAACGATTTAGTAATTAAAGCTGATTTAGCCGAAAGTTCTGCTGTTCGCGGATGTATGGTCATCAAACCTTACGGATATGCTATCTGGGAAAAAATTCAGGCTGAACTGGACCGTATGTTTAAAGAAACAGGTCATGTAAATGCTTATTTCCCGTTGTTTATTCCTAAATCTTTTCTTAGCAAAGAAGCCGAGCATGTTGATGGTTTTGCTAAAGAATGTGCTGTAGTAACCCACCACCGTTTGATGGCAAGCCCTGATGGCAAAGGATTGATTGTAGATCCCGAAGCTAAACTGGAAGAAGAACTGATTGTCCGTCCCACTTCCGAAACCATTATATGGAGCACGTATAAAAACTGGATTCAATCCTACCGCGATTTACCTATTTTGATTAATCAATGGGCCAATGTAGTTCGTTGGGAAATGCGTACCCGGTTATTCCTTCGTACAACTGAATTTCTATGGCAGGAAGGGCATACAGCTCATGCTACCGAAGCAGAAGCACTGGAAGAAAGCCGCAAAATGTTAGAAGTATATGCCGACTTTGCCGAACGGTTTATGGCTATGCCTGTAGTTAAAGGTATTAAATCGGCCAACGAACGGTTTGCAGGGGCTGTTGAGACATTCTGTATAGAAGCGTTAATGCAGGATGGTAAAGCTTTACAGGCTGGTACCTCTCATTTCCTGGGTCAGAATTTCGCCAAGGCTTTCGATGTTACTTTTGTGGATAAAACCAATAAGATGGATTATGTATGGGCTACATCATGGGGAGTATCTACCCGCCTGATGGGAGCATTAATCATGACTCATTCCGATGATAACGGATTAGTGCTACCTCCAAACCTGGCACCTTTTCAGGTCGTTATTGTGCCTATTTATAAAAACGAAGAACAACTGTCCGCCATCTCCGAGAAAGTGGCTGAAATCACCTCTAAACTCAAAACATTGGGTATTTCTGTGAAGTATGACAACAACGACAATAAGAAACCGGGGTGGAAATTTGCAGAATATGAATTGAAAGGTGTTCCTGTTCGTTTGGCAATGGGCGCACGTGATCTTGAAAACGGAACTGTCGAAGTTGCCCGCCGTGACACCCTGACCAAAGACACCGTATCGCTTGAAAACATTGACCAGTATATTGCGGAACTGTTGAAAGACATTCAAACCAATATTTACCAGAAAGCATTCGATTACCGCGCTTCTGTAACCCGTGATGTAAACTCGTACGAAGAGTTTAAAGTGGAAATAGAAAAAGGCGGTTTCCTAATGTGCCACTGGGATGGAACTCCCGAAACGGAAGAACTGATCAAGGAAGAAACTAAAGCTACTATCCGCTGTATTCCGTTGAATGGCGATACAACTCCCGGATTCTGCATGGTGACAGGAAAACCATCAGCTCAACGGGTAATATTTGCAAGAGCTTATTAATTACTGCAACTTATTGATATTAAAAAGGACAGGTCGGTGATCTGTCCTTTTTGCTAGTATAAATTCAGGTACTTACTATTGTGGGGTCTCTTCATCATTTGGTATAATGAATTCGAATATTGAAATGGCATTCAATTAATTGGAATAACAAAAAGAAAAACCCCTGAATCAAAAGATCCGGGGGCTTTTTTATAATCCAATATTTTTATTTATGCTTTCCATTTCTGAGTGATTTAGGTGATCCGAACCAACTGCAACCCAAACAATAGATGACAGTCAAATCAAATCCGGCCATCGAGACATCCCCATGTACAGGAATAACTTCCAATAGTTCGTTTACATTAACCAGTACATTTTCATTCAAATCATTTTTTACGAAAAAACGTTCGATATCGCATTGTGGGCATTTCAGATTTCTCATTTGTTGCGATTTAAAGTAACACTATATCCATTTTAGTTTTTCTCATCTTTATTGACTTTCTCCGGTACTTTTAATGTATTTAAATCCTGCACAGGTTTATCAATCAGGTGTTCAACAACTACTGCCTCCGAGACTACAACTTTTGCAATGCTGACTGCATTTGTAACTTCGATCAGTTCATGATCGTCACAACGGAATACACGTCCGGGAAATTGATTCATCCAGTTCAGATTATGGGTAGCCATTATTACTGTCGTGCCCGATAATCGTATATTGTATAAAAGTTCCACCAATTCCCTGCCAGTTTCAGGATCGAGGTTACCGGTCGGTTCATCTGCCAGAATCATTTCAGGAGAATTAAGCAGGGCGCGTGCAATAACAATGCGTTGTTGTTCGCCACCTGAAAGCTGGTGAGGCATTTTATTCCCTTTAGTACTCATTCCTACCTGAGTGAGTACATTCTCTATTTGATCTTCAATAACCTTTTGATCCATCCAACCTGTAGCGCGTAATACGAAATCCAGATTTTGATTTACTGTCCGATCGGTTAATAGTTGAAAATCCTGAAATACGATTCCGATTTTACGACGAAGATAGGGAATTTCCTGTCTCTTCACAGCTTTCAAATCATATCCTAAAGCACCCGCTACCCCATAAATAATTGGGATTTCATGATAAATTGATTTTAACAGTGTACTTTTACCACTACCCACTTTTCCAAGTAAATAGACAAATTCGCCTGAATGTATTTCAAGTTGAATATCTCTAAGTACCAACATTTCCTGCTGGTACAGATCAACATCCACATATTTTATCAACAGCTTATTTTCCATTTTGATAAATTGAGAATTGTAAATTATTTGTGTCTTTTCTTTAATTCCCTGGCTAAATCGTCAAGGGAATACCCTTTCGAAGTAAGCAGAACAATTAAATGATACACCAGATCAGAAGCTTCGTAAATAAATCCTTCCTCTGTACCGTTTGTAGCTTCTATTACCGTTTCAACGGCTTCTTCACCCACTTTTTGAGCCATGCGGTTCACTCCTTTTTTGAACAACGAAGTCGTATACGAACCTTCGGGCATTTCTTTAAAACGTACAGTGATAAAATCCTGCAGGTATTTAAGGAAAGTAATATCCGTGTCGTTGCTTTCGCCCCAACAGGTATCTGTTCCGGTATGACAGACAGGACCTACCGGATTTACTTTAATCAATAGGGTGTCGTTATCACAATCGGGTTTAATGGAAACAACATTCAGAAAGTTACCACTTTCTTCACCTTTGGTCCATAAACGGTTTTTTGTACGGCTAAAGAAAGTTACCTTTCCTGTTTCCTGAGTTTTTGCCAATGATTCTTCGTTCATATAACCCAACATCAAGACTTTGGATGTCAATTCATCCTGTATTATTGCGGGAACTAAACCGGCCATCTTTTGAAAATCTATGTTCATTTTATTTGGATTTTATGTATCTGACTATTAGAGTGCGAAATTACAAAAAATAGCTCTAATTCGAGTAGAAAAGTATATAAATTAATGTTTTGATTTAAATAGTCGGGAAATAAAAAAAACGCCGTTCAATAAATTGAATGGCGTTTTTAGGAATTGAATGACTTTTATTTTCTTTTATATTCAGAAAAAGTATAGGCATATTCATTATTTTTGTCGGCCGGATGATCTTCATGGCTCACTTCTTCCCATTGATTAAAATCAATAGCCGGGAAATAAGTATCCGCAGCAAAATCCTGGTGTATCCAGGTGATATACATGTAATCGACTTTATCAATGCTCTGTCGGTACACTGTAGCTCCACCAATTATAAATACCTGTTCTTCGTGTTCGCACAGAAATAATGCATCCTCGAGTGAATCGGCTTCAAAATAGCCTTCGTTTACACCCTCTGACATGACCGACGTCAAAACAACATTCTTACGGTTTGGAAGCGGTCCATTGGGCAGACTTGCAAAGGTACGTTTTCCCATCACTATGACATGACCTGTGGTAAGTTTTTTAAAATGACTGAGGTCTGCCGGTAGATACCAGGGTAGATTATTTGATTTCCCAATTGCGTAATTATCGGCAACTGCGGCTATAATTGATATTTTTGACATAGTGTTAGTTTAAAAAACCTTTCAAAACAACAGCCTTCTTTAAGACCGAATTGCAAAATTACTAAAAAAGTATTGACATTCTATTCTTAATTTCCACTTTTAATTCATCTATTTTTTATCGGTCTGTTTATTTAACTGCTTAAAAGTTTATTAAACAGCTACAATTCCTTTTATATGTGGGTGAGGATCGTAATTTATTAATTCAAAATCTGAATACTGAAAAGAGAACAAATCAGTCACATTGGGATTAATCAACATGGTGGGTAACTTCCGGGGTTCACGGGTCAGTTGTAGTTTAACCTGTTCCAAATGATTGCTGTAAATATGAGCATCACCCAGGGTGTGTACAAAATCTCCGGCTTTCAGTCCTGTAACCTGTGCCATCATTTGTAACAACAATGCATAAGAAGCAATATTAAAGGGAACACCCAGAAAGATATCCGCACTGCGTTGATAGAGTTGCAAACTCAACCGGCCATCTGCCACATAAAACTGAAAGAATGCATGGCAGGGTGGTAAATTCATATTCGGAATATCAGCCACATTCCAGGCACTGACGATAATACGTCGTGAATCGGGGTTGTTTTTAATGGTGTTAATTGCTTCGGTGATCTGATCAATATGTCCACCTGTATAATCGGGCCATGATCGCCACTGATAACCATAAATATGCCCCAGATCGCCGTTGTCATCAGCCCATTCATTCCATATTTTCACTCCATTGTCCAGTAAGTATTTAATATTGGTATCCCCGTTCAGAAACCACAACAGCTCATGAATTATTGATTTCAAGTGGAGCTTTTTAGTCGTCAGGCAGGGAAATCCATCATCCATATTAAATCGCATTTGATGTCCGAAGACACTGATGGTGCCTGTTCCTGTGCGGTCTTCTTTATGGACACCTTCAGTTAATACACGGTTTAATAGATCTATATATTGTTTCATAAAACACGAATTAAAAACGAATTACACTAATTTTAAAATTTACTATCACTATTTTATCCGGAGAATCCTTTTGAATTCATCTTTCAACAAACCACAAATCCTTCAAACCCTTCAAACTCTTCAAACTCTTCAAACGCGGAACGCGGAACGCGGAACGCGGAACGAAAACTCAATACAACTTGTACGTCGTCTTTAATACCCGGAATTCTGTACGACGGTTGATTTGATTGATGATTGCCTGTTGATCGGCAGTTAATTTGCTAACATAGCTTTCATCCATCACATCATTCTCTTTCAGGAATGCATATTTATCAGCCAGATCAGCATCAACCACCACCGGTTTCTCTTCACCGTTACCCACAGAAGTCAATCTATCCGAAGCTATTTTTCTCGAGATTAAGTAATCCACAACCGATTTAGCCCTTTTTTGTGACAGAATCTTGTTTGATTCATTATTCCCGACATAATCAGTGTTTGCACTGATCTCGATCGTGATATTCGGATTATCATTTAATATCTTCACGAGCACCTGCAATCCACTTTCCGATGCCGGAGTCAATTCCCACTTACCGAATTCATAGAATATATTTTCAAGTTGAATTGGTTTGGATATTGCCGACAGCTGAAAATTCACTGTATAGATTTTACTATTGGTCAATCCCTGAGTCGACACCTTATTTTTTTGGTTCAGGTAACCACGCGACGAAGCCAGCATGATACAATCCATATCTTTATCGAGCTTGATGCGATACGTGCCATCTTTTTTGGCTTGTACCCGTGCATTGACTCCTGAAGTGCTCACCAGTCGAATCACCGCATCGGGCAGAGCAGTTCCTTTTTCATCCACAACCTTCCCTTCTACACCATAAGCCAGTTCGGGCAATTCAAAACTCCAGATGGCATCATTGCCTTTCTTTTCGTTTCTGTTTGAAGAGAAATATCCCTTTTCAGTTCCTCCTGAAAATGTTATACCAAAATCATCACCGGATGAATTGATAGGCATACCCATATTTTCGACACTCCAGCCTCCGTTTTTTTTAGGAGTAGCCTTGAAAATATCCAGTCCGCCAAAACCGGGACGTCCGTTTGAAGCAAAAAACAATGTACCATCGGCACGTACACTTGGAAACATTTCATCGCCTGAAGTATTTATTTCAGGACCGAGGTTTTCTATAAATTTACATTCTCCGTTTGAAAGGGTAGCTTTCCAGATATCTTTGCCACCAAGCCCCAGTTTTGAATCGGAAACAAAATAGAGTGTCTGTCCGTCCGGTGACATAGCCGGATGAGCTACCGATATCGTACTGTCTTTAAAGATCTTTATTTTTTGAGGCGTGCTCCAGGTACCACCGGCCCTGTTTGTCAGTAGTATTTCAGTACCTCTTACGCCATCAGCCACATAGGGTGACCGGGTATAATACATAACTTTTCCATCGGCACTAAACGAACTAACCCCTTCATCATTAATGGTATTCACTTCCCCTTCCAGTATTTCGGGAGTATCCCATTTTCCGGCTGAATTTTTACGGGCCATAAACAAATCGTTATTTGGCAAGCCTGTAATGGCACTGCTTTTTTGCATGGTCTTTTTACTAAAGGGACGGTTAGAAGTAAAAACCAACAAATCGGCACTGGTTCCCATGAACGAAGGACTAAAACTGGAAGAACGACGCGTATTAAATTCAATGGAACGTTTTACCGTATACCTGCTTGGATCACTTTTCCATTCAGCAACAAATTTGCACGATAATAATCCGTTTTTCGCTACAACATTTGATGTATCTTTAGTAAGATAGATGGAATAATTCTTAGCAGCATCCACATATTTTTCATTTCGTTGTAACACCTGAGCTAACCGTAAATAGACTATCGAATCGGAATAATTATACCGTATGGCATTCAGATAGGCTTGTTCTGCCCTACCCTGGTTCGTCAGCCTGTAACATTCCGCCTGCCGGAATGCAATCTTTCCACGTTGCGCTTTTTGCTTTGAATCAAGTGAAGAATAAACTCTCTTATACAGATTTCCAGCTACATAATATTCACCAATTCCATACCGGGTATCAGCTTTTTTAATGAGTCCTTTTATCCCGCATCCCTGCAAAATCAGGACTGCAATAAAAATAAAATATACAGATGATTTAATTCGCATTTTGTAAATTCTTTGTTTGAATATACTTGTTTGTATAGTTTGAAAGTTTGAAAGTTTGATGTTTGAAAGTTTGATGTTTATAAGATAAACGCAATATTTTCAAGATACTGCGAAAGGAATTCTTGTTTAATATCAACCAAATCAATTTACTAACTAATTTAATCAACCAATTAACTCAATCTACCAATCAACCAATTAACTTAATCAACCAATTAACTCAATCAACCAATCAACTTAATCAACTAATCCTTCAACTCATGAATCACCAGTCCCGAACGCAGTTTAGGTTCAAACCAGGTCGTCTTTGGAGGCATAATATTACCGGTATCGGCAATCGTAATCAGTTGATCCATCGATACAGGATAAAGTGCCAGTGCTACACGCATCTCGCCGTTATCCACCCTTCGTTTCAATTCATCCAATCCCCTTATTCCACCAACAAAATCGATCCGTTTATCACTTCTCAGGTCTTTAATCCCAAGGACTTCATCCAGTATCAGATTCGAAGAAATGGTGACATCCAGTACCCCGATCGGATCATTATCCTGATAAGTTCCTGCTTTAGCTGTTAATGAGTACCAGTTTCCCGACAAATACAACGCAAAATTATGTAATTTATTGGGTTTATAGTTTTCTTTTCCTTTCAATTCCACTTCAAAATTCAGGGATATTTTCGACAGCAATGCTTCGTCACTCAAACCATTCAGGTCTTTTACCAACCGGTTGTAATCGATGATGTTTAATTGATTATCCGGAAAACAAACTGCCATAAAATAGTTATACTCTTCCTCCCCGGTATGGTTGGGGTTTTGTTCCCGTTTTTCAATGCCAACCAGCACTGCCGCAGCACTCCGGTGATGACCATCAGCTATGTACAACGAAGGTATGGAGGCAAATAGTTCAGTAATACGGGCAATGGTGTCGGTATCATCAATAATCCAGAATTGATGACCAAATCCATCCCCCGGAGCAATAAAATCGTATTCCGGAACCCCCTTTACAACTTTTGCAACAATTCCATCCAGTTCATCCCGATGGGGGTACGCAAAAAATACAGGTTCAATATTGGCGTTATTCACCCGGACATGCTTCATACGGTCTTCCTCTTTATCCCGGCGTGTCAATTCATGTTTTTTGATATCACCTTCAATATAATCATCCACCGAAGCACATACCACCAGCCCATATTGTGTTTTACCATTCATTGTCTGGGCATACACATAATATTTTTCTGATTCGTCCTGTACCAACCATCCCTTTTCTCGAAATGCGGCAAAATTATCGGCTGCTTTGGCATACACTTTATCGTCATGCTCATCGGTACCGCGAGCAAAATCTATTTCCGGTTTAATAATATGATACAGTGACATCGGATTCCCTTCTGCCTCACTGCGGGCTTCTTCGGAATTCAATACATCATAGGGGCGTGAAGCCACTTTTTCAACAAGGTTCTTAGGAGGACGAATGCCTTTAAATGGTTTAATTACAGCCATAATATTGGGGTTAAGCGTTAATTTTATTTTCTGCCACAAATGTACAAAAATTCTTTCAAAATGAACATATGGAAATCAATCTGATGATTGATACTACATACGGTTACAGGAATCATTACCGAATTATTACAAATGATTATTTTGATTCCCATTTCTCAAAACAGGACTAAATAAAACAAAGCCGGTTGAATCTCTTGAATAGAATTCAGCCGGGCTATTTTTTAAATAAAACAATTTCATAAATTATTATATCTTTCCTTCGTGTAAATCCCGGATAGGGAAGCACATTTCGAAATCATTCCAAATTATATCTCAAAAATAAATTGCAGAATGAACCCTGTCAATTGAATCTGAAGATAGTTGAAGTACCTGAATAAATGCATTATTCAATTTAAGTAAAAGTAGATATTTTTGATCTGCTTGATCAGATACAAAAGCTTACATTTCAGCGCATTGTCTATTATTAATTGTTCATTATTAATTACTTATATATGATTTCATACTCTCCATGGGTAGTTTATGAAAACTCAAGTATCATTCCCGGGTCTATATTAAATTCTTTGTATAATCGTTTTGCCATTCGCATGGAAACATGGCGTTTCCCAGTCATAATCTGGCTAAAGGTCGATTCTTTTACATCAAGTAAAACAGCTGCCTGACGTTGCTTTAGGTTTCTTTTTTCCATTTCCTTTTCAATTGAAACCACTAACGGAGATTTGAATTTTAAGTTGGTGAATGTCATGTATATACTTTCATAATCTGCACACATTCGACCTGTAGGACCAATTTCCCTGATATACTCGTTATCTGCACCAGGTTCATTTAAAGAACCATTTTTCAGTTGCGTCATCAATTAAAGAATCATTATAATCGGACACTTTTTTATTCAATTCAAGTGTTTGAATATCTTCAATATCAAGAAATTTCTTTATCATATTCAATCCCTCCATTCTATTTATATCGTTCGTGCATTTATCTTATTATATTCAGAGTGTATACCTACAAATATGATTGTAAATACATCTCCAATAAAAATTAGTACTGCAATAATCCGGTAATTATTTCCCTTTATGTTAAAACCATATCTTTCGTTACTAACGTAATCTACCGAATTAAAATCGGCTTAAATATCTGTTAAATTATGCCATTGAGCATCTTTGACAATATCAATAAACTTTTGCAAAGCTTTGGCTGAATATGCATGCCTTTTTTCGAATTTATCCAATAGATATTTATTCTTTATTCTCATTTTCAGCTGTTCTTTATGCAAACATACTATATCATTTGCAAAATGTGAAGTATTTATATTTTTTTATGCAGGGACGAATAATTTTTACGATTTATTTCTATACAACACGCTCTATAACTTTAAATCAATTGATAAACAGGTTTATTTCGTCTGATTCAGAAGGGATTCTTTTTCTGAAAACAAAATAAATGAATACTATAGTCAGCACTAAAAGAACAGCAGAAACTACAGAACCTTCGAATCCGAACTTACCTCCATTCCAGATATTAGCTGCATTATATCTGGTCACAAGTAGAGTCGGAATTTCAATACCACTCACATGAAAACCAAAGATGGGTCCCTGAAAGAAATTCCAACTAAAATGCAAAGCAATCGGAAACCAAAGTTTTTTAGTGTAAATGTAAGGAAGTCCAAGTAATATCCCAGAAAGGAATATGATTATTAAGCCCACAAAGTTAACATCTGAATTTGCTACATGCATCAAACTAAATATCAGGGATGAAATTACCAATGCTACATATTTATCAAATGAAACCATTAAATTATTCAGGATATAACCTCTTGCAAATACTTCTTCGGCAACAGCTACAAAAACAAACATGGTAAAACTGTTCATTAAATCGAATGCATTGAATTGGAATTTTACATATTCAATCTGGTTCGTTACTATTAAAACAATAAAACCAAACAACATAATTACAAAGCCCAAAACACAACCGAGAATCAAGTCCCTGCTAATGAATCCTTTTATAAATCCGATACTTGCAAAAGTTTTTTTATCTACTTTTCTTCGAAACAGCCACACAACCCCGACAATGCCCACCATAGACATAAAGTATATGATATTCAATTGGAAGGCCGACTTCTGACTACCTCTGTTGTTATGAAAGTCAACACCCGCAAGCAACATCCCGATTGCCTGAAATATTATAAGAAAGATTAGGTAAGGGATTACTATTTTAAGAATATTTTTCCAACCCTCACTTCCATTTGTTTTTACGATTTCCATAAATTTTCAATTATAATTGTCTGATTTTAAAAATTATTTTATTTTCACATGCATCATTCTAATTTTCTTTTTCCATTCTGGATTGTTTCAAGCCCTGAGGGAAGCACTTACCTGAACTAATCACATTCTGCAATTGATAAGACCTGTACAAAAGAGGCTAAGTGTGCTCAAAGTGTTATAAGATGTATTTTTAAATCCATTTCGTTGTTCAATTCTGTTAATTGCATCCAGTGAAGCTTGTCCGATTTGTTTATCGGTGTCATCTCTGAAAGTTTAAATTTTCACTAATATATCGTTCCCTTGATGTGCAATTAAGCCTAAAGTTCGAATGGTTTCCCAACGGATTGCAGGTTGTGAATGTTTCAAAAAAGGCAGAATTATTAGTGTCACCTCTTCGCTTTCGGTTGCACTTAAAGCTCTTATTGTCTTCCAAAGTAAAAAATCATCGTGTTGGTTTTCTTCTAAAATCATTTTCAAACGTTCTAAAATCTTCACATCTTTTGTTTCATGTAAAAGTCCGCCTAATGTGTCAATAATTTGTGACAATAAATAGTTGTCTTTTGTTGTTGAAAGTTCAATGAGTTTGTCGACAGCACTTTCGCCAATGCGGATTAATGTTCTGGCAACAATATCTCTTGTCAATGGATAACTTTTTTTCTCGAAATATTTTTCAGGCAGTTTAATCTCCTGATTGTTACCTATCCTACCCAGAAGTAGTGAAAGTGGCTCTACACTTTCTTTTCCAATACTTATTAATGCTTCGCAAATTGCAATCTTTGAATACAGTGCCTTTTCTGATGTTAATGCTTCGCAGAGTCTTTCTACAAATTCTTTCGCTTTTCTTTGTCCTAACAAAGTCGCACCGATTGTTCTTTCGGTTGATAATTTCGACTGTAATAAATCCGCGGACTCTTTGTTTGAAAGTGTCGAATATTCAATGGATAGTGAACTGTCAATTTGACCCCGTTTTTGTCTGGCAATATGTAAATTCTCTTTATTCAACATTCGTATTCAAGGGTAAATAAGTAATTAATAATTATTAATGGACAATTAATAATTGGCAGAGTACTGGTATTAAAAACTATTATAGATTGGCAGACAGATCATTAAATATCTACAATTATTTAGTTGAAATATTCTATTGTAAATATTCTGATTATTTAGTAAACTGTTTTTAAAAGTAAGTTCTGATTATTTTTTACACATAATGTACTACTATATAAACACATGGAACTACTTAGCTACAAACTGGCACTTCAATTCTTTCAGCCGGTGAAATTCTGGTTTTTTAATTTCCCTACCGTTTAATTTGAAAGCTTCCTGAGCGTCTTTTTTTATTTTTGTTTTAAAAAATCACCATCGATGATCATCACTTTTACCCCATGTTCTGTACTTGACCGATGAGAACTCAACTCATCAGTTACGACATAAGTCATTCCTTTTGTTAGAATAAATGTCTCGCCACTTTGTAATTCGCTGACAAATTCGCCTTCCAGACAATGTACAATATGTCCCTTTTTACACCAATGGTCGGCTAAATAACCTTTCGAATATTCTACAATGCGGACTCTTAATCCTGAGAATTCTACAGTCTGCCAAAAAGCAGTTCCACTTTCTCCGGAATGTTCTGTTTTAGGTATCGTATTCCAGTCTATTGTTTGAAATGGGATATTGAGAGTAGTATTCATTTGTCTGTTTTATTAAATCTATGTATCAACAGTAAATCCCTGATAAATTTTCATCCTGTACTTAGTTGTTTTTTTCAAATTCAATCAATTCAATTGGTGCCCCGTTGTGCTCAATCATGGCCACACGAATTCCC
>Ga0302292_1000074_pt1 | contig 69031 bp, 96 predicted proteins | sample III_Fen_N2_1_FD_194553 | JGI IMG/M metagenome (GOLD analysis project Ga0302292, IMG submission 194553) | Peat permafrost microbial communities from Stordalen Mire near Abisko, Sweden - III_Fen_N2_1 | ecosystem: Environmental > Terrestrial > Soil > Wetlands > Permafrost | place: Sweden: Abisko...
GGTTCTAGGGAGAAGAGTGGAATTTCTCAGGGCTCATGGATCGGTTTTAACACTGAAAATTAGTACAATAACCTGTTTAAAAACATCTTTCTACTGGAAAAGTCTGAGATTACAACTAACTAATAAAAGGGGATAAGAAAACCCCGGGTTATGAAATCAATTATGTGTCCTTTAATCGATAATCTATGAAATCTATTTTTGTTTATCGATTTTGAAAAAGAATGGAAAAGCGGATACATATCAGTAAGATCTGGAAGATGATGGAAGAAAAGGACCGACTGGGAAAGCCGAAACCTTTTACTTTCAGGTATGCAAAAATGAACGGTGAAATTGAAACGTACAAAGATGCAACCATGACAAGTATTCACAGCAAGGGTGTAACGGTAAATATCATGCCGGCAGGTGAGAAAGTTCCGCATACATTCCGTAAAATATTGATTCTAAGGTTTAACGAATTTAAAGTTTATCTATAATGGCTAAGAATACAAAGGGTGCTTCTGAGGTTTTTGATTTTGGTGAAAGTGCATTCCTGGCGGGTGGTGCTGCCATGGTGATCATGACCGACAGCCGGGATATGGTGGGCGATGTGAATACTCCTACCCAGGACTTTACTTTCAAAAGTGCTAAGGAACCGGTGAAGTTTGTACGACGTGGTGCAAACAATAAACTCCCCATTGAAGTGATGGAGAAAGTTTATGCCCAGACTACCGTTGGTGCCAACATAGAATTTAATTCTAAGATGGCGTATGGTGATGGGATAATGGTGATGAAGAAAGTCAAGGATCCCATAACCGGTGACATAAAGCTTCAGGAACAATTGCCATCCGATTACCCTGAGATATTTAAATTTCTTGAGGACAATAATTATATCAACAGCCAACAGGAATGGGCGAATGATCTATCCGTATTTTATGAAAGTTTCTGTGAAATCATTCTGGAAGCCGGTAGCAATAAGATTTATTCTATACAACCGGTTGAATCAATAAATAGCCGTGTATCGCTGGTAAGTCCTACAAGTGGTAAAATAGAGTATCATGGGTTTTGCCTGGACTGGCCAAATGCGTCTGCAGAAAAAATAAAACTTACACCCCTGTTGGATCGTCGTATTTTCCTAATGGATTTAAAACGCCGGTTGGGATTAGAACTGGATCCTACAACGAAAAAGAAATCGGTAGTAAAGGATAAATCTTTTATGCTTCAGCTGATGCTTCCAACTCCGGGACGGTATTACAATGGTAAACCATATTGGTGGAGCATATTTACTGACTGGTATGATTTTGCATGTGCTATCCCGGCATTTAAAAAGGCATTGCTTAAGAATCAAATGGTACTGAAGTATGATGTGAAGATCAATATCACCTTCTGGGATAAACTCTTCAAACAGGAAGCAATTACTGAACCTGAAGCAAAGAAAGTACGACGTGCAAAGTTCCTGACCGATATGAATAACTTTCTGTCAGGTGGTGAAAATGCCGGTAAATCGTTCGTCTCTCATTTTGAATACGATAAAATTAAGGGCTATGAAATCAATGATATCATTATAAAAACCATTGATAGTTTTTTCAAAGGTGGTGAATATATTGATGACTCTGAAGAGGTGACTAACATTATCAGTGGTGCCATGGGTGTACATCCTTCTATTGTTGGTGCCACTCCGGGCAAAGGTAAATCAATCAACGGTACTGAAGCCCGGGAACTGTTTATCATTAAACAAGCTATGATGAAACCTATTCGTGACCTGTTGGTGGCACCGCTTTACCTGGTTAAGGCAATCAATGGTTGGGATCCGGATGTATTTTTTATTATTCCGAATATAATGCTCACCACATTGGATCAGGGAACCGGGGCGGTGAAGGCAATAGGAAATCAAAAAGTTTAATTATTTACTATTTATTCATTTACTATTTACTATTTACCATGGGCGCAATCATTTCGACAATTGATCAGTTATGTAAGACTGTAAAGATAAATAAGAGTATTCCGTTTGATGTTGTGGAACCTTTCCTGACTACGGCGCGTGATATTTATCTGGTTCGGTACCTGGGTGTAGAGATGGTGGAAATACTTGAATCGGAAGAGACTCCGGAACGGGCAGTAAAATTACTGAAGCTCGTTCAAAATGCATTGGGACCATTGGCCATTTGGTTGGGAACGGCAGAGTTATCGATACGGTTTAGTGATTCAGGGTTTACAGTATCAAAGAGTGATGCTGCAACCGGGTTTGTTCCGGCCAGTGATACAAAAATAAGCAAGGTGGAAGAAAGCCTGGAGCGTCGTGGTTTTCAATATCTGGATGCAGTGCTTGAATATCTCGAAACGAATGCAGACCTGTTTCCGGAATGGAAAGAAAGCCGGTATTATACGCTCCGGGGTGGTAACTACATTATCACTGCTACTCAGTTTCAGGAAATCGGACTGGTGGATATCGATTACAGCCGGTTGACTTTTGAAAGCCTTAGGTCAGTAATGGGAATGATTGAACTACGGTTCGTCAAAGAACTATTGAGTGATACACTGGATACTTCTCTTCGCAGTAAATTGAACGGACTGCCTACTCCTGCAGAAATACAACTGATTGCATCCGTTCGCCGGTTCGTGGCCTGCAAAACAGCTCAGATCATAACCAGTGAAGCGAGTAAGGCTAACCGATCGGGTAGTGATGTGAAAGAATATAAACCAATTATCCGGCCATTGTATGCGGATCCGAATGATAACGGGAATTTTTTCGCTGAACAATCGGGATATTATTTCAGTAAAATACAACAGTGCCTGGTGATTTATGGTGTGGAGTTTGGAATTGTTCCCCCGGAACCGGCAATGAATTGGAATGTGTTGGAGAATAAAATTTTTAATATGGAGGGTTAACACCTCACCCCCTAACCCCCCTTTCCCAAGGGAGAGGGGGACAAGACGCAGTATCTTTTATTTATCAACTTTAAATTATTTATATGATAGTTGCAAATGTTTCCGGAAATGAAGTTCTTTATAATGAAATTACGAAACAGTGGCATTTTATAGATGGTACAATTTCAGATAAAAATAATATTCGAGGTTGTGTTCGATGTGGAAAACTACCTACTGTTGATGGTCATGATTCGTGTATTGCAAATTTACCTGGAGTTAAAAATGCTTGTTGTGGACATGGTGTAGAGGATGGATATATTCAATTTGAAAATGGATTGGTATTAAGAGGCAGATTTTCTGTAGATCAAGATATAAAAACAATATCATAATCAACCAATCATGAGAATATTACATATTGAAAATTATAACTATCCGCTTCCGGAGAGCCTGAATGAGATGACAACTGATCAGTTGATATTTCTTTCGAAGTTGGTGGATAAGGTGATTCCTATTCAGGAGGTAAAGGTGAAGATGTTGTTTTGCTGTCTGGGTGCGAAGGTGAAGCGAATGAAGAATGCAGGGTATTACCGTATCCGGATTGAAAAGTTCGTATTTGCCATGACGGTGGAACAGGTGGCTGAAGTATCCGGTGCGTTTGATTATTTGTTTACTGATCCGGATAAAGAGGGACGTTGTTTTTTTGACTGCCGGTTAACGGTGAATCCATTCCCGAAAGTGAAGTTAGGATACAGAATAATATTTGGTCCTGCCGATGCATTGACTGACATTTGCTATAACCGGTATATTTATCTGGAATCGTATCATTCGGTCATGGAGAATAAACCGGAGGCTGTATATGCTTTTTTGGGATGCTTGTTTACCGACCCGCTCGCGAAAAAGCGAACGGGTCGAAATGAGTTTGATCCGAACAATCTACGCCTGGAACTTATGCAGAAAATAAAGCCGGAGGTAGTAGTATTGATGTGTTGGTATTACCTGGGAAGTATCCGGTTTATTGCGGATAAGTTTCCACGGATATTTAGTGGTGACGGTGAAGTAAGTACCGGAAGTGCATACGATGGACAACAGAAACTTATTGACTTTATTGCCAAAGGTGATCCGGCAAAGAAGAGAATGAATAAAGAAGATAATCTATATGATATATTGTATTCGTTGGATTATATGCTGGAGAAAGAGGAAGAGAAGACAACGACCCCCAACCCCTAAAGGGGGGTAAGACAAGAGAATAGTTTGTATAGTTTGATTTTTTTCGCCCTGTACTGGTCTGTGAAGATAGGTACAGGGTCTTTTTTTTTGTTGTTAATAAATTTACATATCTTTGCAGAATAATATTTATTAACCCTATAAAATAAAATGTTTATGAAAAAAATTATGTTAGTGGCTGTAATGGTGATGTTTTATTTAAGTATTTTTTCTCAATCACCAACTGATTCGATTAAGGCTAAATTTATGTATTGCGAAATTGTAGGCACTGGAAGTTTATTTAGTACTAAAGTAAAGATTGAAATTGATTATGGTCAGGAAGTAAGTTTTTGGAATCAAGCTAATGGAAGAACATTGAAAGATGAAACGGGAAATTCTATTAAATTTAATTCAATGGTTGATGCGTTGAATTTTATGGGGACTAAAGGATGGGAGTTTGTTCAGGCATACAACGTGCTTAAATCTAATCAGGATGTATATCATTGGTTATTAAAACAAGAGATAAAAAAATAAACTTTTAATCATAAAAAACTATGATTTGGATTATCATTATCATTACTGTAGCTATGCTTTTTCTTTTTATACAATCAAAAAAACCAGTTTATACAAATGAACCAGAACCGGAACCTTATGTCCATCGTGATTTTAGAACTGAGGCTATATTGAGAAATATAGAGTATATGGGTGACCCTGCCAAAGAGGTTGGTGATTTTACTATTGATGTTAAAGGTTTATTTTATAGAACCAAGAAAGCTCAGTTACGTGCATGTGAACTTGCTGAAACAGAAATATTGTTTTTAGAAATAGACAATAGAAATCAGCATGATAAAAATGCTATAAAAGTAAAAACGTTTGATGATATTTTTATTGGATATGTAGATGAATTTTATTCAAAGAAAGTTCGTCAAATGATTGATTCTAATTTTGAAATAGATTGTTTTGTAAGTTCTGTTTCATTGGATGATATACCATATGTCTCTATGCAATTATATTATTCTGGAAATAAACAACTAATTTAAAAAATAATTGTATTTTTATTTGGTAGATAAAAAAAAGTTTCGCACTTTTGCATCGCTGAATACAATTATAGGGCTTTAGGCCCACCAAACGAGGTGGTTTTTTTATGCCAAAAAATGAAACTTATTTAAAATATGGCGATGCCATATATCGAGCCGCTTAGAACGGTAATTGCCCTATGGTGTATTCAGCAGCGATATATGAGCATCGCTTTTTTATGCTCTAAAACTAAATGCTGAATACACCAAAATGACAACAACCACCATCCGCAGGCTACGTCCTGCAAAGCCTGTCAAGGGCAAAACAGTAAGCAGTGTAGAATCACTTGCCTTTCTGCGTGAATTTTATCTGGAAGTAAAACGCGAAATCAAAAAGCGCGAAACAATTATGATGAATGGCAGTCGTACCCCTGATTGTGATTCTGTGTCTTTTCTTGGTGAGAACTTTAGCCTGACTATTGATTTTAAAGAAAAATTCAGAGTATGACAATTATCAATGGAATGGAAGTACGCGACGAATTGATCGACTTACTTAAGAACTGGGCACCTTATAACGAAGATTGTGAAAGCCATGTTGATTCGGCTATTGAAAGTCTGTTTGAATTAAATGATTATCTGATCGGTGCCCTGACAGAGGTAGTGACTGATGATATTGTACGAATGAGAGAAATCAGTAATTACCTCATTAACGTGAAATCACTCAAGGATGATTTGAAAGAATTGAACGGAATATTGAAAGTTTGTAAAATTGAAAGGAAAAAATGATGATTGAATAGTTAATCATTTATAAATATAAATTGTATATACTTGATTAACAATTGATTACATTATCTTTATATCGAAATTAAACTATAAATCTTTTAAATCAATCAAAATGGAAACAAAAATTATTTCATTTGAAGAAAACAACATTACCTTTTTACTTTCAAAAGATAATGGAATGATGATTAATGCCACCGAAATGGCAAAGATATTTGGTAAACAAGTTAATGAATTCATGTCAAATGAAAGTACAATTCTATTTGTTAAAGAAGCTTTAAATAACGGGAATTCCCGTTATATTAACATTTCAAATCAAGATGAATTGTATCGTACGAATCAAAAATCTGGAACATTTATGCACCGAATTTTAGCTTTGAAATTTGCAGCCTGGTTAAGTCCTAAATTTGAATTATGGATCTATTCCACCATTGAAAAATTACTATTCGGTAAACACGTTGACAGGGAACAATCTTTTGAAAGAACATTATCCTTACAGAAGGAATTAGATATTCTGAGAGATAAGCCGAATAAAACAGGTGCAGATTTTGAAAGATACTTAGAAATTCAAACATTGATCCGGAGAGAAAAAACAGTCAGATCGTTGCTTACAAAAGAAAGTATAAATGAAATGGCAGATTTATTCAAAGAACAAGAATGAAAAATAACTGACGATAATGAAAGGCCTTACAGCAATGTAGGGCTTTTTTTATGTCCTTTAATTGATAATCGGTAGATTATATTTTTGTATTCATAAATTGATACATAAAATTTATGGAAGAATATAATCATTTTGCATATGGCCTACAGATGGCTACGCGGTTGAAGGCGGTGAAGCATACGGACCAGGACAGGCGTTGGTATGAATGTGCTGAGAGCGATAACCTGATAAGCCTGATGCAACGACTGAGTAGTGTTACCGGTACGGTGATGATCGGGCTGGATGGTAAGAATTCGGATTTCGGGTATAATGATGCTGAGTCGCTGAGAAAGAAACCGCAATACTTTTTTATGATCCTGACCACTGCCCGGGCAGATGATTCGGCGGCTATACTTGCGGGTCAGGAAATGTGCGAAGGAATTGCCCTTCAGATACAGGCGCGCATGATGTTGGATAGCCGGAATTATGATAATGGATTGACAGGGTTTATTCCGGAATCGGTAACCATTCGCGGGATTGGTCCAATGGGAGATAATCTGTTTGGGGTGATTATGGGATTTAATGAGGAACATGGAGTGGATTATCAGATTAAGGATGAATACTGGACATAAGAACCCCCGGCCCCTAAAGGGGAGGAAGAAAAGACCAAGTTTATGAAAAAGAATATAATTTCCAATACTAATATTTCTTACTCCCCTTTAGGGGATGGGGGTAAATTATGAGGCCGGAATTAACGGATATGACCGTAAGCGACTGGATAGACGCTAAGACGGGAATGAATAACAGTGCTTTCACCAGGTTGGTGAGAACTGCTAAGGCCGGGGGTATTGAGGTCCCTTCTGTCGTAGTGGCTAACTTTAATCCACGAATTACTTTTGGATCATACTCCGGTAGTGATACAGAGGCCTACATGCGTGTAAAGGATGTGGACGCGGTGAATCTGTTTAACACAAAAGTAAAAGCGTGGGCAACAAAGGTAGAAGGCGAACTGAAACAATCGGCAGATTCACGGTTCGGGCACCGGGTGAGTGAACTGATAACAACAGAGTTTCCCCGGTTGAGCGATTCGATTAAAACAAACCTGAGATTTGACAAACAGTATAAACTTGAAACGCGGTCGGTAGGGTTCTCCATGGCACGACATGGTGTTTATCTCCATGAAGGAGCTGGACGTGGATTCGGAGGATTGACAGGAAGTAAGTGGACGGATAAGTACGGAACTTTGAAAACAACTGCTTCTGCCAGTGAGGGTAAAATGGGAACGGGATCCAGAAAAGCGGAACCATGGTTTAATGATATTATCCGGAATAACGAGGAAGAACTGGCGGATATATTAGCGGAATATAGTTTGGATCTGGTACTTAATATGAATAGTATCTTTTTGCCGGAATGAAGAACCCCCGACCCCTAAAGGGGAGGAAGAAAAGAAAACCAAGTATATGAGAATAATAGCTGCTAAAGGAGAATTTAAATTGCCAACGGGCTTTGATGCGGAGATGACACGAAATAATGTGTTGTTGACGGATACGGGCGATATGACGGCACCGATCACGCTACCGGGACTTCCGGAAAATTTGGCACTGGTGAAACATAGCAATCGGGCAGATGCGTATTATAAACCGTTGACTGACCTGGACGTGATGGTGAATGATGGACTTATGAACCGGAGTTGTAACCTGGGTATTCATTCGGCGGATGAAGAGGATGGGATATCGGCAACCATATACCTGGCAACGGGTGACTTTTATAGCCGAATTGGGAATACACGGTTGAACTGGTTGGGATGGCCAGTGTATCATCACCAGGAATGGAGCCTGCAGAATATGCATGTTCAGTATTTGATTGATATGCTGAAACTGGAATACGATACTCCAACGGATGCAGCAATATTTTCTGTTCGACCGGTTGCCACTACTCAGGACACTACCTGGATCATGCCGGTTACCGGTGAGGAAATTCCGGGACTGTTTATATTGAATGGATTTGAAAAAGTGCAACATGTACTTGATTTCAGTATTGACGGTACTGAATATTTAAATAGGTTCCAGGGTGAATTTACTCAACAAATTAAAGGAACTGATTCGGTGAATGCTATCGCGATCGGGTATGGAATGACTCCTTTTTTGAAACTCAGGTTTATGATGGACTTTATATTTGGAAAGTTTGGATATACAACTGATATGAGTTTTGTTACATCCATTATTCCTGATTATTCAAACAGAATTGTATGCCTGAATAATGTAGCAGATGCTATCTATAGCGGTTCGTTGGATTTTAAACAGTTGGTACCCGACGTGACTATCAAGGAATTTATAACTCAGATAGAAAAGTTTCTGGGCGGTAAATTCGTGATTAATGAAGTTACCAAAATTGCTACATTTTATCGGTTTGAAAAACAGCTTACCGAAGTGCCCGAGATAGACCTGACCAAGTACTTATCTTCTAAACCAAAATTAGGGAGTACGGAATTTACCACCATAAAGATTAATGATAGTGCTGACAGTTCTACCACTTCCAGCGATACTCAGGAAAGCGCTACAACCATTGATTTTGATTTTGTAAAAGAAGTATTGATTAAGGATTGGTACCTAAATACGGACAATGAACGGGTTGATTGCGTGATTGGAATGGTGACTGTTGACGGGGTTATTAATGTGAAAAGTCAGATTGTGGTACCCGACAAAACGATAACTACCGAAAAACCTGCGACCTCAAGTTTGATACAATTAATGAATGTTGCAAACGGATGGGAGACTAAAGGTGTAGGTGATGCTCAAAATCATATCTGGTACATGAATTTTAAACGGAGTTTCAGACTATTTACCGGAATGGGAGTATCGACCAAGGAAACTGTTGACAGTTTTTATATGGCATATAAGGATTTTAGAAAAAACAGCAATATCCCTCAAACGGCAGAAATGAATATTCCGACACCTGTATTGGATAATTTGATTCTTCCCGCTCCTGTGTTGTTGAACAATCAACCGGTAATGATTGAGAGTATAAAGTATTCAATGGGAAAGAGGGATAAACAAACGGTTGGTGTGAGGACGTTGAGACCTTTTTTTGAAAGAACCCCTAACCCCTAAAGGGGGATAAGACCAAGTATAGTTTTTGTCCTTTACATTGAAATTAAGAATTTATATTTTTACATCATGATTTTAAAGCAGCAACATAATACACCGGTGACGGCTCCGCAATTTGATAATATGACGGGGGCGTTGTTGAAGTATCGCAATTTCCGGGATGATCAGATTATCGGAATGGCTGATTTTTTGAAATTTGTAACAATGCCGAGTTCTGATAGGGATGAGTTTCTGAATTTATTTGTGGGAGAAGTGGTAGTGAGAAATAATATGTATGTGAAGGTGGTTTATAGATAAAGAAAGAACCCCAAGCCCCTAAAGGGGATGTGAAGACGCAGTATCTGATTTTTTGGATAAATAGTAAATAATTAAATAGTAAATATCTTAATGGGATCGAACGATACATTGAATTACCTGGCGGGAAATCCGATACTGATAAATATATTTACCGGGGTGAATGCTTCGGGTAGATATCGTATTTATTCGGGTATCAATTATACTGATTTGATCTATGATGGATGTGTATTTTCGATATCCGGAACGGCAACGATCGATGTATCAGAATTATTTAAATCTATGCAAATGAATGCCGGGGTAACGATTGGTAAGATGGTGACTGTGGATGGAAATGGTGTGGAATATGTGGATACCAATAACAACGGGAATAGTACGAAACTGTTTAAATTTAAAGTTTTTGGAGGAGGTATCAGTAAGGCGTTACAACGTAAACTAACAGCATTGAATACGGATATTTTTGCATACAAATTGAAAGTAAGTAATAAGAACTTCTTTTTGACAACTCGTACCAATGGACCAGTGATATCCATTCCGGAAGATGAATTATTACCACTTTATTATTATGCTCCTACCGGAAAGTTTTATGTAACCGCGGATGGGATCACACTCGAGACTCATGATTTCACTGTATTGCCTCACTTGATTGGTGAAGATCTACAAGGGGGTAAGATAACCTATATTTATGGAATTGATAAATTTATTGTTGCTTATAAACTGCCTGATTCAACCTGGGATGCTGCTATTGCTGCCTGTGATGCATTGAGTAACGCAGGATATAATGACTGGAGACTTCCAACGCTGGACGAGTTGGAATTATTTGTTCTAAATGCGTTTAATGTAGGATTAGCATATGGACTTGATATGTGGAGCTCGACAGTAATGCCAGGAGATGCAACCCACGCCAGAACAGTTCGGTTCAGTCAGGGTGGAAATACCGGTAACCCCTTAAAGTCAGAAATCAATACAGTTTGGGCTATAAGGGATGTAGAAATTCGAGATTCGGCTGAGAGTTTGCAGAGTATTGATTTTGCAGCATTGCGATCGGAACTGGTAACTTCAGACAATAAACTGGTGAGTGTATTTGATATTACGACCGATACAAGTTATTCCTGTTCGGTTATGATTATTGAAAGTCAGAAGCGGACGGAGTACTTTGTAAAATTCCGGAACTCCTGGGGAAGTTGGGAGAAAATTGCCCTTCAGGGAGATGTCAGTTTTACCCCGGCATTTAGTGAAGTTACTCAGGTAGCAGAATGGGACACGGTGGTGAATGATTTTGTAACGAAGAATAAAAGGAAGGAAGTACTGAATTCATTTAATGCAGGTGTGGGGTATCGATCGGAAGCGGAACGGCTATTCGTGATTGATATGATGATAAGCGAAACAGTAATATTGATTGCTAACGGACTTGAATATCCGGTGAATGTGAGCGGTGAACTTCCGACCCTGGTAAGTACTACAGGAGTTCCGACGGATGTGACCTTGAAAATTGATTTTGTGGATAAGGAAACGAATTTTAGTGACCTTACGATAGAGAGTGAATATGAAGTATTGGCGACAATGACTTTGGAAGATATAACGAGTGGTGAAGCGGATATAATAGTATAAAGAACCCCTAACCCCTAAAGGGGGATAATATAAGATAATATGGAAGGCGATAAAAAAAGATTTTCGGAGGATTTTGAGCATTGGATACAAACTATTGCTAACGGTACCAGGTTGATGATTGAAGATCCAGTCAGCGGCGTGGAATATTGGGTAACTCGTGAACAAATCTTATCTGGAATCAATCAACAACTGATTGACACGACTCAGGATATCACCGATCTTGAAACCAAAATCACTCAGGAAACTACCGCCCGCGAACAGGATGATGAAACACTTTCTGAAAGGATCACTATTAATTCACAAAATATTGTAACTGAAGGAAATTCAAGATTACAAGCAGATGCCTTACTAACTACTCAAATAGCTAATAAAGTAACCCGTCAGCCTCTTATTTCCATTACCGGAACTATACAAGCCACAGCAGGCGATCAAATGGCCTATGATCCTTCAATAAAAAAAATATGGCTTTCAAACGATAGTCTAATGTGGAGGGGAACAATTAATCCTTCAAATGGAATAATCTATACCTTTAACGGGACTAACTACGTTTGGGACGGAACGGCGTTAATAGAAATAGGTACAGGCGGTGGAGGAACAGGAATAAAAACCATTGCAGCCGACTACCTGACTTTTTTTGATACCTTTTTGAATTCCGGATTTTACGAAAATACTGGAAATTTAGGAGGAACTTACACGGGATTATTCACATCGCCTTTTTTAAAACAGAGGATAGATGCAATCGACAAGATTTATATACGAACGATTGATGTAAGTGTACCAGGCGCACCTAAACCTAATTTTACAATATATGGATCTACCACTCCCGCTCCTGTAGTTGTAGAGGCATCGGAACTAAAATTGATTTTAGGACATTTATCCTATACGATTAAAGCCGATGACCCGGACAATTGGAAAATCAGCGCCGATACTGATGGTGGCAGTATAATCTTTCCGTCATTAGGAGGAATAACGAAATCAATGACGTTCATTGTTCCAGCAACCTCGTATCCTATACTTTTTAACGGTGTATCCATTGCAGCCGGGAATACAGTCTTTGCGATTTATACGCTGAACGCGTGGACAATAGATTCAACTATTGTAGAAATACCTATTATTCCAAATTATTCGGACATATCAGTTCAAAAAAAAATAGATATCGATGCATACTTATCATATAGAGCAGATGGTACGTTTATGTGTCTCGTTCCATCAGTGGTGGCTAGCGCACAGAATGATAAGATATTTCTTTCTGCACAAGATAATAAGTTACAAATTGGTATTTATCAGGTAGTTCTTAAACGAAGCAACTACGTCATTTTAAAATTAATCGTAAGCGGATCTTCTTTAAATACTATTCGTGTTGCAGGGAGTGGAACATGGGAGAATAAATATGACGGTTTTGATTTGGCGACAATAGCGTTTGAGAAGATAGGATCGGTTAATATACCCGATAATTTGATAACGTACAACCCTATTCATTATGTGGTTGGTCAGATTGTTGACGGCGTTAAAAAAGTAGCATATGTTTTCAAAGATGGAGATGTAGGGTATGATGTAAATATTCAAAAAGGATTCATGATGCATACCCCTGCTAGTATGCTTACACGTACGTGGCAGGACGCAATGAATCTGACTTTCGCAGATAAAAGTTGGAGACTACCCACTCAAACAGAGTTGCTTTTAATTTATGAAAACAAGGTTGCAGTAGGTGAATTTGACGCTGCACCTTATTGGACTTCGACACAAGACAGTGGAAGTACTGCTATATGTATTAATATGGGTACGGGAGCGGTTGAGTCGCATCTGCAAGGTTCAGCGTATCAAAGCCGGAATGTATTCTTTTTTGAAAATTATGTGGGTGGAGTCAAAGAGGGTGAAATTGCCACTTATTCAGACGAAACAGGCGAAAGTATTAAGGGATCAGGGGTAAAATTGAGCGATTTGGTTACAAAGAATAGTTTGAAGATAGGAATTTCAAAGAATGGTGCAAACGGACTTGTTAACCCTCAACTTATTCCCGCAGAAATTTATGAACGAAAAGTTTCTACAATTAATTTAGCTTCTAATTGTTCTGATTTTTCTATAACAATCGGAGGTACTGCATACGGCAAATCATCACTATTAAATATTATAGTTCCAATCGATACAGAGATAATAATTAACGACATAACTCCTAAGGCTGGATTAAACAACGCTAACGCAATAATCATATTATCATGAATATAACAAATACAATACAATTTAATGAAAGTAAAATGCTTTCTGAACAATCACAGGAATTTCAAACATGGTATAACAAGAATGTAAATGTGTTGATCAATGATAAACTTATACCTGATTCACTGGATCGTTTTAAACGACCATTTTCATATACGGTAAAAGTTGAATCATTTACTATTGTGATTTGCCCTCAATATATTTATTGCGATCAATCCAATTGGGCTTGTTCTGACTTTTTTATAACGATTAAAACTGTTTAAAGATGGCAAATTTATTTAAGACAAGATTTGTACCCAATCCCGATGGTACTGATTCAGCTAGAGCTATAACAAATGCTAATACAGTTTTTGTGCATACGTATGTGGGAGATGATTTTTCAGGTGATGGAACTCGTGAATATCCATTTAAAAGTATGTTTAAAGCTGTTCAAAAAAGTGGTATTAGTAATATCGTTTTTAGAGGAGTTATAAATGAATATTTTAGTATATCTAGTGTAAGATTAATAGGAGATGATATAAATCAACGGTTTTTATTCCTTAATTATAATCCTAGTCTTTATTTATATGAAGTTTCTGATGCGGGATGTTATAATATGACTGTTGACAGTGTTAATGGTACTGCTAATAGTAGATGTTGGTATCGATCTATAATACAAAAATATAATATTGGTGCTTTAGATAGATTTGATTATTTATTGGTTAAAGATATAATTCATGGTTCTTCTGATGATGGTAGAAGAGATCATTATCTTCACCAATCAACGTTTTTTGGTAATGAAATAACTACTTGTACCGTAAGGAATAGTATACAAATAGTTGAATTTAATTATATGAACTCAAATTTTGGGTATAATCTTTATACTATCTTCCCATCAACATGTATTTTTAAATACTTCTCAACTCCTATTATTCAACCCATTTGGACTAATGACTCAAAAGCTAATATACAATTATTAAGGGATGCTTATGTAGTTGCAGGAATGCCTATTGATGATTCTACATCATTATTTGTAAAAGACTCTTTTGGAAATGAAACATGTCGAGTTATTAAAGAACAAAAAAACGGAGGAACATCTGCAAATATATTTAACGCTTATAATGAAGATGGTACAGTTCAAGACTATTCTTTAAATCCTGCTTCAAATAATGAAGCACTTTATGCTTCCGACTTAGGAGGCTACGTAGGCTGTTTTAAACCTGCTGCAAAAATAGATTTAATTAATGATTTAAGCGAAGCGATTAATGTAAATGCAGATGGTACAGATTCTTCAGAGCAAGGGCTTCTATTAATGCGTAAAATGATTAGTGGAGTTAAGTCTATTGAATTTGACACTACGTCTAATCAAATATGGAATCGTTGTACTTCTAATACCGTTAATATTCCTAACGGAGTTAAGTATAACGGAAGTAACATAATGTCGGATGATGGATCAGCTTTTGGATATTATTTTGGGAAACATCAAAATCTAATGAATCCACTTTCTTTACTTCCTACAGACATTTTAGAGCCTAATACGATTTACAAAGTTTGTAATTTGAATCGAGATATTTATTCGGCTGTAGTTTTTAATGGTACTCAATATCTACCTGATTATTTTTTTAAGACAGGTTCGGATGTTCTTAATTTTACATTACTCAATGGAGATTCAGGAACTAATGTAAAAAAAGTTTTAGCAACCCCACTTGAAAGTATAGAAATTCTTCCATTTGATAATATGGATACACCATCAATTGATTTTCCAAGGTACAGTGCACCGCTTTTTGGAAATGTTCAAATGTTATACCATAAGATAGGAGTTAATATTGATAAACCAGTTCTATTTAGTGAGGTAACAAATGACAAGATTTCTTATTATGATAATTGGGCTGTAACTAATGCAGATCAGGAATTTGTAACCCTTGCTAATGATACTGCGAATTACTATTATAAGATTCCTGTACTTAAATTTATGCGTGTCGAATTGAATGCTCATTTTAATGCGGATTACGATCAATAATTATGATACGAATAAACTCAATAGGAATTGCTTTAGACACTGGAATTATACCTCCCGTAAGTCGTGTAAGGAGTAAAATTTACTCTATAGGACTGAACTTGGAATATGGAGTGATACCTCCTAAAAATTATTATAGAACTAAAATTTCAAGTATAGGAATCAGTTTAGAATCAGTTGAGGATAGTGAATTTAATTATCAAATAATGTAAAATAAAACCATGATACAATTTATAAAAAATGTATTCTCTGCAGAAAGCCCGACATCTTCAAAAAGATTTTTTGGTTCAATAGGGTTTATTTGTGCGATTGTATTTATTGCTATCTGGGCACATAATTTAATTGATGAATTGCTTTACGTTTCAGCGGGTTTGATAGGATTAGGTATTTTAGACCGATGGATTAAAAAATAGAATTAAACTACCTCGAGAGAGGATAAATGAATTATTATGTTAGAAGCATTTTACAATTACATGAAGCCATTCATTCTGTTTGCAATAACAGGAGTAATAGGGGCATTCAGCCCACTACGGGATACAATAATTGTCTTAAACATTGCTTTTGCTACTAACATAGCAATGGGAGTAATAGCAGATTTTCATGTAAACAAAGCAAAATTCAACATGAAAAAATTCTGGGAAGCATTCTTACACATCACACTTTTTATCCTGTTTATTTTTATTGTAAATGAAACGACAACCCGAATGGGTGACCTTGCATCCGGTAGGTTGTGTGTAAAATGGACTACTTACATTGTCGTAACCGGTTATCTTATTAATATATTGCGAAATGCTCATGATACTTGGCCGAATAACGCTACAATTTCATTTTTATACATGATTGTTAGCACGGAGGTAGTGACTAAGATTAAAGATATGATAGGAATAAAAAAAGAGACTGTTACACCATTTGATAAATAAAATTTGATAAATAAAATTATGGCAGACTATAGAAAAGCAATTGCAAAAGTACTTCTTATCGAGGGCGGGTACGTCAATGATAAGGACGATAACGGAGGTGAAACTTACAAAGGTATTGCACGTAAATTTTGGCCTAAATGGTCAGGATGGGTAATTATAGATATCTGTAAAAAAGATTCAAAGAATTTTCCAAAAAACTTGAAATTAAATCCAACTTTGAATGAACTGATCATTGGTTTTTACAAACTCAATTTTTGGGATAAAATAGGCGGTGATGGCATAAAGTCCGAATCTATTGCTTCGATCTTAGTTGATACTGCAGTTCTCGAGGGTATTAAACCGGGAGTAAGGAAAGCACAGGAAATCGTAGGGTTAGCTCAAAATGGAATTGTAGATATTAATTTAGTAACCAAATTAAATTTATTAGCATGAAAAAAATACTCTTATTACTGGTTTTTATACCGGTATTTTGTTTTTCGCAAATGGATGTCACTAAACAAGTAAATGAAAGCGTTCTTAGGCTTAAAGTACTTGTACTTCAGGATTCAATTGCAAGGCTAAATAACAGACCTGTTATGACAGAAAAACAATTTATAATTCTTTACAAGTACAGCCGACTTTTAAAGTACTATAAAATCTGCAAAAATAAACCCTCTCAGTGGAAATATTACAAAGGTTGGTCAACAAGAGTCTTTGAAAACTAAACACAATTTAATTCAAATATTATATACAATTTCATCTATAAATTATATAATTATGAAAAAGCTAATTTACATCCTATTTACGCTATTATTTATTATTAGTTGTTCAAGTCTTAAGAAAACTAATCAAACGTCCTTAAAAACGTCCGTGGATAGCAAAGCGAGTCTTTCAAAGGATATAAAACAATCTACTGATTCATCTTTGACCGATAAATCGAAAACAAACAAAGAAAAGGAGATTGTAAAAACATTTGATCAGGTAAGTTCACAATCTGGAAATATAACAGGCACGCTGAAAACCTACGATCCAACATTACCCATTGATCCAAGTACGGGCAAACATCCGTTAGTTTCTGAGTTAGATTTTACAAATAAAACGGTTTCGGATAATAAAGTAAATAATACAGAGAAAATAAATGTCAATTCCGGTATTGTAAACGATATTAAAGTAGCTGTAAAAAAGGGGTTAGATGTAAAAGTAGACAGTTCAGCAGAGGTTAAAGCAATAGTAGATCAAAAGGTCTTAACTACAAAATCACGAACTTCGAGTTGGTGGTGGATTGCGATAATAGTAGCCGGGGGAGTTGGTGCTGGAACGTTTTTATTGAAGAAATTCCCTTTAGTAGTTATTTGGGATAAAATAAAGGGGTTATTTAAAAAGTAACACCATGAAAGCACTTAATCTTATAGCTGAATTAGAGGAATTAATCAACTCATTTGGCCCTCAATGGAATTTATTCGGGGTTTTAGATAAAATTAAATCGCTGCTAAAGGATTTAAGGGCAGAAATTGAAAGTATTTGATATATATTAAGGTGGTTAGTTGAATTCATAATGTGATTTTTTCATAGTATTAGGTTTAATTGTAAGAAAAGCCCCGTTGTGAAACGAGGCTTTTCTGTATTTATAAATTCAATAACGCTAACAATCTCTCTAAATACTTATCCGGTATTGGTCTATGACCATTTAGATACTTTGTTAAACTATTATTATCATATCCTAAAAAAATGGCTACTTCGCGAATAGATAACTTTTCTTTATAAATTGCCTCTTTGATTTCTTTACGTAGGTCCCTGGCAACAAAGTATTTTTCAAGTTTTGTATCATAAATAATCCTGTATCCTTCCTTATCTAATTCAGCCGAAACGCTGATAAAAGTATCCGGTGAATCAATTTCTTGTAATTTATTTATTAAATCTATTGTTTTCATAAAATAATTATTTATATTTGTCGCTCTAATTGAACCGTTTGGAATTGAAATAAATTTAATTGTTAGACGCTTTTTAATTATTTCGTCTGAATCTTCAAAATTGTAAGGGAACCGGTGTAAATCGGTTCCCTTTTTTTGGCTTAATTTTCTTCATCACGTTCACTTACGGTTGCAATTTCCCAACTTGTTGCCCAAGCTGATTTTACAAATCCGTATTTTTCGCCTTTATAATATATGAAACCGTTTGATTCGCTTTCAGAACTGCAATTTTCATAATCTTCAAGTATTTCATCTTCTAATTCTGAATCAATTCTTTCCAAATCGGTTGGGTAATCAGTATCTAATGTAACGGTCTGATGATTGTTCCCATTCCAATAATTGTAGGTCTCTGAAATTTCTGTATGAGTTTCGTTTTCTTCTTTCCAGTTTTCAAAGAATTCAACCATTTTCCCAAATTCAGGGAATATACCGGAATCTTCATTATCTGACAACAATTCCACTAAATCACGACTTGTTAAATCATTGTCATCCATCAAAGATCCAATTCCAAAATTACCGGATAAAGCGATATAAAAATCTAAGTGAATATCGCATGATGAATTTTCAAAAGCATAGCAACCTGCATTATAGCAACCTACTTGTTGACCGTTATTATCATAAGTTTCGCATAATTTTTTTGTTTCAAACCATCCTTCTCTTACTAATAGTAATTCGTCTGACATTGTATTACGAATTATCATTAAATCATCACTTTTAAGTTTATAATTGAAATTTGAATTTACAAAGTCTCTAATTTCTTGAATGTAACGTTTTCTTGCATCTTTATTTTCTTCAAAATCGGTTATTTCTTCGTCAGATAAGAACCATAACCATCCCTGGTCCTGTGCTTCTGTGTCAGCTAAAATATACTCAGCAGCATTACCACCATTTTCAATAATTGACTTTTTGTTATCAGATACGTAAGAATTCAATAATGTTTCGATTGAAGTTTTCATAATGTTTATTTTTTAATTGTTAGACGTTTAATTTCTTTTTGATGATACAAAGATAGTCATATTTGACTATATAAACCAAATTATTTGTGTTAAATCTTAGTTAAATCTTTCAATAAGCTATATAAAACAAAAAAAACCGCCATTTCTGACGGTTTCACCTATTTTAAATACTCTTTCATCTCGTCAATCGCATTTCCAACGCTCCGAACAATTACATACTTACTACCACAACTCTCTGCCTGTTGTTGAAATAATAGTTGTTCATCCGATTGATTGCCTTGTTGAGTTTTAAACTCCATTAGAAGGCTTGCAAATCCTTTTTTAGGTATAAGAAGGATTACGTCGGGAACTCCTGGCTTCAATCCTTGCCTTTTAAGATTCTTAGCTTCAATCGGATTCCTGGATCCACCATTCGGAACGGAAAAAAGTAACTTATCTGGTAATTTCGGGAAGAACGTCGGAACAACTTTAAAAAACTCTGATTGGATATCCGCTTCTTCATGACCTATTTTTCTTTTTCCTTTCTTTGGTTCTGCAGCATCCTTTTTATTTGTATAACAAAGATAACAAACAAATCCTTCAGGAGTTTCAATGACCGATACTTTCGGTTTATGGCAATGTATGCAAATTTCTTCTTTCATAGTTATAAATTAAATGTATCTTCAGCAGTTGGTCTACATGGATTAAATTGGACAGTGTAACCAAGTGCTTTCATTTTTAGAATATCAGTTTCGATTACTCCGACAAATGCAGGGAATTTATTATGTCCACAACAGCACCCCGTTGTTATAATACCCATCTTCCATAACTCCTGAATTTCTTCCAATATGCAGGAGTCGATACAAATTGTATGAGATGAGGTTCCTTCGCATCGACCTATCATATGTTTAGGTCGATTGACTTCGATTTGATTGGCATAACTGCCTGATTCAACGTTTTTACAATTGCACATCATATTATTTACTTGTTTGCTTATTCATATTCATGCCCTCACTCATCCAACTCTGATCCTGGATAAGTCTAAAAGTCTTTACCTCCGCCCATGAAGTTATTCTCACCGTCAAATCGCCAAGACCGTAATTTTTTTCAATCAACTTATCCAAAATATTTTGCTCCATTTTGATTGTATCTACGACATCTGAATTAGTTATTCGAATATACCCGGATATTTCACTCATTACAATTCCGGCCAATGTTAGTTCCGGATGCGAAATTGTATTATAAAGAGTAAATATATCTACGATTGAATACGTCATTACCGATTTGACTGTTATTGTTTTATTATCCAACGTAGAAATGGTCTGAATGGGTAAATCTACAGTTCTTAATCTTATTTGCTGAACATATATTTGATCAATAAACGGAATTTTAAAGTAGAACCCCTCTTTCAAAACCTTACAGTTTTTACCAAATCGAATAAATACAGCTTGCTCCCATGGAGTGACGGTAAACCACCAAGAAAATATTTCTTTTATAAACGAAATCAATTGTCCAAATACTTCCATAATTTATTTGTTTATAGTTATTTACTCTTCGTCATTTAATGATTTAAACTTACCAAATACAGTCTCACAAACTTTTTTCATTCCGGAAATTAATCCGGATCCACCTTCTTTACATCTTGAAAGAAATATCCATTTATTTCCATCATCATAAACCAACATAGCTGCTTTAGTTTGCAATCTATCGACAGCTGCTTTAAGTATTTCTTCATCTGTTAGTTGAGATACAGGTAAATCTCTTATTTCACGAATGTTTCTCATAATGCTCTCCTTAGTGAGTGATAACGATAATATGTGCTTTCAAGTAGCTTTAAAATTATTCTATCAGTAGCTTTTTCCTTTGAAAGTTTAGGAGCGACCTTGACAACTTTAAAATATGGATTTACATAAGAAGTATCGATATAAATTAATCCGGCGAACTCCGGAACTTCATCGACTGAAATAAGATCTTTCGGAACTATATAATAAAAGTAATTCACGCGGGATCCGGATTGAAGGATATCATATTTTACATGTTTGCAAGGCTGCCATACACCATCTATTTCTTTGTTTCCAGATCGTTGTTTCTTTGCATCGGCTTTAAAATCCGCCCGGGTAATTTTCACCTCATATTCGTACAAATATCCGGACTTAGTCAGTTCAACGATATCACACTCCCAACTACCAATGTATGTATTCGGGAAAACCTTCGTTTGAGGCTTATTCCGTAGCACGTCATTGATATACGATTGTATGATATCGTTAGCTGAAAGCTTTTGATCTACAAATAGATTAGGTTGATTGTTCATTGTTATTCACATAATTAATTATGGATTCATGAGAAAAAGTATTCAAATATGCTTCTTCGCTTAATTCATAATCCCAAAAACTTAGTTTTCCTTTTACGTTTTCAATTGGATTATCGAAAAGGATAGGATTTGCAAGTACCCAATTATAAACAGGGACTTCAACCATGAATATTTCGCCAGCAATCTTTTTTTTCTTAATGGCTGTATGTTGAGCCCAAATAGATTCATGATTGGGTACGCAATCAACTATTTCAACCGAACCGATAATTCGAGAAGTTTGTTTATATGAATCAAATACATGGATCATAGTATCTACATCCTCCCCTTCAAAGATTAATTCGGCTTGATCTCCTGTAAATATTTTATATGGTTCTTTATCTGGTATTCCGCTCGAATGAATAAGTATACGTTGTCCTATATACTTTTCAGGGCATTTCCAAGTACGGTTTTCAATAGGTTTGATATTAGCACAGATTAACCATGCCCAGGGATTTTTTACTGATAGTACTTTCATAGTCTTAATTATAACGCCCGTTAGAGTTAACGTGGTGGGTCTTCACGTGTTGTCTGTGTTGAGGTTTACCGTATAAACCATGATCAACACACCCGGAAAGGAATAAGGATATTACAGCCAAAAGAATTAGTTTTTTCATATTTTATTTATTAAATCGTAAATAAATGCGAGAAGTAGTAGTACAATTACGAATAAACCAAGAAAAATGGCTTTTAAATTACCCAAAGAATTCTGTTTCCTTAGTTCTTCGTTTTCAAATCGATATTGATCAGGTGTTTTCATTTTGTATTATTTTGTAACCCATTTCTTTTAAAAATTGATCAACAGGTACCGGGTTAAATCGCAATAACCCTTTTGGATTAGATTTTAAATTTTCCGGATACGCGCTTACTTTATGTTCTTCAGCCCACTTTATGAATTGAGCAGTTTTTGAAAACTCAATTTTAAGAGCGAAAAACTCCCAATTAAATAAATCCTTCGATTGTCCGGTCGGATTAATTAGAGTGATTGATTTAGCCATTTTTTAAAGATTCTTCATATTCAGTTCTCATAACCGGTTCGAGCACTTTCCAACATTCCGGACAAAACCAATTACCAGCTGAGTCGCTTTCCATATCTTCAATATCAAATTCTTTGTTGCATGAAGTACATTCTTCAAGGCATTCATCCCCGCCAGTGAATATGTTGTACTTTCGAGTTACATTACATCTGGCATCGGGAAATATCCCAAAATGCTTTTGAATTGATTCTTTCCAATATACTTTTGCAGGAAAGTGAGCGAGCGTATTCACTACTTGTAAATTGAAAGATCTAAGTTTATTATAGAAGTGTTTATCTACTTTTTGACCTGACATAAGGCCTATTTTGTATAAATCACAATATCCCAACGATAGACGAATCATTTCGTAGCTTCTTTCAAAATCAATGATAGGTTCAATACTTGCAAAGGTCTTGAAACCCGCTTCATGTAACAGTTTCATGCCTTCAATCCGTTCCTGATTAGTTGATGCTCCCCTTTCAAGTTCATCATACCCTGTAAGAGTAAACCCAAATGCAATAAGTTTTCTCCATTCCCGATCGGCATTATCAGAATTGGAATGATTAAAATAATTCAAAGTACTTTCGACCCAACCGGCTAGTTTTGTAAGTACTTTAACTGGAATTTCGTGTGCATTACAAAACATAATTGCCTTCCAGGTTAAATCCCAAAATTCAGTCAACATCGGATCTGTTGTAAAAGAAAAGAAAAGACCGTGTTTTTGAAGTTCTGTTTTATTGATTAATACCTCTTTTTTAAATATTTCAAAAGCGGTTATTTCATTAACCAAACATTTTTTAAGTTGAGGTCTATCCATTCCCATAACACCTTTAAGAATACCTTTTTTGCAATAACAGTATTCACATCCATTTGAGCAACCTACTACTAAATTACAACCCCAATAACTATATTCCCTCGCTGCTCCGCTTGGATTATATATCGCCTTACCATTGAATTTTTTCATACTATTTTTCCTTTTGATTTTTGAAAATAAACACTTTCCAGGTCTTCTCTTTCAGTTGCGAAACAAAGCGGGTCTTTTACTCCTTGAGGGCAGTTTTCACCCTTCTCTTTGAAATAGCACACTCCGCAATGAAATCTATCATACGTTCGTCTACAAGTTAGTTTGATTCCTTGTAAAACTGTGAGTTTATCGATCTGCAAATTCCTTAAATTTTTCACGCTTCCTGATGTATTAGTTCAAAATAAATCCTTTTACCGTCTTTTCTTTCAGTTGGCATACAATTTACTTTATCACAGGTTTCGCCCATTCCAGTGTGATCAAAACAACACTTGCGGCACACTGGCAAGTGATTATTTCCTACATGTTCCTTACATACGACATTTTCGCCTCCAATTTGACCCTGTTGATCAATTATAAATTCTTGCTTTCCCATTTTAGATTAAGATTAGTGATTTAAACTGTAGTTGCTTCAATGGGTTCCGGTACTTTTTCTTCAAATACAAATAAAATACTGGTGCAAACATGCTTTGCGTGTAGTTCTGCTCTGTAAATCTCGATATCCTGAGTCTCAATTCTTTCTTTAAGGACTAATTTGTCCCCGTTTACCATTTTTAAAGTAGCTTTTGTAATTACGTACATAATTTTATTATTTTAGTTAAACATATCTGCTAATAAATCGAGAGTACTTTCACTTACTTCATCACTTCCACCCATAACGGCGTTGGCGATTCCTTTTTTTGTTTGAATTATTTGATAAACACGTTCGTCAATTGTATTTCTACCTGAGAAATACCGTGCTGTAACACTGTCCTTCTGTCCCATACGGTGTGCCCGGTCCTCGCATTGGCAACAATCTGCATCAGTCCAGGGAAACTCAACAAACGAAACATCTGAACTGGCGGTAAGCGTTAGACCGACTCCGGCAGCTTTAATCGAGCAAATGATAATATTTGTTTTAGAACTATTTTGAAAACTATCAACGGCTCTCTGTTTTTGTTCTTGATTTTCCCTTCCTGTTACACATACGGACGATGGAAAAGCGTGTTTAAGTTGATCAACTACGATATGAAGAGAGCAAAATATAATCATCTTTTTTCCACTTAGCTGGAAGTCCTTTACGCAGTCTATAACCTCTTTTACTTTCCCTCTTGCAGTAATTTGTCTAAGTAGAGTTAACCGGACCATTGCAGCACTTTTGAGTGCATTTTTTATATTTTTATCAGTTGCTTCTTTATACTTCTTAAGATATTCTTTCAAATTATTTTCAGCGAACTGGTATTCTTCACGGTTACTAATCTCAACTGTTACAAGTTGTCGAACTTTTGCGGGCAACTCTTTTAATACTTTTGCTTTTTCCCTTCGGAACATGCAATTTTCGTAAAGCATTGCGCTCAATACTTTCAAATTTGATGATTCGGTAGGACCGGCACAGAATTGTTTTTGAAAATTAATGGATCCACCAAAATCATTAAGCCGGCCAATGATTGAAAGTTGTGGTACCAGGTCCTTTGGTTTATTTACAATCGGGGTTCCTGTTAATCCGATTACATAATCTTTCCCTTGTGCTATTCCTTTGCAATAATTACTTTGTTGAGTAGAAGAAGATTTACAGCGGTGTATTTCATCAATAATGACCGACTTAAAAATCTTCACATTCTCCTTAAAAATCACATTTTTGAGTGAAAAATGCTCTGATTGTTTTTCATGCAATACAAAGTATTTCTTCAAAGATTCGTAATTGACTATGAAAACCTGATAAATACCCTGGTTAAAGTAATAAGGCCAATTATCACGCATTTCATCGGTTAATATCATTGCCTTTTTATCGGTAAACTTTGACCATTCACGCTCCCAATTGATCTTTAAAGAACTTGGACAAATAATAAGACAAGGGAATGATTGCGCTATGTTGATTGTTGCAATGCTTTGCATACTTTTTCCAAGGCCAGGCTCATCGGCATTAATGCACCTCTTTAAAACAAGTCCTCTTGCTATTCCTTTGAGTTGATAGTCGCGCGGCTTTAGCTTTAATTGATGCGGAACCAATAAATCTGGCATTTCAGACTCAATACTTTTCTTTTGCCAATCAACCGGTCCAAATCCTTTAGCACATTCAGCGTAATGTTGAAGTTGAGCTAAAGAGGAGCGGGGTACATTCCAGGTCTTTAAACTTGGAATGTATTTTGCCCCCTCAATCTTCTTTATTTCACTTGACAATCTTGGATGAAAGTCAAATTCAACAATATATAAATCCGTTGATATGTCAAGTTGTATAGTCATTAGATAACAGGTTCGAGTACTAAACCTGATCCTTCAAGTACCGTTTCAAGTTCTTCAAGTTTTTTCTTTCTCTTGCCATGACCTTTAATGATAAGATTACCATTAATCCCTGAAGCAGCATTAGAAAGTTCAATAGTCGCTTCGTTGGCTTTATCAAATTCAAATTCCTGTTGTTTTATACCGAACTTATCATGAAAAAGATATTGATCTACTTCGTACGAACACATTTGAACATCCTGTCCAAGTTCTTCAGAGAATTCATAATCATCCTCGTACTTTGTAAAAGGAGCGATAAGATTCAGCACTTTTCCTGACTTGAGCAATTTTTGACCGATAATTGTCACACCTTCATGTTCGTCAGTTCCACCAATCACATAACCTGTGATCACATAATTATCCAATTGACTGATATCAAAATCACTGATTGTAGCGTGAGAGATTAAACTCATTTCAGGCTGCTCACATAACATTACTAAATGCACTTTCATGCGATTAAACGAAGCGAGAAGATCAGCATGAATAATTCCGCTACAATCCTTGTTAACGGTATTAATATCAGTTGCTGTGTTCTCTTTAAAGATCACGTTACAACGATCGTTTTTGATAGTCGCTTTACTAATTTCATTTTTTGTTACTTCCATAAAATTTATTTTGTTTAAAATTGAATTGTGGTGTGTACAGGATTCGAACCTGCACGTGTTCCTTTTCCAGTTTATTACGAGGGCTCGAACCTCGTCACACGTTAGCTATATTTCAAGCCTACTGTTGCGTCTACCAATTCCGCCAACACACCGATTTACTAAATATCTAACCACATTGCATTTGAAAAAGCAGATCGACCACAGACAGTACAGCATACACTACCACCACGTATCTCTTTTTCATACTTAACTTGATTATCGGGGGTATCAGGAACTTCTTCTTCATCTGAAAGAATTAGTACTAATCCATCCTCATTGCAAGTATGATCGGTAGGTTGTCCACCACACATGAAAGCTGTAGATGTTTCGCTTAATTGAATTATTTCACACATAATTTTATTTTTAAAATTGAGCCCCCGATAACTTCATTTCTTCTTTTGCATAACTAAGTAAAGTTATCATAGATGCTGATTGATGTGTACAGCTTGCGTTTAACCGGTCCAACCAATCAACTAAATAACTTTCTTCAATACAGATACTTTTTAATAGCGCGCTTTGAACAGCAGCCGCTAAATGAGCCTCTTTTGCGATGCTAATAATAGTCTTTTGAATCTCTGAAGTTTTCTTTGTGTTCAAAACCATTTTTGCATCTGCCAACATTTTTCCTGTGCGTGCCGTATATACAGCCAGTTCCCGAATTCGTTGTTGAATTTCTGCCGGATTATCCGAACAATGGATTTCAAGATAATCTTGTATTTGCGTTGCTTCTTCGTTAAGTGTCATTTATAATTTGTTTATTTGTGTCTGACATTAAAATATCGATTACTTTAAAAATACTCTGATCTCCAGTGTCGCAAAAAGCTGAGTCGAGATGAAGCATTATCTGATCAAGTTCGCCGGTTGTAATTAGTATCGTATTATCTGAATTTTTGACCATGTGAGCTGTTTTTCAAGATCCTTGTTCTTATTCGTTACTTCTACTATTTCACGCTGTAAACGCTCGCATTGACGTTTGTAATAGGCTTCATTCGTCTTGTGAATTTTACACTCTTTTTCAGCCTGATCAACTCTTGCAGTTACTGGATCGGTGAACTTTCCGTCTCCGGCTTTATAGAACTTCTTTTTCTTTGTTGAAATTTCCTGAATTTCGAATGGGAATAGATCGCTCATAGGATTTTATTTTAATGAAAATAAATTTATAATTGAGTCAATAGTAGATTCTTCAGTATTATCAACAGCCCCCGTACATGCTGAACTCATTTCGCGCTTATCATTTATAACCTGGTAAATATCTTCATCAATCGTATTTTTACCTAAGAAATAAGATATCTGTACAGCGTTTTTCTGACTAATACGGTGACAACGGTCTTCACATTGATCGGTATCGGCTGAATGCCATGGAAGCTCAATAAATGCCACGCGTGAAGCTGCTGTAAGGGTAATACCAACACCACCGGCTTTGTAGTTTACGAATATCAAATTATGATCGGTGGGAACAAATTCATGATCAGAATTAGAATGCCTTTCATATCGAGTATCACAGACAGTACAGCGTTGGAATTTATGTATATTAGTATTCCTTTTTTCTGAACTTTCCGAACCGGTATAAAATAATGCAGTTGGATAGTAGCTTCTTAGTACATCGGCCACCTCATTAAGATAGATGAACACGACAATCTTTTCACCGGATTCAAGTACATCATCAATATATTCCTTCACATCAGCAAGTTTTCCACGTGCCGAAATGTTTTTAAGTACTCCTATCTGAACCATTATTTTACCCTTCATACTTTTTGCAATCTGAGGTTCAGTTGCTTTTCGATATTCTCTCAAATAACTTTCAAGATCTGCCATTGCAGCATCGTATTCAGGTTGATTTGAAATATTGCAAAATACCTTTTGTCGAAATTTATCAGGTAACTCTTTGAGTACATCTTTCTTTTCTCTTCTGAAATAGCATTTATTCCGGAGTATTGAATTAATTTCCGGCCAACGCTCTTCATCGGCACACATTTCACGAAATGCAACGGATCCACCAAACTCTTTCAGTTTATCAATGATCATAAGTTGAAACATTAGATCAACCGGTTTATTTACAATCGGGGTACCGCTGAGTAACTGGGTGAACTTACCTAATGCTATCCCGTAGGATAATTTACTTTGTCGTGTTGTTTTATCTTTTACCCTGTGACTTTCATCGATAATTACCGATTTGAAAACATTTATACTTGGAAGAAAATTAATGTGTTTAAGTAGCATTGTTTCCCCTTTTGGGGTCTCAATATTCAAAACGAAATACTTCTGTATTGATTCATAGTTGACGATAAATACATCATATACACCCATGTTATAAAATGTTTCCCAGGTGTGCTTTATTGAATCCGTAAGTATAACCGGTTTATGATCGGAGCAAAGTTTCCATTCCATTTCCCAGTTCAATTTTAAAGAAGCCGGGCAAATAATAAGACAGGGAAATTCATTTTTAGCTATAACCGTTGCGATGCTTTGAAGAGTCTTTCCAAGTCCAGGAGCATCCCCATTGATACAGCTACCGTGTTCAATCCCGTAAGCAATACCTTCTTTTTGATAATCGTAAGGTTTTAGCTTAAGATCAATATTTTGATTAAGCTTTGGCATTTCAGCAGGTGCATCGAAAACACGACGTTTTGAAATCTTTCCAGTCATATCAAAAGCATATTTCTGAGCGAACATCTGAACTTCAAATTCCCAACGGCGTGGAAGTTCCCAACGCTTCAATTTCGAATCATAATTTACATCCGGAAGTTTGGCTACAGCTGCCGATATCTTCCGATCGTAATCAAACTGAATTAAATACTTATTTTCTTTTTCAACTACTATTCTCATGGTCTTCCGTTTCCAAAAAATAAATGCCATTTGTAGGCTAATTCTAAATACTTTTGTTTCCCTTCTAAGTAGAAGTCTGATTCTTTATTTATAAATATTTTGAAGACTTTGTGATTTTTCTTCGAAATTCCTATTATCACATCTCTATCAGCTCCTTCAATGTCCATATACCATGCACGTGAGCGATCGTATTGAAAGAATTTACAAGCTGCTTCAAACTGCATCTGTGTTTCGGCAGCCGTACTCTTTATATCGCCTCCCCATTTCCAGTCATCCCGCCAAATATCCCACTTACATCTCCGATCGAGTTCAAATTCAACACCATTAAAATTCATTAACGCATTGCGCTGGATACTTATTTTTTGTGCATTTGCTCCACTCATTAGGTCAGAACAGAAAGGATCCCGCCAAAAGGCTTGTTTCATTTTAATGGTATTCTCAAAAGTTGCCTTTTTATAAATCACATCTTCCCGGGTTCTTTTGAAATAATCAACCTTATAAGATTCGGTTATCATGGCATCAAGAAGATTTCCATCGGCAAAGGCTTGTGTAGGATCCATCGGGTTTGATTTCGGATTGAGTTGGTCCAATAACCAACCCAAATCCGAATTTGATACTTCAGGACGTTTAAAATAAGCGTCCATTACTCAGTTGCTTTTTTGATTGCTTTATCAATAATGTTGTACGTGCTTGCGTTATCGTAGTTTACCCCAACTTTAAGCATTTCTGTCCTTGCAGACTTTAAAGCTTCAAGCAATTCAGGTGCAGCAGCGATAAGCTTTGCGTTGGCTTCCATTTCTTCTTTATCCATCCAATCTGACATCTCGCAGATTCCTGACAAACCATCAGCAATATCTACATCGACTCTATAGCCTAGATTAATCCAATCTCCTTGTGTGTGTTTCATAGTTATTTCGCTTTATAAACCGGTTCGTAAACAAGTAATTTACTTTCAATTGTCACATCGTTTTTGACAGCATACTTTTCGCAGAATGCCTTAATACGAGTGATTGACATGGATTCTATTTTGTCGTTGGTAAGGTTTTTACCTTCGTTTTCGAACCAAAAAGATATAAGTTGAAGATAACCGGCCGGATTCAGTACTTTGATATCATATCCCTCTTTTACTTTTGGTGCTTCAGTAAATAAATCAGCCTGAGTATCAACCATTGCATTTACTGATTGTCCGGTTGCCTGAACAGTGGCAGCAGCTTCAGCTTTTAATTGTGATAACCTGGCTTCTTCCTTAAGTTTTTGCTTCTCCTCTTCTTTCCGAATACGTTCATTTTCTTCGTTTTCAGAAACAATACGTTGGCGTTCTTTTTCAGCGTTTATTGATTCAATACGTTCGGATTCTTTTTTTTCCATTGATTTTGCAAATTCAATCAAAGAAGGTATTTCTTTACATTCTTCTTTAATTGAAATAAAATCATTTTCGAGTTCCGGAATTGATTTTGTAGGCGTTACAAATAGTTCCAAATTATTTGATTCACTCGGAATGACATATCCAGTTCTTGCATAAACAAGCTGTTCAAAAGCAATTTTTAATTTCTCAGTTTTTTCTTTTTGTTCTGTTTCTGCCTTCTGTCTTGCCTGTTCGGATGCTAAATCTGCGAGCCGTTGACGTTCTTTTTCTTCCTCTTTTGCCTTTATATCGGCTAGACGTTGACGTTCCACTTCTTCCAGTTGGTTTTTTTTCGAAGGAATCATATCGAGTAGTTCACGTTTGAATTCGGTAATTGATTTTTTAAAATCATCCATTGCCGTGTAGCAAAGTTGTTGAGCGATTTTTCCGGTAATCAATACTTTTTCTTCAGCAGTATGATGCCGAATAGCTAATTCTATTTGGACATAGAAAACAAATTGAGCATCGCTAAGATTATTATCAAATTTTTCTATTTCACTAGATGCAGTTTCGATATTGGAAAGAATAAGACCATTAAACCAGGCATTTTTTGTATTTTTAAAATTCATGATATATTCAGAACTTGCCTGAGCATATCCAATACGATAAAGTCTTTCGATTTCGATAGCTTCCTGTTCTTTGGCAAGCTTCAATTGAGCCTGTTTTTCTGCTTCCTGTCGTTCTTTCATGATCTTAGTTGCATAATCGTTCCGGAGTGATTGGAGCGTGTCAATAGGAGTGTTTAAATCATTTTCCAATGATGTAAATTCCTTAGCAACTAATGTCATCATTTGAGTAAATGAAGAACGTTTATCGTTCATTGCCTTTTTTGTCTTCTTTACCTTATCAATATAGGATGCAAGTTGAGCATCGATAATATCATTCATTCCCTGTTTTGCTAATGCAATTAACTCATTCCCTTTTTCAAGTGCTTTGGAGTATGATGTTTTGTTTTCTGCAAGAACTATTGGGGCTTGAGTCATAAGAGTTTTAAACTCTTCAATTTTTACTACGGATGTAGTTTCTGCGGGTAATGTTTGTGTTGTTTCCATTAAAATATTTCCTCCTCATCTGTTTGGTTAGTAATTTGAATTGTTGCTGTTTTTTGTATTTCCTCAACGAATGTTTTTGGCTGTATTTCTTCCTGCTCATCGCCTTCGAAAGATATATTCTCAGATACCTTCAGTTTGGTATAGGCCCTCATAGCATGTTTAATGCATTTTGCTTCCAAAAACCCAGGATCTATTTGGCCGTCATTCGCTTTGTAAAGAGAATTACCATCCTTTTGAGTTTTGGTTTTTGAGTAATTTGCTAACCTGGTAATATCATCTTCTAATAGCCATTTAAAATCAAGTCCATTGTGAGGAAGGACAATACAGACATAAGCTCCAATAATTTTATTTGTCTTTCTTGGAATTGCAGGTAAGTAATCAACTTTAAGTTCTCCTCGTTCATTTGTACATGGTTGAAATTTATCTCCATCATAAATAACTATTGGATTATTCATTCGGATGATTTGTCCTGACTTGATCCTGAGATTAAGCTCTCCGTAAGCAGTTACTACCAACCGAGCCACTTTTACCCAATTATCACGACCTTCTTTAGGTTGGTTTGCGGCTCTTGCTTCGAGATAGGAATCTGACTTACTTCCAGGTTGTAGAGAAAGTCCGGTAATAGCAACTTCGAAAAAAGCGGAACACAATGAAATTCCGGTGCTTTCTTTTAACCAGTCATTTTGAGATACCAGTCTTTTGAAATACCTGGATTCGCGTTCGTATGTTGCTTCAGAATCTTCCGGAGTAAACCGGTGCATTCTTACCAGTGTATCAATGAATGAATCTTTGATTGGTTGCTGATCCACGAGCGTGGTTTTGTCGACTACATTAAAGTCGGGTTTTAATTTTTCTGACATGACTTTATTATTAGGTAAATTGTTGATTTAATTTTTTGAAGTATTTTCGTAAAAACTGATCAGTCGATCTACTGATATTTGTTTGATCTGCATGGTTTTGTAATTTTGAGAAGTATTGAAGAAGAAATATATTTGACGGGCATCTTGAAGTCTGTTTATCGCTCCAACTATCATTTCTGATATGCATCGTAATTTTATTGCTTTATTACGCATTACAGAATTTATGTCTTTGTATTCATCAACTGATTTCATTATATTATATGAATTTAGTGTGCTGTTAGTTGAAGTAATATAAGCGTTAAAAATCCGAGAAAAAACAATGCGATAAGCGCATATTTAAGACTATCTTTTTTCATTTTCAACTATTTTAGGTGATTTTATAAAAAGTCCTTTTTCATCCCGGTACCGGTGAAGCTTTGCTTCGAGATTCTCATTGACCTTAGTGAGCATTTTAGCTTTAAATTCCAGCGTTTTAATTTCGCTATTTACTTTGATAATCATTTTATCTCGAATACTGATTTGCTCTTCCAGTTTCTCAATAATTGATTTTGATTCTTTAGCCAGGGACTTTTCAATAATTACAAAACAAACGATTAATAAAATTACTGATAGTACGTAGATTGCTGTCATACGATTAGTTTTGAATTGAATAACTAACAGGGATTAAAGATCCGTTTTTGGCGAAATTGGTGAGTAGTTGCTCATAGGTTTCAAGCAACATTCCAGTAGTAGTAAATGAACCGGTTGTTTTACCGTCTACCATGGTCGTGGCTTGATTATTTGTCTTGTCTAATACAATTACACGATTCTTCTCAAAAGTGTGAATCATGCGGGTGTCTGTGTGAATTGTTGTCCACTGAAAATTAGGTTTTGCCATTGTGATTAAGTTTATGTGAGTTTAATTGATTTTGGTAGGTTTGAAACTGACTTTGCGAGTTATATTTCAACACCCTGCAACACTTTGCCGGGGTACCTTATTTATTTTGTCTTCTTAATTGTTTTTTATCGAAATTATTAGAAAGTCTGGCGAATAGTTCATCTCTTTTGCTTACTTTCTTTATTTTTTCAGGAGCGTTGATAATTGAGTTTAATTCACCCATTATGCCTTGTAGTTGAGATCCTAATTCCTGAAGTCGGATAGCTGCTATTTTTTCCTTATCTACTGTCATGATCTAAATGAAATGAGAATAACATCGATTGCAAAATGCTTCATAAGATTCTCCATTTTCAGAGTTCTTTTCAAAGTCTTCTTTTTGCATTACTGAAGCTATTGCGATAGGTCCGAAAACACATAATAAAATGAATGCTAAGAATAATAAGAATAGTATCATAGAAGTAGTATTTAAGAGTATATTAGATAATCGATTAATAACTCACTTTCCATTTCCTTTAGTCTTCCGGATGTCCTTGTCCGGCTTGTTTTTTCAGTTCGGTTTTCTTTTGCTGAAATAGATCTTCTTCTATTCATTTTGCAATCCGAAAAGTAAAGTTGTGCTGAAAACAGGAAGAGAAGAGCGATACATCCAAGTTGTCGCTTAAGTGGGGAAAGATCCATTGATATATTGAATTCGTGGCAGAAAAACCATGCTGATAATTCATTTACTTTCGTGACTCCTGTTTTTTCAAATACCTTTCTAAAAGTATTTTCAACCGTTCTGATTGATACGTGGAGTAGATTAGAAATATCCTTCTTAGTCGCTCCCCATGCAGCATATTTCGTCATTTCAAATTCACGCTTACCAAGCTTAGCTGTCATATTCATATTTACACCCCCCAAATAGATTTAATCCCATGTGCTTTAAAGATCCTTTCGATTGCTTCAGCTTCAGAAACTCTAGGTTCAATTTCACCTTTTAGCCTCATACCCCATGCATAGCGGGTTGTGATACCCAATGCTTCCATAATTTCGGTCTTGACAATTTTAATGTCTTTCTGTTGTACTTGACCGAATCCTTTTTTAAATGAATACTTGTTCATATATTTTGTAGTTTTTATTTTAATTTTTCGTTGTTATATTCAAATAATAGCGTATTTTTGCTATTTCATATTGTTTGTAGCTGCATTACATTTGCATATTCATTTATTACATGGTGCAAATATATACTAATGCTATGTAACTACAAAATAATACATAGTATATCTATGCACGTTTAACTTTATTTATACTTCTGAAAATTTTAAAAAATGGAAACTACAGTGAAACAAAGACTTATAATTTTTTTGGCCTATAAGAAAATAGGCCAAAAAACGTTTGCTTTGTCATGTAATTTATCAGGAGGCTTTGTAAATAGTATAAGAAGCTCAATTCAACCAAAAACTATGCATGCAATTGCCATGCAATATCCGGACTTAAATTCCGGTTGGTTATTGACTGGTGAGGGTGAAATGCTTAAAGAAAAATTAACCGATAATTTATTAATAAGTGAACCTAAATTAAACTATGAAAAAAAAGGTGTTCCGTATTACGATGTTGACTTTATAGGAGGGTATGATATGGTAATAAATGACAAGACAACAACTCCATCTTATTATATAGATTTTCAACAATATAATAAAGCTGATCACTGGGTAAATATAACCGGTCATTCAATGGAACCACTGATCTCACATGGTGACATGATAGCTATCAGAGAGCTTCAGGATTGGAATACATACTTGTTATCCGGTGAAATATATGTTGTGGTTACGGATGAGTATAGAACCGTTAAGAAGGTGCGAAAATCAGGAAAGGGAGATGATTACATCAGACTTGTACCCCTTAACTTGGAATTTGATGAACAGGATATTCCGAAATCAATTATAAGAAAGGTATTCCAGGTTCTTGGAACGGCAAAGAAGATATTCTAATGTATAAGCCCTCAAAATTAAACTGGATCCCGGATAGGTTATTTAAAATACTTATTGCAGTATTAGCAATTGGGGCGATAATCAGATTAATATACGAATTAATTAAACTAATGATATAGACCTATGTCAGATAATATCGAGAATTTAAAAATCATTGCTCTTCAGAAAAAACTAATTGAAGATCAAAATAGTGAAATATCAGTTCTCGAGCAAGAAGTTGCACTTCTAAATTTCGAGTTAAATTCCGTACATGCACCAGTACATAAAGTACATGAATACTCAGCATCTATATAAAAATTAGTTATTGATAATCAATCAATTAAAAATTGAAAAATACGCTTTGTGAAGTCTCATCCTGCGTACTTTTACATATTTAGGTCTGATTATCAATGCATAAATAAAAAAAGTACATAAAACAGTACATAATTATTATGATTAATCGGAATTATACCACACCTAAATTAAACAATTGCAAGGGCGATCTATCTAAATCCTGGTATATCTATTTTGTTTTCGAATACGAAGGAGAAAAGAAACAATTTCGAGTTAAAGATGGGATTAATTTTCTTAAGACAAAAAAAGAGCGAGAAGAATTTGCCTCCGTCTTAATTAATATATACGTCTTACGACTAAAAGAGGGATGGAACCCATTCACCAAAGAAATAAAGGAAGAAATACCTGATATTACCATCTCTCAGGCTCTTGATGATATACTATCAGTAAAGAAGAGCTATATAACCCCCCGGTCCTATAAGACCTATAAGGATGAAATAAACCTTTTCAAGAAATGGCTTGTAATTGCCAAATTCGATAAACTATTTGTTCACAATTTTACTAATAAGCAGGCCCGGGGGTACTTCGATTGGCTACTTAAAGTAAAAAAATATTGTGGTAAAACTCACAACGGTCATTTAAGTATTCTCAGCACTTTTTTTAATTCTTTTGTTGAACGTCAGCTTATAACTGAAAGCCCTATAAAAGGAATTAAGAAAGTCAGACAGGATACTGGGAAAAACATTACTTACTCACCGGTAGAAGAACAGAAGTTCATTAAATACACTTATACAAATGATAAACCATTTTACTACGCAACCCGTTTTGTTAAATATGGGTTCTTTCGTCGTACAGAATTAGGGTTACTTCAAATTAAACATATCAAATGGGAAAATAAAACCATTGTTATTCCTTCAGAGAACTCAAAGGGGAGGGATCAAAACAGCGTTACAATTCCGGAGTCGTTGGAAAAGATTATTATTGAAATGAATATACTTGAGTTGGATCCGGAACTTTATATTTTTGGCGAATATTTTAAACCAAATACGGAACCTATTAAAATGATCGAGTATTTTTCTAAAACTCAACGAGAAATTAATAAACTTATCGAAGTTCCATCAAAAGGATTCTATGCGTGGAAGCATACGGGCTGTATAGAACTTTATAATATTGTAAAAGATCCTTATGTTATTATGAGGCAATGTAGACATTCAAATATTAAAGATACAATGACATATTTACGATCATTGGGTTGTGGAGTAAATGAAGAAGTTAGGAGATGGTAAAAAAATAATTTAAAAATAATTGCGTGAATGTTTGGTGAATAAAAAATAACCTCTATCTTTGCAAAATCAAATGCGAGTTATATTTCTTAGAAATAAGAGGTGTAACTCGCTTTTTGCGTTATATCTACCTCTGTTTTTCTACATAACACCCTCACACTAAGCCGGGAATCATAATAATGATTCCATGAAAGCGACTAAAATTCTTAAATTACATTCACTTATAGGACAAAATAACCACCTCAATTTTACAGAACGTCAAAACCGATGCTCTGTCATTCTTATGTCAAAAAATTAATATGAATACACGACTATTAATCAGAGCTCTTTGTAGATATCGAAAGAGCAAACAAGAAGCTTTAAAAATTAACATAAAGCACGGAAGAACTGATTTATCTGATAAAAATATACGTCAGATTTTAGAGATAGACACTTCTATTGATGAGTTGGAAAATCAGCTAATCGAAGAAAGATTAAATTAATATGAATCTAAACTTTAATAATCCAATTTCTATCACGGGTACCCGGTTAACTCCATTACCAAAACAAAACATTTCAGCAGTCAATTACAATAAGAAATTTACTTTATGGTTAATCGAAAATGCAAAATTAGAGTGTAAAGGTAAGGATCATTTGACGCTTTTACTCAGCTTTATAAAGCCGAATAAGCGTGGTGAAATTACAGTTTTTGATAAAGACAATTTAAACATGGTCCTATTTGGATCAGTAAACATTAAAATAGATTATGAAAATATGTAGTAGTTGTGGAGAACCAAAAGCGGACTCCGAATTTATAAGAAGATGTGGTCGATGTAAACATTGTCTATACCTTGAAAATCTAGCCTGGAGAGAAAAGAACAAAGATAAGGTGAGCAAATTTAATGCTTCTCGTTATAAAACCAATCACTCCGTAACAATCAATAAAATTTCAAAGATACCGGTTAAAGAAAAACCGATCAAAGAAATAAAAGTGAAAATTATAAAACCTGAACGCCCAAAATCTAAAAAGGTGACCATGGTACGAGTTCATTCAACAGAGAATAGGAGCGTAAAGCTCGTAAATAACCATTGGGAAAAACAGTTACTTGAAATTAAGAACAGGGTAAAAGTTTGGGAGGATCAGCAATAATGAGACAAATATCAGTAAAACAAGCTTCAAAAAATTATACGCTTGCAAAAATAAAAAAAAGATTAATAGCAAAGAACGGATGTACATGCGTGATATGTCAGAGACGCGGAGAAGACTTAATGCATTTATTACCTAAAAGTATTTACCCTGAATACTATTTAAAGCCTGAAAATTTAGTTATTGGCTGTCGATCATGTCATAATCAGTTTGACGATCAACAGAACTTTAGAAAGCTTCAAATTGACCTTTATGAGCAGGTGTGCACGTTTGATGTACTTAACGCTTCCCGATATTTTGGATTTAATAACTAACAATTAAAAATAAACACAATGAAAATTACAGTTTCTAAAAATGAGCTACTAAAAAAGCTCCTGATGGTTAGAAAAATCATCACAACGAGTAAAACAACTCCTGATCTTGAATTTTTCAAGTTTGATTGTGGTGAGCATCTCAGAGTAACCGGTTCGGATATCAATGGATCAATTACTGCTTCGATAGATTGCAAAATTGAGAACCTTGAACTATTCACACTTCTTATCGATGCAAAGATCATGATTGATGCATTAAAAGAATTATCTGAACAACCGATCGAAATTGATGTAAAAGGTTCTAAGGTGACTGTAATCTACCATAACGGTACATTTGAACTCATTGGAGGTAATGCGAACTCTTATCCTGTTGTTACCATTCCTGAAGATGCTTTTCCTATCGTAATCGAAAAACAAAAGTTAATCGATGGAATTAAATCAGTCTCTTTATTCACGGCTACCGATGAACTTCGCCCGGTTATGTCAGGAGTAAACATTCAATCAAAAGATGGTGTCCTTACTTTTGTTGCCACCGATGCAACGAAATTAGGAATCCATGAATACGAATCGGATTATCCGGATTTCAGTTCAATTATTCCTAAAAAAACTGCTAAACTGATTTGCGATCTGATTTCTGAAATGAAAGAAGATACACTCACCCTCACCATTTCCTCTAAAAATATTTCTCTAAACACCGGTGTATACTCCCTTATTTATAGACTCATTGAGGGTCGTTATCCTAACTTTAGAGGCGTAATACCTCAGAATAATCCTATCGAGTTACAAACGAATCGAAGTGATTTAATGGGATGTATTCGCCGTATATCGGTATTCTCAAACAAAAATACATCACTTATAAAACTTGATCTAAGTTCTGACAGTTTGAAAATCAATTCTCAGGATATCGATTTTAGTTTGGCAGCTGAAGAACTATTGAAAGTAGATTATTCCGGAGATCCACTGACTATCGGGTTTAGTGGAACTGCGCTTCTCGAGGTGCTTGGATCAATTAGCTCCGAGGAATGTTTACTCACGTTCTCAACACCTGGAAAGGCGGCTCTAGTCACTCCTATGGGAGTTGAAGGAATTACTTTACTTATTATGCCAACTCTCGTAAATAACTAAAATTATGTCAAAAGCAACTAACCCTTTTAAAAATACTATTAAATTATTTCTTGAAAATAAAGCGCAAACAGACACCCTGTTTGCGCCAAAATTCAAGAATACCGCAAAGAATATTGAAGATTGCGTAACATATATCCTCAATACCGTACAGAAAAGTGGAAATAACGGATTTACAGACGATGAAATCTTTGGAATGGCAATTCATTACTATGACGAGGAATCAATCGAAGTAGGAAAGCCGGTTAACTGTAAGGTAGTAGTTAATCACTCAGTGGCTAATGAAGAAAAAGAGTCGAGGAATGAAGAAATTAAATCCATTAAAAAGAAAATGGGTAAAAAAGACTCAGGAATAATCAAGTTAAGTTTATTTGACGATGAAAGCGAAGACTAAACTCCAGGTTGAGGTTATGAGCCTCACTAAACAATTACCTTATATCGAGGATAAAGTCCTTTCATGGGCCAAGGTTGAATGTTTGAAGCACATAGGTTATGCAACCAAGAACCGAGTTATTTGCATGGATTGCGGACAAAAATTCTCTACTGAATTAGTGAGTCGCAATAAGGCCGTTTGTCCTTATTGCAAAACAAAACTAGTTATTGAACAATCTAAATGCAGAACCAATAAGCAGGATATCTATGTAGCCTACGCACAAGTTTGCGGTGAATTTCAGGTTATAAGGAATTTTGAACTTATTTCATATCATAAATCTGATAATCAGGTCTATTATTATTTTATCGAAGTACTTCAACATTGGATCAAGTCAGATAAAAAACGTGAAGTAGTTGCACTGAACCATACGCAAAATGGATACATTGATTCCTGGAATGGAACTATGGAAATAAGAAAGAATTATCGTAATAATTACTATTACAATGCGGACAAATACGATATCTATCCTGTAAAACTTCATCCGAGTTCGAAATTCAAACCGGAATATGTCAAATATGGTATTGATAGAAATTTAAGTGGAATAACTTCACTGGAAGCTATCAGTTATATTTCTAAAAATCCAAAGTGCGAAACTCTTTTAAAAGCTAAACAGTATTCTTTACTCTCGTTATCTCTTGACAGAAGTTTTACAACAACTAAAACAAATACTTATTGGGACTCAATTAAAATTTGCATGAGAAACAAGTATATAGTTAAGGATGCTAATATATGGTTCGATTACCTGGATTTGCTCAAGTACTTTAAAAAAGATCTTAATAACGCTTATTATGTTTGTCCAAAAGACCTGAATAAACAACATGATATTTATGTCAAGCGCAAAGGTAAGATCATGGATTTCGAACGAATGCAGCGTGATTACCTGTCACTACTAAAATATTATGGTAAACCGGCTGGTAAAGACTTTATTTATCCAAGAAATTTAAAGGCGGAATATAAGATTTTAAACGACAGGAAAAAACTTGAAGGACTAGAAAAAAAGAAAAAGGAATTATCGAAATTGGATATCAAATATAAGAAATTTATTGAAAAGTTTTTGAATATCGAAATGCTCGATAAGGAAATTGAAATTAGTCCTTTGAAATCAGTCGAAGAATTTTACACAGAAGGCTTAACAATGAATCATTGCGTATATACCAATTCATATTATGAAAAACCAGAATCGCTCATTTTAAGTGCTCATATCAAAAACGAACCTATTGAAACCGTAGAAGTATCGCTAAAGAGCTTTAAAGTTGTACAGAGCCGTGGAAAGTTCAATAAAGATACTAAATATCACGATCGGATTATAAAGCTTGTAAATCGTAATATAAGTAAAATTAAAAAACTTCAAATCGCTTAACAATGGATGATTTAAGCGGTCCTCAAAGAGTGGGTGATGTAATACTCACTTTATATCCTGAATTAAAAAATAAAAAGAAATTTAATACTCTAAAATAAACAAAATGGTAACAACGATTTTAAGATTTGAAGACGACGTGGATTATTTAGAAATAAAAAAATCAGAAAATGGTATTGAAATAGGAACTGGTTCTCTTGATGATTTTCAAGCTTGGTCGTCAGTGGAATTAAATCCTGACCAAATAAAAGATTTGATTCTATTTTTGAAAAAAGAACTTGATAACTTAGATAAATAATAATGGCTCTAAGAGATCAACCATATTTACCTTTATTTATTCAGGACTTTCTAACCGATGAAAAACTTGCTGAATGTTCAGCGAGTGCTACCGGCGTTTATATCCGGCTTATGTGTTTAATGCATAAGTCGGATGATTACGGTAAAATTTTGCTTAAGCAAAAATATAAAAAGAGTAATAATCCGGTAATGAATTTTGCTTCACAAATTGCAAAACAAATGCCTTACGATTTCCAAACTGTGACTAACGCACTTGTGGAATTATTAGATGAAAAAGTTCTAATAATGGAGGGTGAAGTTATAATCCAAAAGAGAATGGTTAAAGACAATGCATTAAGTGAAAAACGATCTTCAGCAGGTAAAAAAGGAGGAGATAAAACTCTTGGTAAACATGAAAATTTTGCTCAAGCAAATGCTCAAGCAAAAGTGCAAGCAAACTCTGAATATGAATATGAAGATGAAAGTATTATTAAAAGTAAAGAAAGTAATAGTATTGCGGAAAATTTAATTTTTCAACAATATCAAGTAATTCCAATTGATAAATTACTCGATTGTATGCTATCAGATGATCAATGGGTACAGGATATTGCAAGAATTCATCATCTATCAACGGATTACGACAAAGCAATTAAATATTCTAAAGAGTGGATTTCTTTGTATGTTGATAAATTAAGAGGCGATAACGTAAAAGAAAAGCCTATAAATGAGTGTTTTGGACATTGTTCCAATTGGATTAAACAAGAAAAAAATAGACAAAACAATGGAAAACAACAACAGGAAAAAACGAACGTCTTCGTCGCCTAGCCCGGTATCGGCAAATGAATTTGGTAAACTTCCACCTCAAGCAACGGAATTAGAGGAATTGATATTAGGCGCTGTAATGCTTGAAAAAGAAGCTATAGAACGAATTGAGTTAGTTCCGGATGATTTCTATAGAGTTGCTCACCAAAAGATATATTCAGCCGTGTTGAGGCTTAAAAACAGCCATAATCCGGTTGATATGTTCACGGTAACCGACGAACTTCGTAAATCAGGTGAAATTGACGAGGTGGGAGGTCCATATTTCATTTCAATTCTTACATCAAAAGTAAGTTCTGCAGCACATATCGAATTTCATGCACAGATTGTGAAACAGAAATCAATTGCCAGGAACTTAATTCACATGGCTTCTGAAATTCAGAGCATGGCATACGATGACAAGGTTGATGTTTCGGATGTGATTGAGTATACAGAACAGGCGTTTTCTGATATAAGTACATTTAGTCAGGATTCTGATTATTCGGATATGCCGGAATCAATACAGGAAACGATAGAGTATTTACAAGAACAGCAACGGAAAAGAGAAGCCGGTGAAAATGTTGGTATTCCAACAGGATTAGATGCTCTTGATAGGTCGCTAAATGGTGGATGGTCAGCTCCGGATCTGATCATAATAGGAGGAAGACCCTCGATGGGAAAGACGCAATTTGCTGTAAGTTTTGCTAAGGCAGCCGGTGCTTCAGGTAACGATACCCTTTTTCTATCGCTTGAAATGACTAAAAAGCAACTTATCATGCGAATGATTAACGAGCAGGACGGTATTTCATTCTATAACATGAAAAACGGGCAGCTTTCAAAAGAAGAATGGAGTCTAATCGAAAATAAAATAGCTGAATTAGAGAGATTGAATATAAAAATTGCGGATAGTGTGAAGTCCAGGTACTTACATAATATTAAATCCAATGCCCGTAAACTTCATAGACAAGGAAAATTAAAGTTAATGATTATCGATTACCTGCAGTATATCAAAACAAATTTAAAGTTTGGTACCCGGGACTTGGAAATAGGATTTATCACAAGTGAGTTAAAGGCTCTAGGAAAGGAATTGAATATTCCTATCATTTTACTCGCTCAGCTGAACAGACCACCAAAGGGACAACATATTCAAAAACCTGAACTTTCGGACCTTCGTGAATCCGGAAATATTGAACAGGATGCGGATATCGTCATTTTTCCACACCGGCCAAGTTATTACGAAGAAAATGCAATTGATGATCAAAATCGATCCTGGACTAATCGCGGAATACTTTATATGGGAAAAAACAGAGAGGGAATGAAAAATGAAAAAGTATTATTCCAACACGATGATCGATTTAAGAAAATATGGGATGATGGAATTACTCCTTATTTTAATAATCCCGTAACAGCTGGATTTGAAAATATCGTGAGCAAGCTTAATGATGATGAACCCTTTTAATATGAGCACCGAAATAAATAATTACATAACAAAAAGATATCTTAAATGGCTTGATTATGCAAAGTATCATTGTTCTCTTGCCGGGATTGTAGATGAAAGCGAGGATGTACTCAATGAAGTTATTCTTTCTTTATTGCAAAAGGAAGAAGAGGTGCTTATGAACTTATTAAATTCAAAATCCGGGCAATATACAGAATTAGATTACTACGTGCTACGAATGATTAAACTAAATGCAAGTTCACCCACTTCACCTTATCAGAGTAAATACAAACCTATTCCCTCAGATACTAACGTGGATTATTCAACGCTTGAAATCGAAGATCAGGGGAACGATGATCCGGACCGATCGGGATATATTTTGGAACGTATGCACGAGATCCGTTCAACAATTGAAGAACTAGGATTCAGCGAAAAAGCAATGCAAGTATTTGAATTCAGGTTCTTCAATGATGGTGTTTTCAAAGAGTGGGACGGGGATGAAAGTACAAAAGAACTTTACGATCTTTACTCCAGGATTATCAAAGTACTTAGAAAAAAAATAAAAGGAGAATTAATATTTTAAAAGCTATGAAGCCATTAATCACAACGAAAATTATTAAAGATAACGGGGATATTCATACGCTTGAGCTATTTTCATATAAAAGTGCATTTGTATTACACAAACACCTGATAACCTCAGATGATAAGAAAGCAGAATTATTTCAAAAAATGAGAAAGTTCTGGGGAAAATGGTATTGTAAACAGGAAATAGTAATTTCAAAAGAGGAATACCGGGCTATCGTTGGATTTTATGAGAGTAAAAAATGTAAAACATATAAAAACAATTAAGATATGAACAAACAACAATTTATGGCAATGAGTTTGCGTTATGGGTTAAAAGTAATTCAAAAGGATTTAATTGGAACTTTATTTTCAATTGATATAGAAGAAAATTCAATTGGAGTTAGATTTAATGAAAAGGAATGCAGCTTCCACAGTATATCAAATAACTTTTGTAAACCTATCCTTCACCCACTTTCTGACCTCACAAAAGAGATTGAGCATGACGGGGAAAAGTTTGTACCGATGGACTCAATTAAAAAAGAATTTGGAGACTTAAAGTTAACTATTGATAACAACAAGGATTTAAGAGTGTCAATAGCTCCTTTTGCATATTTAGATTTAGAAGTTATTCCATTTATTCAAAAACTTATTTCTTGACATTTTGACATTGCCGGATTAATCGAAAAAGGAGAAGCAATTGACGTTAATACTTTAGAAACAAACCCATACTTATGAAAACAAAATTATATAGGATAATTGCTGAGGAATATAATATATTTTGGTCTAAAAAATCACAAGAGTGGGTAATGTCAAAGAAATACGAAATTCGTGCTTCAGATGTATTGTTTCGACATCCTAATCTTGCATGGATTTTAGCAAGGGTGTTTGAGGGTATATTTAGCTACAAAAAAGCTAAACGATTAGGTAATAGGTTTTGGGAACGAACCAAATGCAAATCAAGCAGACGAATACACAGGAGTAAAGCTCTTTGTCGATTTTAAGAATAACAAATGATTATAATTAATTAAAAGGGAGCAGAAATGTTCCCTTTTCTTATATTTTAAAGGTAATTGAATCAGGTTTATACACGTATGGAAAATACCGAGGTAGTTGTAGAAGAGAAGAGGCTCACAGCAAAACAAGAGCTATTTTGTTATGAGTATTGCATTGATTATAACGCTACTAGAGCAGCCATAAAGGCTGGGTATAGTGAAAAGAGTGCAACGTCAGCGGCTAGTAGGATGTTAACATTTGTCAATATTAAAGCCGAAATAACCCGATTAAAGGCGAATTTATCCGAAACATCCGGTATTTCTGCGCTGCGAGTATTGAACGAACATGCAAAGATTGCCTTTTCGAGTGCTTCAGATCTTCGTGACGGATGGATAACCCTTAAACAGTTTGATAGCCTATCAGAAGAACAAAAGTCCTGCATACAAGAGATATCAACTAAAAAAGAGAGTAGAGTTCAAAAACGAATGAATCCCGGAGATGATGATATCGTTGTCGAAGAGGAATGGGTGAAGATTAAACTCTACGATAAGCAGAAATCACTTGATAGTATCAGTAAAATGCTTGGTTATGATGCCCCACAAAAGATTGAGGTAGGATTATCTGAAGGTTTGGAGCTTGAAATAGGTTTTAGAACTAAAAAACAATAGCATTTTGATAGTAAAATGATAGGTATTTACCAACATTATTAAAAACTCTCTCTGGGAGAATAAAAACAAACGAACAAAAATAGCTGAAAATACTGTCATAATGTCAAAACAAAAAATTAAATTCAGCTACAAACTTTTTAATCCAAACTTTTGGCATGTTCTTGACTCATTTTTAAATACTGCATTACGTTTTATTTTCCTGGTCGGTGGATCCAGTAGTTCAAAAACATATTCGGTTGTCCAGGCTATTATCTTCTCAGCACTCAAAGGAAGAGAAGACACAATCATATTCCGTAAGGTAGGAGCTAGTATAGAAAATTCGATCTATAAGGATTTTAAAACAGTAATCAGAGATTGGAACCTGAATCATTTATTTGAATTCAAAAGAAATAAGATTGTATGCATTGCTAATGGGTCTGAGATCGATTTTGCGGGACTCGATGATAGTGAAAAGATAAAAGGTATTACCGGATACAAGCGTGTTGTTCTTGAAGAGGTAAGTGAGTTTGAGCTTTCCGATTGGAAACAGATTAAAAAGCGACTTCGTGGAATGTCTGGCCAACAGATCATCGCCCTACTAAATCCTATTTCTGAACTTCACTGGGTGAAAACCGAGGTATTAGATAAAGAGGTTCTACTTAATGCACAAACTTATCTTGATTGCGTGTACGATGATCAGGGTAACATTCTGCCTCCGGAGTACTCGCAAGTAAAAGAGAAGTGGTATAACGAAAGCAAAACGGTTTTCAATCCACAAACGGGAGAATATGAGACTAACCCACCTGATACGGTTGTCATAAAGTCAACATATTTAAATAACTTTTGGATTGTCAGTTCTCCTGATGGTTTATACGGTTTTTATGACCGGCAAGTAGTAGCTGATTTCGACAGGGATAAGACGAATGATCCGGATTATTACGAGATATACGCTTTAGGAAATTGGGGATCTATTAAAACAGGTGGTGAGTTTTGGAAGAAGTTCAATATAGGCAAACATACCGGTAAGACAGTCACGGATTGTGCTCCTGTGCATCTTACGATCGATAATAACGTATTGCCCTATATTTCGGTTGCAGTGTGGCAAATCGAAGAACATGCAGAATTCGAGGTAACAAAGTATTTAGCTAAACAAATCGGAGAAGTGCCGGCCCGCGATCCTTACAATACCGTAACCAGTGCTTCAAAACTTACAGCAAAATATCTTAAAGATATCGGTCACACTGATAAGGTTTTTATATACGGCGACCAGACAACAACAGCTAATAATACGATTGATGAAGAAAAGCGGTCATTCTTCGATAAGTATTGCCAGGGAATTGAAGAAGCCGGGTTTATAATTGAGAAACGCATGCCCTCTGTTAATCCTTCTGTAGCGCTATCCGGTGAGTTTGTGAATGAAATCTATGCTGACAACATTCCGACTCTTGAGATCGTGATAGATGAATGTTGTAAGGTATCTGTCAAGGATTACATGATTACTAAACAGGATGCAAACGGTGGGATTCTGAAGAAAAGAATTAGAGATAAGCGAACCGGGCAAACTTATGAAGAATCCGGCCACTATTCAGACACAAAAAGATACTTCCTATGTGAGGTGTTTAAAGATAAATATACAGACTTTTCACTCAGGCGTAACCGTTCCAATTTTAAAGATGATCAAATGAAGTTTTATACTGATATCGATTTTAAAGATGCTCTAATTAACGTCCGGATTGTTCCGGATGTGAATGGGGTGTTTAGTTTAGTAGTTTCTAAACTGATCGAAGACCGGGTTTATATTACTGATGTGATTTTCAATAAGGATGCCGGGGATAGCTTTAATCGGTCTGTTGAACTCATTAAGCAATCAGATCCTGAAGAAGTAACTTTTGAATCAATCCCAGTATGGTATGAATACGGGCGAAATATCCGAACCGAATGTGATAGTAGTTCAATCAGAATACTTACCGAACCAACGAAGAAAGAAAGTCGAATACTCGTTATGTCAGGATTTATTAAAAGCAATTTATATTTTAAAAAAGATTACGACTCTGATCCGGAATATACGGCCTTTATTGAGAATTTACTCGATAATTACAAAGGAATAAGCATTGAGGCTTCAAATATCCTATCAGGAGTTGCAGAGTATTTTAAAAAACAAATTGAATGATAACAGGGACTTCACGCGGTTGGTCAATTGTATTTGAAAATGATTGCTGGCTATGGTCAGATAATAAAGAACCAATAACTATTGAAAGACCATGCAAACGCTGTGGGCGCATACCTACTAAAGAGGGTTATGATGCATGTATGGGATTTGTTAATGGTGCAACGTCCGCCTGTTGTGGTCATGGAGTAAGTGAAAAAATAATTGTAATGAACGTATGATTCAACTTAAATATATTCGATGTCCTAACTGTAGTCGCGTTAATGGTGCGATGTCAGAAAGCAAAGGAGTTCAGCAATTCATTTGTAAGGATTCCAGGTGCCGGCATGAATTCTATGTAGTCGATGGAGTGGTTGACAAGTCGTTTGATAAATCATCGGTAAAATTGATTTGATACTTATATTTTAATTTAAAGTTGCCTTTTTAGCTCAGTTGGTAGAGCGATTGCCTTGTAAGCAATAGGTCGTACGTTCGAATCGTACCGGAGGCTCAAAACCAAAAGAAAAGGGGATTTTGAAAGTAGTTGAAATTTATTGGTATCTGATCAATACCTTTGAATTAATATTATTTTTTGTAAAGCTAACAAAATAGGAATCCCCGCCGAACTACTGCCAACATGCAGACGAACTGTAATAAAAGAGCTTTAAACAAGCCGAAACGGACTAATTATCTGTTTCGGCTTTTTAATTTATACTATGAGCATAATTAAAGATTTACAACTAAGTATTGCAAAGAAGTGGATGGGATCTGCCACCATTACCCGCGATAATACGGGTAAGGTAACCGGTGCAACAAATGGGTATAAATCGACCATGTACGATGTAGACCGGTACCTGGCTGCATTTAATTCTATTTACGCTGCGAAGAACTTTATTACTTTATTTCATAGTATTTCAGAACTTCAATTTCCGGTTGTAGAGATTGCTAAACGAGTGCTAAAGGCTGAATTCAGGTTGAAATCATATGATACAGATTCAATTATATGGGATAACAAACAGATCAATAAATTTTTGACTCAACCTAACGAGTTACAAGGATTCAAGGACTTTATTACTCAGCTGATCATCTATCTTCTTATCGTTGGAGATGCACATATATATTCTGCCGTTCCAAGTACACTTGCTTCATGGGAGAGATGGAAAGCTTGTGATAACTACTATGTGTTACCTTCTGACTGCATAGAGCCTCAATATCCTTTCGACGTAAAGCTTTTCGCAAATACTCCGAAAGATCAAATAATAAAATCCTATAAGCTTATTTCAGGAATGGGTAACCGGGACTTCGAACCAAATAACGTACTTCATTTCAAAGAAACAAATCTGCTGTTTGATCATTGGTACTTAAGGGGTCGTAGTAAGCTCACGGCGCTTGAATATCCTCTTAGTAACTTATGTGCAGTATATGAGGCTCGAAATGTGATTTACGTCAAACGTGGGGCTCTTGGTGCGATTGTGAGCAATAAGACCGATAACGCGGGAACTGTTGCTCTGTCCAAAAAAGAAAAGGAAAGTTTACAGAAAAACTTTAATGAGAATTACGGTCTTGAAAAAGAAAAAGGGCAATTTGTTTTATCAGATGTTCCTGTGAGTTTCGTCAAGTTTGGTATGTCAATTACCGAGCTCGAACCTTTCGATGAAACGTTGGCCGATGCCGTTGCCATTGCCGGTGCTTTTGGAATGCCGGCAATATTAATCCCTAGAAAGGATATGAGCACTTACGCGAATATGGACACTGCTGAGAAGAGTTTCTACACAAATACGGTAATTCCACTGACTGAAAAGATACTCGAACAAATCAACCGTTTTTTAGGACTCAATCAAGGCCCGGGAGGAATGTATATCGATGCTGATTTCTCAAAGGTCGAAGTACTTCAGGACAATAAGAAAGATGAAGCCACTACAGATAATCTGAAGACCACTACGGCACTTTTAAAGTATAACCAAGGACTTATTACATTTAATATGATGTTAGTTCAATGTGGAGAGGAAAAACTCACTACCGGAGGAGACTATTATATCTGGGCTGATCCGAACATTTCTAAAATTCCCGCAATGAATGTAAATCTTCATAGCGGTACACAACCGAATAATAACTCTCAAAATACAACTCAAAATGCTAATTAAGGAACGTAATAAGAAAGGCAATCAGTGGCGAACAAAAGTAGCTAACGTTGATGAAAACGGGGTTGTAGTAATCGCCGTTAACGCATTTGGTAATAAGGATTCAGATGGTGATATTTCTATGCCTGGATCATTTACTAAGACGCTTAATGAGAATTTTGATCGTTGTAAATGGTTTTTAAATCACAACAAGGCTCAACTGTTAGGTGTACCATTGTTCGGAGAAGAGACTCCTGAATATCTTCAAATGACTTCTAAATTTAATATGAAGAAACAGTTGTCGCTTGATATCTATTACGATTACCAACTCTATGCAGAAAATAATAAAACACTCGAGCACTCGATCGGGGTTGATATCATGCAACGAAATCCTGCAAATTTAGCCGAGGTAACAGAATATAAGATGTGGGAATACTCAACACTTACCAATTGGGGTGCAAACGAAAATACACCTCTTATCTCTCTTAAGGATATGGGAGGGATGTCCGTGGATCAAATGCAGGAACAACTTGAATTCATAACTAAGTCGATTAAGCTTCCATATTCGGATGAACGCCTTGCTAAGATTGAGAAATCAATCAGTACTCTTACTAAGATCATAACCAAAGACCTAACAGACGGTTCTTGTATGGTTTGTTGCCCTACCTGTGGAGAAACATTCGATTACAATGACTGTGATGAATCCACTTTCGAACAACAGGTAATGGAGGCTGCCAATCAGTACGCACGTTGGATGATTGACGGTATCGTTTATATCGAAATGCAGAAATTAAAACCTGAATTTCAGGTCCAGGTTGAAGCGATCATCAACTCTCAAAAATCACTTTCAAAAGGTCTTACCGAAAAGGAAATGACCACAAAAGGCATTGAGAACTTTACCAATTACGTGCGCTGTAACAAATGCTATTCACGAGTTTATAAATGCAATGCCATTGAGCCGGCTCCGTCCACTCAGGAAGCATGTGATAATACTCCTATTGAGAAGGCCGGTTTGTCCACCTTCAGTTTCAAAACACTAGGAGGTTTAATTATCAAATAAATTAAATACCGATTTATATTTTAAATCGAAAGAGCTTTTAACAGGCCGAAATAAGGATTCAGATCTTTATTCCGGCTTTTTATTTAACCCATTTATCAAATTAAAAAATGAAAAAGAATTTAAGAAATCAGGACAGTATTGCGGGTATAAAAGCTCGACAATCTTTTAAGTTGAAAATCTTCGGATTTTCCATTATAGCAATTATTGCTGTAATGTGTTTTGTGATTCATCCGACCGTAACATCCGTTTTGGCTGTTGCTCCTATCGCGATGATAGTAGGTGGAAACGTTAAGAAAGATTCTGAAATGAATCAGGAAGAAAAAGATGTAATGGCTACCATTGTTAGTAAAATGAATGAAGCCCTGGAGCAATTTCAAACTAAAAACAACGATCCTGAAATTCTGACCAAAGCGTTAGAAAGTATTTTAAAGGAGGTTGATGAAGGAAAAATAAATGAAAAGTCCGGGGAGTTTGCAAAGCGACTGAAAGAAATTAGTACCTGGGGTGATTCTATTAAACAAATGGCTATAAAATTAGAAACTTTAGAAACCAAGGGGCTGAATATGGAACCCGGAGAATCTCAGATTCAAAAAGCAGTCAAAGAAGTATTAGACAGCGAAAAGTTCAAAGAATTTGCTTCCGGAAGAACACGTAAAACATCTGGTAAAATAAAGATTACTACCAAGGCACTGTCTTTAGGCAGTAATTATACCGGTGGTACTACCAATATCAGTATGCAAACTGATCGTGTATCAGAAAATCCACAACCTCGTAAGATTGGTGTTCGTGATATTCTGATGACCGAAACGAGTGAAGAACCTTTTTTGACCTATCAACAGATTACCGATTTAGATCGAAATGCGGCTGCCGTATCTGAAAATGGTGTATTACCTGAAAGTGCATTCAAGGTAACTGAAATCACTGACGGAACACATAGAATTGGTACTATAATGTTTATCAGTAAACGAATGTTGAAATCAGTAAAATGGATGCAAAGTTGGTTGTCTAACCGTATCCCTGCAATGATTCGTTTGGCTGAAGATTTTCAAATTCTAAAAGGGGATGGAACCGGTGATAATATCAAAGGTATCTGGAAACTGGCTAAGAATGCAAAGGATGTTCTTGGTACTCTGATCACCGGTGCTGCAACTGCTGTATTGCATGTTACTTCGTACGATGGAGGTACAAAAACCATGATTGAATTCTTGGCTCCTCAGTCAAAAATCAATAACGGATCTTATATCACATTTGCCGGATTTACCAATGCTGCTTACAATGCGAAATTTGTTGCTAACAAGGTAAATGATCGTCAAATCGTAATTGATTGCGCTTATACTGCCGAAACCGATGCTCATGCTGCTGCTGCAACATTTGTTGCTGGTGGTGAATTTGCCGGTACTGTTGTTGCTCCAACTATTGCCGATGCTATCATGGCAGTTCAGGCTTATTTAACATACGGAGAATACACACCTAACAGTGTTTCTATCAATCCGATTGACGTATTCAAATTGCGTATGTTGAAAGATACCCAGGACCGTTATTTGGATATCATTAAATTTATAAACGGAGTTTGGTACATAGGTAATTTACCTATCACAGAAACAACTGCCGTTGTGCCGGATGAATTCTGTATGGGAGACTTCCTTATGGGTGCTTCGCTTGTTGATTTCACCTCTTTGGAGTTGGAATTCGCTGAAGACGTTAGTACCAAACGTGCCAATCAAGTGGCTGTAATCGCTCAGGAAGAAGTTATTTTCCCTGTTTATAATCCTTACGCATTCTTAGTAGGAAAATTCTCTGAAGTGATTACATTAATCACAAAAGCGTAGTATAATCTAAATAGTAGGTAATCAAATACCGATTACCTACTATTTATAAAACTAAAGCAATGAGAACAATAACCATAACCGGAGAAGACCGGCATATTGAGAATGTTGTGAAAGAGAATAGGGGAAGAGTTGATCGAGGATTCATTACTGTTTCTGAAGGTACTGAAGCGAAAGCATTAATACCGGAAAAGAAAAAAGTAAATAAACCTGCTAAAGCGAAAGCTCCTAAATCTGCAAAGAAAGAAGTTGTAAAACCGGATACAAAGGTAACTCAAACAACAGATACAAAGAATGTCAATCCTGAAAGTAAATAATAGTTTTTTCACCGGAGATGATCTGAATATACCAAATGTCAGTTCAACTGGTGTAGGAGCATCCGGAGCACTTGCTCAGGCCAATGCAGATAAACTAACTCGATTAATTGAGAAACGTGAACCTGAATTCCTGAAAAAAGTACTTGGAAACGACTTATATCTATTATTCAAAATGGGAATGACAGTTGTGGATCCTGCAACTCCTGATCCAAAATGGACAACGCTTGCAGGATATCTGGTTGATCCGGTTTTAAAAGTATCTGTTTTTGCAAATTATGTTTGGTGGAACTGGTCCAGGAGTAATGCAAGTTCTACAACCGGAAACGGCGAAGCAATATCCTCTAAGGAGAATGCAAAATCTGTTTCGCCCATTGATCATCAGGTCGGAGTATGGAATGAAATGGTTTACTCACTTACTGAACTTCGTTCTTTCGTTCAGCTTAATTCAGATATCTATCCGGGATATTTACCCGACGAGGATGTTTATACCGATCAAAATACCTTTAATTTCTAATGAAAAAGCATTTATACATAGTAGATATGTTCCGTGATGTGGTTCAAAAAGTAAATGAAGCCCTTGCTGGAGAATTTACGGACTGGAAAAACATTAATTCACTTCCTAAAAAGGATGGGATGTATCGTGTAAGCTATACAGATAAGGGGTATAAGATAATTGAGGGTCTTCAAATAAAAGACGGTGATATCATTGAATTTAAAGACGGGTATTGTCACTTGGCGAATGTGGTTAATTACAACTACGGGCATCCTATCGAGATCGCCAATACATTAATCGAACTGTCAAAGGCTACAATTACTCAAGATAAGAGATTTCCGTTATTAGCCCTGATTACTGACTTTTCAGAGAAAAAAGATTCACCCGATTACTATTGTTCTGCTTCACTATATTTCTTGATTGCAAATCTAACTGATCCGAATTTAAAGGCCGATGAACGAACTGAGGTAAATTTTAGACCGGTTCTTCACCCAATTTATGAGGAATTTATAAGGCAGATACAGCGATCAAAACATTTCATGATCCAGTATGACCAGAACATACCTCATACGCAAACAGATCGCTATTATTGGGGTCGTACAGGCACATTCGATAATACGATGTGGGGTAAATCAGGATTGTATGCAGGTGAGGGAAATATCTTAAATGATAAAGTAGATGTGATTGAGATATCGGGTTTAGAAATCAAAGTAAAAAACATTTAATAAAATAAGTAAAATGAACAAATACGTAAACTTACCGATCGCAGTGGTCGGAGGTGGAAACACCGGAAATTCTTCGTATGCAGTTGTACCCCGGCTTATTGTGGGGGCAATTCTGACATCAAAGAATAAAAAATTTACTGAAGCCGATATGCTCGACTTCCAAAAAACGCTACAGGATGCTACACTTGCATCAGGAGCTGAACGGATTTATCCGATGTTCCGGTTTAAGGAAATTGCTGATGGTTCGGGTGACGTAACGAAGAATACTTCAGGATATGGAGTAAATGAAATCGTTCGTGAAGGAAAATACGACTGGACATTTACATTTAGTCAGTCAACGGGTCTTTATAACCTTCAACAACTTCGTATGTTGAATGGTGGTCAGTATCGCGCATTCTTTATCGACGACAATGGTGTTATGATAGGAACTACTGATGATGCCGGGAACTTTATGGGTGCTTCCTTAGAATATTTCTATGCAAAACCTTGGAAAGTAAACGAAGGAACGAAACCGGCTGTTATCTCTGCTGAATTTGCTCATAGTAATATGAAGGATTTGAATGATAATATCGCAATCTATACCCCTTCTTTCGAAGTGGAAGATACGATCAAAGGATTATTGAATCTTCAACTTCACAGCATTTTAGTAGCTGCCGGAAAAGTGACTGTAGGCATTCGTACTGAAGGCGATAAAGTAGACGTGTATCCGCTTTATTCTACTGAACTTGCTGTTGTTACTTTATGGAAAGTAACAAATGTTGCTACCGGTCTTGCCGTTGTACCTACCACAGTTGCTATCAATGCCGCTAAAAGTGGTTGGGATGTGACTTTACCTGTAGGGACTTATCAGATTGGTCTTGCTTCTCCGGAAGCTCTCAGCGTTGCCACAATTGGCGGTGCTCCTGAAAATGGTTACGAAGGTGTTCCTATTACTGTTACAATAACAGCATAATGAATCATATCACTCAGAACGGGGCCAGTTTTTCACCTGGCTTCGTTAAGGGTTTCAAGAATTCAGGAGCCTTTATAAAAGCAATGGAAGGTAACATACCAGATTGGACCGGAGAAGAGCGTGATAAGCGTTTAAAATCGATTTGGAACGAAGCCAACGGGAAGTCAGAAGATCCGGTTAAAGAAGAGATTCAAGATATACAAAAAATTTAATCTGATAACAAATAAATAAAAGAGTACTTGTGTTTCGCGGGTACTCTTTTTTGATATTATGACAATATCCGAAAAACTTCAACAGGTCCGTTCAACTAAGGAAAACGTAAAGACTATCATCGCTGATTCAATTATGGATAACGAGCGTGATATCGTTTACGCGATCCAGGCTCAACTATGGGATGGACGGGATGGAACCGGAAAGGACTTAACTCCATCGTATTTAGATGATCCATATTTCCTAACCAAGAAAGCCGCTCAACAATATGCAGAATGGAAGGATAGAATCACACATAATTCAGCACGTAACTTCTATGCTCCTAATCTTTATATAAATGGGTACTTCTGGTCAACTATGAAGATTGACCGAAATAGTATGAGGATGGTAAGTAATGGATTCGGAACACCCATTATTTCAAAGTACGGTGAAAATACATTTACGTTGGATCCGAACGACAAAGATGTGGTTGATAAGATTCGAAACTCGTTAATTGGTAATTCAAAAAAATCTCTCAGTCTATGAAAATTATATCCCTACTACTTAAAAACGTAAATAAGGCCTGTGACAAGGTTTTACTCTCTGATTTTATCGAATGTACTACTTATAAGAGTTATTTCAAATTAAAGCGGTTAAAATGGCTCTACGTTCCTAAATTCATACTACAGAAAGCTTGGACAATCCTTTTTGAGGAATATTGCACGCTTTCCCGAAATTCAGGTTATGAGGCATTTTATGAAGGGATGCAAAAAGTTTATAGACTCGACGCAAAGCTGCTGGCTATTACTTGTGCTGTAAATTGCCTTTCTCAGAAATATGATAGTAGTTGTGTTGATATCCTACGGTCGTTCGGATACACCTATAGGTTCAACTGGAAAGACAAAAAAGAGTATAACCAAAATCTGAATAAGGTAATTAGTAAATGTAAATCGATCGCTATCGAACGCGATCGTGAAAAACTAAAATTCGAAGCACTGGCCAAACAAGGAAAAAATCAGGATCCCGGAGTTGATTATTTTCAAACCTCACTAATTACCCTATCTAAATACATGGGATATCGACTCAATCCTAAAGAAATTACAGTCGCTGAATTTTGCGGGATGACAACCGGTTACGAAAAAGAAATTGAACAACTTTTAAAACAGAAATCATGAGTGAATTAATTGATAAAGTCATTGACGAACAGGCAATCACTAAACAAATAACATTTTTAGACTCTCAACTTATTAAGGCCGGGACCAGTCTCGGAACATGCGCCGATGCTGCTAAAAAGTTCATGGATCAATTCGCAAACGCAAAGGGAGTAAGTGATGTCGTATCAATAATGTCCGAATATAATAAAACTTTGCTTCAGGCTCAAAAGGCACAAACAGAAATCAGTGTAGCTGAAAAAAACAGAGCAGATAAGTTACTGGTTCTTCAAAAAGTCCAGGAGTCAAATGCAAAAACTGAATTAATAAATGCACAAGCAATAGCTGCCACTCAAAAAGCACAAGAAGCAACTACCAAGGCAGAACAAACCCGGGCAGATGCCGCTGCTAAAGTTGCTGCAGCAGCTGAAAAAGAAACAAAAGCCGAACAGGAATTAATGTCCGCCAAGCAGATGATGATCAATATCCTGACAAAAGAGGGTGTTTCGGTCGATAAGATGAATATGACAAAATCACAAGCATCCACAATCAATAAGCTTGTAGCCACCGCCAATGGAGCAGAGAAGGGTTCACACGAACAGCTTGCCGCTCAATATGACTTGAATTATAAAGCATATAATAAACTTTCCGCAGTTCAAAAAGATACAACCGCCGGAAAAGCGATGTTAGCAAGTATTGGCGAACAATCGAAGGCATTAAAAGGAATGGAAGGTCCGATGGGTAACTTTACCCGGGATGTAGGTAACTATAAGAATAATATACTTAGCGCTCTTGGAGCTAATCAGGGATTTATCGGAAACCTGGCTAATATGGCAATGGGAGCAGAGAAAACAGGAACTTCATTTGCTACCGCCGGAGTTGGAGGCATTAAAGCTTTTGGTACTGCAATGTTAGAGTTATTGGCTAATCCAGTAGTTGCTATTTTAGCGGCTATTGCTGCAGCGATTATGTTAGTAAAGGCTGCCATTGAAAGTAACGGAGAAGCAACAAATAAACTCAACCAAGTATTGGCTCCATTCAAAGAATTACTCACCTTTATCATGAGCATATTCTCTCAATTGGTTACTGTCATACTTTCCGGAGTGCTTGAGTTGGAAAAGTTTGCTAATGTGATTATGTCCGTTATTCCTGGACTTGACAAATTAGCAGAAAAGAATTTACAGGCGATTGAACTTGAGAAACAAAAACAGAAATTGGCAGCTGACATGCGTGCTGACATTCTCCGGGATGCAAAAGAAGAGGTTGTAATAATGGAAAACCGTAATAAGGCACGTCAAAAGGATAAATATTCAATTGCTGATAGACTTACGTTCTTAAAAACTGCTGACGCTATGGAATTGGCACTTTCTCAGGATCATGTTGAGTTGGCTACACGTGCATTTAATCTTAAGAAACAACAAATGGAAGAAGAGGGCAGAACCTATGAAATGTTGACTAAAGATGAAAAGGATGCTTATGTTAATATGGAAGCTGAAATATACAAAGCAAAATCTGAATACTTTCAGAAAACAACACGATTAAAGAGTATGCAAGCTACTTTGGTGATGGAAGATCAGCAAGATCAAATAGCAGTAGTAGAAAGCAGTAATAAATTAAAATTAGAACAATTAAAAACAAATGCGAATTTTGATAATTTAAATTCCAAACAAAAAATTGCATTTAATAAAAAATATTCTGATCAAGATATAAAAGATCAAATGAGTTTAATTAAAGCCAAAGAAAATCTAGCCGGCGCTAATGTAGAAGATTTACAAGGTCAATACGACATTTTACTTACGCAATTAAAGCAAAATAACCAAAAGATGAGTGCAGAGATATCTTCTTATAATATTCAAATGTTGCAAAAACAAAATGATTCAAATCTTTTAAAATTTCAATCGGATCACAATTATGATACAATGACTTTTGAAGAAAAAGTAAAGTATGATAATGATTATTTTGCATGGGATCAACAGGGAAAACAAAAAGTACTTGATTTACAAAAAAAATACAATAAAATTACAAGTGATGAATACCGAATTGCAAATGAAAATTTAAAATCAGAAAAAAAGATATTCATTACTCAGCAGGCAAATACTATGATTCAACAATCTGAACTGCTATTGAGTGAACAAAAATCATATCTTGATTCTCAAGTGAAATTGGACCAGGATTATGGAAATAAAAGTGTAGGATATCAACAGGAAATTACTCGTAAATTGTTCGAAATACAAGCGGATCTTGATACCCGATTGGCTGAAGAACAATATAAAAATAATCAGATCGATATTGTCGCATTTCAAACAAAACTGAGTAATATTAAGGCTCAAAGAGCTGCGTTATTGGAGGCACAAAAAACAGGTTCAGAAAATGATGAACGAACTCGTATTATAGCATTAGAATCTGATACATCTGTAAAACGTCGTAAAATTCAGGATGATCTTTATTTATCAGGTAAAATATCATCATTAGAATATCAAACATCAATATTAAAAATAAATAAAGATGGATCAGACAATCAATTAGCAATTGAAATTTGGTTAGATAAAGAAAAACTGGCAACATTGCGTGAAGGATCAGAAGAACAAATTAAATTACAACAAAAAATTAATAATGAAGAGGAAAATCTTGAGGAGAAAAAAGCAAATAGAAAAATACATGCAGAAAAAGAACTTCAAAAGAAAATAATTGAGCTTATTAAAGCCAGCGCTTCGGCTATTCAAACAATAGGTGATGATCAGTATCAAGATAAGCTTGATAAGATTGATGCACTTAAAACAGCTAATAGTGATGCAGCAACAAAAGAAAATGATGAAATAACTAAAAAACTTAATTCAGGAATTCTATCTCAAAAAGAAGCCGATGCACAAAGTGCTGCTATCGATGCCCAAAAAACAGAAAGAGATAAACAACTAACAGCTCAAGAGAATGAAATTAAAACTAAACAGGCTATTTTTGACAAGGAATCATCAGCTTTTAATATTATTCTTTCTACAGGAGAAGCTATAATGGCGTCGGTTGCGGCGTTTCCGCTAACTGCCGGTATGCCATTTGCAGGTATTGATGCTGCTATCGGAGCGGTTGAATTAGCCGCCGTACTTGCTAAACCTCTTCCTGCATATGCTTTTGGTACATTAGACCATCCGGGAGGTCCAGCTTTAGTGGGAGAAGTAAAACCGGAAATGATACAAACTCCTGATAATAAAATAATGAAAGTTGATGTTCCTACAATTATGAGTTTACCGGCGCACACGAAGGTATTCCCTGACTATGACAAAGCGTTACAGGAAATGGCATTTAATGCTTCGATAAGATCAATGTATGATAGTGTCCCAGATATCGAAATAAGTACGTACAACGATGCAATGATGCGTAAATATATGGGTTCGTTGGTTGGTCAGACTGAGAAACAAAATAGTAAACTTGATAAATTAAATAATTTAGATAAACACCTTGGAGATATAGCCAATAATACAAGAAATTTAGAAGGCGTATTAAAAGGTTTGAAAAAAAATCCATGGTTTTCATAATTATTATTAACTTTGCCGAATAAATAAATTTAAAACTATGAAAAAAATAATTTTATTATTTCCTATTTTTATTATTATATTATCATCGTGCGGTTTAAGTAATCAACAAAAGGCAGAAAAGGAAGTAAAAAGATATTTACTTACAACATTGAAAAATCCGGATTCATATAAGTCTGTGAGTTATTCTGAAATAAAACCTTATACCCTAGATTTTAAAAATACAAAAATAGGAGAATCAATGTATGAAATGTTGAGTTCTGAAATTGAAAGCATATCTTCTTCAGGTGAATCTTTTTCAAATGATCCAACCTATATTAAAGATAAATCCGAATTTGATAAAAAAGATAAGGAATATAAAAATTCAACAGAATCAAATGGTTGGATTATAATACATAAATATAGTGGAACAAATGGAGAAGGTGCTATTATTACAGAAGTAACGACATTTTATTTAGACTCTTCATTTTATTGTGTTTACAGTAAATAAATACGATCCATTATTCCCTTTTCAAATAGCCTCTACAGAAATGTAGAGGCTATTTATATTTTAAGGGTATGGAAAACCATATTACACCACCTAAGATTCAATACATTTTACAGTATACGGATTCAAATAACGTACTGCAGAATATCGATGTTACCCCTGATTTCAGCACCTGGGATGCGTTTGAAACTGATATAGTTCGGGATGACCTATCCGGGGCTTTTATTCAGATTCAGGACGGGGGTATAACATTCACCGGTGAATCATTTGAACTTGTACGCTCTATCTATGAAACACAGGGATTCAGAGCGATTGCTAGACTCATTGTAAACCTCCGTAAAGATACATTTCCCGATTTATGGACGTACGTTCAAAAGGTATCCTTGGATCTCAATTTTGCAAAGTACGTTCGAGATAATACAACAGTGAGTTTGACCGCGAACGAGAATGGTTTAAAGGCGATGGTTAAAGCAAACGCCTCTCAGAAATATGATATACCGGTTACTGATCTAAATCCTGATACATTGGATTATGATGGGCTAGATATTAAAGAAACTCTTTCATGGTTTCCGGCACCGATAACCGGAGTGCCCGTACTTACAACTTTAACCGGATCCGTTGGAGATACGAAAACGTTTGAATTTGCGCCTGGAATACAAGCGTCAGATCAAGATGTTAATGCCAATTACCTAAACTATTTAGAACAAAAGAGTCAGGTTCTGAGCAAGGTGTATAAATCAACACCTGGTTCATGGATCACTACTGATGGCTATCAAAATTGGAACGGAACGTCGTGGGTAAATAACCTACCCATTACCGGACCTTATTTCCCTGAATTAATTCTAAGCCCAGGATATAAAGGTTACGACCTAACCATAAAAGCACATTTAACGGCTGATTTTGGCTATCCTATTCAAAACGCTTCTTTATATTGGGTGGAGGCGTGGGTTGATGCTCCTTCTCCTGGTCTTGATTTAGGATTTAATAGAATGAAGATATGTGATCTTCCAACAAGTTCAACCGGAATCGATACTATTATTGATTCTACGATCGCATGTTATCCTAACTCACAAGGTAAATATCATTATCTTACAATCGTATTCGATCGCGTTCTTGCTTCTACATCTGAAGATATAGTACTTAATAAATTCGAATTTGAAACCGGTGGATTAATTCAGGCAAGTTGGACAGCAAAAGTGAGAAATAACATAAGTATTCCGATCGTATCCGAACAGAAGTTATGCCAGGATCTGATCAATAAGATAACGGGTACAAAATATGTTTATAAGGCAGTTGTAGACGAACACTTAGAGACTATCCGTATTGCAGCAGGTGAGTCTGTGCGTAACTTCCCAAAGCAGTATGTACATACCTCGCTAAGTGACTTTGCAAATTATATGAAATCATGCTGGGGTTATGAATATGAGATAACCAATAATGAGAATCTTGTAATTAATACCTACGATTTTAAAGGGGTATGGAGTGTTTTAACTCCATATTTAAAAGATAATGCAGTCAGTTTTCAAGGATCGACCTATGCCGCAATTTCCGACGTGACAGGTGGAGACTATCCATCCGGCTCAGCAAGTTGGAAAAAGATAACAGAATACATTGTAAATGGAAATACATACACTGAATATGTAGGAGGTATAAGTATTATTCATTTTGCGCCCCGTGATAGATTCTTTGTCCCTGAAACTGTAATAACTATCCCGGAGATAAATAATATCAAGCTATCGGTCAACGAGACCTATATTTATACAGGGGTCAAGATCGGAATCGCACTCGTTCAATATCTTTCAATTAACGGAACTGATGAGTTTAGATTTTTAGAGGAATGGTCAACCGGCGTTCAAAATGTGGTTAACGTACTGGATCTTACATCACCTTATCGAACGGATAGTTACGGTTTTCAGCTTCTTAGTGAAAAACAATTTGTAAGTAATTCAACCGATGATCAATCCGACAACGGGATATTTGTACTTCACGTCAAACTAAGTGGTGATAATTACATACTAGATAGGACTGCAGTTCTTACAGGTGTGGCTAGTCCACTAACGATGTTTAATGCGATATTTTCACCTCGACAATGTTTAATTCGGAATAAAAGTCTTTTGGGTATATCCACCAGTCTACTCAAATTTACCTCAACTGCCGGACAGGCAGATATAACCATAAATGGGATAGAAGAAAAGGCGGATATTTCAATCACAGAATCATTATTTTCCCCCGATGTACTTGATATGGATGTAGGACAGATATTAGACTTACCGGCTCTTCAAAATGGGTTGGTTAGTTGTCAGTATAGAGGCGAACAATTTACAGGATATATTAAAAAACTATCTCACTTTTGGGGTTCAGATCAAAAAACAAGTTGTACGCTGTTTCTCAAGAAATTAGTATTATAATTATATTTTAAATTAAACGAGCTTTTCCAAGCCATCATCTAACCAGTGATGGCTTTTATTTTATGGGACAATTTATACACATATCAAAGTTTTCTTCACTCAATTTTGAACCTACAAACGTAAAAAGTTGGGAGGATCAAGTAAGTTATTGTCAGAAAGTATTCGTTAATGATCCAATTTTAATTCAATTTGCGGCTGATTTCGACGAAACATTCAGATATGATGTGATAAATTCCCTTGGAACGGTCATTCAAACAGGATTATTTACTATTACCGCTATAGGTGCAACTATTAATATACTCGAAAAAGAGATTACGGAACTACCTCAGGATATTTATACTCTTCGAATATACCAAACTACCCGTCAGACTCTTTTAATCGCTGAAAGCTCTCCTTTTTGCGTAACAGATCAGGTTGATAATACAACTCTCCTTGCTTATACGAATTCTTCAAATGACTTTGATACTATTTTTATAAACGGAACTACCAGAGTCTTTAATTTTCGTTTTGAGGGTGGATTTTTAAACAGTGATACAAGTTATCTGGTTGAAAGTAATTCATTCAGGAATCAATTTCAGGAGGGCAGACAACTTTATCAAAGGCCTTATAAAACTAAAAGTCTAACAATAGGCAATGCTTTTGGTGTTCCTGATTGGGTAGCAGAAAAGATAAATTTTATATTCTGTTGTTCAAATATTTACTTAAATCGTGTAAAACACTCAAGAAGCGAAAAATCAGCTCCTGAACGAACAACTATTGAAGAGGGATATCCATTTTCAAACTTCAAACTATTACTTGAGGGCGAAGCCGAATTATATACTACCGGTATGCAAATATTTGGAAATGATTGGATCGTGAAAAAATCGAATTGGAATGGTTATGGAACATGGTTAACTAACGGAATTATAAACAGAAATTAATATGATACTCAAGAGAATAATTCCAGACACGGGTTCAAACACTGATTACGATACAGGACTAAGTTCAGCTACTAAGTTGAATCAAAATGCTGCTGACATAGAAGCTGCTTTAACTGATGCTGAAATGAAATCTGACGAACTTGCACAAGGACTGGCAGATGAAATCACTGCTCGTGAACTTGCCGATACCGATCTCGATTCCCGGATGACGATGAATGAGATTGAAATCGAAAATATTGGATCGGCGATGGCTGACGGATTTGAAAATGAATCTACCACCCGCCAACAGGCAGATGCTTCAATAACTGCTCAAATAGCCACCAAGGTAACCCGTCAGCCTCTTGTATCCATTACCGGAACTATACAAGCTACAGCAGGCGGTCAATACGCATACGACCCTGCTACTAAGAAAATGAATGTGTCAGGATCTAACCTAATGTGGGGAATTCAGACTACTCCATCAAACGGGGTAATATATACCTTTAACGGCACGAACTACGTTTGGAACTCTTCTGAACTGATAGAAATAGGCACAGGAGGTGGAGGTACAGGAATTAAGACTATTGTTGCAAACGACCTGTTATTTTTCGACACATTTTTAAATTTAGGACTTTACGAAAATCTCGGTTATTTAAGAGGTACGTATTCCGGGAGATTAAGAGCACCGTACTTTGACCAGAGAGTCGACACCATTGATAAGATTTATATACGAACGATTGATGTAAGTGTACCAGGCGCACCTAAACCTAATTTTACAATATATGGATCTACCACTCCCGCTCCTGTAGTTGTAGAGGCATCGGAACTAAAATTGATTTTAGGACATTTATCCTATACGATTAAAGCCGATGACCCGGACAATTGGAAAATCAGCGCCGATACTGATGGTGGCAGTATAATCTTTCCGTCATTAGGAGGAATAACGAAATCAATGACGTTCATTGTTCCAGCAACCTCGTATCCTATACTTTTTAACGGTGTATCCATTGCAGCCGGGAATACAGTCTTTGCGATTTATACGCTGAACGCGTGGACAATAGATTCAACTATTGTAGAAATACCTATTATTCCAAATTATTCGGACATATCAGTTCAAAAAAAAATAGATATCGATGCATACTTATCATATAGAGCAGATGGTACGTTTATGTGTCTCGTTCCATCAGTGGTGGCTAGCGCACAGAATGATAAGATATTTCTTTCTGCACAAGATAATAAGTTACAAATTGGTATTTATCAGGTAGTTCTTAAACGAAGCAACTACGTCATTTTAAAATTAATCGTAAGCGGATCTTCTTTAAATACTATTCGTGTTGCAGGGAGTGGAACATGGGAGAATAAATATGACGGTTTTGATTTGGCGACAATAGCGTTTGAGAAGATAGGATCGGTTAATATACCCGATAATTTGATAACGTACAACCCTATTCATTATGTGGTTGGTCAGATTGTTGACGGCGTTAAAAAAGTAGCATATGTTTTCAAAGATGGAGATGTAGGGTATGATGTAAATATTCAAAAAGGATTCATGATGCATACCCCTGCTAGTATGCTTACACGTACGTGGCAGGACGCAATGAATCTGACTTTCGCAGATAAAAGTTGGAGACTACCCACTCAAACAGAGTTGCTTTTAATTTATGAAAACAAGGTTGCAGTAGGTGAATTTGACGCTGCACCTTATTGGACTTCGACACAAGACAGTGGAAGTACTGCTATATGTATTAATATGGGTACGGGAGCGGTTGAGTCGCATCTGCAAGGTTCAGCGTATCAAAGCCGGAATGTATTCTTTTTTGAAAATTATGTGGGTGGAGTCAAAGAGGGTGAAATTGCCACTTATTCAGACGAAACAGGCGAAAGTATTAAGGGATCAGGGGTAAAATTGAGCGATTTGGTTACAAAGAATAGTTTGAAGATAGGAATTTCAAAGAATGGTGCAAACGGACTTGTTAACCCTCAACTTATTCCCGCAGAAATTTATGAACGAAAAGTTTCTACAATTAATTTAGCTTCTAATTGTTCTGATTTTTCTATAACAATCGGAGGTACTGCATACGGCAAATCATCACTATTAAATATTATAGTTCCAATCGATACAGAGATAATAATTAACGACATAACTCCTAAGGCTGGATTAAACAATGCTAACGCAACAATTATATTAACATGAAAATAACAGAAACAATAAATTTTGAGGAAAACGTATTTCTCTCAAAGCAAACTATGGAATTTCAAACATGGTACAATGATAATGTAAATGTTTTAATCAACGATACACTTGTACCTGATTCATTAGACATATTTAAACGACCTCAAAGTTATACTGTAGTTGTTGAAAAATTAACTATACAAGTTGTTCCTCAATATATTTATAGAGATCAATCAAATTGGGCTTGCTCTGACTTCTACTTAACTATTAAATCTGTTTAATATGGCAAATTTATTTAAAACAAGATTTGTTCCAAATCCTGATGGTACAGATTCAGCTAGAGCTATAACAAATGCTAATACAGTTTTTGTGCATACGTATGTGGGAGATGATTTTTCAGGTGATGGAACTCGTGAATATCCATTTAAAAGTATGTTTAAAGCTGTACAAAAAAGTGGTATTAGTAATATCGTTTTTAGAGGGGTTATAAATGAATATTTTAATTTAGGTGATAAAAATTTAATAGGTGATGAGATAAATCAGCAATTACTATTTTTAAATTATAATCCTATTATCCATGAAGGACTATCTTGTTTTAATATGACTGTTGACAGCGTTAGTGGAATAAACAATAGTAGATCTTGGTTTCATTCAATAATTAATAATTATAATATAGGGGGCCTAAATGATTTTAGCTATTTATTTATTAACCATATAGTGCATGGTAGTTCTAATGATGGTAGAAGAGATCATTATCTTTATCAGTCTACATTTTTGGGAAATGAAATATCATGGTGTACAGCAAAAAATAGTATTCAAATAGTTGAGTTTAATTTTCTAGGAATATCACTTTATGGTTATAATACTTACATGGTTTTCCCATCAACCTGTATTTTTAAATACCTATCGGTACCTATTACTCAACCCGTATGGACTAATGACTCAAAAGCAAATATTCAATTAGTTCGTAATGCTTATGTTTCTGCTGGAATGTCTGTTGCTGATTCAATATTATTGTTTGCAAAAGATAGTTTTGGAAATGAAACATGTCGAATTGTAAAAGAACAAAGAAATGGAGGAACATCTGCAAATATATTTAATGCGTACAATACAGATGGCACTGTATCAGATTATTCACTGAATCCACAATCAAATAATGAAGCACTTTACGCTTCCGATTTAGGAGGTTACGTAGGTTGTTTTAAACCTGCTGCAAAAATAGATTTAATTAATGATTTAAGCGAAGCAATTAATGTGAATGCAGATGGTACAGAATCTTCAGAGCAAGGGCTTCTATTAATGCGTAAAATGGTTAGTGGAGTTAAATCTATTGAATTTGATACTACATCTAATCAGGTATGGAATCGTTGTACTTCTAATACCGTTAACATTCCGAATGGAGTTAAGTATAATGGTAGTAATGTAAATAGTGATGATGGTAGTGCTTTTGGATATTATTTTGGGAAACATCAAAATCTAATGAATCCACTTTCTTTACTTCCTACAGACATTTTAGAGCCTAATACAATTTACAAAGTTTGTAATTTGAATCGAGATATTTATTCGGCTGTTGTTTTTAATGGTACTCAGTATCTACCTGATTATTTTTTTAAGACAGGTACATCCGTTTTAAATTTTACATTACTCAATGGAGATTCAGGAACTAATGTAAAAAAAGTTTTAGCAACTCCACTTGAAAGTATAGAAATTCTTCCGTATGATAATATGGATACTCCATCACTTGATTTTCCAAGGTACAGTGCACCTTTTTTTGGAGATGTGCAAATGCTGTTTCATAAAGTAGGGGTAAATATTGATAAGCCTGTTTTATTCAGTGAAGTAGAGAATGACAAGATTTCTTACTATGATAATTGGGCAGTTACTAATGCAGACCAGGAATTTGTTACACTTGCTAATGATACTGCGAATTACTATTATAAGATTCCTGTACTTAAATTTATGCGTGTCGAATTGAATGCCCATTTTAATGCGGATTACGATCAATAATTATGATACGAATAAACTCAATCGGAATTGCTTTAGATACTGGAATTATACCTCCCGTAAGTCGTGTAAGGAGTAAAATTTACTCTATAGGACTGAACTTGGAATATGGAGTGATACCTCCTAAAAATTATTATAGAACTA
>Ga0302292_1000076_pt1 | contig 68090 bp, 116 predicted proteins | sample III_Fen_N2_1_FD_194553 | JGI IMG/M metagenome (GOLD analysis project Ga0302292, IMG submission 194553) | Peat permafrost microbial communities from Stordalen Mire near Abisko, Sweden - III_Fen_N2_1 | ecosystem: Environmental > Terrestrial > Soil > Wetlands > Permafrost | place: Sweden: Abisko...
AGGTAATGTTTTTGGTAAATTAAGTAAAATTCGCTCAAAGTTATGGAAGAATCATAAATCTAATTTTACCAGTTATAAAGAAACTGCGAAGTATGCTGGATTAATTTGGAAAGAATATCATCGTGTTCCTTCAATAAAAGATATAGATTTAATTTACAGAAAAGATATTGGTGGTGATGTTATTAAAAACATCCCTCCTATTTCACCTGATTCTTATTTATTAGAGCCTGTAAGTTATTTTGATTTAGATAATAGAATGAATGACTTTGTTTCGTTAAATATAGATTTATATATTCATAGTATTTTAAGTGATATTCCATCTTTTAATGTAAAGAATTATAATTATGATAATAGTTTTAAGGGTTATGTTGATGTTGTTAATGGTGAAGATATAAGTGGTGATTATCCCGAAATTGAATTTAAGTTGGTTTACAGTGAAGGTAATTCGCATTGGTATGTTGATATTTGTGAAAGTAAGGAAACTTCTACATTTGCAGGAGAAAGTAGATTAATTGATGCAAAGATAGAATCTGAATTAAAGAACACTGAAAAGGAAGAATCTAAAGGAGGTTCATATTATGAAGAACGTCAAAACAAGATAAAAGAGCATAAGCAATTGCAGGATTATTATAACGATATGTATGAGAGATTAACCGCACAAAAGAAGCAGTTATTTGAAGATATAACTAAATATAGGGATTTAGGTATGAAAGAATCTATGGAGAAATCTATGGAGGAGGCAAGTGAAATTCGTTCTAAGGTTTCTGAGGTTAAAAGAGAAATTAATAAATTAGCTAAAATAAATTTATAATGAAAGAAGAAAAAGAATCAATACCAATTTTAGATAATGCTTTAGTTGAAGAAAAGAAGCCAAAGAGAAAGTCTATGGTTACTAGAATAAGAGATATGAAGCACTGGGATAGTTATATTAAATACTTAACTGATACGAAGAAGGATTTTACAATTACAGAAAGTAAGGGGGTTAAAAGGGCTATTTGGGATAAGGAGCGGAATATTGGAGGCATATTAAAAACTAATAGTTCGGATAATTTTGATAAGTTGTGGATATTTAGTAGTGTAAGAAAGAGTGCAACGAGTTGGTTAAAAAAGAATGAAATACTTTATTTACCAAAGAAGTTTGCATCAAATGTAAAGAATCATAATAAAATAAGGGAGATGGTTGCTGGTGAGGTATTTTGTGCAACTGATTTGAATCATGCTTATTGGAGAATTGCATTAACGCAAGGTATAATAAAAGAGAGTTTATATGAAAAGTTAGTTCCTGCCGAATATAAGTTATATCGAAATATGGCACTATCTTGTTTAAGAGGAGTAAAGACTGCTGTTTATTATAAACAAGGTGTTATGACACACAAAGAGAATTTAGGCAATCCTGATTTAGGTTTACTGTATGAGCATTCGATAAGGCAAAGGTGTTTTCAGTTGATGGATATTGCAATGGATTTGTGTGGTGATGGTTTTATTGCATATAAGACTGATTGTATATATTACGATTATAAATACAAGAAGATAATTGAAGACCATTTTTGGGCATATAGAATGAAGTTTGATACAATAGAATGTGTTGCTATTGGTAAGGGACTTTATATTGACGATAAAGAAATACGTAAATTTTAAAATAGAAATAATGGAAACGAAAAATAGAATTGTAGTTTACGATTTTGAAACTAATGGTTTTTGGAATGGATTAAATCAGCCGATTGAGGCTTGTTTTAAGGTTATAGAAGATGGAGTTGAGATTGAATTATATCATTGCTATATAAAATGTAAATATCGATTAAATCCCTTTATAACGGGTTTAACTGGCATTACAGATAAAATGCTAGAAGAAAAAGGAGTTGAATTGCCAGAAGCATTTAAGGAAATTGATAGGATTGTAAATACTCCAAATACATTGTTGGTTGGTCATAATATATTAACTTTTGACAATAAGTTTTTAAATTACTATTTACAATTGTATTTATATAAAGAAATAACTAATTCGATATGTTTTGATACGGCAGGACAGTTAAAGGCAGAGCTTGTTGGGTTTAATTTAGAAGATTTTGATAGTGTTGATAAAATGCACTCTAAGGCTTTATCTAAGACTGTTAAGGGATTGCATTATAAATTATCAGATGCTTTATCCCATTACAAAATTAGATATGAAGATAGGCTTCATGGTGCTATTTCAGACGTTGAGGCAACTTATAAAATTTATTTAGAACAGGTTAAAAGAGGTTTGCCAAAGGGTAATTATTTAGAAAAAGAGAGAGAAACTGATTTGTTTTATAAGGAACTGATTAATGATGAAAAAAAGAAAAGAAAAATATTAGAAATGAAGCTTAAACGTATTGAAAATCTTAAAAAAGAAGGATATACAAATTCTGAGATTAAGATTAAATTGCTTAATGAATTATAACTAATGCACAACAACTTCCAAATTAAAGCTAAAATATACGATATAGTAGAATCGGGGAACTACTTTTGCATTGTATGCCATAAGAAACGTAAGTTTAAAGTTAAAACTATTCAAACTAATGTAATATTGTGGTCAAAGGATAAAAAGCTGTTAGAAACGCTTAAAATAGGTAGTTCTTATTTGTTTGAGTTTTATATTCATGGGTTTGAGAATTTGAAGGATGGGAGGAGCTTTTGGGGGTTGAGGGCGTATGTTACTAGTGTAATTAATTTTCGCACTTATCCCTTTGCTGAAACTTTAAATTTATAAATTACTCAAAATTAATAAAATAAATATGACTTTAATAGATATACAAAAAAAATACAATACAGACCTCAAATGCAGACAGTATTTGGAGAAGTTGCGGTGGGGTAAAGTTATAAAATGCACAAAATGTAATTCTACGAATACAGTTGATTTAAAAAATGAAAATGGTAGATACCATTGTAACCATTGTAAAACAACGTTTTCTGTTATATCTGATACTATATTTGAAGCTTCGGGATTACCACTTTCTAAATGGTTTATGGTAATAGGATTAATGACTAATACCAAAACGGGAATAAGTGCAAAAGAGATTGAAAGAAATGTAGGTTTAACCTATAAAACAGCGTGGTATTGTGCTATGCGTGTACGATGTGCAATGATAGACCATTGCAATATCGAATTATCAAACGTGGTAGAAATGGACGAAACTTATGTAGGTGGAAAGCCTCGTAAAAAGTATAGTTCATTAAGTCCAAGTTTACCGAATATTGGAGCAGAAAGTTTTACGAATAAAAGAGGTCGTGGAACAAAGAAAACGCCAGTAGTAGGAATAGTAGAAAGAGGCGATAAAATCGTTCTCAAAGTAATTGAAAAGCTAACAAGTAAGAACTTAGTAGCAATGCTAAAGGATTATGTAAAGTTAGATAGTTCTATCGTTGTAACAGATGAATTTAAGAGTTACAAATCATTTGATGAAATTGTACAGCATTATACCGTAGACCATAGCAAAAAACAATGGGTAAAAGGAATGATGCATACAAATACTATTGAAGGATTTTGGAGTATTGTAAAAAACAGTATTAAAGGAAATTACATCGCTATAAGCAAGAAATATTTACCTTTTTACCTTGTTCAATCGCAATATATCTATAATCATAGAAACTTCAAAGGGGATTTATTCCCTATATTCTTACAGCAAGCTTTAACCACCGATAGAGATTCATTTATGGAGGATTATAAGCCGATACAAGACGTTAAAAAATTAGTTTATAAACAATGTAAGAAATAGTTATATCTTTGGTTTTATTAACTTAAAACTTAAAAGATTATGAATGCAAAAAATATTATGTTTATCGGAATCAATTTTATTTTAACCGAAATAGCATCTTTTTTAATTCAACATTTTCTTTCAAAAGAATTTGAAAATATTATGATAAAAGAAATAGTAGATAATGCTATTATATATGGGACGATAATAGCAACAATTACAAGTATATTTATGTATTTTAGATGGAAATATATTTGGTTTAAAGAGCAAATGAACTACTTTATAGTAAGAAACAAATATTATGACTTATGCTTTATGAAATACTTTAATAAGGGGAAAAATTCTTCTGATTATGCTCTAACAAGAGAAGAAATTAATGCTAATTTTAAACCAATATCGCATAAATATTTACAAGCATATATGTTACTTAGAGAAGAACAATATAATAGCATGATTACAAATGCGAAAAAATAGTTTCACCAAAGGGATAAGTGCGTTAATTTTTAATAATGAGATATGAGTAAAATTAGAGTAAATTCGTTTGTAGTGTTTGATATTGATAGTGAATCAAAGTCTAACTATAACAAATATTATAAGAAAACATTCCCCGAAGGTAAGGTTTTTGTCTTCTTAGGTGAAGTTAAACAATGTGCTGGTCATTGTATATTATGCGACCTTAAAACTGGTAAGATACTAGGATTATACCATACAGATAACTTTAGAGAAGCTACTAAAGATGAATGTTAATCAACTTATTTATACATTCTTATAAAATAAATTTATTTTTTTTGTGTTTTTATTTGTTTGTGTGAAATAATTGTTGTAGGTTTGTGGTGGATTTAAAAATATGAATTAATCATGTAATAAACTTGTATTTTTAGCAACTAAATAAACAACAAGAATTTATTAATAATGAACTTAAACCTGTAATCGACTAGTGCTATGAAAACATATAAAGAAAATATAATTGTTACCATTAAGAACCAAAAAGAATGGTCTAAAAAATTAAAATCAGTCGTTAAAAAAGGCACGTATTTCAAGTATGCAATTGCATTAAATCAAATCGTTAATTGGGGCAAGTGCCGTAACGATTTGGAAGAATGGTGCGACATGGCTTTATAATTAAAGCTAACTAACGTGTTTGGTGTATGTGCCGTGCCAAACGCAAAACTTTCAAATGACGGCTAAAACTATCTGGCATGGTATACACCGTGTTAGGCAAAGTACTTTAATTATGAATATTATTTTTGGAAACGAAACATTTAAAATAAACCAAATTTCACAATATGAAATCATAAGGCATTCAAAAGAGTTGCGTTGTGAATGTGGCGCTTCTGATTTTGAACATAGAAATACTTATGATATTGTTGGATATTGCGACACGCCACAAGGTTTTATGGTTATGTTTGAATGTTCAAAATGTTTTGAAAAATACAGACATCATATTTCGAGTACTGGAAGATATAATTTAGAAGCATTCAAGAATGATTTAGGGCTTAAACTTCATTTAAAGGCACGGTCTTAGTATTGTGCCTAACGATTGGCAATATGAAACGGTTGTCTTATAAGACGTTTCAAATTTAGTAATAGCTTGACGGCAACTGTTTTATATTGCTTGTAGGCACAGTACGGTAAATTATGAGAACATTAAATGGTGGAATAAAGTTTCAATCAAAAAAAGCAGAATGGGTACAACTAAACCCATATGAAATCATTGTAAAATACCCCAAAGAATTTACAGCAAGAGATTTGTTTTTGGATGAAGTAATAAAAGTTGATAACGGATATATTAAAGTTGTTGATTTTTGTGGTGGTGCATTCTTTGGTAAAGAATCATATTCATATATGTGGATTAAATTTAAAGAAGTAAAAAGAAATTTAAAAAACCCCAATAAATATTATATTTCAATTAATACACATAACCCAATTGAAGTATATCATAAGACACCTGAAAATCCAGAAGGTAGTAAATATGGCGGTGTTGGTTTTGGTGGTTGGTGTGATACTGTTGAAGAATGTATTCAAAAGCATTTTCCAATAAAATATACTAAAGAAGGAACAGATTCTATGTATTATTCAAAAACTCTTAAAATAACACATATAAAACAAACAGATTTAGAAACAGGTGAAGTAATTGAAATTAAAATTGATGATAATTACAACACTATATTAAACGCACTTTCGTAGTATTGTGCCTAACGTTGATATAATCTTGAAAAAAAACGATAAAATGTATTGTATTTCAAAAAAGGGTTTTATATTTTGTAAAATCAAAGGTAATAAAACCAAGACTTAATAAATAAATAAAATGAAAACTTTAAACGCTTACAACATCATTTGGATAGCATTAGTTCCAAAACAAGGCAAACCAACTATTGCAGACAATAAAGCAATATCAAAAAAACTCGGATACAAAGGAATATCTTATTTCTCAAACGTTGGTAAGGCTTTATTAGCTTACACACCAAGCAAAGAAAGAGCAAAAGAAATTGTAAACACAATAAAAGGTTCGTTATCAAAAGAATATAAAGTATATATGTTTACCGACAAACAATTTGGTCTTTCTTCTAAAGAAGATAAGAACCTTGACTTATATACAAATGGATTAGGTGTAAAACTTACAAGCCTTCAAATTAGCGAATCTTTTTATATTAAGTAAATGAAAACCACGCACGGAGGAAAAAGAAAAACAAGTGGAAGAAAGCCTGTAACCGATAAAAAGGTACAGGTTTCTTTTTACATTGAGCAATCTAAAATCGAAAAACTCGGTGGTTTAGATGCTTTTAAAGAGAAAATTATCACATACGTAGAACGCTCGTGCAAGGCTTCTTAAATGTGGTATAACGGTTCGTATATGAAACGTAGCCATGCACGAACCTTACAATTAAGCACTAAACTATCTGGCTATGTTTTATATACGGTGTTATGTTCCGTTTTTTATTCACAAATTAATTAAAACAAAATGACTACAAGGGAAAAGATAATTAATGAATCAATTATAAGAATCGAAAAAAGACTTTCTGAAATTGCTAAAATAAACGATGCTAACCCAATATCTGATTTAATTGCAATTAGAGAGGAAGCGCAAAAATTATTAGAAGAAAACACGACAATACAGGAACGAACATCTAATGAGTTTATTGCTAAAATAGAAATACTTTCAAAAAAAGAGAAACGATGTATTAAGTTAGCTGAAGAAAATACAGGACAAAAAATGGTTGATTTAATGGACGAAAGAATTAAATTAGAATTTGAGCTTCGTGACTTAAATAATGAAAAATATTATATTAAACGTAGCAATGTTTCTTAAAATGGAACATAACGAAAGATTGTATGTAAAGTGTAGTGTAACGGAATTTTACATACAAGGTGTTACCAATAGTACTTTAATTTAACAAAAATAGAAATGAAAAAATACAAAATATTAAACTTATACGCCTGCTTAGGTGGAAATAGATATAAATGGGACGAAGTTTTAAAAGAAGTTGGATTAGATTACGAAATTACAGCTATTGAACTTGACCCAGAACTTGCACGAATGTATAAAGAAAGATTCCCAAATGATATAGTAATTGTTTGTGATGCACACAAATACTTATTAGACCATTATAAAGAATTTGATTTTGTTTGGACTTCGCCACCTTGTCCAAGTCATAGTAGAATAAGATTTAACCAGGCAAAAGGTAGGAATGATGATGTTTATAAGGCAGAATACGCTAATATGATGCTATATCAAGAAATAATACTACTTGATAATTACTTTGAAGGTAAATATTTAGTTGAAAATGTTATTCCATATTACGAGCCACTTATACCGGCAAAGAAACGAGGTAGGCATTTGTACTGGTGTAACTTTTTATTGCCAAATAGCCTTAATGAAAGAAAAGTAAATATTGGAAGCGGAACAGACGAAGTAAATAAACTTTGTAAATTCCACGAAATAGACTTATCAGGTTACAAAGGTGAACAAAGAAAAGATAAAATAGCACGTAATTTAGTAGATTACGAAGCTGGTAAAACAATATTGTCAGTCGCTTTAGAAATATATCAAAATGCTAATAAGGTGCAAGGTTGCCTATTTTAGTATTATTGGTAACGTTGACGGTATGAGCTGAAACCGATTTGAAACACAACACTATCAACACGATATGAACTTGATTAGAACTACATACTTTGACTTACGCACCGAGACGGTTTTTGCTTATACCGTGTGTTGTGTGCATGTAGCTTTTTACCCATAATCGAAGCACGAACACTTTTTTATTTAATTTTTTAGGGAGGGATTTTTTATGATTTTAGAAGATAAAGCAATAAACTTTATAAAAACAATTGGACGAAATATGACCAATTTGAACGCTGGTAATAGTGGCGGTAAAGATAGTGCAGTAGTTGATTTTCTTTTGCAGAAAAGTGGAATTGACTATAAAAGCTACTATACAAATACAACCATTGACCCGCCTAAAACAATTAGCCATATTAAAGCAAATTACCCACATACTATAATATTGCAACCCAAAGAAAGTTTTTACCAGTTGGTAGAACGCAAAGGATTACCTACACGACTGAATAGATTTTGCTGTGAGTTTTTAAAAGAGTATGGTTCTGTTGGGAAAAATGTATTTGAAGGTGTGCGAAGTTCTGAAAGTAGAAACAGGCAAAATAGAGATTATGTGCAATGTGATAACCGTAATTGGCAAAAAGGAAGCCAACATATTTACCCTATTTACGACTGGAAGGATGAAGATGTTTATGAACTGATTGATAAATATAGCATTGAACTTGCACCGCATTATAAAACAGGTGCTTGTAGGCTTGGGTGTGTTGGTTGCCCTTTAGTAAGCAGAAAAGGAGCAAGGCAAGCAGAATTTGATTTATACCCTAAATATTACGAAGCAATTAAACGAGCAATAACAAAGGGAATGGCTAAAAACCCACAATGGAAATTAAGCTGTTCTACTGACTTTGATGGAGAACTGGCAATGCAATGGTGGCTAAGTGGCAAAACAATGGCTGAGTATTTTCCTTACAGTTTTGAAAAAACTGAGGCGGGCTGGCAAAAAAAATAAATAAAAAAGACTTATTAAGCACTAACCTTGCTACGAAGCACGGCTATTACCTGTAACGTTTCGTGTATGGGTAGTGTGGGAATACGAAGCACTACCCTATCAAATTATAAATAACTTAAATACGATAACAAATGATTGAACAACCGCAAACCCCCACATTACCTATACACGGTGTTATACCACGTTTTTATTTATCTTATTTTCAACTACTTACAATTTATTTTAAATTATATTGAAAAAAAACGATAAAATGTATTGTATTTCAAAAAAGAGTTGTATATTTGTAGAGTCAAAGGTAATAAAACCAAGACTTAATAAATAAATAAAATGAAAGCAATTAAAGGTTTTAAAAAAGGTAGTAAAGAAGAAAAAGCATACGATAGTTATTTAGGCAATAAAGAAACTGTTTATGTAGCTTATGAGCAAAAAGATGGTTCTTTTTTAAGAACAAAAAACGGTAGAGCGACTTCGGTAGCAAGAAGTAAATCTGAATTATCAGATGCTTATATTATTAAAAAAATATCAGATTTTAAATAATGAAAACCACGCACGGAGGAAAAAGAAAAACAAGTGGAAGAAAGCCTGTAACCGATAAAAAGGTACAGGTTTCTTTTTACATTGAGCAATCTAAAATCGAAAAACTCGGTGGTTTAGATGCTTTTAAAGAGAAAATTATCACATACGTAGAACGCTCGTGCAAGGCTTCTTAAATGTGGTATAACGAGTTGCTGGATGCAACAATTGCCGAGTTCGTGCGACTTCGTATCGACCGATGAAAGAGCCGAAGCGAGTGACGAAGTTTCAACTTACGAAGGAACGGCAAGTGTTGTATGCCAGCGTGTTACTTGCTGGTGTTAGTTTAATATTTATTAATTTTAAAGTTATCAAGTTATGAAATTTAATCAAAATATGTTTCCGTTATCAGATTATATTGCACTATTAATATTTTTAATATTAGTGTCTCTATTTCTTTACTTTACGAACGACAAGCATAGAAATAAAAACCCAAACGACACGAAAAATAATATAAGTATAAGACCATCCGATAAACTGTCTAAAATTAGCTTTTATAAAGTAACTAACTGCAATCACAATACACAAATAAACTATCGACTGAAGTAGAGACGCAATGTATAGTTCATGAGGCTCAGATGTCGTTTTCGCTAACGTATCAGCTAATGAAAGAGACAAGAAAACGAGTATAATATTTATAAAAAACCAAGTCAATGAAAAGCAAAAGCAGAGAGATAACAAGTAATAGAAATTCATATCGGACAATATGTTTGATGAAATATTGTCAACTAGCTCATGCTTTAATAAGAATATAGAAATGAAGAAAAATGGCATTTGGCATAAAACTGTCAGTATTGATGATTTTACTCCAATGTGTAATTCGTTAATGTCTTTTACAATGCTCATATCAAATCGTATTAAATTATCAAGTTATGAAATGTTTAAATTCTTCTTAGTATCAGTTTGTAGTGTCAAATCGCTTGGCGTTTTTACACTTGCAAGTAACGAATGGTTGTATGTGTTCGGTTTTGCCACGCACATACTATCATTCAAAGCGATACAACTAATTGGCAAAACTGACATATACAACGTGTTAGCAACTGGCACGGATTAAAAGTAGAAATTTAGAACCTTATGGTGTAAAGGCGAACCGCATAAATATATGACAAATACACAAAAATTTGCAAAGCAGGAATTAGATATTCTTGCAGCAACAGTACCCGATGCGATTGTAACTCCTTTCGCAAAAGAAATTCTCGCTTTATGTGAGGCGTTTGGAAACTCAGGACAAAGTGGTGGTTCAGCACCTTACACGGCTTCTGCAATTTCACAAGCAGTTAAAAAATTGTTACTACAAGAACCTATTTGTGATGTAACAGGACACGAAAACGAGTGGAGTGATGATTTAGAAAGTGGAAAATCTAAAGATATTACTTTCCAACAAAATAAAAGATGTTCAGCATTATTTAAAGAAAAAACTCATTATTGCGGAGGAGATGAATCACGTTCTTATTATTTAGATGCTATTGTTTGGAAGGGTGTTGAAGATTACGACACTTTTACTGGCAGAGTTTATATTGATGATAAAGATTTTAAATTAATTGGAAGTAGTCAGTTTGTGAAATTTCCATTTAAACCTAAAACATTTTACATTGATGTTGTTCGTGTTCCAATTTCAAAAGAAGAAGCAGAAAAGCGAGACCTACATTATATTGAAGATGGATTCAATGAATGTTATTATACTATTTTGAAAGACCCAAAACAATTAGATAAGGTTTTTAAATACTATGATAAAAAGTAAATTAAGAGCAATGCACTATCGGATTAGCAGTTCGGTAGTGCTTGCCACCAACGTTGAGCGTATGTGTCTGTGTGGGAATACGTAGAACGGATTTATCCACCGACACCCACGCCCGATACGAGTACAGAACTTAAACAACTTACTGAAACCCACATAGCATATACGCTGTGTTATGCAATCGGCTTTTTAATTTAATTATTCACTTAAAAACTTAAATAATATGAAAGTATCTTTAAAGAAAGCGTTTTCAATCTTAGACGGTAGATTGTCAACTGAAATCGGTGATGTTTACGAAATGCTTAATTACATTTTTGATGCTAATTTCTTTACTCATCAATTCTCAACAGCAATGAGAACGTTGCAAGAAAAAAACCCTGAATGGTTTCAAAATGGTGTAAATATCATAAACGATATTAAACGCACAAATAAAACAGATGACTTTGCTCAATTAATGGAGCTTATTGATAAAGGATTTCCTACTTATCAAATAGAACTCGGCAAAATTGATTCAAAGATTGAGTTTATGGCAGGGTTTGAACGGTTCGTATATGAAAAGTAGCGGACTACGAAGCACAAAATAATCAATTACGATAAACTATGATACGAGAGCAAAACATACAAACTACTACTATACCCGCTATTGGTTATGAGCCGATGTCAGCTGCTGGGCTTTTGATTATTGGCGATATTCATGGTAAGATAAATGATTACTATAAAATTATTCAAAAACATAAAGGATTAACAATTCAGGTTGGTGATTTTGGGTTTAAAAAAGAACATGAATGGCATTTGAAAAATATTGATTCTTCTCAACACAAAATATGCTTTGGAAACCATGACGACTATTTGTATTTTAGAGAGCCACATAGTTTGAATAACTTTAGCGTATGGTACAGTACTAATTTAATGACAATTAGGGGGGCTTATTCAATTGATAAACATTTAAGAACTGAAAATGTAAGTTGGTGGGCAAATGAAGAAATGAGTATGATGGAAATGCAACAAACAGTTGACCATTATTTATTTAATAAACCGAAAATTGTGATTTCTCACGATTGCCCGAATATTGTTAGAAAACAATTATTTGGAATAAATGAAAAATCAATTACTACAAATGGTATGCAAGTTATGTTTGACACTCATAAACCTGATTTATGGATATTTGGACACCATCATAAAAATATCAATGAAGTAATTGAAGGAACTCGTTTTATTTGTCTGGATGAACTCGGCACGATGCTTCTTTAGCCTTGCAGCTAACTCATCGGTAAACACATAAACATACGTATAAAATGGCACAATTACCTGAATATCAATATAGAATTAGAAAAGAAATTCTAATAAATAAAGTGCAAGAAATGACATTTGAAACGATGGAAAAATACGGTGTTAATATATCCCAATTTATACGACAAGCCATCAAAGAAAAAATAGAAAAGGATTGGAAAGAAATTAAGAAAAAACATGAAGATAGTTTTAAATTTAAAATGCCGTTTTAAAAATGCACTTACCATTTTATAAATTATCACAAAACCCATTAGTATTTATATCTACATTAGACGCTGGAGTATCTAATATTACAGAGGAAGTTTACAAAAAAGTAAATGTAGATAGTTATGCTTATTTATTCCAATATTGGAGTGCTATTAATTATATCGAAAAATATACAAATGTTTTTGAAAATCTATCAAAGTATAAGCATATAAAAACAACCATATTATGCAATACTCAAATAGATATTGAAATACTATCAAATATAGGCTTCAAATGTATTTTAGTCCATCATAATGGATTTTTAGATGAAAATATATTTAAGATACTTCCAAACTCAACTTATAAGACTTATAATGCTATTTATAACGCTCAGATAGTTCCATTTAAGCGTATGGAATTATCTGTTAAAATAGCAAAACTTGGTGTTATTACCTATGTTAATCCAAATGATACGATAAATGCTGATTATCGAAAAAACATATTGGCAATGATTGGAAGGAGTGTTTTAAACAACTATCAATTAGAACCTAATGAAGTATGTAAGTTTTTAAATCAAGCTAAATGTGGGTTAATATTGTCAGAAGAAGAGGGTGGTAATTATGCTACTACAGAATATTTACTTTGTGGAATGCCTGTTATTACTACTCAAAATATCGGAGGGCGTGATGAGTTTTTAAATGAGACTAATAGTATTGTAGTTCCTGCCGATGCAAATCATATAGCATATATTGTAAATACCTTAGATATTAATCGTTTTAATGCTAATAATATCCGTAATAATTGCATTTTAAAAATGTCTGAATATCGTAATACTTTTTATGATGATTTGGAAAATATTGGTGATATTGATTTTATTTTTATAAATAAGTTGGTGAACTACATCTACCCTAAAGGGATAGACGCTTCTTGGGCTAAAAGACTAATGTCTTCCATATCTCCACAAGAGTGAATTTCGACAGTTCCTGCCGTATTGTTTTTTACAAATGCAAACCGTTTGATATTATCGGCAGCAAGTTTATCTCTATCATGAGTAGAACCGCAACTTTTACAAGTCCATGCCCTATCAGATAGTTTTAAAGAAATGAGCCAATGGAACGATGCATTAATTAAATTAGGTTTTAACGATGGTATATTTGTTGGTATTACAGGAAATAGAAGGACGCTTCGGGGAACTGAAATAAAAGAATGGTTGGATTATAATAAACTGACATACTCTCACGCCTAAAGACAGTGAGGTTCTGAAATACAAACGTGAACAGCAGGCAAGCCTGACTTACATTTCACTCTTTCAATGGTTGATGCCCCAACCATTTTAATATTTTTACTTGCATTTATATCCCTATCGTGTTTTGTATTGCATGAAGGGCAAACCCAAGTTCTTTGTTTTAAAGATAGTTTCTCTAATTTATGACCGCAACAACTACATATTTTTGAACTAGCATAGAATCTATCTATTTTAACAAACTTCTTATTCTCAACAGAACAAAGGTATTCAAGCTTTTGATAGAACTCTGTTAGAGCTAAATCACCTATCTTTCTACCCCATAGCTTTTGCATTGCTTTCATATTAAGGTCTTCAACACATATCATATCGTATTTTGATATTAAACTATGTGCTGTTTTCCATTGCCAATCATTACGTTTATCTGATATTGATTGATAAAGTCTTGAAAGTTCGGTCTTTGCTTTAATTCTATTATGAGAACCTTTTACTTTTGATGATAAGTTTCTACTCTTTCTACGTAGCATTTTAAGGTCTTTCTTTAAAAACTCTGGACTATCTATTTTTTCATTATCTGAAGTAGTTAAAAATGTTTTTAATCCGAAATCTAAACCAACTGAATTACCAGTTTGCGAGTAGCGAGGATTTACATTTTCTTTAACACATACACATATCCAAAAACATCCTAAAGAATCTCTCTTTACTGTTACTAATCTTATGTCTCCATTTATTTTTCTGTCTTTATTAAATTTAAACTTTTTACCTTGTATTATAATATCATTATCGTTTAACTTCCATCCAGTATTTTTAAACGTGAATGAGTTATACATCGAACGCTTTTTAAAATGAGGGGTGGAAGTTTTTCTATTATTTTTCTTTTTTAATTCCCGAAAGAATGCCTTATAACTTAAATCTATACGCTCTGTTATCTCTTGAATAGTTTGAGAATTTAACAAGCACCAATGCTTTTTATCACGTTTTTTAAGTTTGGTAATATGTTTTTGTAGCGTGAATAACCCAAGATGCTTTTTATATAAACGATAATATCTTCTATGGAGTGCAATACAATGATTATATACCTCACAAGAAAGAACTAAGCGACTTTCAAGAAACTTATTCCTTGAATCGTTTGCGTATAATTTTCTTTTATGTATTTTTGTTATAATCATGGTGCAAATATAATACATTATTTACGTGTTTTTACATAAAAATTAAAATATATTTGTTTTTATTAAAAATAGTTATATATTTGTATTCAAATTAAATATAATTGATATGAATAATAGATGGAAATCATCTTCACATGCTGTTTATAATTGCGGTTATCATATAATATGGTGTCCTAAATATAGAAAGAAAGTTTTAACTGGAGATATTGAATTACGATTAAAAGAATTGCTTGAATTAAAATCAAAAGAACATGGTTGGAATTTAGAGCAAATGGAAATAATGCCAGACCATGTACATATTTTTATAAAAGCAACGCCAAATGATTCTCCTATATTCATAGTTTCTCAATTAAAAGGTTATACGTCAAATATTTTAAGAAAAGAATTTGAAATATTAAGAACTAGAATACCGACATTATGGACAAGAAGTTATTACGTTGAAACAATAGGACATATTTCAGAAGAAACAATTAAAAAATATATCAATGAACAAAAAACAAGATAGTTCAATTCATCCCCTGTCTAAAGACCCAAGTGATGGGGCTTTTTTGAACCAATTCGTAATAGATTGTTCTGAATATGATTGTGGTTTTCAATACCCTAAAATAATTGAATAATGCAAGACTACTACCAAAGACCCGAATGTTCTAATTCAGACCTTACGAGTATAAAACAACAAATAAGACCCATTAATTTGCCTGACCCGTATTTGGCATTTTTATTTGGTACTTTATTCGATGCTTTATTAACCGAAAATGAAAGAGTTAATTATGATAAACATACTGTTGATGGTGAGAGATATTCAAAACCCGATTTTAAAAAGGCTTTGAAAATGAAAAACTCATTTCTTCGTGATGATTTTTGTAGGGAGTTCATTCAATTAGCTACTTTTCAAGATATTATTGTAGATACTTTAAAAATGAATTTTCAAGGTATTGACTTTGAATTAAAGTGTAGATGTAAATGGGATATTTTAAAGCGGAATTACTCTCTAGGTGGAGAAATTAAAAGTACTTTAGCTAAAACACAGTCAGAGTTTGAATCTTCTGTTAAATTCTTTGATTGGGATAGACAAACAGCGTTTTATATGGATTTAACTAAAACAGATGTACATGTGCTTATTGGAATATCTAAAGTTAATTTTAAAGTGTTCAAAGTATTTATAAATCGTAATTCAGAAACTTATAAGACTGGTTTAGATAAATACACTTATTTAGCTTATAAGTATTTTTTGTTGTTTGGTGATAGTTTTTGTTAGAATTATTTTGAATTATGGATATTTTGGTGTAGGTTTGTTTTGAATTTAAAAGGCATAAGTTATGAATACAATAGATGATGAAGCAAAAAAATACGCTGATGACGCTTTAAATTCTGATTCTTTTATTGATAGTTGTAGAAATTTTTGTAATTGGGTTAAAAATAGGAAATAATATGCAAGAAATGATTTTAGAACAACTCAAGGAATATACTGGTGAGTTGAATGTGTTAGAAAATAGATTAAAGATTTTGAGTGAAAACTCAATGAACGCCAAGTATCGGAAATATCACTTCCTTTGTTTGGCGTTCTAATTTTAAAATAAATTATGGAATTAAAATTAAAAGATTATCAAGAAGAAGGTATTTCTCAAATGATTGAATGGGAAAGGTGTATAAATATGGACGATATGGGCTTGGGTAAAAGCGTACAGTCAATTATTTCTATTGATAGAGTGAAAGGATACCCTCTTTTAATAATATGCCCTGCTGGACTTAAACGGAATTGGGAGCGAGAATATAACATGTGGACTGGAGAAACGGCAATGATATTAAATGATAGTATTAAAAACACATTTCATTTGCTTTATAATGCTGGTATATGTAAAGCCTTTATTGTAAACTATGAATCTCTTTCTAAATTCTTTGTATTAAGTAAACCAAAACGTAAAGATATTAGATTAGCAGACATTGAATTTAATTCATATAAAGACTTCTTTAAAAGTATTATCATTGATGAAAGTCAAAAGGTTATTAATCCTGAAACAATGCAATCTAAATTAACGGCAGGAATATCTATTGGTAAAAGATGGATTTTTGAATTAAGCGGAACTCCTGTATTAAACAAACCAACAGATTTAGCAGCACAACTTTGTATTATTTCTAAAATAAATGAATTTGGAGGATATTCAAACTTTATGGAGAAATATAAAAATCCATCAAAAATAGACCTTGAATTATTAAGCGAAAAATTAAAGAAAGTTTGTGCTATAAGACGTGAAAAAAAAGATGTTTTAAGTTTACCTCCAAAAACAAGGCAAATTGTATATGTTGATTTAGATAATAGAGAAGAATACGATTTTGCATTAAAAAATTTAGCTGGTTATTTAAAAGAGTATAAAGGGAAAACCGATAAAGAAGTTGCTATGTCGATGCGTGGTGAAGTAATGGTAAAAATAGCGACACTAAGAGAACTTTCAGCAAAAGGAAAATCAACCGCAGTATTTGAAGCCATTCAAACAATGATAGAAAAGAATGAGAAAGTTGTTTTGTTTGGTAATAGTAGAGAAGTGTTGTTGCCATTTAAAAAAATAAAAGGTTCTGTATCTATTACTGGCGGAGAAAACGGAGACCAAAAACAAAACTCTGTTGATAAATTTCAAAACGATAAAAATACAATGCTTGCCGTTTGTTCTTTAAAAGCAAGTAGCATTGGAATAACATTAACGGCAGGAAGAATAAATATGTATATTGAACAGCCTTGGCATCCAGCAATACAAAATCAAAGTGAAGACAGAACCTATAGATTAGGTCAATTACAAGAGGTGCATTGTTTATATTATTTAGGAATAAATACAATAGACCAATATATATATGATATTATTGAAAAGAAACGAGAAATGAGCAATGCGATTACTGGTTCTATTGAAGATATAGAATGGGAGGTTATACAAGAAGTAATGGATTTAATAATACAAAACAATGAATAAAACACAAACAATAGCAAACATTCAATTAATTCAAAAGGAGTTTATTGAAAATAGAGAAGATATTTTAAGCGGTAATGCAGCGAAATATTTTGTGGGAACGTATAGAGGTTTTCATATAATGAAAGGAAATTGTTATTTTATTTTCAGTTTATTTTCTGAAACGATAAAGGAGAGTTGTTTTTCAGGTGTAACACTCATAATTAAAGGAGAATCGTTGCGTATTACTTTTGAAGAATGTAAAGACAAGGAAAATATCCTCCAATATTTAGAAGATTGTCAAAGACAAATATCACAATTATAACAAAATCAACAAATAAAAACATAATTTTATTGCTTTTAAAGAAAAAATGTTTATATTTGTAGTGAATTAATAATTTAAAAACGAACAAAATTTATAATCATGGAATCGAAAAGAAAAATAAAAATAGTCAAAAAGTTTGAATTTGTTATGACTGAGTATGAAGACGGTAAAACAGACTTCAACATGAAAAGAGAAAACATTAATCAGATGGAACTGATTGGGGTACTTCAGATAATTAAAGATAATTTTGAAGTTGAAATGTTGAATATGTTCAAACAAAAAATAAACGAATAGCATGGAAACCATGAAATCCCTAAAAATAAAAGAAATAAAAAGCAAAACCATTGCTGGAGACAAATGTAGGCAAACTATGTATTTGTGTGATAATAATACGATAATGTTTAAAAAGTTTGTACTTTGTCATAAAGCAGATGAAAATGAGGTTACTTCAGTTGGATATACTGTTGTTAAAAGATTCAAGGATTATATACTTATATATAAAATATACGCTTTTAAAAATGAAACTTTTAATGAATTTTTAGGGTCGTTAGGTCTATTGTGCTTACAAGTCTATTACGGAAATTTTTAATAAATAAAAACCTATGGGATTACAACAAACAATAATTACAAAAATGATAAAGTCTATAATCAAAGATGCGATTAAGACTGAAGAGATAAAAAACCAGTCCATTAGAGGAAAGTTATTCATAGTTTATGCCCCATCAATAGAAAACGTAAGATTTGAAATACAATCTATGGTATTTGAAGTTGATGCAAATGTTACTAAATGTAAACAATTCACTAAATTCTCTGAAATAGTTACACCTTTTTGGATGAACTCAATTAGATTACTTAGTAGCGACTTTGATATAGATTCAGCTACTACTTATGTATTTGATTTTTATAAAAAGTATGCTCAAAAGATTAATACGCCCATGACAGATTTTAACTTTGTTATTTATATTGAAAACGGTGATTTGGTTGCTAAACTAAATATAGACCCGAAAAGTGGATATAAGAATGTTTATATTAGTATTGATGAAATTATACAAATAGGAGGTTAATTATGGAATTTTTAGAAGCAATTTGTTTTATTATTGTTGTCGGAGTTTTTGTATATTATGCTTATTTCAAGCTATACGAAATGATATTGTTCGTGTACTATAAATCTGATAGATGTTGTCGCAAATGCGGTTCTATGCAGAAACGTATTAAGATGCCTTTTAGTGGTGCTGAATATTGGGTTAGTAGTCTAAATTTGAAAAAAGATTGTGTTTGTCATCGGTTTTTAGATAGGGAATAATATATGGATATACCAAAACCAATACATCAAATATATATCGGATTAGACACAGGGAGGCATACAGGTCTTGCTATTTGGGATAAAAGCGTAAGATGTTTTCTAAAATTAGAAGAGTGTATATTTATACAAGCATTCGGGCATATTTTAAGGTATCATAATTCAAAAAACTATAATATAGTTAGAGTTCGGGTTGAAGATGCTAGATTAAGGTCTCGTAGTAAATCAGACCCAAACTATTATGCTACAATGAAAGGAGCTGGTTCTGTTTGCCGTGATGCGACATTTTGGGAAGAAACACTTGCGTTTTATGGTATTCCTTTTGAGATGGTAGCACCTCAATCAAATATGACTAAAGTAGATGTTGAAAAATTTAGACAAATGACTGGATTGTATCAGCCTTCTAGTCATGTTCGCGATGCTGCAATGTTAGTTTTAAACTTTTGATTATGAGTGTTTTTAAAAATAAATTTATTAAAATATTACCCGAAATGCCTCTCAATGATGCACACTTTTCGATAACTTGTAATAGTTGTGATTTTTTGTAGGTTTTATTTGGTGTTTTCATTTTAAAAACCTATTTTTACAAAAAAAACAACGACATGCAAAAATATATTTACCTAGCTGAAGCAATTGATGGTGTAGATTATGATGAGTGCGAATCGTGCGTTGTCGTTGCGTATTCATTAAAAGAAGCGAAAGCAATAGCATCAAAACTTGTAGAAACTGAAAGTTTTGACATTAAAAAAGTAGGCATTGCCTTAAAAAATATAAAATTAGGAATATTACACTCATCATATAAGGCAGGATAACATGCAAATAATTAACATATATAGATTAGTCCAATTCATTAATATATTAACAATATTATTATTGGCTTTTGGATTGGGTCAAGACTGTCAAAAAAATGATGTGTTTAAACTTGGATGCGTAATTGTAATAATTTTGAATATCAAAATAGCAAGAATAATTGAAAAAATTAAGTAATGAATAATATAGACTTCAGAAAACAGCGTACCGAACTGTTAAATACAGGAACGGCAACACTTGAACAGTTAGAAACTCAATTAATTGACTTATCAATAGTACAAAGTAATACAGAAACGCCAAATCCTATGTTTTGGACGGACGAAATGGAAAAAGTTTGCGAGTTGATAATTAGCAAAACTGAACTATTATTATCTCAAGAACTTAAGCCTTATGATAGGTTTTCTATTTACAGAAAGCAAAACCATTATTGCAGAGTATTTTTAAATAGGACGTTAATACCCGAATATTTCCTTGATAGTGATTACCTTGAATTTGTAAATAACCTATTAGATTTGATTAAATTAGCTTACATCGGAGCTAATGAAATTGAAACTATTGACTATAAAATAGAAGAAATTAATTTGAATTTATTAAAACGTAAAATAGAAATATTTATGAATACACAGGGAAATAAAATGAGTATCGAGGATTCTCATAAAATACATCAAGAGCAAGTTGCTGAAATGGAAACATTGTTAAATGCACTTATCGAGAAAAAGGATATACTTAAAAAGAGTTTAAGAAACCTTAAAGGCATTGAACTTATTAATACTAAGATTGAAGTCGCTGAACTTGAATTATCAATTAGCACAAAGAAATATTATATAAAATCTTATAGCAACAGAAAGGTTTAGCATGAATATATTATTTGTTTGCACAGCAAATAAAGACCGTAGTAGAACTGCCGAAATACACTTTCAAAACAAGTATCTTCAGCACCGATTTAGAAGTGCTGGAATTAATACTTGGTTGTGTGAACGACATGGCGGTATTGCTGTGAAAAAATATATGCTAGATATTGGAGATAGAATTGTTTGCATGGAGCAAGTGCATGCCGATTGGATATTAATGAACTTCAACAAGGCTTATTCGTCTAAAATAGAAGTCCTTAATTTGGGAGATACCGAAAACTTTATGTCAAATCAATTAATAGAAATGTTGGAATTAAAATTTAAAATGACTGAATAATGGAAATAGAAAATTTACAAAAATATTAGTTAGAATAAGCAAACGAGGTTCATTTAATTAATCCAACATTTTACTTGTGACATAACCGCCAACTGCAGATAATCCAGCAAAAAGTAAAATCATCCCACCTGTTACTTTAAAATCTTTTTTAACCGAAGCGTAGCCTATCACGCCAATAAATGCAGGTAGAAATGTTCCGCCTAGCATTAAATATGTTTTTTTCTGTTGTGCTGTCATGATTATTGAATCTTGTATTTGTTATTAATTTTAGTTATTGAAATAAAGCCTTGATTGCTTATAATTTTTCTAAAATTTTCATATGTTGGAATTTTTGATTGCGGAATAAAATTTACACATACTTCCATCGCGTTAACAATAGAAATGCACTTTATTTTTTCAATTGGATTTAAGATATAATTTTATCCGACCTTTTTAAATTTTCCTTGCCTTGCATCAAAAACGAGTACAAAACACTCCTTTTTTAATCCTCTATTTGTTGGCTTTTTTATCATAATCTAAATTTTATATGCAAATATATACAAAAAATCGCGTGTTTTTATATTTTAATATCTTTTTTGTTTTTATATAAATAATAACTAACTCCTATAATTGTAGTTATTGCTAATGTAATAGGAAACCAATTTCGTGTTAATCTTTTACTTGTCAAGCTAAATATATCAACACTCTTAGGTATATTTAATTTAGCAATTGATACTTTTCTGTCAATATAATCAGCAAATACCTTACGTGTAATATAAGCAGCTCCGTTTGCTATTCCTCCATTGCTTTTAACTATGTTTTTAGCAGCAGCATCACTTATTTGACTTCCAAATATCCAATTATCGTTTTTAGTTAATGCAAGAGGATAAAATGTAGTTAAATATAAATCATACAATGATTCTATACTATTTCTAAATGGATACCAATATTTATAGCATAAATTTATTTGGTCAGACCATGACATATTGCGTACCGTATCTAATAGATAGGTAGTTCCTTGTATTGTTTTTGTATTGCCCCCTGCACGGTCAGGACAAAATTGGATTAATCCAACGCAACCTATATTATTACGTATATGTTTATCCATACCGCTTTCACTATTAAAAATTATCATAATCCAATTAGGATTAATGTCTAATTTAGTAGCTATTTCTCTTACCTTTTTATCAACTATCTTTTGATAAGCCGTTGGTATTTTATCTATATATATAAGGTTGCTCATTTTATTTTGAAAATTCTTCTATTCCTTTAATATTTGTTTCTTTCGTGTCAATATGATTCCAACTAACTCCTCTTTCAAGACGTTTAAAAGTTGGATATAAATGATAATTATCTTTTATGTGATGTCTTATATATTCAGAACCAACACGACAAACAAAATCAACAGCACGAAGTTTAACACCTATTATATAAGTGTGCATGCTTCCTTTTGAATATTCTTTACATTTCGGATTTCTAAATCCTCTCCATTGTTTATTCCCTCCAATCCACCAATTGTTTATAGTAAAAGGCATACCGATATTTATACGTAGATTTTCTAAATCTGAAATAAATTCCATATCTAAACGACTTCGCAATTCCGTTTCAGTATTATTTATATAAGTTTGTTTATCAAAAAACTCATCTAAATAAAAATGATTTGTAATTTTAATTCTGTTAGTTATATCCATTTTATTTTTTTTGCGATTCTATTAATCTATCAATTGATTTTTCAGTATGGTCTTTAAATTCTCTAAATAAGTCTTTTAAATCATTTTTAAATGCCATATTGTCTTCTTTCATTTGTTCCGCTTCTCTTAGCATTAAACCTGTTTTTGTATTTACATATTCAATCATTTGAGCATTCATTTTCTCAACAACGGGTGCAAGGATTTCCCGAACCATTTCACCCATATATTTCTGCTTCAATTCTTCACTTTGACTTATTAGTTTTACGCTTGTATCTAATTCATCAAACTTTTTAAAACAATTTGGTTTTATTTCTTTATACTCATCAACCTCTAATCTTAATTGTTTTACGTCTTTGTTAGTATCGGATTGTTTTTTCATTATTTTATAAAAAAAACCGACTATCGTAATTGTTTGAACTATTACAAAAAGTATAATCGTTGTTGCTTGGCTTATTGTTAATGATAATGTTGATTCAGGAGTCATGCTTCTATTTTATATAATTAATAATCAAATCAATTTCTTCATAAGTTAAATCTAACTTACTTTTTTTAATCGGTTCATCTTCTTTTTCATAGAAAAACCAAACTTCGTTTTGTTTTATCCTTATCTCCAGTGGTTTCATAATTTTAATTTAATGCGTTTTGCAACAAAACTTCTTTTAAGCACTCTCCGATATTGAAGACTAAATCGTTTCCGCTAGACCCTAAAGAATCGGTATTTACGGTAGTTTCATCAACTTTTAAAATTGTTGGAGGAAACCATTGTAAAGTATCAAAGCCTTGTTTGATATATGTATCAACAAAGATATGAAATTGTAATATTTTTGCTTGTTGCTCCTCTGTGAGTTTTTTTGTTATTAAATTTGTTCTATATTCAATACCATCTTGCACACCTTTTATATATAAAGCCTTATCGTCACCATTGTTATATATAACTTCTTTTAATATGATAGGATATATTAACTGTGCTAAGTTAAGATAAACAGCCCTAGCATCGTTAATTTTTGTAATTTCTTGTTCTGATAAAGTATATGGTATTTTTAATTTTCCTAAATATGGAATATTATCTTTTAATAAAAAAACAACTCCATCACTATTTATTTCTACTTGATTAATAGAAACGCTATCTATAACATTCATTAATTTTGAAACTTCAGTTTTCATATTTTTAGTTTTATTCTACGTTTATATTTTCGTTAATTGTTCCTCCAGCTATTTCAGTATAAGGATAACTATTCATTGATTCTAATATGGTTGTAATATTTGATAATGATGTTTCCGAATAATCATAATAATTATCAGAAGTTATCCATAAATATTCATCAACACCAGCATTATCTTGACTTGCCGTTATATCTAATGTTCCACTAGCATTAATTAAAGCAGCGATTCTTTGTGCTAATTTTCCTTTTGTATTGTAAGTTGTAGTATCTGCCTCTGTAAAAACTTCAGCAGCTCCATCGTTTAAAGTAATAGATGTTGCGGCTATTGCTGTTATTGATAATTTAGATTTTTTATGAATGCCAGCAATATTGTTAATAACTCTATTTGTTGCGTAAACTGTAGGTACTCTTAATTCCAATGATGGTGCTGTTGCTCGAATCGGTATTCCTTTTGTTGAATTTAATACAACTCTTCCATTAATTACAAGCTTTCCGCCTTGATATTCAATTCCAGAGCAAAAAGCGTCATCAGTTCCACCCGTAACTAAGTTTTGCAATAAATTTGATATGTAAAGACTTCCTGATATTAGTTTGAATATATTTGAAGCTGCATTAATAAGACCTGCTTTAATAGGGCATGATATGGTAACATCTCCGCCATTAATAATTCTTGATTCCCATGCTAATCCATTAGAGCCTCCATCCATCCAACTAACAATATTTGTTCTACCGCCTGTTATATTCATCTGCATTGCAGCATTACAATGACCTACATGTAATGTACAATTACCGCCTGTTTGTGTAAATTTAGTTGGATATTCGCTATAAGGAAATTCAATTGTTATTTCACAATTACTATATTGACCAAGTGTTGCTTCTAAGCATTTGCCGCCTGTAAATCTTGCTTCTATCCTTAGATATTTAGCATAACCGATAAAAGATGTTTGTCCTTCTAATTGATATATTCCTGTTGTGTATGCACATTTAATCAAACTATATCTATTTGCTGCAAGCTGTATTCCATAACCAACTCCTATTATATATGAAACATCAATATCTAAATTAATAATTTGTGAACAGAAAAATGTAATAGAAGTTAATGAAGTTAATTTTAATCCTTTTAATTTTAACGTATTGCAATCAATGTAAATTGTTGATGATGTGTCGGATTTCCATTCAATAAATTCTACATCAACATTAGATGTTGATGTATTTCCCATACCATACATTACAAAATATAAAGTATTGTATCCATACAATACTTTATATTTTGTAAATCCTGAAGCATTTGTTATAATACAAGCAGTTCCACCTGATGAGTAAACTGTATGTGCTTCAAAAATATCTTTATCTGCTCTTGTGGTTAAATAAATTGCACCTGATGTCACTGTTTTATTAAATTGTCCTAATCCAAAAACATTAGAAGGTAATGTGAAAGTACTAGAATTATTAAACATATGACCCGATGTAGCTTTATTAAATATTGCACCATATGGTAAAAACCATTGAACGCCATCTTTGCTTAATCCATTAATTGCAGTTGTTGTTATCGCATATACTCCTGTATTTACATAAATAGTATCACCACTTAATGCTGCATCTCTCGCTGCTTCAGGTGTCAAGAATGGTTTATTTTCATCTCCTCTTACTCCTGTACTATCGTTTCCTAGTGTTGCATTAAGCCAGACTATTGGGTTTGCTATTGATATATCTCCCCAAACGGCATCTGTTCCTACTTTTTTAATAACTTGATTAGCAGAACCACCACTAACATTCGTTAGATTGTTTAAAGCTGTTTGTCTAGTGCCTATATCAGAAAGATTATTAGATGGTTTTAATGGGACATAACCTAATCCTACATTTGCACACCAATTTGTATTTACATTTGATGCAGGATTATCTTGTAATGCTCTTACGGTATATCCAATAAGAACATTTACACTATTCATTGCTCCGTTTTGAGAAATAGTCCAAATATCACCTTTTAATATTGCACCGTTTGTACCACTTCCTAATACGGCATACTCCCCTATTTGTTGTACTGTTATTCCATTATAAATAAAGCCAGTTGTACTTACATCAACCGTTATTGCAAATGTCGTATCGGGAGCAAATGCCTTTGATTCAAAACTAAAAGAACCTGCAGGAACATTTACACAATCATATACATTGCTATGCAATCCCATAAACTGACCTATAAATATTGCAACTAAACTCCGAACATCATCACCAGAATTAATAGCAATTGTTATGTCGTGTGTTGTAAAATAATCAGAAGCACAATGAAATATAACATTTGTTGTCGAAACTGATGCAGGATTTGTTAAATCAAAACTTCCTAATACTTTTTGTTTATTACCTGCATATGTTTGGGGATATAAATTAGTTATTGTTGGGTCGTAATTTCCTCTATCATCATATAGTCTTAAAGTGGCAGAATCTATAGCTGTTTTAATAGCTGTTTTAACTACATTATTGCAGGGATATTTTGTTGTTGACGAATCTAATGATAAAGTCTCTTTGTTTGAGACATCTTCTTTATTAGCGTTCACATTAACCCTCTTAGCAAACTTAGTCTGCTTAGTAATATCAACCTCTTCACTATCAAACAACAAAACAATATCGTTATCAACTATTGCCGTTTTTTCAATTAAACCCGAATTAAACTCTACTTTACCCATAATTTACTTATTTACAATCAAATAATTACCACCATTAACAGTTAAATATATTCCGTTATTTACTGTTAATGCATTTGATGGTGCAGAAACTCCACCACTATCAATTCTTATTGTTTTTATTCGTATTCTTTTCATTATCCTATTGGAAATTTACCGTAACAAGATATAAAACCCTCACACGTTATTGAAGTCCAACTTCCCGATTTTTGACCATAAACAGGTGGCATAAGTGTATTATTTAAAAAAGTTGTGTTATATCTTGTAACGGCAATTGCACCACTTCCGTCATCGGGAGTAAATTCCATTGCTGTAATTACGGTATCTGCTGCAATTTCTAAGAAACTCCAATCCGCTGTTTTATTACCTATGTATACAGTTGTATCAGGCACGTTTGTTCCCGTTGTAATTATTGCCCAAAGTTCACCCATACCTAGTTGGGTTTTTTCTGCACTTGAATCATCTAAAATATTATTCGACATTTTATTTGGTATTTTAAAATAAAAGTTATATCTTGCGAACCTAAAATATTTCTATATGATTAGATTCTTAACTGCAAATATAATACAAGATTTGCAAAAAAATTTCACTGATTGTATTTTTGCTTATGAAAAGGCAACAAATAACGAGATTTCCGTAATAGGTAGTACATGCTTTAGTAATTATAAATCAATTAATTACGGCAGTTCTTTTTTTGATTATGGACTAGCAATAAAATTAAATATTTTTATTGAAAAAAATCAAGTGGGCGAAAAAAACATATGTATTACAAGTCCTCCTACCTTATGGAATGAAAGTAAATTTATTCCTTTTGCCAAAAAATACGGTCTTTCATGGCTATATGAGACCACAAAACTATCAACTGATATAACTACTTTTTATTATCCGAAGTTCTCAATTTTACAATTACAGACAAGAATTTTTGAAAAAGCGAAAATTGTTGAAAACTTTTTTTATAAAAAGGGAAAGCGTTATTTTTGTATAGATACTTCACGTATTTATATTAAAAACAACCGTATTTATTATAAAAAACCTGAAATTCGTGTTATAGAAAAGTTTGTATAATTTGTTGTATTTTAGTTTGTTATAATCCTATTTTTATATATTTTTTTTTGATATGTAAAAATAGCTTTTTTTTGTATTATATTTGTGAATTAAATTTTATGATTATGGATATACAAACAAAAGAACAAGCGGAATTATTTAAGACAAAATTAGCTTTAATCTTTGCAGGAACGGGTCTTTTAATTGGTCTAAATAGCAAAGACCGAACATTTTTTTATATCTTAGGTTATACAATTTTTCTTTATTCTGCTGGAAATATTATTGGTCAACTAATCACTTATAATAAAATGAAGACTATTGTTGAATCTGAAGCTAAGGTAAAAACACTATAATTATGGATAGCAAAACTTCAAAAAAAATTACAAAAGAACAAGTAATTTCAATTTTAAAAAAGCATGGTATTGATGTTTCTGATTGGGCTGAATATGTTAGTGAATGGGATATGAAATTAGTTAAAGATACTATTATTGAAAATAGCAAAGAGTTTCAACAAGGTATTGTAAATGCTGAACTTTTAGGTGAAAAATCAAATATTCAACAATCAGAAGTAAAGGAAGTGGCAGAGATTGAGAATTATTTTAAAATAACACCCGAAGAACTAAACGAAAATGTTTTACAAGCAAAAAGACTTAAAAAAGAATTGTCAGAAGAAGACATTTTAGAATTAAAAAAATGGATTTTAATAAACAAACTTGGAAAGTCAACAAAAAAATTTGCAAAAATTGGCGATATTGTTTATTCTCTTGAACAAGATATTACCTACGGATTAAAATCAAACTTTAAGGAGCATAAAATTAAGTCTTTAAAGCGAGATAAAGACAGAAATTTTCTTGGTGGAGATAAAGACATATCATTAGAAAACGGATATATTGCAGGTGGTTTTGACGGCAGAGCCATATTAAAAAAAGTTTACGATATTTATTTAAATAAAGTAGATGAATTAAACAAAGAAAAAGAACTTTCAGAAAAATACAATATACCACAATCAGAAGTAAAAACTGGTTTAGCCATAGAAAATGAACATAAAGATACAGTTGAAAAATTGTATAACCATGAAATAACTCCCGAAGAAGGTGTTGTAGAAATTTTTGAAACTCACGAAAAAGAAAATAAAAATTACTATGATGATGAAATTGGTTTGCCTGCTATGGAGAAGGAGTTGGAAGAAAAAAGTGAGATAGAAAATTTGCATTTGCAAGATATAAATAATAAATTTGTTGAACAATTAATAAAAAAATATTATGAGCTTTCAAGAACTAACAAAAATAAGCATGGAGATAATATCTCATCAACCTTTACTTTCTTACGAGGAATCGAAAATGCAAGTTCAAAGGATAAAGGAACGAAGCAATTCAAAGAAAAAGAAAACGAATTAGTTAAAGAATTTGCTATAAAAAATGGTTTATTTATTTTAGATACTAATTTTAAAAATAAAATCGGACGTGGATATGAACAAAATATTTTTAAAACTGAAGACAAGAAATACGTATTAAAATTAAATAACTGTTCATTTTATTCTACATGGGAAGATTATTTAATAAATGTTATTTTAAATAATTATTTTTTTCCTCAAACAAGGTATGAACTTTTAGGATTTACGGAATTTGAAGATAATTTTTGTGCTGTAGTTAAGCAAATATTTATTGCCGAAACTTCTAAATATGATTTTTCTATTGTTAATAAAACAATGATTGAAAATGGATTTAAAAATACAAAAAACGCTGATTATTTCAATCCATTATTAGGTATTATTTTAGAAGATTTGCATGATGAAAATGTTTTATTTGTAGATGATAAGCCGTTTTTTATTGATACCGTTTTTTATTATAAAGAATTAAAATTATCAAATGAAGTTTTAATCGAAATTTGCAAACAAGTAGATATAAACAATCAAGTATTAGAATTTAATGTTGAAGATGAAGATGTTGAGTTTTATAGTAGTTTGGGATTTAAAATAAAAGAATAATGGAATATACATTAGCATTACATAAAGAGGTTAAAAATAAAACTTTTGACGGTCAAATTGGAATAGATGATTTTAAAAATTATCTTAAATTGGCACTAGAAAGTGAAAAAGAAATAACAGAAGAACTATCTAAATTTAGTAAAGATGAACTTATTAAATATGCTAATAGTTATACTATAAGACCATCAGATAAAAAAGAATTTATTATTTCTCACATATATACTGATATTATAGCATTTTTTGCACTTGGTTCTTATTCTTGGTCATTCGGGCAAGATAAATATGCTGGAATAATTTCAAAAGTAGAGAATTTTACTCAAAAAAATTTAGATGATTATGCGATTGAAGTTGCTAAAGAAAGAGAAGATTATAAAAAACGTTTGGAAGCACATAAAAAAGCATTATCTAATCCAGAAACATTACAAGAGTTTCAAACCTTCATAAAATATAAAGGTAAAAATAATTTAACTACTGAACAAGCAGCCATATATGATGAATTGATTGGATTAAATACGAAAGAAAATCAATCAAAAGAAATTGAACAAAAAGCAATTATTTCTAAAGTTAATGTCGGAGAAAATGTTGATTTTAATATTTACGAAACTAAACATACCAAAACTGGTCAACAGTTATATGTTGTAAAATTATCAGAAAGAGTAAGTAAAGAAGATTATATAGATTTGAATAATAAAGCTAAAAAACTTGGTGGATTTTATTCTTCATATACAAAAGATGGTGCTATTGCTGGATTCCAATTTAAAAATAAAGAAGATGCCGAAAAATTCGTTTCGCTAAAACAAGGTGATGTTTCAAATATAGAAAAAATAGAGGAAAAGCAAGAACAAAAAGCAGAAAAAAGAGCATCGAAATTACGAGAAAACGCTGAATCTATTATTGAGCGTGTAGATAATGAATTGAATAAAGATAGACAAACAAATACAGCACGTAGAGCGAGTATGGCTAGCAGTATTGAGGCTAGATTAAATGGCGAAAAATCTATCGCAAAAACTATGATTAATTTAGCAAATGCAATTGAATTAGGCGAAACTAAATTTCTTGATTTAGTAAGAACAAAAGTACAAGTAGAACAGTTAAATTCAATTATATCAAATGCTAATTATAATTTTTTAAGAAAAAAATATACTAATTATAGCGAATATGAGGCACGCAAATACGATACTGTAACTGCAGAATGTATTGAATATGTTTCGCCTTATATGATGTTTTTTCCATTAATACATGTAGGTAATTGGCAAAGTGCTATAAATAAAAATGGAAATAAGGCAGGATTAAAACTTATATCAAACAAGATACAAAAATATTTATCACGTGCAAAAGATGAAAATTATCAAATTAGAGATAAATATGAAATGGATGATTTTTTAGAATTTGCATCCAAATTACAAGAAGATTGGGATAATAAAAGAATTATAGAGTTTGCAAAAGACCACAATAGATTAAAATCTTTAGGTATAGAAAGTAATGAAATGCTTCGTGCTTTGCTTCGTGAATTTATTCAATATAAAGGAGGAATACAAGAAGTTGATAAAGTAAAAACTTTAGAACGCGGATTGGCAGGTAAAAAAGTTGGAATTGATTTTTTCCCTACGCCTCCTTCAGTATGTACTGAAATGGTTGAAATGGCAGAAATAACAGAAGGTATGGATGTTTTAGAGCCATCAGCAGGAAATGGGAATATTGCAGATGCTATAAAATCTATTACTGGAGTTGTTTGTGATGTTTGTGAAGTTAGTAGTGAACTTCGTGCTATATTAGAAGCAAAAGGATATAATGTTGTTGATTTTGATTTTCTTTCTTATAATGATAAAAAATACGATAGAATAATAATGAATCCTCCATTTTCAAATAGAATGGACGGTGAACATATTCAACATGCTTATTCTTTATTAAAGCCAAATGGTAGAATAGTTGCAATTGCAGGAGAGGGTATTTTTATAGGAAGTGATAAAAAAGCGGTTGCTTTTAGAGATTGGATTGATGCAACAAATTCTGAAGTTCAAAAATTACCCGAAAAAACATTTACCGATAAATCTTTATATGCTACAACAGGAGCAAATGCAAGACTTATTATAATTAATAAGGGCGATGAAGATAAAGAAGAACTTAAAGAAACTGAATTAATTGAGGAAATTAAAGATGATTCCGAAATAGAACAAACAGAGATTACTAACGAAATAAAAAATACAGATATGGCAGTTACAATGATTCGCGAACCTCAAAATATAGAGGAGAATAAAAATGAATTTATTTCAATAACAGAAAAATATGGTGATTTCATTTACGAAGGATTTATAAATAATTCTTATTTTAAAGTTCAAAGCGATGGAACTCATTTTGAAATGATAGAAGGAACTGAAAATTTTGACGATTACGAATTTGTTTATGAATGGATTAAAAATAAAGAAATTCACAAAAACGATACTATTTATCAAAATTGGATTCGTTCAATTAATGAAGAAGATGAATTTAACTTTTTCGATTCTATAAAAGAACGTTCAGAAAAAAATGAATTTTATTTTGAAGAAAATGTAAATCATGATTTTGCTAGTTTAAGAAAAACATTTTCTGCTTTTGGAGACAATTATTATATTGATATGAAAATATATCACCCATCAAAAATTGGTGGATTAAAACAAAATGAAATAACATTAAGAATTGATAGAGATGCTAAATTTAATAATACATTTGAAGAACTAGAACATGCTTCTATATCTAACTTTGAACAAGGATTAGAAATTTCAAAAGAATGGGAAGAAAAATATGCAACTCCATTAACAGTTGAAGAATTAGCCAAAGAACTTGAAAGAATTAATTCAGAAGTTTGGGATATTATAGGTGCTGAAAGTAGTTCTGAAATTCGAGAAGATAATGAAATGCAAAAGCAATATATATTAAGAATGAGTGGAAAAGTAGAATTATCGCCAAAAATGCCAGATATTTTAAGCAAAGATATATATTCAATATTAGAAGATGATAATGAACATTTGCTCAATCAATTTCTTACATTAAAAGGATATTACGGAGAAGAAGAAAAAACAAAATTAATTGATAATCATGTAAAATGGTTATTTAGTGGTAATAATCTTCAAAATCTTAAATTAGAAAATTTTAATATTTCAACTCCTCAAAATTACGAAATGTTATTAGATTTAGAACATTTCAAACAATGTCTTGAACCTTTTGAAAAAAAGACAGGAAAACCATTTTTTAAAAATAACGATGAAATTATAATTGAAAATTCATTATTAAAAATAAAATCAATAACTCCTACACATGTTGTTTTTCAAAAATTTAATGATGAAAATACTATTAAATATTCATTTGACGCATTAGTTACTTTATTCGATAAAGGACTTATTAAATATGACGGGTATAACTCTACTGAAACTATTATATTTGATAAAATGATTACCGAGTTGAAGTATTGTGCTTATGATAGTTTGAAAAATTTTAGAGATTCTATATCAAGCGACTATGCTAATAAAATAAAAGGAGAATACGATTCTTTAGCAAAAAAACGGGCAAAAGAAATCAATGATTTGCAATTTTCTTTATTTGAGAAAAACGAAGAAATAGAACGACTTAGAAAAGAAAAAGAAGATGCTGAATTATACAGTCATATTTTAAAAGAACGTGAAAAAAGACGTTCTTTAATACCTTTTTCTCAGCATTTAGAAGTTTATAAAAAATATACTGATATTGTCGATTCTCAAACAGATGTTAATTCTCTTAATAGAGAATATAATTCAATCATAACGGAATCTGAATTTACGGATTTACCTATGAATATGCAAAATGATTTTGACCAATATGTAGAAGATAAGGAATACAAATTAAATAATCCTATTCCCGAACCAGCCCAATCAAAACCAACAATCGAAGAATTAAAAGGTAGAATAAGTATTATTAACAGAATGATTGATAAAGGCAAAGGCAATAAAGATGAATTACAAGGAAGGATTAATATCATTAATCGAATGATAAAAAAATACGAAAATAAATAGTATATTTACAAAAATAATAAAAATATGGGAAAAATAACAGATGATTTAGAAAGACAAATCAAAGAATTAAAAAAAGAGCTTGAAAATAAAGCAATTACTAATGATGAACGTGAGTTTGTTGAAGAAGAAATAAAAGACCTTGAAAAAGAGTTAGAAGATGCTATAAATATGGTTAAAAAACCTGATAAAAAAGGTAAAAAAGAGACTGAAAAGAAAGACAAACAAACAAATTCAGAATGGGAAGGTGAAATAATAGAAATTGCTTCCGATAAATTAGGAATGTCAAATTCAGATGCTCAAGGATGGTTTGATACTCAAAGTTTCTATTCTGCACAAGCTTGGACTAAAGGATTAAGTGCTAATAAAGCATTTGACTATATTCAGGATAAAACAGAAACGAAAAAAGAAGAATCAAAAACTGAAAACTCTGATTCAACTTTCAAACCTTCAAAATTAAAAGTAGGCGAATCTGCAGAAGACCATGAAGGAAATACAATTAAACACAACGAAGCAGGTAATTACATCTTAAATCATAAAGAAACAAAAGAAACTGTTGCGTTTGTCAAAGAAGGCGATAAATGGGTTGTTGATTGCTGTAAAAAGAAAGGGATAGAGTTTTCTGCAACCGAAATTGATAATGCTGTAAATCACATTATAGAGGGTTTAGATTGTCATGTAGAATATGAAAAAAGAAAAGAGGGTGCTATAAAAAGAAAAGAAGCAGCTAAAAAAAGAGAGGCTATGCCTAAAACAGATTTAATTGAAAACACTATTCAAAAAGCTGTTGATTCAGTTGAAAATCGTGTTGAAGATATTAAAAAAGAAGGCAATGGCATTTCTCCCAGTAAAGCGAAAAGTTTTGGGTTTGATATTCAGAAACTTGTTAAAGTTATTGACAAAGGAATTAAAGACCAAGATGAACGCAAAAAGTTTGTTTCTAATGTTATTAAAGAACTTCAAAAATTATTATAAATCATGAGTTTTTCAAAAGGCGAAGGTTGGTTGTTAGGTGTAAGTATTGCGATGTTTGGCGTTGCAAGTACTTATGCTTTAATGAGGATTTTAAATCCGAAACCAACAGAACAAAAAAATAGAGAAACAGTTACTTTAAGTAAAACCTTATCATCTGAAGGTATTAGTGCTATTACCGTACCAATGACAACAAAATCATTTTATGATGATACTGCCAGTAAAGCTAATAAGGTTAAAATGGATTCTATTTATTCAAAGTATAAAACAACTATTGATTTGATTGCGACAATAAATAAGATTCCACCGCAGTTAATTACTGCTATTATATTCCTTGAAAGTGGAGGTAAGGAAATTCCAAATTCAAGTACTAAAATAGTTGGACTTATGCAACTTGGAGTAAATGGTATGACCGATGTTATTACAATGGAACGTAAAAAAGGAAACCTTACTGAAGCAGAAAAGGTAATACTTAAACGTAATTTAGGTACTACTAAATATAATAAGGTAATGGCAGCTAAAATAGGCGATAGCTTTTTGACAAGTTCCGAATGTTTGAAACCCGAACTTAATATATTACTAGGCACTATGCTTTTTATGTTGATATATGACCGTGAAAAGAAAAAAATGAGTGTTGGTAGATTAGATAGAACTATTATAGCTTATAATCGTGGATTTTATTCTAAAATTCCCGATGGTGATACAAATTCATTAATTGCAAATAGTGTTTTGCCTTTAGAAACTAGAAGTTATATTACAAAATTTGTTGGTAATAAAGGAGCGTTGGATGTATTAGTTTAGTTTCAGTACACTAATTTCACGCATCTGAACCCGATTGATTAATTTCTTTCGGGTTTTTCTTTTTACTTTATTTTCAATATTTTAAAAAATAATTTTATTTTTATTTGGTTTTGTAATTTGTTTTTGTAGCTTTGTATTGAAATGTTTTTAGTATTTATTTAAATCTTATAATTATGTGGTTTAACACTATCAAACTTACCGACAAAGCTCTTAAAGATGCTTTTGAAAAAGCGAAAAATCAAGACAAAAAAGTTTTAATTATCTTCAAAGATAAAGGTTCTTTGACTTCTCATGAATGTCATACCATATTTGAAAAGATTGACGAATCTGTTCCGTTTTCTTCGATTGTACGTGCTATTAATACACTTACCAAAAATGGTTTAATTGTAAAAACTTCAGAAATGAGAGTTGGTAAATATGGTAAACCTAATTATATTTGGAAGGTTGCTTAGAGAGGGTTGGATGAGTAGTTGGGGAATGCGAAGAACGAACCTATCAAAATACAGTTAACTACGGGCGTGGTAGAATGATTAATTAACAGACTAAACCCCAATTACTTATACAATGGGTTATATGCCGCTTTTTATTTATCTGATTATTAACAAATTAAAATATAAAATTATGGATTTTGAAACAATGGGAGACTGGTGTAAATGGACTGAGAAAAATTTCTCGCCCGAAATAATGATACCAACATTACTCGTGAAACTCACGAAATAGCTCTACGTTATATAAAAGGAGATAGTCAAGCGAAAGAAGATGTAAAAAAAATAGAAATTCACGGAAAACATAAATACCACTACTATCATGGAAAATAAAGTATCAATAACAAAAAAAATAGTTAGAAAAATTCCAACTATTATAAGTTTACCATTTATTTTTTGCCTAGTATTGATACGTTCAATATTTGTTTCGTTCAAAGTAACAGTTCAATTTGCAAAATATGGTGGAGAATTTTCTGTTTATGAAAAAGATGATATGATAACAATTCGAGATATTTATAATCATTTGAAAAAGAAAAGAAATGATTAACCCTATGTTAAACCAATTCAAGCCGTCCACAAGATTGTATATTTTAAGGACGGCTTGAATTAAAGGCGAAATAGAAACCTTTTGGAACTTTGCATGGCAAATGATAGAAAATAAATTAGTTAGTTTAACAGTAGTCGAAAGACTGCATAATGAGTATTATTGATGAAAAAAAATAATCCAATACTAGATAAAGCTCTGAACCAAAAAGAAACAAAATTGCCGAATACTCCAGTACTTGCAATGACTGAAAAACTGTTTTGTGAGATAATGGATTCCATCGAAAAACAAGCAAGGCATGATAGAAAGTGTAGCGATGCTTTTGAAATAATACTTCCCGAAAGTAATATGTGCTATTATGATAATGAGTTTTTGAATAATCAACTTATTAAAATAATTCAAATTGCCATGCGTGATGAAGGTAAAGAATCGTGGATAGGATATTACATATACGAACTTGATTTCGGTAAAAAATACAGAAAAGGCTGTGCTACAAATAAAGACGGTAGTGAAATTAAGTTAGGTAATGCAAAAGAGTTATACGAATATTTAATAAAAACCAATGATAATAATAAATAAGACCCCCGAAGTAAAAGCTATTTTAATTCAAAACAATATTGAATTTAAGGAAGTTAATAAGCAAAACGATGAGGATATTGCAGAAACAATACTAAAAATAGTTTCCAAAGTTTTTAATATTCCTGTCGATGTTATTAAAAACAAGAAAACACGCAAACGTGCCGTTGTATATGCTAGACATATAAGCCGCTTTTTTATCAGAGAAAATACGTTATTATCATTATCTTCTATAGGCTGGATTACGGCAGCAATAAGTCATGCAACTGTACTTAGTAGTGGTAATACTGTAGATGACTTAAATGGTAGAGATAAACAATTTACTATTAAGTATAATGCTGTCAAGCAAAATATTGATATGATTTTTAAACCAAATACGTATTCCGATGTTCAGATAGCTATTTCTAAGATTCTCAAAGCATCAGATAAATTGAGTAAAGATGAATTAATTGAAATGATGGAAGATATTTTGATAGATGGGGAGGATTGATATGAAAATAGAAGACATATATCCAACCCAAATAGTTACTATCAGCAACGAGAGATGTTGGGCGTTCTATTGTGGTAAACCACTAAAAGTTATATCAACATTTGAAACAAGCGTTGCTATGAATGTTTCACTTCAAGCCGAAGATGGAACAATTATACACCAAAACATAAAACACTTAGAGCCTTATAAAGAACACATAATCAAAGACTAAAAAAATAATTTTATTTTTTATTGCTTTTTATTTGGAATTTAGATTTTTATTTTGTAATCTTTGTGAAGTGAAAATTTAAAAACTAAAGAAGATGATAACAAATGCAGAATTAAACCAACTAACAGTTGCGGAACTTAAAGAATTAAGAAACAGATTGACTGAAATACTTCAACTTAAATTGCAAATTGTAGGACAACTTAATAAAGATAAGTTGTGTGTAGGAATGAAAGTAGAATGTGTTGGGATTGCAACAAAGATTAAAAGAGAGACTTTCATAATCGAGAAAATTAAAAATGTAAAAGCTACTTGTAAAAGTACCATTACTGGTATTAAATGGGAAATACCACTTTCTCACATCGTAGAATACAAAGAAATTGATTTGGATTTGTTAAGTGTAATTACCGATAAAACGAAATAAGATGGAATTAGAAATGAAACACAGACAAACTTTAGTTTCTCAACTAGAGATGACTATTGAAGAAATTAATACAAATAGAAATCATCTTAATGATTCTAAATCAGATGATAAAGAACACTTTGAAATTAAATGTTTTCTTTCTCAACAAAGACTTGAAACTATCCAAAAAGCATTAATCACTAACGAAATAGACTTTTAATCATGGAAACTCAAAAAATTATATTACTGTCCGCAGTAGCTATATGTGTAATTACCTTAGTTGGATTCTTATACATATATTTAAAAAAACGCTATCAAAATGAATTGTTATACATTAATTGGCACTCTGAGCAACAACGCAAAAGAGATAATAGTATTCACGGATTTTTAAATCATTAAGGATATGAAAATAATAAAAACAGTATATTTTAAATTCTCAGATGAGGAATGTAAAATGTTAGATACATATTTACAAAAATTTGGTAATACTTATGATATGTTTAGAGTGTTGATAATGTATGAATTTGCAGTAAATATGCAAAACATTGATACTATCAATTTAGCTTGCGATGAGTTAATACCTATGAGTTTAGAACCAATTACAACAATTTTAAAACAAATCAAAGATGGAGTTCAATAGTTTTGATAAGAAGTTTTATATATGCATAGCATTGTATTTCTTCGCTTGGATTGCTTTTTTAACTTTTGTGGCATGAAAGTTAAAAAAATAAATTTCTCAAAAAATCAAAAATTACCCGAAGGATATGTTGTAGAATGGTGGGAGTGTGATGAACATTATCATTGGGTTATATATAAAAATAATTATAGTTGTTCGTACTCGAATAGATTTTTAGCTCGTAGATGTGCTTGGATTCACTCTAAAAAATAAACAATGGATAAAGAAACTTTATCTTACCAGCCGTAAAACGTCTATCCCTTTAGGGTAGATGATGTAAGGCTATCCTTGTTTTTCTATGTATTTTTTAATAGTTTCAGTACAAGCATCTCCAGTTGAACAAACAAAATAACCATTAGACCAAAATGTATTTTCGTTCCAAAAATGTTTTTTCAAAGATATATAATGTTTTTGATATATGCAATAGGTAGATATAGATTTACTTGTATAATAAAAATATAGTAAAATGGATATTCTAAGCGATAAAATAGTAATCCCAAGAAAAATAAAGAAACAAATTACAACAGGTTTTTACTGTTATACAGGTGAATGGTTTGATATTAAAACTGGCATATATCATATAAAAGAATGTGTTTTTTACAAAAGGGTTAAAGCTAAAACCGTATTCGACAAATTAGATAGTTGGCATCACGAAGTATTTAATGAACTTGAAACCCAAAAAGAGAAAGATGATTTTTTAGAAGATATAATACATTGGTGCAAATTATGTCAATGTGAACCATTAGACCAAACAAAAAGTTGTGGATTGAAATATGGATTGAAAAATAATAGATAATGAATACAAGAAAATTAATGCCAATGACGGACTATGTTAATCAAATATTAGCATATGTAAAAGAAAGTCAAAACTACAAAAGAGGAATAGAATTAATTGAATGGTATTCAGATTTAATTCACCATCCTTTGAAATTAGAAATGTTTAAAGGAGAAAATCCATTGTTTCCAAATTTTAAAGTCCAAGTAGAAGAAAGTAGAATATTCTTTAATGGTGGAATAAGAGTTTATAAATTTGAAAATAATATATGCGTTAATTATGTTTTTCGAGAAAACCAATCGCATAATATTGAAACTTTATGTAATTTTGATTTAGATTTTAATATAGATAGTGAATTTTGTGAAACCGATTTGTTTAATTGAAATGATTAAAACTACTTGGCAACACTATAAAAATACCAATTGTAAGGTAATACTATTACACTGCATATTGAAATGTGATGAGAAAAATAGTGATAACTTTCAAACAAGTGTTTCTGATATTGAAAAAGAAACAGGAATACAATATCAGTTGGTAATTGACAACTTACAATTCCTTCGGGAAATAAAAGAACTTGAAATTACAGGAACAAAAGGCAATTTATTAATAACAGTAAATCAATGTAAATATGCGAAACCAAGTGAAATTATAAAAAATAATCAAGTTTGGTTGGAATTAATTCAAATAAAATTTGCGTCTTTACCACACGATGAAGTAATAGAATCTTGGAGTTTAAAGATAGAGGCAGATAAACCAGATTTTAACGCTTGGAGTTCAAGACAGTTATTTGCAAGTTTAGAACGGTTCTATGGTTATTGGGGGAAATATGATAAAGAAAAAACAACAAAACCTAAATCAAGGTATGAAATGATGAAACAAGATAATAGTGATAAACCATTTGTTAAATTTTAAAATATGGATATAGATTTTAAAAAATTAAAAGAGCAATTCAACAAAAGAGATGAACTTTTTCATATTACAATTCCTAATGCTAAAAATGTAATAATTCATTTTTGGAATAATATGGTAAGTAAAAAAATAGAATGGATTCCCGAATATGATGAAATTGCAGAATGGCTTACTGATAATAAAGGTAAAGGACTTTTTTTGTATGGAGCAAATGGTCGAGGCAAGTCTGTAATGATAGAAATTGTTCTACCTGCAATATTACTTACTTATTACCGAAAGATTATCTATAAAACAACAGCAATAGGCATGAATGAATTGATAGATAAAGAATTAGTATTAACCGAATTACTAAAAAAGAAATTAATATCTATTGATGATGTAGGTAAAGAATCTGAATTGGTATATTATGGTGCTATACGTATTGCTTTTGCTGAACTTATGGATAATGCCGAAAAGAACGGTGTATTTGTTTTAGCAAGTTCAAATCTTGATGCAAATGGATTATTAGCAAAATACGACTTGGCGGTAGTTGAAAGAATTTCGACATGCTGTAAAAGAGTATTGTTTGATAAGAAAAAAGAAAGTTTAAGAGAAAAATAAACATAAAATTATTTGTTTATTGATTAATAATGATTATATTTGTGTTTTAAAATAGAAACCTTTAAAAAATAAAGTTATGGAATTAGAAAATAGCAAAAAATTTTATTCTATGGAATTAAATGAGAGAATGTGCATTATTGAAAATGAGAAAATTTATGTTTTAAGAGTTGCTGGAGGTTGGATATATGAATTTCAAAAACCAGCAGCAAATATTCTAAAATTAGTTTTTGTGCCGTTTAGCAATGAATTTATGATTTAATAATTATGAGTAAACAAAAAAATACATTAACTCGAACAATATTAGATTCAATCGCATATCAAAAAATGCGAGAATTTAATATAAAAGGAACTGATTTAATCAACGAAAGTGTTAGATATGAATTATATCATAATGCTGAGGCTGGTATAAGTCCTGCTGGTTTAGATAAAATCAAAAAAGGACTTCATGTTAAGAAAAGCACTTATATAAAGTTTTTGAATGCCTTAAATTCTTTGTTAAAGAAAAAAGGTATTGATAAAGTTTATAGTTTGGAAGAAATAGGATTTGTTGAAAAAATATAGGTATGGAATACAACGGAAAATTATACGGCAAATTTGCAGGTAAACATTTTGATACTGGCAAAACAACAGACGATTACGATAATCTTGAAAAAAAAGTAAAAGAGTTGGAATTAGAGTTTGAAAATTTCAAAAACCCAAAACCTATTGATGTAGATAAAACGTGTATGACTTGTGATTATGGAAATTTAGATATTGCACAAGAAGTTTGTGCTAACTGTTATAGATTTGATAGGTATAAATCAAAAACATCAAAATATAGATTAGAATATTCAGAAAATTCTGGGTTTTTCCATTACGCAAAACCTTATACTAATAAAGATGAATATGGATTTTTTTGTATTTGCGATAATTTAACCCTTGCTCAATGTGAAGAATTTACAGAAAAAATGTTTGAAAAATATCCGAATATAAATACTGGAAATAAAAAAAGTATTCCCTCTTTTGTAATAATTAAAATAGAATTTGAATTATTTTTAATTAATTAAATCATGGAAGGGCAAACAGAAACAACCGAAATTACAAAGTTTGAGCAGATTGCACCATCAATACAAAATGCAGGTGTATTGTATGTTCAAAATAAAGAAAGTTATACTAAAGCAATTGTATATGCTAATGATTTAATTGAACGTGCAAATAAAGGAATGTCGCCTGATTTATATACTTTAATCCAAGCAGGTATAAAAAAATTGAATGCTACTAGAATTGCAATGAATGATAGACGTAAGGGGTTTACTCAAGCAATTACATTTATTACGAAAGAGTTTACTTCAATGGAATCTGATTTAAGCAATAAAGGAGTTTCTATTATAAAAATGCAAGGTCATTTAGACGCTTATGCGTTAAAACTTGAAAACGAACAAAAAGAACGTGGAAAAATAGCACAAAAGTTACTAAATACCGAAAAGGAAAAGGTTACTATTGTTTCTGAATACGAAATGAGTTATAGGACTGCTTTTGCTAATAAAGTACTTGAAGCTAAAAATAGCATTGCAAAATTATATAACGATTGTACTTTGTTAGCAAATATAGAAACCGCAAAAGAAAGTATTAGATTATATAATGAGAATTATGTTATATTACCTATTACTCCAAATAAGTACATACACCACACCGATGCTGAAGTATTAACAGTACTTGAAAAATTTGATTTAGCACCACTTCAAAAAGAATTTTCAGAGACTTACAAAAAAGAAATTCAAGTATATAAAATTGAAACTATTGATAAGTTCCCAACAAAAATAAAACAGATTGAAGATGCTGAAGCTCTTGCTAAAAAGTTAAAAGATGAATCTGATGCTGAACTTAAAATAAAATTAGAAGCACAAGCAAAACTAATTAAAGATGCTGAGGAATTAAAATTAAAAGAACAGCAAGATGAACTTGCTAAGCAAACTGCTGATTTGGTTAATAAGCAACAGATTGATATAAATGTTAAATCTAGTGCTGAAAACTCTAAAATAAATTCAACTATCAAAGCACAGGTAAGTTGTACACCAATCGAAGTAAAGAAAAAGAAAACGTATGTAATTGAAATAGTGGAAGTTTTAGGATATTTACAAATATTTCAATTTTGGTTTGAAAATTATGGTAAAACGCTTGGTGATATAGAAAAATTGTCTAAATTTACGCTTGAAAGAATGAAGGCATATTGCGAAAAGGAAGCAATTGATAATGATAACTTCATAGTGAGTGAATATATTAAGTATAACGAAAAAATAACGGGGAAATGATAAAAGATGATAACCTTTACACCAAGCAAGGCGTGGTAGTAACAAAATTAATAAATCAAGGCAAAACAAAAGCCTTTGAAGATTACGAAGAGGCTGATATGTTTGCAAAAGCAACAAGGTCATATACATATACGATATTTGATAGTGAAGGATATTGTGCAGGTTGGGGTGTTCCACGATAATAATTAAAGCATGACAAACACAAGTAAAAATAAATTTGCAGAAAAGATAGTCGGCAAAAGGAATACTAATGGAATAGCAATGGACGTTCCAATGGATTTTAGTTATCATTGCCCGATTTGTAAAAATCATAACATGTTTTGGTCTGAATACAATTATTTTCTTTGGTGTAAAGAATGTAATAAGGATTTTCCAACAGTAATATGCCATTCAGATACAGGCAAACAAACAGAAATTTTTTTGAAAATAATAGCAGAAGCTAAAAAAATCAAACTATGATAATTGAAAAAATGGTTATACTCCAAGAGTTTCAAGAAGAAGGAGTAAGGATATTCGGAGGCAAAACTACCGAAAAAGCAACGCAATTATATAAAAAAGTAATTCAAATTAATAAGCAATTTAATGATGAAAAGAAACTTCATAGATATTGCCGATTAGTTAGATACTTAAATAGTCAAAAGGTTGTTGTTGAACAAAAATCAATATTAGATTCTACTGGCAAAATGATTATAATTGATACACCTAAAAGAGTATTGGGAGTTGACTTTTATATAAGACAAAATTTTTGTGGTGAAAAGCGAATGAATTTAATTATTCAAAATCCAACGGCAAAGAAAATTGTTTATAATCTATTTTCAGAAAAACCAAGTAAAGAACTGATATTTACAGTTAAAAATAACACTCGTAAGTATGAATGGTTTTTGATTGATTTTAAGATATTAAAACATCAAGAAACAGAAGATGATAACAAAAATGGCAATCGGTTACATGGCTTGTTTATTGACAAGATAAAAGTAATTGCCAGTAACGACCAAAAAGAAATGCCGTTATATAAAATAGAAGATGGCAATAAAACTACATTAGTATCTGAAGATATTAATCTTAAATTAGTAGGTAAAAATACGGTCGAATATACGTTATTACCATTTAGTGAGGTTGAGTTAAAAATTAATTATATTGTGAAATAATGGGTAAAACAATGATTCAAGTCGGTTCACAAAATACTCAAAAAACAAAATATTGTAAAAAAAGTATTACTGAAACAAACAAAAAAAGAGTTTTTGTTATTGATATTAAAAATGAATATGATGGAGTTGAAACGATTAATACTATTGAACTTGATTCATTTTTAGAAAATCGGTATAGTGTCGGAGTTTTTAGATATGTTGTTAATGATATTAATGAAGGTCGTTTAGATATATTAAAAATATTGTCTGGTTATTGGAACGGGTTACTTATAATCGAAAACCCTTCTTATATTTTTAAGAAAATGCCTATTCAACTTTTCGGATTATTTGCTACTAATCGTACTAAAAGTGTAGATATTATTATTAATTTTATATCTTTTAAAAAGTGTGCAAATTTAATAATTCATGCTGATTTTTTACACCTCTATAAAACAATTGATTCTTTATCTGAACTAAAAAATAGATTAAGTATGTTTTACGGACTTATTTCAGAAGCAAATGCTTTTATAGATGAAAATAATTCGGTTATAATTGACTTGAATGAAAACAAAATTCACAAAATAACGAATAGCTAATGAAACTACTATTACTAATAATCATATTAACAATAATATACCGTCCATCACTTCAAAGAACCCGTGAAAATAAGTTATTACTTTTTTACGGTAGAAAGATTAGAAAATATATAATACTAAACAAATAAACCTATGGCACAACCAAAATCATTTTTAGACGGCTTGCAAGCAAAAGACATTGCAGGTCATGAAATAACTGAAAAACAGTTCAAAAAATCGTTTATGAGTATTCATAAAGCAAGTGAAGAAGATGCAAATGCTTTTTACGAAACACAGAAAACGTATTTTAATCAAACTATTGCCGATGAAAAAACGTATATTGCTCAATGTACTCCAGTAAGTATATTTAGTGCTTTTTTAGAAATAGCAATACAAGGGTTAAGTATTAAAAAACAATCACAAGCAGAGGCATATGTCGGTAAAACTTCTACAAAAGTAGGCGAGGCATGGATTAATACAGCTCAACTTGTAATACAAGCACATGGAGAACTTGCCTTACGTGTTCGTGCTGGTCAGTTGGTACACCCATTTATTCCTGTAGTAGTGTACGAATGTGATTTATTTCAACCACGTACAAACGATAAAGGAGAGTTGTGCATAGAATACTTGCCAACTATTCCAAGAGCGTCAAACGTAATAAAAGCATGTTACGTAAGACTTGCATTGCGTGGAGGATTAAACGACTTTAAATTCTTGTTAAAAGAAGATATTGAACGATTACATAAGACTTCAATGAAATTCCTTAAAAACGATAAAGGTAACGGGCTTTATTCAAGCGGTGAAGATGGTCAAATTGATGTAGGATTTTTAGCTACTAAAACACTTAAACACGCATTCTCAACACTTCCTAGACTTAAATTAAGTAGTGGTGCTATATTTGAAGAAGAGGTAATCACTGAAGAAAATAAAAATGAATCTTTTGATAATGGTCAAAATATAGCAAAACCCGAACCTACAAAAGAGTTGTTTCCCGATGCTAAAAAAGATAGTCCTTTTTAATATTTGATTTTGTGTAATTAAAACCGAAAAAACTTATAAAATATTTGTTTTTTCGGTTTTTTTGTTTTAGGTTTGTACTTTAATATTTAATCTTTTAAAAAATAATTTTATTTAAAAACAAACAAAATGGCACAATCAAAAGAATTACAGTTAGCAAAAGCTAATTACAAAGCAAGTTTAAGAAATAAAGAAATGCACCGAATAGAAAGAGATGCATTAGTTAATCAAATCATTACAGGGAATAGCCCTAAATTTGATTGTATAATTAAACTAAGCAAAATATAATGAAAGAAACTATCTACAATTTAGACGAGTGCGTAAGCGTAACGTTGTCTCCACAAACAAAGATAGAAGGAATGCGATGGAAACCAATGAAAAAAAGTTTTTGGTTTGAAATACAAAAAGAAGGCATCTACGATGAAAATTGTTTTGTTTGCAAAAAAATAGAAGAATACAACATCGGTATGAAAGTTTGCGGCATTCAAGTTTACTACAAAGATAGAGTATGTTTGAAATTTTCAGACGGAACTAAAGTTTTCAAATCATTCGATACGTTTTCTGAAGCGAAAGCGTTGTACGAACAAATTAAACCTAATATCAAAAACAAATACGTGTTATAATGAGTAAAGGATTTTCAATATCAGGACAAATTAAAGAAGTTTGTTCCTTGCAAACAGGCAAAAACGAACAAACGGGTAAAAGTTGGCAAAGGCAAGACTTTATAATTGTTACAAAAGACGACTATCCAAAGAATATATGTTTTACTATGTTCGGAGAAAATATTCAAAAGATAGAGATTGAAAAATATGTAGATGAAGAAGAGGTTGAAGTCTTCTGTAATGTCGAAAGTAAAGAATCAAACGGACGTTGGTACACCAGTTTATTAGCTTGGCGAGTTGCTGGTAAAGAATGGGAAAAAGGTAAAGTAGAAAATGCTAAAAAAGAGGTTGATGCCGCTAATGGGGTTGATTTAACTCCTGAACCTTGTGATGAAATGCCTTTTTGATAACTATCTAAATATCAAATAATTAAATATAATTTAAACCAATCCTCAAAAGGGGTTGGTTTTTTTACGTTTTTTTTATTAAAAATTATTACTTTGATATTCAATTAATTACAAGCCTATAAAAAAATAGTTGAAAAATTTGCTATTTTGATGTTTTATATTTGCATAAAAAAATAATATAATATGCAAAATGTAGAACGAAATTCTGACATTCTAAAATTAGAAAAACTAATAGACGCACAATTCGGTGTAGAATGTGAAAAATTTAAGGATTTAAAAAGACTTAGTAAATCTGATAAGATTGCATTTAGGGTTTTAATAAACCTAATCTATACTTTCTTCAATATAACATTCTATGAACTTCATAAAATTTACAATAAAGATTTGACCGTAGTCATGAAAGATAGAAAATATATTTCAATGCTTGATAGTAATAGCGATAGGGATTTGATTATTATCAATAAAATGAATGCAATCAAGAAACAATATTCAAAAATTATAAATAAAAAATAATATATTATGGCAAAAATGTCAAAAGAAGAAAGATTAGCAAAACAGGCAGAACTGCAAGCACAGGAAGCTGAAAATATGGAGAAGTTTATGAATGGTGGAGAAGATTCTGACTTAAATCAAAACCCTTTATTAATGGCAGGAACTATGGAGAGAGGTTATGCAGAGGGCGAAGATAATGTTGATGTTATAGGTAACATTCCTAGTTCTATTCCTGAACCTGAAGAGCAAAGAACGGTAATAGACTTTACAGAAAGTCATGTTAATTTAGATGCTGAAGGTAATGAAATAAACGATTTGCAAGATGGCGGTCAAGATAAAAAACCACCATTAACAGTTGGTGATGGTATGCATCAAGACATTTCTGATGAAGAAAAAAAGCAACAAAAAATAATGACAGGTAATGCTGCAGATACAGCAATTGACTTATATAAAGGGTTAATATCTCTTGGTAAAAGTTGGGGGCAAAGAACACCCGAATCATATCAAGCAAAAGCAATGCAAGGAAAATTTGATATGCGAGTATTAGATGAACCTATTCCACATTGTGATGGTGCAACGCTTAACAAATTTTTACCTGCTTATAATTCTCAGATAGAAGAGGGGATGCAATTAGACCCTAAAACAGAAACAGAAATGAGGACGGTTTTAAAACGTATTGCGTTAAAACGTGGACTTGGAATGAGTGATGAGGCACGTTTTGGAATGTTAATGCTACAAGATGCTGGTTCAAAAATATCACTTTTATATTCATCAAATAAGATGTTAAAAAATATTGAAAGTATGTTGGCTGAAAATATAAAAAATGGTGGAACAAAGCCAACGCAAGAAAAACAAAAAACTACTAAAATAAAAGAAGAGCCTGAAGTTTTTAACGAAAGGGGAGAAGATTAATATGGAGAATCACAAAAAAAGAGAAGCGAAAGTTTATATTTCAGCAGCACGTAAGGCTGGAGGAAAGACGTATCAAACAATGAAAATGGTTGAATCATTTGTTAAAGGCGATATGTCTGTTGGTCGCAAACCAAAAAAAGTATTAATTCTTGATGTTAATAATGAATATCCTTATAAAAAAATATCATGTGACATTGATACTATACAAAAGTTTAGACTTACAACAAATATTGAAGCTCGTAGAATAACTCCATTCAAGCCAAATGGAGAAGTTAAGACTAGACAAGAGATTGCGAGTGATTTAGATATTCTAATCAAATATTATTATAACGGTGTCTTAGTTTTAGAAGATTTAACTTTAATTGTTGGCGATGCTGTTTCAAGTGACCTTGTAGGTTCTTTATCAACAAATAGACATAGAACACTTGATGTTATAATTAATTTTCAAACAATAGCAAAAGTTTCAAATCCTAAATTTAATTCAGTTAAAAACATATTAAGACTACACAAGACCGATGATGTAAGTACTCGTTCAACTGTCCGTAAGAATTTCGGGGAAGATTCTTTTAAAAAAATACGTATTGCCGAATTAATAATTTATAAAAAATGGTTGTTTGGCATAACTAAATGTAAAGAACTTGAAAAGGCAGGAAGGATTGATGGTGATAAAGAATATGATTATTACAATAATAAATTTGTAAGACATTTTGTTCATATTGATTTTGACGAAGGTAAGATGTATGGTGATTTTACATTAGAAGAATTTAAAGCAGCCTGTATTAGGTTTCTACAAGCAGAAAAGAGGACAGAATTAACTCCTTTATTGGAGGAAAAAGATATAAATACTGAAAAGAATTTATATACATTAAAGACGGCAACAGAAGAAAGAATGAAAGAACTTATATTATTATATGGCAACAGACAGTAAACAACCAAAAATACTAATAGTAACACCAACGGCAAATCATAAAGATTATTGCCTAAAAGATTGGGCTAAGTCAATTAATGAATTAACATATGATAATATGGATATGTTAATCATAGATAATAGTTTAGACCCAAATCATGTAAAAGAATTTGACAAATACAAGTTCAGAAAAAATACGTTTATAACTCATATTCCTAGAAAAGAAACGGATATAGATTTAAGACACCACATGGCAAGGTGTAATGAAATAAGTAGAGTATTTGCATTAAAGAATGGTTACGACTATATTATAAGTATCGAATCAGATATATTTGCACCATGCAAAGATGCAGTTGAAAAATTACTTGCTCATAATAAAGAGGTGGTAGGATTTAATTACTTTGTAGGTCAATACCATAAATCAATACCTTTAGTATTCCAAAGAGTAAGTAATAATACTTATTTTATCAATGATGTTAAAAGTTCTCACATGTCGGGGTTCTTTTTGCATGATGGAAAATTAAAGGAAGTGCCAAACTTAGGACTTGGATTTATTTTGATAAAAAGAAGTGTATTTCAAGAGTTTGAATTTAAGATAGATGATAATGAGTGGCATATTAACGATGCTGACAAAAGTCATTACGATACGCATTTTCATTATGAATTACAAAAACGAGGAATTATATCTTGGTGTGATACAAAGTATATTCCAATTCATAAAAATGGTAGTTGGAAGAAATTAAAAGATAATGGAGTAATATGAATGCAATTGTAAAATCAAAAGATAAAGTTTCAATCCCCGATGGTATTTATTCGGGGGAAGTTGGTGGTTGGGAATTAAAAATATTGTCGCAAGACCAATTTGGTAAAATCATACCATTAGAATATGGCATTAAAACAATGAGTTTAGCCGTTGTTGTAGTTATTAAAAATTCAATTGCATATTGTTTTGATAGAGGTTTTAATTTAGCATAATTTATGGATAAAAAAATAAGACACAACACACATCAACATTGTTTTACAGAAGATTGTAATGCTGAAAAATTCATGCCCTTACAATTAGTAAGATGGTTAATTAAAAATAATTACAAACACTCTAAACAATTAGGCTGGTTTTTAAATAGTATTAATCCTTGTTCCGATGACGATATTGCTAGTAAGTATGGTAATTTATTACTTCATGGGTCGAAAGCGACACAAAAAGAAGTGTTCCTAGATAACATAAAAGGATATTCCGATGAGTTTAAACACGTAGCTTTGCCGATGGACTTTACTATGATGAATGCAGGAAAGCCCAAACGCTGTTATGAAGTTCAGTTGATGGAATTAATAGATATGTATAATAGGGGATTGCCTATTATACCTTTTATTATGGCAACACCATTAAATGTTGACTTTGTATTAGAACAATTAAAAACCAGACCATTTAAAGGTGTTAAGTTATATACTCTTACAGGATATTACCCACAAGACATTAGATTATATCCGTTATATCAATATTGTAATGATAACAATATACCAATTATAACACATTGCACACCAAGTAATGCAGTATATTTCAGAGGTTCAAGCAAAGAACTTACCTGTAGATTATTAGAGTATAATCCACATGCAAAAACCAAAGGTAAAAACAAAGACCTTGTTTATCAATTTGCAGACCCTGACAATTACGATATATTATTTACATTATTTCCTAAGTTGAAGATTGACTTTGCACACGTTGGTGGATGTTCGGAGTGGGATAGATATATGGACGGGGATTTTGATAATAACTTTTGCGTAAAAGTACTTGAAAAACTTATTAAATATAAAGGTGCTTATGCTGACATAGCATTTAGTTTAGTTAATGCAGGTCATGTAGCATTTTTGAAACGTGTAATACTTCAAGAAAAGTATATTTATAAAATAATGTTTGGTGATGATTCTTATATGAATGAAACAGGAGGCGGTAAAGAGCCTTATTTGACGCTAGAAACGTATATTGGAAGTAAGAATTATGATATAATTACTATTGATGTACCAAAAGATTTTGGATTAATTTAGCCCCACCATAAAAAGTATTTATGGTCTGATACGCACTATTTATAGGGTAGTGCGTATTTCTTTTTGATTTACTATTGACTTTTGTGTTTTAATAATGTATATTTGCTATTCTAAATGAATTTTAAATTAAAATATTATGGCAATTGCAGACGCAAAAAATAAAGAATTTGTATGCAGATTAAATGGAGTATCAATTTATTGGAGCTCAAGATTTGCGAAAAAAGATAAATATAGATTTATATTAATTGAAAAAGGTAAGCAAATATATGACACTGAAGATTTTTTTGGAGCGATTCATTCCTCTTTAGGTAACAAAAAAGTTAGTTCAATACAAAAGAAAAAATTATTACAACTTGCTAAAGAGTTTGACGAAGAATCTATTAAATACATTAAAAAGAATCTTTAATTATTAAAAATATGGATATATCATTACCAAAATGCAACTTATACCTTGAAGGTAGCGGTTTAGATTCAAACGGAAACAAAGTAGTTAAAATAGGCATTTCTAGCATTTAGCATTCAAACTACTGGAAATTTACCAAAGACAGGAAGTATTTTACGCGGCTTAAAAACTAAAAAAGATATGGAAAGTGTAAGTGCTTCTGACTTAGCTATTATATCAAAAGAAGTTTGTTCGTACTTAAAATCTTACGGAACAGACAAGCAAAAATCAAAATTAAGAATATATAATTCATAATCATGCTATACACAAAACACCTACAACAAAACGGCATTCAAGAAGATGAATTGCCTGATAAAACAAAAAAATATATTGCTCAATATAATCAAGCTATGAAGAATGTTCAAGAAATTGAAAATTCTAAAATGTTAGCAATAAGAAATTCAAGAACTGGAGAATTAACAGAACAAGGAAAATCTAAACTACTTCACGCCAAAGAGTGTGCTGAAGACTATAATGAATACATTGTAGATGGAATTATTCTTTTTATTGAAGAAAAGGAAGAAACTGCAAAAATATTAGCAGAAGAATCCGAAGAAGCAGAAAAAGAAAAACCGTCTGATGTAGAGGTTAAAACAAATGAAGGTTCTGACACACCTATCATTATAACCACCGATTCCAAACGTAGCGGTAAATTTTTTACCATAGGTAGAAAAAAACGCTAGGAATTTTAACCTTTTATAAAAAAAGGTCTTCTATTGGTTTAGATATTTTAAAAGCCATCTCATTAATTTGGGGTGGCTTTTTTGTTTGCATAAAATTAGCATAATAAAAGCAAAATATTTTTTGATTAAAAAAAAAAGCATTTCTACAACTTATATTTGTACTCGAAAGTTTAAAATAAAAAACAATTAAAATATTTTTTATGAAAAAAGAAGACGTTATTGAATCAGTTGCTTTGTTAGTTGTTATCGTACTTGGAATAACAGGCGGAACATTATTAACAAATTTTATACAAGGTAAAATGACTAAACCTGCGGCTACTGCTACAGTTTAAGTAGAAATTAAATTATTATTTATTATATAAAAAAGTGTCAAAAATGATTGAACAAAATTTACATTACGCAAATACGCATTTCAACGCCGAAGGTGATGGAATGTATGCAGGTGGTTCAGTAGATAATTTCTACGGAGCAGATGCTGCACAAAGTGGTAGAAAACAACTTACCCAACCGATTATCATAATCGCGGAAAACACAGGTTCTTCTGAAGAAACAGACATTGAATTATTTGAAGTGGATTCAAAATCTACTACTGCACCTATCTTAGCTGGTACAGGCTCAAAAGTTGTTTTAACTTCGGGAGTTAAAAACTCTACATTAACAAAATTGTACGCTTCTTTACGTGGCGCTACTGTTTTTGATTGTGGGTCTATTCGTATCGAATGTACAAAAGCAAACAATGACAATGATTTAAACTCAGCCGCTGGTGTAAGTTTAGATTACAAATTAACAACTATTCAAGGCGACTTCTCTGGTAAATCTATTTACTGTGATGTATCAATAATCCAACAAGTTAAAAACGTTCGTGACGTTACAACTGACGGTGTTGTTATTAACTCTGATGCATCGTTAATGATTAGCAGAATACCTGCTGGTGCAAGAATTGAATACAAAATGTATCCACGTCAATTGGGAACTAGTACTTCTACTATGATTCGCTCTAACTCAGCGAAAGAATTTGCTCCGATTGCTCTTAACGCCATCAGCGGACAAAATTTCTAATCAAATAGAAGTTTGATAAAAACCAAAAAGGGCGATAGCATTTTGCTACCGCCCTTTTTTTTAACAAAAATTTAAAAAACGAAAATCATGGAAGGCATTATACCGTTACCAGAAATAGATAATCTTGCTAAAAGAGTTATTCAAGCTAATCCAAAAGCAAAAGACCTTGCAATTTCCATTACAGGAAATAATCATAATTATAATAAAAATGAGACTGAGCAAATTATTTTACCATTTTTAAAACGAAATAAATATAGTGATGATTCTGTTGATAAAATTATAGAACTGCATCCAGACAAAAAATTCTTTGATATTTATTTTGCAAGAAAAAATTCAATTAAAAAACCACAATTAAATTTAGTTGAAGAAGAAAATTCAAAACTAAATTGTGCTGCATGTGCTACATTTTCAGCAGAAGGTGGAGGAGACGAGCCAACAAAAGAAAGTAACCCTTTTTCAAAACAAAAGGCTTTAATGGTAACTGCTGGCATATTATTGTTTGGAACACTAATATATAGTTCATTAGACACTAGAACAACCTAAAAAATAAAGACATGTTTGTAAAAACCGATATAAGTAAAGCATTTTCAGCAGCAGATATAAGTAAAGATACGTTTCTAAAAAAAGAGGCTCTTATATCGAAGTTAGGTGAAATGATTGTAAAAGATAAAGTTGATTTAGAAAAGCTATTAGTTAGTCGAAAAGTTGTATTAACTGGTAAAGAAACAGAATTAGCTTTAATAACTCATTTATTAGAACAAGTTAATCGTTCTGAAGATTTTGCAAAAGAATTAATGACTTTGATTTTAAAGAAAGACCAAAAATCTTCTGACTATATAAAATCAAAAGATGGTCAAAAGATTCTTGAAATGGGTTCAAAAATATTAAAAGAACTTTCAAATGACAGCAAATCGGCAAACCAAATAATAGAAGCAAGGAATCAACACGCATTCTTTTTTAATGCTGCTGGTGGAGTTGTAAAAAGTAATAATACTGTTTGGTGGGTAATTGCTGGTTTATTAACCGCATTTATAATCTATAAAATTGTAGATATAAATAAAGACCGCAAAGAAATAAAAGAAATAGAAAATGGAACAACCGATTCAACAAACGCAGGAGAATCAGCAGCAGAGTAGTGACCAAAAAACTATAAGCGATGCTAATGCCGTAATGAATGGAACTTATAATAGTGAACTAATGAATAGTTTTAAGTTTACTGGTAAGGGTGCATTCTTAGGATTATTAGGTGGATTTGTTTATTCTGTAATGTACAGTAAAAGTAAATTTACATATAGCGTACTTGGTTGTTTTGCAGGTGGAGTTTTAGGTTTTGGATTAAAGAAATTGTTAGAAAAAAAGTAGGTAATGGGAAGAGTTAAAATATTTACAAATCATGTTCCAATGAGCATAAACGTGGTAATTCGTTCTGATGAATTTCGCGATTTACAAGTCTATGTAAAACATCCGAATTATCCAAATACGGCATTAACATCAAGAATACTTCCTAGATTTAGAGGTGAAAAGAAAATAAAATTCTTATTACCAATAACGCCCGAAAATGTAGAAATAGTATTGAGAGATGCTCATACGAAAGATGATTTTGCACCAAAAATAATAAGTTATGAAAAAACTCATTTAGATACGCGTATTTCGGCATTTAATACAAAAAATAAATATTTACTTGAATTTATAAATTTCGCAAGAGATTTTTGTTTAAAAGCAAGTTTTTTACCCGTAGGAAAATACAATTCAACACCACTTGGTAATATAAAAACAGATTATGTAGATAAGATTATAACAAAAAATGCAGAAACAGGATTAGAAATTACTACAACTTCAGTTGCTAGAGTAGATGGTATTACAAGAGTTATTGATGTTGCTCAAACATATTTTAAAGAATTAACAGTAAGCGAAAGATTTGCGATATTATGTCATGAATTTGCTCATGTATTTTTAAATGTAAATCCTACCGATGAATTTGAGGCAGATAAACATGCAGCTATGATTTATTTAGGTCTTGGATTTCCTAGAGTTGATTTAATCTCAGCGTGGTACAAAGTTTATAAGAACGCAAATAATAAAATGAACAATCAAAGGCATGATAAGTTCATGCAATACGTTAAGAATTTCGACAATATTTAGGGCATAAAATAAGCATAAATTAGGCAATATTTTTTTATATAAAAAAAACAGTCTTTCAAAAATAGTATTTTTACAATTATTAATTAATAAAAACAATTAAAAACATGGAACAATTTAAAGCAATTTGGTCAGCCAACGCAGTAGGCAAGGTGGCTATCGTACTTTCAGCAGTTGCAATTGTAGGTGGGGGTTATCTTGCTTACAAAAAATACGTGAAGTAGTCAAAACAATTAAATAGAAGTAAACATGCAAAAAACTACAAAGACATTATTGATTATTGGTTCTGTGCTGTTATTTTTAACAGGTGCAGGTCTTTATGTTTATTATAATATAAAGAAAGCTCTTGATTTTCTATGGAAAATTACGGATTGCAAGTTTACTTCTATTTCTTCTTCGGGAATTAAAGGAATCTTAACGATAAGATTTAAAAATAAGGCAGATATTGGTATTACCATGACTGCTTATGATTTAGATGTTAGTATAAATGGTATTCATTTAGCTAATGTTAAAAGCTATACAAAAACAGTTATAGAAGGAATGGGCGTTTCTGAAATTAGTGTTCCGTTTGATGTAAAAAGAGGCTCTTTAGATGCATCTTCGATAACCAAATTAGGTGCTTTAGCTCTTTTATACGCAAACAAAAATAATTACAATCAAATAATCATAAAAACAAAAGGAACATTTAGCGGTTCGGTTTTGAAATTAAAAGTTGAGAATTATCCAGTAGAATTTGATATGACTTATGCTGAGATAATTGCACCGAGCACCACTACAAATGAAGAAATGAATTTTTAATAAAAAAATAAAATGGCAAAATTAACAAATACTCAAATAACATTAATCGTTGTAGGTTCGATAGTAACTATTGGAGCTATTGGCGTTGGTGGATATTATGCGGGTTGGTTTACAAAAGGAGTTAAACCAAAACAAGAAAGTGCAAATAAAAATACAACTTCTACAGTAACAACACCTCCAGCAGCAACACCAACGGCAAGTGCAAAGAAAAAAATTGATGCAACAGCAGTAGCAAATGCAAGTCTTAAAATAGGACAAGCGGTAGTTGATAGTAATATATGGAGTTTATTTTCAAAGAAAACAACAACGCCGACACCATCAACAACAACACTTTCTGCACAAGGCGAACCGATAAATGATGCAGCATTAAGAATAGCTGAAAATGGTGCTTTAGTAGGATTATATTAATATTAAAATAAAATAAAATGGCAAAAACAAGTAATGATACATATATATATGTAGGGATAGCAGTAGTAGTATTAAGTGCATTAACATTTGCAGGTTGGAAAATGGGTTGGTTTGGAAGTTCTAGTACTGAATCTGAAGAATTAACTTATGAAACTTTAGACCCTATTAGTAAAAAAATAGTTGATTCGGTTAAGCCAAATTTAGTGGCGTTAAAATTAACTACTGGTACTGATGAAGAAAAAGTAGAAAAAGCGACTAAAAAATGGTATGATAATATGGTTGCTAATAAAGTTCTTGCAGCAAGACAAAAAGAAATAGGCTTTACAACATTATCTGAATTACAATCAATAGCATTACCATTAACTAAATTTATTGTATAATGACTTTAACTAAAAATCAAAAGATAGGAACTGCCATAGGCATATTAATATTATTAATTGGAGGATTGCTTGTTTTTAAGAAAAAAGAAGATGAGCCTATAAATTTAACTAACGAAAATACTGAGCCTATCGTTCCAGTAGCACAAAAAGGAACATCTTCTACACCTTCAAGTGGTTCAAGCCAAGCAGAAGGTTCTTTTAATGCAGCCGGAAACCCTGTATTAGCAGCAAAAGAGATGTATGCAACAATAGTTGGTACAGCAGCCTATATATTAACATCCAAAGATACAAATGCCGTTAAAGTACGTGCTTTGATTCAAGAAGATGCGGTTAAAAACGGTAGAACTACAGACCAAAGTTTAATGAAATATGTTGTTAAACTTAATAAAGGAAAAGCAGGATTAAAAGATGCAGTTAAAATGCTTGACCAAAATATTATGTTACATGCGAATTACTTGATTAAAAACGGTGAGTTAATGAAATAACAAATGAACATAATATATACATATTGGTCTAATGGTGGTAATAATGTAAGTTGTGGGTTCGGAATGCCACAACTTTTTTTTCAAGCAGCCCAAAAGAGTTTGGTGCTTGCTTCAAGACAGCAATATGTAAATAATATAATTGTTTATACGGACTTAGAAGGTGCTGATATATTAAAGCATAATATAACTCCTATTAATAAGGTAAGCATTGTTATTATTGATTATAGTAAGTTTGTTTTTGATAAAAGATATTGGAATTTTCCAAAATTAATAAGCTATGCGTTACAAAAAGATATATTTTTACACATTGATTTTGATGTTTTTTTAAAGCCGAATTTTACTGAACAGATAGATTTTTCTACTGATATTATTGCAGAAATGTTACGTGATTATCATTATGAAAATGAGTTTAATAAATTTAATGAAAACAAAAAGATACCAAAGAGTTTAATTTGTAGTGGTTTGATAGGAGGTGCAAATTTGCAAATATTTAAAGATAACTTTGAATTGGCAAAAAAGGCTTGTATTCCAACAAAAGAAGAAATTACATTTTGGGATTTAGTAGGAATAGAAGAATTTAGTTTAACAAAATTAGCAATAGCTAGAAATTTGTCGGTACAAGAATTAGAATCAGATTCATTTGTTCATTTTGGTGGTCGATGTAAATATAGTAGATGGGGAGAAGAAATTAAAAATTATAAAATATAATAATATGAATACATATCTAAAATACGGATTAATTGGATTAGGTGCGGTTGTTGTTGGATTGACAGCAAGATTTTTAATAGTTCCTAAAATTTCACAAGAAAATATAGGTTTTAAAACTGTAAATAATGAAAAGATTTACTTTGCTAAAATTAAAGTAGGTATGAAAGAGCCTGTTGAAGTAAAATTTAATACTGCAAATCCATTATCAACTAACATTCCAAAAATAGGATTATTTTTTAGTGCTGATATTATTCCTATCGAAAATGGTGTAAAAGTTCAAATTAGCAGAATGAGTAAAACAATTAAAACCGAAACATTTAAAATATAAGAGCATGACCGAATTAACTGATTTACAAAAAAGCAGAATATTTAATATAAATGCGACCGTATCTGCTGTTGCTTTTGTTGGTGGAATTGCTGGTATTATTTATGCTAAAAAAACAGGTGGTGGATTTTGGAGATATATAGGTTATTGGATTGCTGGTAGTGCTATAGTTGGGCTTCCTGCAAAAATAATAGCAACCCCGTTTACGAATAAAATATTAAAAGAAGCAGAGCAAAAATAAATAAAATATAATCATGAAAAAAAATATAGCAATAGCAATAGGAATTTTAGGTGTCGCAATAATTGGCGGAGGTGCTTATTTATATGCAACTAGGAAACCTAATGAAGAAGAAAATCCAGTTGTAAATACTCCATCAAATACAGGTAATTCTAAGCCAAAATATGCAGTAGGAAATAATCTTATGCCACTTGGAGCAAGTGCAAATATAAGAGCAAGTGCAAGTGCTACTTCAGCAATAAAGAAAAATGTAACGTCGGGTAATTTAATAGGAACTATTATATCTTATTCAAAAGGTTCAGATGGTTTTTATTGGTATAAAGTTGCTGATGGTTATGTAAGAGAAGATGTTGTTAAATTATATGTGGCAACTCCACGTAAATTTACTGTAGGAGAAACGCTTAGTCCTTTACAGGCAAATACACCTATATATTCGGCGGCTTCTACAAACTCATCGGTATTAGCAACTTTAACAACAAATCAAGTTACTTATGCTGATACAATTGGAGATTTTGTGGTAGTAAAATTTAATACTCCTATAGTATTTTCAAATTTAACTGCAACTAATATTTCTTACGGATATGTTAAATCAAATTTAGTTTTTTAAAATGAGAAACTCAATATTAATACCGTCAATAATATTAATACTTTCAAGTATTGGAATTACTGTTTTTGCATTAACTCGAAAAGGAGACGATTTAGAAGGCGGTGTAGATGCTTTTAATATTGGAGATAGTTTATTACCAAAAGGAACAGATGTAAATATTAGGAGCACTCCTGAAGTTAATAAATCAAATTATATTTATTATAATTATACTGGTGTTATTGGAACTATAATAGATAAAGCGATTGATAAAGATGCTTTTGTTTGGTATAAAGTAAAATTAAATACTCCTAAAGGTAATGTTACTGAAGGGTATGTAAGAATTGATGTGGTTAAAAAGGGGTGATATGTTAAAAATTTAAAAGCCTAACCCACAGGTGCTATTGCACGGTATCGGGTTAGGCTAAAATCAACGAAATGTGCTTCATTTAATGAAACTTCACTCAGACGTTTAAAACGATTGACAAGACAAATATACAACATTAAAACAACAAAGTCAACACTAAAACAAAAAAAGATGAATAAAAATACAGCAATAGGATTAGGAATAGCAATAGCAGGGGCATTAGGTCTTGTAATTTATGCTGTTAATAAAAATAGCAATAACGGAACTTCTACGGGTGGAGATGAAACAAATCAAGACCAATCATTACCGACAGATATTAAGGTAGGAGATAAATTATATCCAAGTGGGGCTTATGTTAATATAAGAAGTAATGCCGTTGTTGATGAAGAAGAATCAAAATGGTATAATACCGATAATTTTGTAGCAGAAAAATTCACAGGATTTATAGGAACTGTAATTCAAGTACTAAGAGGCGAAGATGGATTTACATGGTATAAAGTAAAATTAGCAAAGCCAATTGATAAATACGGTTGGGGTACTGGTGATTGGACTGAAGGATATGTAAGACGTGATGCAATTAAAAAAGGATAAAATATGCAATTAGAAAAAGGAAATCAAAAATATATAATTATCGGGGCGTTGTCATTAATTGCACTTACTGGAGTATTTTTCGGTGGTCGTGCTTTATTACGTGCAGTTGGTATTTTAGATAGTGCTGAAGATAAAGAGGCTAAAAAATTAGTAGAAAAAGCACGTAAAAATCCTGCTTGGAGTACTACTTATTACACATCGCATGAGGATAATTCAGAAACAGGATTGTATTATGGTGGATTTAAAGCAACAACTGGTGATGCTATAGTTACATTGATTGACGGTTCGGTAAAAAATCTTCCTAATTATTTTGGTAATCCAATAACAGGATTATGGGATATATTTTTCGGCAAAAGTGATGGAACTTATGCACAAACTGGACTTTCTGCTATTAAAAATAAAGCACAATTAAGTTATGTTTCAAGCAAATATACTGAAAAGTATGGCAAAGATTTATTAACAGAGATTGCAGATAAATTTGAATCAAAAGGAATCATTAAAATATTAACAGCAATTCAAAATATAAAATAAAATGGCTCTCACAAACGTATCAACACAAATGAATGGTCTTATTGATGATTTGAAAAGATATGACAATCAAGTAATCTCATTAACAGCAGAAAAAGAAAAATTAGAAGATGATGCGGAAGTATTATCTAAAAACCCTTTTGTCTTAGGTCAACAATCTATTGCAATTAGCGGAATAGGTCAATCGGATGTAATAGGAATTACAAAAGTAATAAACAGTTGGATTGCTTGGGCTTCTTCACCGTCAAAAACTCCACAACAAATAGTTGGTGATGCTGTTTGGCAAGTATGGTTAGGATTTAAAAAGACTGGAACTATTGCAGGTACAACTTTTATAATAAAAAATTATCCCACGTTTGATAGTTTTTTATATAGACTTTTAAATAGTGGTATTTTAAATCAAACAAGCGTTTCTTATGGTTGGACTGATTATGATAGAAAAGTTTATGAGGCTGATTTAAAAGATGCTGAAATAGATGTTGCTGAAAAGAATTACGATACTACTTATAGTTTAGCAACAAAATTACGCGATGATAATAAAATATCAATTGCCAGTGTTAAATTAGATATATATGAGAATCGAAAAGCTCGTAGAGAACGTAGAGCAACACGTAAAAAAGCAAGAACAGAAAGACATAATGCTAGAAAAGAGGTTGATTCAATTATATGGAATTTAGAAAATAAACTTAATCCTGCTGAACGTGTTATTGTTGCCGATTATGAAAAGAATCTTATTACAATGGAGGCTATTGCTAATAGGAACAAAGAATCTGAACAAGCAAAATTTATAGAAGTTGGTAAAGTTGTAGAAACAAAAGAGGTTGAACTTGCAAATGCTCATGTGGTTATTGATAGTAAAGAAGCGAGATTAAAAGTATTAGCCGACTTATATGATTTTGCAGAACGTAAGATGGAAAAATACATGCGTAAAGATGCACGTAAAGACTATCGTAATAAGAAAAAAGCAGAAAAAGAAGCATATAAATTAAATTATGGTAAAGGTTGGAAAAAAGAAGTTGGGTGGGATAATATTAAAACCGATTTAAAGCAAGAGAAAGTTGATAAACTTGACGAATATGCAGGCATAGCACGTAAGACGGGTAATGCAATTAAAACAACAGTGTTTACCGCTCCACGTATTGCATTTTTAGGTCTTATGGAAACAAATGCCTTAAATATGGCAGGACGATTATTAGAACTTAAAAAGAATGCTCCCGAAATATATGATAATTTCAGATTTAAGTGGAAACAATTTGGTGGTAATAGAACTGAACTTGACAAATCTGTAGAAAAAAACGGTGTTAAAAAAGCGTTTCCTTCATTTGGTGGAAAATTAAGTGCCGATGGTAGTCAGTATTATTATTCAGCAACGGTAGTAGCAACAGCTACAGCTACAGCAACACCTATACTTACAAGTTTAGCTGCAACATTTTCAAGTGTAGGTGCTTGGATTATTGCTAATCCTGATAAAGCACTTGCAATTGCAAAAAATACATTTGATTCATTAACAGGAGACCCAGCTCAAGATGCTAAAATAAAAGAAGACGCTTTAAATGCTTCAATTGATTTGGTTAATAATATGACTGAATTAACAGAAGCACAAAAAGCTATTGCAATTGCCTCGTTAAAAGCAGGTAAAAGTCTTGCTGATGCTATTACAGATGCTGGTATTGATTTAGGATTACCAACAGACCCCGATACTGAACCATTAACAGAAAGTAATAATACAATTTGGTGGATAGTTGGAGGCGTTGCTTTTGTATGTATAGTTGGAGGTTTGATTTGGTATTTTAGTAGGAAAAGGTAGAAAAAAAAGGTTTAATCTTATTGGTATCTGCGGTAATTACTAAAGTATCTCTCCGCCCGACAATAAAACTAAACCTTAAAAATCTGAGCGTATTCATTCAGAAATACGATTTCAGTTATTAACTTTAAAGCAAATATACAACATTAAAACACAAAAGTCAATACTAAAACAAAAATATATGAAATTAACAGCAAAACAAAAAAAAGCAGAAGTTAGATTATGGTCTATTGTTGCTGATGCTCCAATGGACAGAAAGACACGAATTGCATTAACCGACAGTGGTAAAGTAGTTCACAAATCGAATGGTAAACCATTAAAAGTAAAAGCAAAACAAAGTGAATTACTTGCAGATGCTAAAAGAAAAGCTAAAAAAGTAGGTAAAAGAAAGTCGGCAAGCGGTAAGACTTATTATGAAAGTCGTCCGAATCGAAGCGATAAGAAAAAAAGTTTATAATATGCAAGTAATTACATATACCACTAGAGAAGATTTTAATAAAGCTTCGACAGGCAAGTATATAGCTCATACAGCTACAACCTTTTCATTTAGAATTTTGGACGAACTTAATGAATGTACTGAAGTTCATTTATATTCAGATGTAAATTTAAATCCTCATTTATTTGAGAAATAGTACTAAAAAAGTTTGCAATTGACAAAAACATTCTTATATTTGCATATTTTTAGTTTTTAAATTCATTGTAAAAAGCCTCTATAATTAATTTTGTAGAGGCTTTTTTTATGTTTAAAAATTGGGTATTAATACTATTGCATTAGGTATATTTTATTTTGTATGTTTGCATCGCGGTATAGAGCAGGGGAGTGCTCGTTGGGTTCATATCCCAAAGGTCGTTAGTTCAAATCTACGAAAGAGAGACCTATCCACCACACCCAACTCCCCAAACCTTATACCCCTCAAAACGATTCCAAAGAACAAAACAAACACCTTTTGGAGCGTATTTTAGCATTCGCCTAAATGCTCTAATACTACGGCAATATCTATGACTTGAATTACCTTTTAAATCCCATGTTTTTGTTTCTTCACAAAACCAAAGATTGCAAAATTCAGATTCAAATCCAGTAAATTGATTCTTGATTCTTGAATTTTTTTGTGCTTCGTATTTTAATTTCATCTACCAGCTTTTTTTCCACCAATGAATACCTATTGTTTCATCTTTAATGCAATTATCTGAATATTGTTCATTCCAATTATAAGGGTAAAAATATTGTTTTGGTAAAGTTGTAAAATCACTTTTATTTGGATATGTAACAATACAATTCAAATCATTATCATTTAATTCAGAACCTTTATATTCTTGAATAATAGAACTAATCATGTGAGGGCTTACAATTATTTCGGGAGCTTTGTTAATAGGGCTGTTACCACTTAATATTTCATTAAAATCAAATTCAAAAAACTTTTGCAATGCAAGTTTCTGAAAAGAATGACCTTTTTCAGCACCACATACTGCAGAATTTCCGGCAATTGGATAACCCTCAATACAAGTAAATGAGCGTATGTTTCTTAAACTATCTAAACTTTTAACAAGTTCTACATCGGTATCTAAATAAAAACCTCCATAACTAAATAAAGCGTAATGCCTAATAAAATCAGATAGCATAGAATACTTTTTATTATCTATTAATATCTGTAATTTAGGATATTTCTTTATTGGTAAAGAACCTATATTCCAATGTTTAATAATATAGTCTGGACAATGTTTTATCCAACTTTGTTTATAATCGTATTCGGATTCTTTTCCGTCCCAAAAATAGTGTATTGTTTTTTGTATCATTTTTTTCTAATTATTTGATTTTCATTAATTTCCTCAAAAAAATCATCTTGTAGAAGTTTATCTATGAAAAAATAATATCTCCAACCATTCTCTATGATTGAAAAAAATGCAACGCTCCAAACTCCACTTTTTTTGACCCAGTAATATCCATCTTCTCTTTTCATATCAACTCTCCCTTATTCTGTAAATAACTTTATCAATAAACTCAAAATCCATACATTCTGAAACTGCTTTATAGAATTTAAAATCACCACCATATTCTAATTCCCATATAGGAAAAAAACAACATTTTTTATTAGGGATTACGCCACATGGAGTTCCTATATTGCCAAATTCAATAACAGGAGTTCGTGGCATTTCAGTAAAATTATAAAGCATTTTAAAAATATACAACTTACTTTCAGTACAGTGCTGACGTATTATATCCATTGCGTCTGAAGTATAAACGTCATCATCATCTCCGTGAAGCAAATAATCACCTAGTAAAGAATCTTGCCATTTATTTCTACTTCCATGACCAAAAAAACCTAGCATTTCACTGTTCTGAATTATATTAATAGTACAAACTGCATTTTTAATGCAATCATTTAACTGTAGCAATACTTCCGATAAATTGCAATCAGCAACAATAGTAAGATAATCATCTTTTAATAATTGTGGATAAATACTATCAATCATACGTTTTAACGTAGGTCTTCCTATCGTAGTTAATAGGATATTGAATGTTTTATTTTTCATATTTTTTCATGTAAGAATTATAAAACCAGCTTTTATTCTTTGAAATTTCTACCCACTTGAGTACAAGTTCTAGTTTTTCACGCAAATATTCTACCATAATTTATTGTATATTTTTTTATATTCTTCTATAATAATTTCTTCGGTAACGTTAAAATGCTGAACACCAAATTTACGTTGACGATTATATTGAGATATACGGCATTTTCTATTATTAATCCGTCTAATAATAGACTGTTTAAGATTAACATTGTTCAAATGGCAACCTATAAAATCTACTTGACTTTTACGCATTGGATTACCATTTTTGAAAACATAATGCTTACCTACGCCAAATGACAAATTACAGTTTGCTTTAATTATTGCAGGTTTTGTATAATCGGGATGATTAAATCCGTAATGCCTTTGCTCCCAAATAGGAGTGGTTTTATCTAAATCTATTTCTTCAGTATAATGAGGGTACATTTGAAATAAACAAACATTATAAAATTCCTCATTAGTATTTTCGATATATTTTATTATTTCAAAATCAAAATCTTTTGTAAACAATAATTCATCGGCATCTACACAAAAAATATAATCACAATCAGAATTTTTAATTTGCTCATTGGTTAGATTAATCATAATACTATCATTTAATCCGTCTCCCGTATTAAACGGTATAATATCTATTATTTGATTAACATTCTTATTTTTATTGATTATAGATAGTGTATTATCATTAGTATCACTATCGTATAAAAACGTAATTCTACTTGCATACTTATAGTTGTTTAAAAATATAGGTATTAAGTATTCCTCGTTGTATATTGGTGTAATTATGTGTATTTTCATTTTCTTAAAATTAATCAACAACAAAATATTTCAAACTATCACTAAACGCATAAGTGAAAAGTTTCTTTTGTTTCATCAAATGGCATACAATCTAATTCATGTTCAACACCGTCAATTATAACTCTTGAAAATCCAACAGTATATTCATATCGTATCTTATCACCACTTAATATAGGTCTTTTATTGCTATCTAATAGACCTGTAAAAATTCCTTTTTTGTTTAAATCTCTCATTGTATCAAACTGCTTTTATTTATTTTCAAAATCGTATCAAAATGATTACGACCACTTACATTGTCAGAATGGCAGTTGTAAATATAGTCATTACTATCATTATCAATTACAAATTTAATATAATTATATGAATCCACCAAATCTTTTATGAAAAAAGAATCTTCATGCTTATTAATTAACGGATAAAAAACATTTTCAATTCTTTTCATTAGCATAGTAGGCTCTAATCCATTTTTGTATTCAACTTTAAATGTTTGTTTTGAATATTCTATTCTCATTTTAAAGTTTTTAAAAAATACCATATCTGCATTTTCTTTTTCAAGCCAATACATTTGTGATTCAAGTCTCGTTCTTGAATTTACATCATCATCATCCCAAGTTGCAATATAATTACCAGTAGCATGAAACATACCTAAATTTCTTAAACTACCTAAACTTTCGTAAGGACTTCTATAATGAATGATATGTTTTAAACTTTCATTATTTTGACTGTCTATAAAACTGCCTAATGTTCTTTGATACCATTCTGTTCCCGTATTTATAATTATTAGTTCCTTATTTTCATACGTTTGATTTAAGAAATTAGCAATAGAGTTAATTGCCATATCCATACGGTTGTATGTAAGCATTATGCAGCTTATTTTATTATTCTCTTTCATTAAAAGGGGCAATCACTTGTTAATATTATTTCTTCTTTGAAGTCTATTTTTGTTGTTATTTCTTTGATTGTTTTCATCGACTTAAAGTCTCCATCAATCGAATATCCGATGCTATTCCCTTGTTTTTTAGGTTTTATTTTTCTTTTGGAATAACCCCTAAGATTTCTAACATACGGCATTCTGTATAATTCTTTTTTCTCCCAACAGAAAAAAATATCATGATAAGAAAACCCAAAAATATATACTTTAATATATTGATTATCAACCATTGTTTATAGTTTAGTTTGTCTTATCGATGAGTTACCAATAATACTAAAATAGGCAACCTTGCACCTTATTAGCATTTTGATATATTTCTAAAGCGACTGACAATATTGTTTT